>Ga0207421_10002213_pt1 | contig 24339 bp, 28 predicted proteins | sample SodLakKL_010_SED_4_FD_187542 | JGI IMG/M metagenome (GOLD analysis project Ga0207421, IMG submission 187542) | Alkaline sediment microbial communities from Lake Tanatar, Kulunda Steppe, Russia - 8KL_010_SED (SPAdes) (version 2) | ecosystem: Environmental > Aquatic > Non-marine Saline and... | reverse complement strand
GCGTTGGCCGACTACGAGCAGTATTTCGACGATGTGTTACGGGCGAAACCACACACCCGGTCAGCCGAAATCGAGGAGCTTCTCGCGGAACTTGGCGAAGTCACCAGCTCACCCAGCGAACTGTACTCAATGCTCGCCAACGCGGATATGACGTTTCCAACTGTCGAGAATCCCGACGGCGAGGCAATCGAAATCAGTCAGGGCAACTTCACGAAACTCCAGAAACACGAAAACCGAGCGTTCCGAAAGCAGGTTCACGAAGCGTTTTATGACGAGTGGGCGGACGTCCGCAACACCGTCGGCACCTCACTTAAAAAACAGGTCCGTAAAGACGTGAAAATCGCTCGGGCGAGAAACTACGAGACAGCCCGTGAGGCGGCTCTTGATGGGCCAAACGTGCCGGTCGAGGTGTATGATACTCTCGTCGAGACCGTTCGGGATAACCTCGATTTGCTTCACCGCCACGCAGAACTTAAAGCCGACACACTGGGCGTCGACCAACTGGAATCGTGGGATCTGTACATGTCGCTCACGGGCGAGGAGGGCCCAACCGTCGAATACGAACAGGCCAAACAGTGGATTATCGATGCTGTCGAGCCGTTAGGCGAGGCCTACCAACAGCGGATGGCCGAGGGTCTAGAGAGTCGCTGGGTCGACGTCTACGAGAACCGAGGCAAACGCTCGGGGGCGTTTTCGTCGGGCACGTACGACACCCAGCCGTTCATTCTGATGAACTATCAGGACGATATCGCCTCACTGTTTACCCTCGCCCACGAGTTGGGCCACTCGATGCACTCGGAGCTGGCACAGGAGAGCCAGCCATGGCATGATGCAGGCTACGAGATCTTCGTCGCCGAAGTCGCCTCCACGGTTAATGAGACCCTACTGACTCACTACTTGTTGGAGACCGTCGACGATGACGAACTCCGACTCCATGTGCTGGATGAGTATCTCGAACGGTTTCGGTCGACACTGTTTCGGCAAACCATGTTCGCCGAATTCGAACAACAAATCCACAAACGGGCCGAACGCGACGAGCCGCTGACGCCTGCTGTGTTTGACGAGCTGTACGGCGAACTCAAGTCGAGTTACTACGATCTGGCCGAGGTCGACGACCACATCAAACGCGAGTGGCAGCGGATTCCACACTTCTACTACAACTTCTACGTCTACCAGTATGCGACGGGTATCTCGGCAGCAGTCGCCATTGTTGAGCGAATTCGACAGGACGGCGAGCCTGGACAACAGGCAGCCGCCGACTACCGCAACATGCTCGAAGCCGGCGGGAGCGTTTATCCAATCGAGGCGCTCGGAGTCGCCGGCATTGATATGACGACCGCCGAGCCAATCGAGTCGGCACTGTCGGTGTACGGCGAGTACCTAGAGCGCATCGACGAGCTTCGGTAGGCAGTGGCTACGGTGTGCTATCGGCGCAGAAATGCTGGTCGCGCTGATAGGTGGTGGTCTGACAGTCGACACAAGGTTTGCCAGCGACCCGAAGGCACATGTAACTCCGGCACCAACCACGGCTAACAAATGTCACGTAGCCCGTCGCTTCCTGACCGGCCACGGCTTGATCTCGATCCCGATATGTCGACAGCCGAGCGGCTGACGGCAATTCGCAAACACTTCTTTCGGCTTGTCGAAGTAAACGAGGAACTCGACGGCCGACTCACCGAGGCGACCAGCCGCCGCAGCGAGCTTCAAAACGAGGTGTCAAAACTCAAAGAGCGCAATGAGGCACTCAAAACCTCCGCTCTGTACATCGCCAGCGTCGAGGAGTTGACTGACGAGGGCAACGTCATCATCAAACAGCACGGTAACAACCAAGAGGTTCTCACGGAGGTCTCACCGCAGTTGTACGACCAGATCGAAAACGGCGACCGCGTGGCGATCAACGAGTCGTTCGGTATCCAGTTGGTGTTGGATGACGAAACCGACTCACGGGCCCAAGCGATGGAGGTCACCGAATCGCCCGACGTGAGCTATGAGGACATCGGTGGCATCGACGAACAGATCCGTGAAGTCCGAGAGGCTGTCGAGGATCCGCTTGAGAATCCCGAACAGTTCGAGCAGGTCGGCATCGAACCGCCGGCAGGTGTGTTGCTGCACGGTCCACCGGGTACCGGCAAAACGATGCTGGCGAAGGCTGTGGCTAACGAAAGCAATGCGACCTTTATCAAAATGACCGGCTCAGAGCTAGTCCAGAAGTTTATCGGCGAAGGAGCCCGCCTCGTCCGAGATCTGTTCGCGCTGGCGGCCGAAGAGGAACCCGCAGTCGTCTTCATTGACGAGATCGACGCCATCGCCTCTCGGCGGACTGACTCGAAAACTTCCGGCGATGCTGAGGTCCAGCGAACGATGATGCAGCTTCTCAGTGAGATGGATGGCTTTGATGACCGCGGCGAGATTCGTATCATGGCCGCAACCAACCGGTACGACATGCTCGATGAGGCGATTCTCCGTCCCGGCCGGTTTGACCGCCTCATCGAGGTGCCGAAGCCCGGACCCGAAGGTCGACGGAAGATTCTGGAGATCCATACCCGCGATATTAACGTCGACGACGAAATCGACTTCGAGGAGTTGGCCGAAGATCTTGATGACTACAGTGGCGCAGACATCGAGAGTCTGGTAACCGAGGCCGGGATGTTTGCAATTCGTACCGACCGAACAACCGTCACCCGCGAAGATATCGAACACGCACGCGAGAAACTCGACCGCGGCGAAACCGACAACGGTGTCGTTCGCTACCAGTACTGAGGCGGCCGATCCGTAACCGATTACCCTCCTGGGCGTCCAGTCTCGTCAATGACTACAATTCACGTCGCAGGCGGGGTGGGCGTCGCTCCAACCGAGATGGCGGCCTACGACGCCGCGCTTGCCGACGCGAACCTTCATAACTACAATCTGATTACGGTCTCGTCTGTTATCCCTGCCGAGGGAGAACTCGCGGTCGTCGACGAAGCCCCGGATCTCGGGCCTGCAGGCAATCGCCTGACCGTTGTCCAGAGCAAGGTCGTTGTTGGCCCCGACAGCGAGACAGACAAAATCGCAACGGGAATCGGCTGGGCAACCGGGCCGGGGCCGGGGCTGTTTTATGAGGCCCATGGAACGGATCCAACGCGCGTCGAAACCGACATCCGTCGTGGGCTTGATGCCGGTTGTGAGCTGCGCGAGTGGACGATCACTGACCGCGATGTGGCGCTGTCGACTGTCGAACCACGCGAGGGAAGCTACACCGCTGCCGTCATGTTGGCGGCGTACGGCGAGAGCGAGCCGATGTTCTAAGCGCCACTGAAGCGCCCAGAGAGCCTTTGTCGGCGGCGACGCCTTTTTACCGGTACCACACCAACAGAAACTACCTTTCACATGAACGGAAACTACACCGGATCCGGAGGGCAGCCAGTTGGTGGGGGCCGGACAACGAGCATCGAAGAGCTATCGGCTGGTCAAAAGGACGCCCTCCGGCATGCGGTGGCCGGCATCGTTGCCGAAACAGAGTCGTATCTTCCAGAAGGCTATCAGGTCGGCTCCGAACTCGCAACCGCTAGCGGCGCAACCGCAACCGTCGCCGTCGACCCACCGGCTGGCCATCCGGTAACTGCTGGCTACTCGCCGGATCCTGACGAACTTGACGGTGGCCTTGATGCCGAAACCCAACGTGAGGTCGCCCAAGGACTTGCTGCGAGTGCAGTACTCCAAGTAATGAACGCTGTCGGCGACGGAATTACGCCGACTGGTCGATAACAGCCCTAAGCGGTTCTCTCAGTTTCACTCCAGTAGCTCCAGCCCTCATTGTCGACTTTGGCATACGGCCTGCGACATCTGTCGTTATATACTCGCCTGATCGCGTTCGGCAGACAGACGTCGAGTCTGTGGAGCCTCTCCGAACTCACGTGGCCGCTCGGGGGCCGGCGAATCAAGCCGGACGAGTTCGCACATGCTGTAGACGACAATCACAGCGGCGGTTGCAGCCCCGACCACGAGTCCCGCAGCCTGCGAAATCGGCAACAGCACCGAACTCAACAGGCCGCTCAACAGTGCTATCGGAATCGCGGCCAACAGCAGATCAAACCGCGAGTAGTCGACCCGAACGCGCTCGTTTTGTGTGTCGGTTGCTGGCATTTCGATTCACCTACAGGAGAGACGCTGCCTGTCCCAATAGCTACTGTGACTGCTTACTCTCCCGTTCATATTCAACTACTGATCGAAACTGTCCAGACTAGTAGTGATCTTGGTCAGCAAAAGCCACAAGTGTGGCTGAAACACGTGGTTGCAGGTCACTCACTAGAGGTATGGTCTTTAGGCGCTGTGGATTGTTCGTTCGACGTCGACGGCTCGCCCATTAGCGTATAGAGACCGTAGCCGACGAGCGTTGCCGCAACAACGGCACCCGTTGCAACCCCAACGAAAAACGGGATCGCAACGACGAACGAGCTCGCAATTCCTGCGGCGAGTGCCAGCGGAATGGCTACCAACAGGAGATCGAACCGCGATAACTGGCTGTTCACAACCCGTCTTTGATGCTGTGATTTTGTCGTTGCCATATCGATTCACCCATCCGTTAGTAGGGACTCGATACACTTATACATTAATCCATGGCAAGGTTGTTTGAATATTAGAAAACAACATGCAAAATCTGTTTGAATCAGCTGCGGCTGGTTTGGCGTCGACTGTCTCCGACGAATGCAACTGCTCGCGGTTCAGTTGCGTCCCGTGAAATGGAGATGCTCGCGAGTCAGCTACTTGCCCCAGAACGGATCGCGCTTGCGGCGTTTGTTGAGATACCCCGAGAGGGCTTCAAGTTCGTCGGCCGGAATATCGTCCGATAGCTCCTGTTCGAGAATTTTGGCGTGTTTTTCAGGGAGGTCGACCCATAGCTCGTCGCCCTCTTCGATCCCTCGACCCACGGTTGGGCCGTCAATCGCAATGCTGACGCGTTCGCCAGCTCGTGCTTGCGAGACGTCTTCTCCTTGGGCCTGTATTCCTGAAAGCTGGCCGACACGGTCGGGTTCGTTGTTCTCGAATTTGGCGACGTTCGTATTGTTTTTGATCGTCCCAGACATAATTTCGACGCCAACAACAGCAGGATCCGACTGCCGGAACGTATGATCCTGAAGGATTTGGAACCGGGCGGGTCGGATAATTTTGTCCAGAATCGTCTCCTGTTGGGACCGTTTCATTTCCTCGACGTACGAATCGTACTCCTCGACGAGTTGGTAGATCACGTCGTCCTCAAACAGTGTTACTTCCGAGTGATCGAGTTCGCGTTCGGCGTTCGGCAACACCTCGACGTTGAATCCCAGAATCGTTTTGTGTTCGGCCTCTCGTGCGGTGCCCGCGACGGCCACGTCGCGTGGGGCGATATCGCCGACCTCTGCCCGAAGAATCGGGATCTCGGCCTCCTGAAGCGCATTGGCCATCGCCTCTAAACTTCCAAGGGTGTCGGCTTTGACAACAACGCCCTCCTCTTCGGTCTCGACTTCGATTTCGGCCAACTCGGCTTTGACCTCCTCGATGACTTCGTGTTTGTCTCGGTCTCGAACCACTCGAACGGGCGCACCGGCAATCGCCTTATCAAGGTCTGGAGCCGCGATTTTGACACCTGCCGCCGCGGTGACGCTGTCGACGTTTTCGAAGCGTTTTTCGACCCGAATCTCGGCGTTGGGCCGCGGCTGGAGCAACGCGCGAATCTCGGTGACGATCGGTTCGTTGCTCGCGCCCACGACGATGGTATCGCCCTCACGGATGATCCCATCGTAGACGACGACATCCAGCGTCGCGCCGAAGCCCTGTTCGTCTTTGACTTCAAGAACAGTCCCTTGGCCCGGCCCGTCGACGTCAATCTCCATTTCGGCTTTCATAAACCGCTGGGAAAGCCCCATGAGCACGGCCAGCACGTCTGGGACGCCCTCGCCAGTGAGCGCCGAACAAGGGACGACACCGATATTCTTCTGGAAGTTCTGGACGCGCCAATAGAAGTCTGCCGAGAAATCTCGGTCTGATAGTTGGCCAATTACTTTATACAGGTTTTCGTCAAGCCGACCCCGGGCGTTGTCGCTTTGGCTGTCGTAGCTGGCTTTGATCGGCGAGTCGACTTCGGGGTTCCAGCCGGGTGTGGTGTCGACTTTATTAGCGGCGACGACGAACGGCGTCCCCGTGCGCTGGAGAATGTCGATTGCCTCCTCGGTTTGGGGCTGAAAGCCGTCGTTGACGTCGACGACCAGAATGGCGATATCGGCGAGTGCGCCACCTCTCGCTCGAAGTGTCGAAAACGAGTGGTGGCCGGGCGTGTCAATAAACAGCAGGCCCGGCAGATCGAAGTCGGTGGGATCGACAAGTGAGCCGGCCATCTCGGAAATGGTTTCGAGGGGGACGGCAGTCGCGCCGATATGCTGGGTGATCGCGCCGGCTTCGCCCTCGCTGACCGCCGAGCCGCGGATCTTATCGAGGAGGCTGGTTTTGCCGTGATCAACGTGGCCGAGGACGGCGACGATGGGTGTACGCAGTGAGGTGGGTTGCTCAGACATGGGATAAAACTCCAGAAGGTCGCTTTGTCGGAAGACAGTGGGGCGTCGGTGTTAAGTGTTTCAACTTGTCGGCTGGCCGGACTCCTGTTTGAGCCGTTCAGTCCTGTGGGTGAAACCGCCGGACTGCACCGCCAACGGCGTCTTTGGACCCGAGGAACGTCACGTGGTCGCCTGCTTCGAGTCGTTCGCCCGCCGACGGGACGTGTGTCTCACCGTTCCGGCCGATGACGGCAATGATACAGCCGTCCGGAATTTCGGCGTTGACCTCGCTGACAGTCTGGCCGACCAGATCGTCGGCAGTCAACTCGATCTCTTGGACGTCATGGCCCTCACCGAGTTGGGTCATCCAGTGGGCCAACTCGGGGCGTTCGATCTCGTTGTCAATCGACCACGCGGTCGCCTGAGAGGCATCGATTGCAGTCACATCAAGCGCCTCGAACGTCTGGACGTTTTCGGGTTCGTTGACCCGTGCAAGTACGTCTTCGATGTCGAATTTGGTCCGAGCGAGTTGGGCTACAAGCAGGTTGGTATCGTCATCACCTGTTGCGGCAACCATCCGTCTGGCTCTCGCGGTTTCGACGGCTTCCAATACGCCTGTTTCGGTTCCATCGCCGTGGTGGGCAGTGTAGCCGTCGCGCTGGAGCTCATCGACGATTTCGGCGCGTTCGTCGACGAGAATGACGTTTTCGTTGCGGTTCTCCAATCGTTCGGCGAGCATGCGGCCGACGCGGCCGCCGCCGATAATAATCGTTGGCATTGGTATCACATCAAGTACGCCTGCGATCTGTCTGGCAAGGCCAGCCTGCAACAGAACGGTTGTGAAGATCACCAGAAAGACGGTTCCAGCAAGCACTTGGGCCTCCTCGAACTGCCCGGCAGCCTGGAGTTCGATGGCAAACAGCGTCGCAATACTGGCAGGAATGATTCCGCGTGGGCCCACAGCACTCAAAAACAGCTTTTCGTTTCGGGTAAACTGTCTGTCCCGAGCCGACAGCGCAACCGTGATCGGTCGGATGACGAGGGTAACGAAGACGACAACCGCGAGCCCGCCGAGACCCAGCCCGACCAGCGCATCGAAATCGATCAGTGCGGCGAGCGATATAAAGACGATCGCCAGCACGATCAGCGTGAGATCCCGGTTGAACTCGTGGATCGACTCGCGGTGTGGCAACTCCGTGTTGCCCAAAACGATGCCTGCAGTGGCAACCGCGGCAACCCCCGTTTCGGAGAACAATGCCTCCGAAAGACCGTAGGCCAAAATCACCGCAGCCAACACGACAAGGCGGGCGACCCGTGGGGCGTCGTCGGCCGGAATCTGTAGCTGTCGAAGCACGGTCCGGATGCCGAATGCAATCGCGAGGCCGACACCGACGCCGATTGCCAGCCGAGCCAGAAACCCACCCGGCAACGCGGTGGGCGTCGACTCGACGACTAGGGTCTCAAAGACGACAATCGCCAGAATTGCAGCCGTCACGTCGTTAAAGATCCCCTCGGCCTCGAAAGTGGTCTCGACGTGTTCGCGGACGGTAATCACCTCGAAAATCGGTGTAATAACTGTTGGGCCTGTCGCGATCAACAGCGCACCGACGAGAAACGAGATTCCCCAGCCGGTCCCCAAAAAGAACCGCACGGCCAAGGCGGTCCCGACAAACATGAACCCTGCACCGATAGTCATCAGACCGGTGATCGCTTTCGGCGCGAGTTCGAGTTTTTCGCGGCGGAGCTGGAAAGCTCCATCGAAGACGATAATCGCCACGCTGAGCCCGACAACGGTCGACAGTCCGCCGCCGAACGTCTCGGGAGTAACCACCCCTAGGACGGTCGGGCCCAACAGCACACCGATCAGAATCAAAAACAGTACACTCGGCACTTTGAGCCGTTTGGCGATCACTTGGGCTGTAATGCCTAGCGCGAGGATAATCGCAGTAACGGTAAGGACGGTAGTTGCCACAGACAGTTGAAAAAGGGTGTGGGTGGAGTTAACAGTTTTGTTGATCTTACACACAACTGTAGCAGCCAGCCGTCAGACACTCCCCGTGGCGTTTATATAATTCGGCCCAAGTATCGAACGTATGGTAAACATACTCGCCGAAAACCTCTCAGGGAAAGCGGTGATGGGCGATGACGGAACAGAGCTTGGTGATCTGTACAACATCACAATGGAGATGAAAACAGGTGGGCTTCGGCATCTGCTCGTCGTTCCCAACGAGGGGATTTCGGCCCACTCGGCAGGCTTCGAGGCCGACGACGCCGGTCGACTCAAAATCCCGATCAGCACGGTGCAGGCCGTCAAAGACTACATTGTCGTCACCCGTTAACGAATGGAAATTCTCGATACGTCGGCGTTTATTCACGAGTACCACACTGACGAGGATATCGCTTCTGTCCCCCAGGTCCACGAGGAACTGGAGGGCGAACACGCCTTCCGGTTCGACGCCGAGGAGGGTGCAGGAATGCACATTCACATTCCCTCGGAGGGCACTGTCGAGCGAATCACCCGCGCGGCGGGCGAGACCGGCGATGCCGACGAGCTTTCGGAGACCGACCTCCTGCTCGTCGCCGCGGCGTTCGAACTTGACGGCACGCTCGTCACTGACGATTATGCAATGCAGAACGTCGCCGAACGGCTCAACGTCGACGTCCAAGTCATTGCCCGCGATGGCATCACCGAACAGCGCGAGTGGCAGTTCCAGTGTCAGGGCTGTGGACAAATATATGACGAACATCTCGACCGGTGTCGGATCTGTGGCACTGAACTCACGCGGAAAAACCCGAACTGACGCTTAGATCAGCCCGATTTCGGAGAGATACAGCAGGCCGAACAGCGTCGCGTTGTACGCGCCGTGAATCAGCGACGGGACGAGGATGTTCTGGGTGTACTCATACAGATACCCCAGCAAGAGCCCCAAGATGCCAACCAGAAGCGCATAGGAGAGTTGGGCCCCAAACCCGCCGCTGATCGCTGGAATATGGATCAATCCAAAGAGCACAGTTGCGGTGACGATGGCGGGCCACATCCCCCACGACTGGCGCAGTCGACCTTGGACGGCTCCGCGAAACAGGAGCTCTTCGGCCGGGCCGACAAACAGCAGCGAGATGGGGACCATCACCAGAAAGTAGGTTGGATCGCCGACACCGGCGAGCACAGCCTGATTGTCCCCCGGTGCGAAATCCGCCCACTGGAGCAGTCGGTTGATCACGAGTTGACAGGCGAGTAGCAGAATCGTTCCGCCGACAATGAACGCCATTGCTCGTCCGTCTGGAATACGTATCGGCACCAACTCATCCACATCGAGAAACCGAACGTACCAGACGACGACGAGCATCAGTACCGTAAACTGGATCACGGTCTGGGCGATGAGCGTCGCGTTCGTCCACTCGACACCGGCAGCGACACCGTCGACTACTGGAGTAAGCAAGCTGATCGCAAGGCTGGCACAGATGTAGGCGACGACGATGACGACGATCGCCTCGCCGATGTGTTGGACTCGTCGGCCGAACAGTGACGGCTCCGATGACTGTTCCATCCTACAGTATCGTAGCGTCGGCTCCCTGTTAGACGCACCGATTGTCGACTGCGAGTAGGGGTCTTTCGTGGTGACCGCTACTCGATGGTGAACTCGCGTTTGTCTGCAACCGCCTCAGCCTCCGCGAACTCGCCGCCACCCAACAATCCGCGGGCAGCCTTTTTGCCCCATTCAACAGCCGGCTGAGTAAACGTTGAGACCCCGGCCAACTCGCCGTAGATCACAGTTGCGGCCTCCAACGCATACAAGAGTTCACCGATGCCGTGGGCGTCGACAGCGTCGACCTCAATCCGGATATTAGGGATGTCCTCGACCGCCAAGCTTGCCTCAGTTGCCTCGAATTCGGCATCGAGCAGTTCGCCGAGTCCCGCGCCGCCGAGATACGACAGGCCTTCGAGATCGGTTTCGGGGATGTCGACGTCCTCGCGTTCCCGGGGTCGGACGAGCGTGACAACTTTGTCTCGCGGACCAGCCCGGTACAACTGGAGTTGGGAGTGTTGGTCGGTCGCACCGAGCGCGCGGGCTGGCGTCTGGCCGAGGCCCTCCTTACCGAGGCTTTCGGCCCACAGTTGGGCGAACCACTCGGCAAAGTATTCGAGGGATTCAGCATACGGCATCATCGCGTTTGTGAGCGCGCCGCGCTCTGCAAGCGCATAACAAACCGCACCGTAGGCGTAGCCGGGCGATTCCTGTAGCGATCCCGAGAGTTTCGCCTTTTGGCTTGCCGCGCCTTCGACAACCCCCTCGATATCGATACCTTGGAGCGCACCACAGGCCAGACCAACCGTTGAGAGTGCTGAAAACCGTCCCGGCACACCATCCGGAACTTTGAGTGACGGCAGGTCGTGTTTGTCGGCGAGGTTTCGGAGATTACCCTCGTCGCCAGTGGTGACAAATGTTTGTTCGGTCCAGTCGACGCCGGCGTCGTCCATCGCTTCTCGAACGACGAGGAAGTTAGCCAGCGTTTCGGCGGTCGTCCCGGAGCGGGAGACGACGTTGACGACTGTCTCCGCAAGCGGAAGCGACGAAAGGAGTCGGGCGGTATCCTCAGGGTCGACGTTATCAAGGAAATGTGCCTCGACGTCGGTTTGGTCGGCGAGCGCAGCCGAGATTGTCGCCGCCCCGAGCGCGCTCCCGCCGATGCCGACGGTCAAAACAGCCTCGGGCGTCCCAAACGGCTCGACCGCCTCGCGGATTTCGGCGGTGTCGACGGTTTCGGGGAGGTTCAGTGCGGCATAGCCGTGTTCGTCGTTGGCCATCCCGGCTTCGATTCGGTCGTGAGCGATCTCAACACGCGTGTCGAGGCGCTCAAGTGTCTCTTCGGTGATGCCGGGCGATGTCTCCAAGACATTGCCGATATCCAGATACATACCACTACGAGCGGTCGGCTATCGTAAAATCGTTGCCGTCGGCTCATTGTATTCGTCGGACTGTAAGGCCAATTCTGGGTGCGTTGTAGGATGGTTTCTCAGTCAGGTAGCCGCACAGTTGAGGCGACTACTCACAGGAGTATATAAACACCAACCGCGACCAGCCCGCCGATCAGTGTCGTGACCGTAAGACCGAAGACGACAACCGCCCACAGGGCAGCGTTGTCGCGGCCGCGTTGTGCGGCATCCGTGTACACCCAGTAGCTGAGCCCAAAGGGAACCAACAAAAATAACACCAACACGAGGACGATCGACAGTATCAGTAGCTCTGGACCGCTTTGAAGGGAGACCATGCTGCAGTTGTTAACTGGATGGGAAGATATAATATGGTTCTGTGGCAGGATGTGGCAGTGCCACAAACTGGCAGTCTCAGTCGGATCACAGGGGCGGTCGACTACCGACGTCACACTGGAGTGAATCCAACGGCGTTAATTCGGTCGACTGTCTACGTCCACTAATGGCAGACGGCTACCGCGGGGTGTTTGGGGCGTTTCCCTACGCCTTTCGACACGGCGACTCGCTGCTGTTCAAACTGTACGTAGTCTTTGGGACGCTTGCGGCCGCATTTGTCGGCATCCTGTTTACGTTCAGTCTCGTTGTCTGGATCGCCGAAACCGCTGGGTCGCCCGGCGGCTCGCTCACACTCTCGCGGACGTTCATCGTGGTTGTCGGGCTGTTTGCAGCCGGCCCGCTGATCGCACCGGTTCTGCTTGTCGCCCGAAAACACCGCAAAGGGCTGGCCTACCACCCACGCTACGATACGATCATCGCACTCACGGGGGTGGCGTTTCTGGTGTCGCTCTATGTGGCTGCGATTATCTCAATGCCCGAAAGCTTCGAACTCGACGGCGAGACCGTCGACCGGCCTCCGGCCAGCGGCGTGTTCGGGCCGGTTGTTTCCGTACTGTACGCGTTGCCACAGCTTGCGGCTATTGGCCCACCGGCGATTATGCTGGCCGGCATGGGTCTTGCCCATTACCTGCTTTCGCGGTGAGTGCGTGACGAAACGCCGAAATCCCTTCGGACCAATCAGCAATCAATGACTACCTCCGCAGCACAGAAAGACGGGACGTTTCTGGTTACACACGCCGACGACGAGTCAGCGGTCTTGAAAGACGTCGACGACGGGCAGGTACACGCACTCGCGTCGAATCCCGGCGTCGAAGTCGACGACGCTATTGAGGGGACAGTGTCACCGGACCCGCCGCTTGAGGTGTCGTGGCAACTCATCGAGATCGACGACCGTCGACCGCTTTCGGTCGAACACAGCGAGGAGCCACCCACAACCCAAGAACGCGAGATTGCAGCCGACCAGCCCGTCGGTGAGTTAACTCGTGAGCCACGTGCCGGAATTGGTGAAATTCATGTTGTGAGTGTGCCCGAAGACGGCACCGAAGACGCGGTCGACAGCGTTATTGACGACCACGAAGCAACGCTTTCGCGTGCAGCCCGTCTGGGTGTCAACCGAGTCGAGATTCGTTCCGAACCCGGTGTGGTAAGTATTCGGTACCTACCGTAGCCTTCAGTGCGGTAGTACGCACCTAACTGTCACGGTCTCGGACATGAGAAAGCTTATTCAACGCCCTGTCTGAGCACACGGTATGGTTGATATCGCTGTACCGGAGGTCGACTACACCGACTATTCGAACCGCCAGCTGGTGGCTGTGCCACTGGCGGTGCTTGCGGTTTCACTGTTGGTGATTTTCGGCTGGTACGTGATGACGGGTGCTCCAGCGAATTTAGGACTGGAGTTTACAGGAGGCACGGAGCTTCAGATTGAAGTCGAGGGGGACAACCCACGTGAGCAGATAGACGAGGCATTCAGTGCCGAACCACAAACCGTTCAGCAGGTCCCCGCTGATGGATCGTATCTCGTCTCCTTTGGTGAGGGTGAGGTTGATTCAACACAGTTGGAATCCGAGGCGAATGACGCCGGCTTTGAGATACTGACGATTGACCAGGTCTCGCCGGCGTTCGGTTCTGATACCCAACTGCTCGCACTCGGTGGCGTCCTCGTTGCGTTCGGTGGCATGAGCCTTCTTGTGTTCGTGATGTTTCGGACGTTCGTTCCATCGGTTGCAGTCGTCGCCTCGGCGTTTTCCGATATTATGATTCCGCTGGCAATGATGAATCTCCTCGGGATTGATCTCACACTCGGGACTGTCGCCGCCCTGTTGATGTTGATCGGATACAGCGTCGACTCGGATATTCTGTTGAACAATAGCGTGCTCAGACGCACTGGGGACTTCTATGAGTCGACGTATCGTGCGATGCGAACCGGGGTGACGATGACGCTCACCTCGATGGCAGCGATGGCTGTGATGACGGTGCTGGCCTATCTGTTCGGTATCCAGATCATGACTGCCATCGGGCTGATTCTGGTGATTGGACTGATGGCCGATCTAATGAACACGTATCTGTTGAACGTCACACTGCTTCGCTGGTACGTTCATGAGGGGGTCAAACGATGATTTCGACACTCAAAGAAAACTGGCGGCTGGTAATGTTGATCGTCATCGTGCTGGCGGCGGGTTTCGCGCTGTTCTCGCCAACAATCGGCGCGCCGGATGATGGCGAACTCGGCAACGAATCCCAGCAGGCCGAAGGCTTTACGAATCTCGTCTACGGGCTTGATTTGGCCGGCGGCACCCGAATTCGTGCGCCACTGATCGGCATGACTGCCGAAGACGTCGACTTCGGCGGTGATAGCGAGGCCCAAGTGGCCGCAGCCGTCGCCGATGAACTACCCGATACGGATACAACTGATATAATTGCCCGCCAAGAGTTCGAAGACGAACCCGGCACTGTCGAGATGGTCGATCCGGACGTCTCCGAGGCTGAGTTCGCCGAGGCGATGGACGCCGCCGGCTATGAGTACGACGAGATCAGAAACGGTGTCACCGCGGCAACCCGCGAGGAGGCAATTGAGGTAATCGAAGGCCAAGTCAATCAGGCCGGACTGTCGGGAAGTACCGTCCAAGAAGTCTCAACTGCCACCGGGGAGTTTTACATCCTCGTTGAGGTGCCTGGTGAGGGCCGTCAGGACGTTATCGACCTGCTGCAGGAACGCGGCGACGTCCGAGTCGACATCTACCATCCCGGCGATGACGGCAACTACACGACCGAGCGCGCCGCACTGACACGCGACGACTTCCAGAGTATCAGTACGGCGACCCAAGACGACCAAAGCGGCCCACACGTGCCGGTGACCGTCCGCGAAGAGTCCGCAGGGGAGTTCCAACAGAAGGCCGTCGATACAGGTCTCGCAAGTGAGGGTGGCTCACAGTGTACCTACGAAGAAAACCCCGAAAGCACTGATCCGTGTCTGCTGCTTGTGGTCGACGATGAGGTCGTCAACTCCTTCGGGATGAACCCCGGGCTCGCTGACAGCATGCGGAGTGGCTCGTGGGCAGACAATCCAAACTTCATCCTGACGACCACGTCGTTCGATGAGGCCCAGCGCATCTCGATCAATCTGCGTGCTGGCGCGCTGCCGGCCGAACTCGACGTACTCGGTGGGACGACCTCGTTCATCTCACCGACACAGGGTGAGAACTTCCGAACCAACGCGTTGATCGTCGGAATTCTGTCGGTGCTGTCGGTCGCAGGTGTTGTTTTCCTGCGATACCGCGAACCGAAAGTCGCCCTCCCGATGATCCTCACCGCCTTCTCGGAGGTGGTGATCCTGCTTGGATTTGCGGCGTACCTCGGCTATCCGCTGGATCTGGCCGTTCTCGCCGGCTTTATTGCGGTGATCGGAACGGGGGTGGATGACCTGATCATCATCGCCGATGAGGTGATGTCAGAGGGCGATGTCTCGAGCCGGAAGGTCTTCGATTCACGGTTCAAGAAGGCCTTCTGGGTGATCGGGGTCGCCGCCGCGACGACGATTATCGCCATGTCGCCGCTGTTCGCGCTCGGACTCGGTGACCTCAGCGGGTTCGCCATCTTCACCATCCTCGGTGTGCTCGTCGGTGTGACAGTCACCCGCCCTGCCTACGGTGACATCCTCCGGCGGCTGATGACCGACCGCTGAGCGTCGACAGAAATATCGTTTTACAATCATTTCCCGGCTGATCTCTGGTTTTGTTGTTTCAGTCGACCGAAAGTAACTGATATCGTCTGACAGACGTCATACAGAATCGACAGATTTTCTATCTGGTACACAAAGACCACATAGATGGCATCCGACTCACGGGCAGATGACGCTGCAGCGCGCAGCCTTCGAGTAGTAGTCGGGAAACTGGTGTCGAGACTTTCGCGGGCAGTCTTCGGAGTCTGTGCGGTTGCTGTTGGCCTCATTACGCTGTTTATGGGACTCAACACCACGGGCGAGGCGATGTCGGCGTTTCTCATCGTTGGTCTCGCCTCAATGCTGGTCGGCTTCGTGACGATCAGCCGACTCCCAACCCCCTCGGCGTCGACCGAACCGGTCGACCAACTCAGTGAGGAAGATAGCTCAGCCACCGAATGACGCTCTCTATGGGTAAACGACCAACGAGTCGTTCCCATCACCGTGAGCGACTCGACAACTCAGTAGGCACTGCCTACTTAAAAGTCCGTGAGTCCGGACTGTTCTGCTGCCGCGATGAGATCCGCACACGTCGACCACGACCGACGCGCACACTCGGGTAACTCGCCTTCGCTTTCGATGTACGCTGCTAAAAACGAGCGTGTGGTTTGGTCGCTTGGATAGCCGCTGCCGACTGGCCTGTCGTACTGTTCGCCAATGTGTTCCATTCGGCGATCACGGTCGACTTTGGCGATAATGCTGGCTGCGGCCGCCAACGCGTGGCTGTCGTCGGCTCCGTGTTCGGCTGTCACCGAGAGCTCGATGCCTTCGGCCGCAACGCCCTCGGTAACACGCCGACTGAACCGGGATTCGGAGACATCACCGGCATCAACGATTGCCTTGTCGCCTGCGGCGGCGACCTGCGCAATCGCTCGGACCTGTGCGGCAACCGTTAGTCGGTTCATATCCGTTTCGGGAGTGTCGATTTCCTCGACTGTTACCACGCCGACCCCGATGGCAAATTCAGGTTTCTCGTGGAGTTCAGCGGCTACTGACTCGCGTTTGGCTGCCGAGAGTCGTTTTGAATCCGTGACGCCATCCGGGATCTCTCCAACATCGCCACGGACGGCGGCCGCAACCATTGGTCCCAGCACGGGACCCTTGCCAGCCTCGTCGACGCCGATCCGGTAGGAAGTCATTACTGTATAAAGTATTCCTCGCGCTCGAACGGTTCGTCGACGCCCTCAACGGCCAACACGTCAAGATCAGTGACAACTGCGCCCACACTCAACAGGCCGGCGAGGCTCGGCTCAGTGCGGTCGTTGTCTCCCGAGATGAGCTCTTTTATATAGAGCCCGCCTTCGCCGTGGATCTCGACTACTGCATGGCGAGCGTCTTCGAGTTTCGCATCTGCAGAAAGGACATCTCGAATGCGGGTGAGTCCCGCCCGCCGGTGGTCGACGCGCTCTGGGGTGTACTGTTCGATTCTCGCGCCGTCCAACGCCTCGATGGCTGTTTGTAACTGCTCGTTGCTCACCTCGTCCTCGAACTCCACGAACGCGCGATACGTTTTCGAGGCGTCCAACTCTTTGACGCGTTCGACCATCTCATAGTCGGCCAGCCGCAACCCTTCGACTTCGACTTTCCCCTCCGCGAAGGCGTTAATATCTCCTTGTAGTCGCTCGGTATCGATTCGGCGGCGGTGGGGCTCTTCGATCTCGATGACGAAGGGCCGACCCGTACCCAGCATCCGGGCGTCGACGTCTTCACGACCCGCGCCGTGGAAGGTGGCTTCGGTGCCGTCCATCACGTCCATGACAACTGGTGCGGTCAACTGCTCGATGCTCTCGGGATACAGATACCCCGTTCCATCGCAGTAGTCACAGGCTAACTTCCCCTTGTAGCCACTGCCGTGGCACTCCCGACAAGGCCACTCAGTCTGTGGAATGTCGCGTTCGAGCTTCCGGTAGCGACCGTAAACAAATGCAGAGTTGAGCTTCGCCTCGACGCGGTCGTTCTCGATATCGAGTGTGATCTGGACGTCCGGCCGACCGAACTCAACGTCAGTCCCGGTTTGGCGGCCGATCCGTTTGCCGACCTCGCGGTTCATGTTCGATTTAAATAACTCGCCGGCGTCTTCAGAGAGTCCGGCGTCTAGCCGAAGCAACTCGTCGTTTTCTTCGATCAGCGGCGGGGTTTTCGTGCCGACCTGATAGGTCTCGAACTCCGGGGCCGGCTCTCCCAGTGCGTCGACTGCCTGTTCGGCCCACTCGTCGAAGCGACCGCATTCGCCCTCACAGACCCAACACTCGGCGGAGTCGACAGGTTTGTCAGGTTCGTCATCGTCGAGTGCGACCGCGATTCGGAGCCCACGGCCCCGCTCGGCGTTCGAGAGGCCGAAGCTCCGGTCGGCAAACACCCGCCCAAGACAGCTATCACAGACCGGTTCTGCTTCGATAACCGCCCGTGCGGTGGCGAGAATACTCATATGGGTTCACTGGGCGGCGGCGATAACTGTCTTCCCCTTCGTTGATACGCCTGTCGTCGCTGGTGGCTACTCGTTGAGTAAGTCTCAATTACTCACGACGCCAGTCGAATCTATCGCCCGTTTGTCGAACATGACTCTCCCGAAGACCTCAAGACGGCCACAGACGACTCAACTAAGCTCGCCGAACCGTTTAGACTTTAGGCGGCCGTCCATATCGTAGAATTACGATATGAGTGATTCAACCGGGTCGACTAGCGAGCTTCCGGACTCGCTGAGTCGGCTCTACGATGATCCGAACGCAGTAGTCGACGGGCTGCGCGAACGGGCAGGTGACCCTGAGACTGCTGAACGAGTGGTTTGTGTTTATAAAGCACTCTCGAACGTACAGCGCATCCGGCTGTTGTTAGCACTTCGGGACGGCGAGTGCTGTGTCTGTGAACTCCAGACCGCACTGAACGCGCCTCAGTCTACTGTCGCTACCCATTTGCGGTGTCTCACCGACTCAGGGCTTGTGAGGACCCGCAACGATGGCAGATGGACCTACTACAGCGTGGCCGACCGGGCCGTGTTCGATCTCATCGAGCACGCCGTCGACATTGAGGGTCGTCTGGAGGCGACTGAATGAGGAAACCCGCCCTCGAAATCACCGACCTACGAAAGGAGTACAAAAACGTAACCGCCTTGGACGGCGTCTCGTTGACCGTTCCTGAAGGCAGCTTTTTCGGGCTGCTTGGCCCCAACGGCGCGGGCAAAACGACGTTTATCAATATTCTCGTCGGGCTGGTCAGACGATCCGGCGGCACTGCTCGCGTCTTCGGGCACGATGTCGAAGCCGACTACCAACAGGCCAGAAACGCGATTGGCTTGGCTCCCCAAGAGTTCAACGTCGACCGCTTTTTCCCCATCCGAGAGGTGCTCGAACACAAAGCCGGCTACCACGGGATTCCAGCTCACGAAGCTCGCGAGCGTGCCGACGAGGTACTGAAGAAGGTGGGCATTTACGATAAGCGCGATACCAGATTCGACTGGCTTTCCGGTGGGATGAAACGCCGATTCCTGCTTGCTCGTGCGCTCATTACCGATCCGGATCTGCTGATTCTCGACGAGCCGAGTGCGGGCGTCGACGTCCAACTCCGCCGGGATCTGTGGGAGCTCGTCACCGAACTCAACGAACAGGGAACGACGATTCTTCTGACTACTCACTACATTGAGGAGGCCGAACGGCTCTGTGATGAGGTTGCGATTCTTGATTCCGGACGTGTCCGGGCAGTTGCAACGCCTGATGAACTCAAAGGCCGCGGTGCGGATCGAATTCTCGTCGAACTTCGCGATCCGCCAGCGACGACGCCAGATCTGTTGGCTGGCGATTCTCGCATCGACACAGTCGACCTCGATGGCCACCAACTCGAAGTCACCGCCCGCGAAGGTGGCCTCGTTGCTCCGGAGCTTGTTCGCGAGCTTGATCGAGCCGGCTTGGAGATCGTCGACCTCGAAATCGCACGGACATCGCTCGAAGAGATCTTCGTCGAGATGACCAGAACCGACGAACCGGCTGCGACGCCCGAAGAGCGCACTACTGATTCAGGCGATCAAGACGATTCCGAGCAACCGGCTGACCGACCGCAGGTCGTCCCTGATGGAGGTCGACAGTGAGCGTCGTCGACCGTGCGGCCGCTTCGATTGGCGTTCCGACTGGCTTTTATACGCTGGTCAAACGCGAGATTCTGCGGTACGTGCGCCGGCCGAAAAACACGTTCATTCCGCCGTTTATTACGAACGTGCTCTACTTTTCAGTGTTCGGTGTCGTCCTCGGCACGCGGGTCGGCGAGATCATCGGCGTTCCGTACATCCTGTTCATTCTGCCCGGCCTCGTCGTGCTTGGGGCTGTTTCGAACGCTTTTGAGAACGCCTCGTTTTCGATTTTTCACGGCCGCTGGAACGAGTATATCGACGAAACACTGACCTCGCCGCTGTCGTACACTCAGATGGTGTTGGCGTATCTGCTCTCGTCGGCGTTGCGCGGCGTGCTCGTTGGCACGCTTATCGCGGTGTTGGGCTTCGGGATTATCAGTGGGCTCTACCAGCCTGTACCGGTCGAGGAGCCACTGTTCTTGATCGCCTTCATACTCGTTATCACGCTGCTGTTTTCGAGTCTAGGCATCGTCGGTGGGCTCGTGGCGGATGATTTCGACGATTTGACGATGATGAACCAGTTTCTGCTCCGCCCGCTGGTGTTCTTTGGGGCGGTGTTCTACTCGCTGAACGATCTGACGCCACTACTCCGGGATATCTCGTTGCTCAATCCGATGGTGTACATGGTCAACGGTGTCCGCTACGGCTTTTTGGGTGTTGCGGAGGTCGACCCACTCATCTCACTGGGTGTGTTGTCGACTGCAACGGGGGTCGTAATTGCAGTCGACATCGCCCTGTTCAAACGCGGCTACGGACTGACCGACTGAACCGACATCGCTTTTTTGGCTACGACTCGATCAAGAACGTATGGAACGCCTCCGCGCACTGGTGGCTGGGCTGGCGGTCGCCGCGGTCATCTACGGTGGGTTCGTCACGATCCAATGGCTCACCCGACTCATGTGGGCGACCGTACGGCTGGCAGAAACCGTTGGGCTGGCACTGTTCGCGATTGTAATCGGATATGTGGCCTACCGCGTGCTCTGGGGTGTCTCGGACGATCCACGCCGACACTGAGCTACGGCGACTCGGCCAACTGTCGACCGCGATCAGTGAGTCGATAAATAACTTCGCTGCTGGCCGGCTCAATGAGCCCAAGGGTTTCGAGCCGCTTGCAGCGTCGTTCGACAAGCGGGATGTGGAGGCCCGTGTTCGAGGCGATCAACGCGGGATAATCGGCCCCATCGGCGAGATACTGTAGAATACGGTGGTCGGCCGAGGTGAGTGTTAGATCGCCGCCAAAGGCCCCACTTGACATACCGGATTATGGGCTGTTGCACACAAGAAGATACCGGCTTTAGGTCGCTTTTCGCTCGGATGCGTCTTCGGTTTCGGTCGACTCATCGAACACACCGACCGGCAGATCCGGATCTTCGCCGGTCGACCCTTCGCGTTCGATGCGCTCGGCGTACGGTGGCTCGTCAGTGTACACGCCAACAGGCAGCGGCGTCCGGTTGTCAGGAGCGATCCGAACCGCAGTGAGGAGTGCTTCGAGTTCGGCTGGGATCGGTCGGTCGTGTTTGCGGGCGCGTTCGGCGAGCCATGCGTGGGTCTCCGAATCGAGGTCGACGGTAACGGATGGCATACAAGCCAGTACGACGGCGAACTATTTGTATCGTTGCCTCACCACTCCATTCCGCCGTTAACACCGAACACCTGGCCGGTCATATAGCTCGAATCCTCGCTGGCCAAAAACCGCACGAGTCCGGCGACGTCGTCGACATCCGCAAACCGATCCAGCGGGATGCGGTTGCGGATTTTTGATTGAACCCGGTCGGGGACCTTTTCGAGCATATCGGTTTTGACAAAGCCCGGTGAGACACAGTTGGCGGTCGTCCCGCTGTCGGCTAACTCTAATGCAACTGTCCGCGTGAAGCCGAACAGTCCACTTTTCGTAGCCGCATAGTTAGCCTGTCCATAATTACCCTGCTGGCCGACGACACTCGAAATGTTGATCAATCGACCCTCGTCGGCAGCCTGCAGATCCTCAAAAAAGGCGTTGGTGCAGTTGTAGACGCCGCCGAGATTGACATCCATTACCTGATCCCAGTCCTCACGGGTCATGTGTTCGAACGTTTTGTCGATCGTGATGCCAGCATTGTTAACAAGCACGTCTGCCGGTCCAAAGGCGTTTTTGACCCGGTCTGCCATTGCTTCGACTGCCGTGCCGTCGGTGACATCCGCTTGGACAGCAATCGCGGTGCCTCCACGTGATTCGATCTCGTCGACCACGTTGTAAGCCTCGCCTTCGGAGCTGCGGTAGTTGACGACGACGTTCGCGCCGTGTTCGCCAAGTTCGGTTGCGATACCTTTGCCAATGCCGCGAGAGGAACCGGTTACAACACACGTTTGGGTGTCTAGATTCATTGTACGGGGACGGCGGTCGTGTGGGGGTGTCCGTCAGCGTCGACCGTAGGCCGGCTCTCAGTTGCTGGCCGTCGAGCATGGTCGGATTCGATGGAGGGAGTGGGGACACACCTCTGTCGACCGCGTGTGTATGGGTGTGTCGAATCCGCCATTAAATCTTGTTGCAGTAAAAGCGACAGTATTCGAATCTGGGGGGTCGGCTACGAACTCTCGTGGTCGGCCGCAGTCTCGATCCACTCGGCCGCTCGGTCGACCGAGACACCGATCTCTTCGGCCAGCATGTCGGCATCGGACTGGGCGAGGCCAGCAACGTCGTCAATTCCTGCCCCGCGTAGCTGTTCGGCGTAGTGTGGGCCGATGCCATGAACGGACTCCAAGGAGTCGACACCCTTGGAGAACGTCGAGCCGTCGGTGTCGTTCGACTCATCAGTGTCGGCTACTTCGTCGGCGATTTCGACCTGCTCGTCGCCGATCTCGGCCTGCTCGTCGACATCGGCTGGCTCCTCGGCGGGTTCGGCGTCGCCCGGCGGTTCGACATCACCGGTTGGCTCGGATGACTCCGCGGGCGATTCTGTGTTTTCGACTGCCATTTCATCTGCTACCGTTGCATCGGCGGATCGCTCGGCGAACCACTCGGCCACGCTGGGCCACAACTCATCGTGGGAGCTCGACGAAACAGAGAGGCCGATATGACCTGTTTTGGCGTCGAACGTGGTCACATCCTCGCTTGCCACCAAGTCGTTGAACTCGGTGCTTGATTCCGGTGGGATGAGGTGGTCATAGTGGCCGACGATCTGGAGAATGGGTTGATCGACTTCACCGAGGTCGACATGCTTGTCGCCGAGAGACAGTTCATTTTTGGCGAGTTTGTTGTCCTGATAGATGTCCTCGATGAACTGCTCGTAGGTCGCCCCAGCAACGTCGATTCCCTCGGCAAGCCAGCGTTCCATCCGGGCGAAGTTCTCGACGAACTCGTCGTCCTCAACGTTGTCGTACAGCCGGAGATACTTGCTAACGTAGTTCGAGACGGGATCCATCAGCGCGAAGCCGACATCGAGAAAGTCGGCCGGCACGTTGCCGAAGGTGTTGGTGACCGTCTGTGGGTCGTAGTAGCTCTTTTCGCCCCAGAGTTCGAGGACACCGCCCGTATCGTCAAAGCAGAGTCCCGCCGCCATCAGGCCGAGATTCCGGACTTTCTCGGGAAACAGCGAGGCGTACATTACACCCATCGTCCCGCCCATACAGTAGCCCAGCAGGTTGATCGACTCTTGGTCGCTGCGCTCGCAGACGACGTCGACACAGTTGTCCGTATAGCGGGTGACGTAATCTTCGAGCGTCAGCGAGGCATCCAGCCGTGAGGGTTCGCCCCAGTCGATCAGATAAACGTCGAACCCCGCCTCTAAAAGGCGGCGGACAACGCTCCTGTCGGGTTGGAGATCGAGGATGTAGGGTTTGTTGATCAGCGCATAGACAATCAGAATCGGCACGTCGTGTGTCGACTCGGGTTCAATGCCCGCCTCTTCGGGTTTGTAATGAAGGAGTTCGAGCTTATTTTCGGTGTAGACGACTTCACTCGGTGTCATCCCGACATCGATATCAGCGACTCGTTCGACCTGTTCGGCGAGTTTCGGCAATCGCTGCATATACTCCGTGGTTGCCTCCAGCGTACGCTGTTGGGCCTCGACGGTTGCGGTAAGCGGGTTCATGAGTCGTCTTCGAGCAGTTCGATAACGTGGTCGAGTTGCTGTTCGACCGCATGCTGGCGGCGTTCGAGTTCGATTAGTCGCTCGCCGATCTCTTGGAGATCACTTTCGGTTGCAAAGCCGACCGACTGCAGCGTCTGCTGGTTCATCCGGTCGACCTGCTCGCTGGCCTCCAGCATGTCACCGACCGTCTGGCCGGTTGCGGCGGCGAAGGCGCTGGTGCCCATCACTTCTTTGAACGCGTTGTTGGCCGCCGTAACATAGAGATCACGGAACGCCTCCAACTCGATGTCCTCGCCGCGAAGCGACTCGGCGAGGAGTTCCTGCTGGGCGTCGGCAGCCTCCATCCAGACCTCGTAGGCCCGACTGGCTCCGGCCATTCCGTCGACGGTTGTCTCATCGAGGCTACTGTTTTCGAGCGATTCGCGCCACGAGTCGAGAAACTCCGTCTGTATCCGCATGTTCTGTTCGAACGCCTCGACGAACGACTGGTTCATCGCTTCGACGTACTCACCCCACTGTTCACCGGTCGCTGTCTGGGTGGTTTCTGACATAGCGGCTCCGGGCGATTAGGCCATCTCTTCGTCGTCGAC
>Ga0207421_10002212_pt1 | contig 24339 bp, 23 predicted proteins | sample SodLakKL_010_SED_4_FD_187542 | JGI IMG/M metagenome (GOLD analysis project Ga0207421, IMG submission 187542) | Alkaline sediment microbial communities from Lake Tanatar, Kulunda Steppe, Russia - 8KL_010_SED (SPAdes) (version 2) | ecosystem: Environmental > Aquatic > Non-marine Saline and... | reverse complement strand
CCGGCTCGCCCGTTGGGAGTCGCCGCGGGTCCAGCCACTGTTACGCTGGTTCATCAGGCAGTATGGCCTGGACATGAGCGAAGCCGTGGAACCGGATCCTGCGGCCTACCCCAGCTTCAACGCGCTCTTCACCCGGGCGTTGCGCGCCGACGCCCGACCGCTCGAGGGCGACGAAAAAAGCATCCTGAGCCCCGCGGACTCCAGGGTCAGCGCCTTCGGGCCGATCGAGCACGGCCAGATCTTTCAGGCCAAGGGACACAGCTACACCGTAACCGAACTGCTGGGGGGCTTCGCCTACCTGGCCCGACCCTTTGCCCGCGGGTCGTTCCTGACCGTCTACCTGTCGCCGCGCGACTACCACCGGCTGCACATGCCGGTTTCAGGCCGCCTGACCACGATGCTGCACATCCCCGGTCGGCTCTTTTCGGTCGCCCCGCGGATCGTCGCCCACACGCCGCGCCTGTATGCCCGGAACGAGCGCGTGGTGGCCCTTTTCGACACTGCGATCGGTCCCGTCGCCATGGCACTGATCGGCGCGATCAATGTCGGGTCGATCGAGACCGTCTGGGCCGGCGAGATCACCCCACCCTCAGGCCGGGTCATCACCCGTACCGATTACGGCGATCAGGAGATCCGCCTGCAGCGCGGAGCCGAAATGGGGCGTTTCAATCTGGGCTCCTCGGTGGTGCTGCTGATGCCCGACCATCCCGTGCACTTCGACGCGGCGCTCGCCCCCGAGACTTTCGTGCGGTTTCGTCAGGAGATCGCGCGGATCGTGTCCGAGTCAGCCATGCGGACTTAGGCTGCCCCTTGTCAGGCGCGGCCCCAGGGGAAGTCGATGACGCGGGCGATATCCGCTTCTCCGAGCAGACACATCAGCAGACGATCGACCCCCAGCGCCACACCGGCGCAGTCGGGCAACCCGGACGCCATCGCGGAGGCAAAGAAACGGTCGGCCTCCGGAATCGTCTGGCGGTTGCGCCGTCGGCGTTCGAGATCCTGGCCCTGCCGGGCGGAGAAGATCACGGGGTCGTTCAGTTCGTGGAAGCCGTTGGCCAACTCCAGGTCACCCCAGTACAGTTCGAACCGGCTCGCGTAGCCCGGGGCGTGTGCGCTGGGCCGAGCCAACACCGCCTGGCTCTCCGGATAATCGAAGACAAAGGTCAGCTGCCCGGGCGCGAAGCGCGGCGCCAGCACCATTGCCATCAGCGCATCGAGCCAACCGTCGCGATCGAGTTGCCCGGTCATGCCAAGACCCTCGCGTTGCGCGGCGACCGCGCATTCCTCAGCGCTGCAGGTCAGCGGGTTCAGGCCCAGCGCTTCCTGGAACAGGTCTGCGTAGGCCACCCGCCGTACCGACGCCGCGGGCCGGTTCCAGTCCGGATCCGCGGCTACCACCGCGTGCACCAGCTCGAGCACCTCGTCCATCAGGCGCCGATCGTCGAAGTCCAGCCGATACCATTCGAGCATGCTGAACTCGGGGTTGTGCCGGACGCCCGTCTCCTCGCCGCGGAAGACCCGGGCCAACTGAAAGATGTCGCCGGCACCATCGGCGAGCAGGCGCTTCATCGGGTACTCGGGAGATGTCTGCAGGTAGCCGGCAGCTCCGTCCGGAGCCCGCGCCCGCCAACTCTCGACGCCGGGATCCAGTGGCGCTCCCCTGGCGAGGATCGGCGTCTCCACCTCGAGGACGCCCCGTCCGGCGAGGAACCCCCGCAGTGCGGCGTTGAGGCGAGCGCGATAAACCCGGGCCTGCGTGGCACAGGGACGCCAGGTCGCTACCGCCGTTTCAGACACCCGCAACCCCTGGCTGGGTCCGGGCCGGCGGGCCATCAGACGCGGGAGACGTATTCACCCGAACGGGTATCGACCTTGACCACCTCACCTTCCTCGACGAACAGCGGCACCTTGACCACGGCGCCGGTCTCCAGGGTTGCCGGCTTGGTCCCTCCCTGGGCGGTATCGCCGCGCAATCCGGGGTCACACTGGACGATTTTCAACTCGACGAAATTGGGGGGTGTCACGGAGAGCGGTTCGCCGTTCCACAATGTCACCGTGCAGACATCCTGTTCCTTCAACCACTGCGCCGAATCGCCCAGCGCCGCCTGTCCCATCGCATATTGCTCGAAGGTATCCGGGACCATGAAGTGCCAGAATTCCCCGTCGGTGTAGAGATACTGCATGTCGGTGTCCATCACATCGGCCGCCTCGACCGACTCGCCCGATTTGAAGGTCTTTTCCAACACGCGGCCGGTGCGCAGGTTACGTACCCGGACCCGGCTGAAGGCCTGCCCCTTGCCCGGTTTCACGAACTCGTTCTCGACGATGGTCTGCGGATCGCCGTCGAGTAGAATCTTCAGTCCGCTCTTGAATTCGCTGGTACTGTAACTTGCCATGTCGTGTCGTCCTCGCGGCGGCCCCGCCGCCTGAAAATCAAAGAAGAGTGGCCGGTCAACGAGGTAACCATGCCCACAAATCCCGTTATGATACCCCGAGCCGCTGCGCCCGCACAGACTCCTGCGTGGCAACAGGCCCTGGCCCGGGCGATCGCGGACCCGCACGAACTGCTCCGGCGTCTGGGACTGGAACCCTCGCTGCTGCAGGACATGGAAAGCGGCGACGCCCTCTTTCGGACCCGGGTACCGGAGAGCTATCTCGCCCGGATCCGGCCCGGCGACCCACGCGATCCCCTGCTGCTGCAGGTACTGCCGCAGGCGGCAGAGGCCGATGATCACCCGGCGTTCGTCACGGATCCGGTGGGCGACGCCGATGCGATGGCGGCCCCGGGTCTATTGCACAAGTACCGGGGCCGGGTGCTGCTGGTCACCACCGGCGCCTGCGCGATCCACTGCCGCTACTGCTTCCGACGCGGATTTCCCTACGGCGAATTCAGCGCGGCGCGGGACTGGCGGCCGGCGCTGGACTACATCGCTGGGCACCCGGACGTCACCGAGGTCATCCTGAGCGGCGGCGACCCGCTGACCCTGCCCGACACGCGGCTGGCGAACCTGCTGCGCCAGTTGGAGGCCATCCCCCACGTCAGGAGGCTGCGCATCCACAGCCGGGTGCCGATCGTGCTCCCGGAGCGGGTCGACGATGGCCTGCTGTCCTGGGTGGGCCAGGGCCGGCTGGATCAGGTGTTGGTCCTGCACGCGAACCATCCCCGGGAATTCGAGGCGCCCGTCGATGGCGCCCTGGCACGCCTGCGTGCCACGGGCATCACTCTGCTGAATCAGTCGGTGCTGCTGGCCGGAGTGAACGATGACCTCGATACCCTGTGCCAGCTTCAGGAGGTGGGTTTTGCCGCGGGTGTCCTGCCGTATTACCTGCACCTGCTGGACCGGGTAAGAGGGGCCACCCATTTCGACGTCGACGAGGCAAGGGCACGGGCCCTGCATGACGCGATGCGGGTCCGGCTGCCGGGCTATCTCCTGCCGCGCCTGGTCCGGGAGGTGCCGGGGGCACCGACCAAGACACCCGCTGAACGGGCCCCATGACGACGGAACGGACCGTTCCCGCCTGGACCCGCCCGACGCTTCCGCAGGTGCAGACAAAGGCGCGCAAGGAGATGGCGATCGCACTCGCGTTGATTTAGCATAAAGAAGTTTTGGCGGCAGCAACGGAGGGTGCCATGACCGAGCCACATACGAGATCGGGATTCACGCTCCCGCCGCGTCATCCGGCTGACGCAGGCAGCTTTGCGCACAGGACACCCGAGGGTCTCGACACCTGGATCAGCAGCCAGCAATCGGGCGACCTGGCGTCGACCGCCATTGTGTTGCTCGAGGCATTGCGTTCGATCAACCGCATGACGATCGAATACACCATGCTCGCAGGGCTGACCGCTGTGTTCCTCGCCCGCATCCCCCCGATTTTCGACCAGATCGACGCACATCTGCGGCAGTTGCCGATCCCCTTGGGGCGCAAGACTCAGACGCTGGCCACAGCCTATTCGGAGGCCCTGCAGGAACTCGGCATCACCTGCCTGCGTCTGGTGGACGACGGGCTGGAACAGAGACGCCTGCCGGCGCCTGATGCAGCCCCGCTACTGCGCCAGGCCATGCTTCTCAACGGACATCAGTGCCTGCATTCCTGGCGTCTCTACCAGCCGCTGCCCGAGGGCACGTGGCTGCAGGTGCAGAGTATCCTGACGCTTGCCGAACGGCTGGGGGTCGCGTCCGAACCGGCACTGGAGATGCCCCACGGCCACGCACTGTCACCGGATAGTGTCGAGAGGCTCGCCGCATCCATCGCCGTACTCAGTTCCACCGGTGTCTATGCCCTCCACCATGGGGAGATCGGCCCTCTGGCCCGTTGGCTGCAGTCCGTGCCGCTGCACTGTTCCGAGCAGGTGCCCGCTGGCGCCAACGAATCCACGCCGTTGCTGCGCCTGGTGGTGGACGCGGACCGCGCGCCCTCGTTGGTCATCGGTTATCCGGGAACGTCCAGCAACACCCGCTTCGTCGATCTGGGCCCGGTCCTGACAGCCCTCCGCTCCGGTCCGGCGGGTGCCGCACAGCCAGGCTGGCACCCCTTCGACAGCGGGCTGGACCGCCGACTGCTGAGCCTTTGGGTGACGCCACCGCAGCGGCGTTACAGCCGCGAGCCGACCGATACCGGCCCGATCATCACGGTGACCGGCCTGCAGGATATTCATGCGCTGGTCCGAGCGGATTACCGACACCAGAGAAAGGCCGCCATCGGTGAGATCTCGGGAATCCAGGGGGGGCTGGCCGATCCCGTTTCCAGCGGGCCGGCGGAGATCCCCGCCGCCTTTTCGGTCGGGATCGGCGATCCCGACGATGCACAGCAGTTCGGCCTGCAGGTCGATGGCGCCGGCTCCCGCTCCGATGACGACCCCCATTTCCGCTCGGACCGACAGATGGACCGACTGAGCACGGCGTGGAACAACACCGTACGGGGGATCGATCACCGCCCGGGCAGTGGCGGGCAGCCGCCGATGATACGCATGCTCCGCCCCACCGCCGCGCGCATGCGGGATCTGGGGGCCGGGGGGCTCAGACTGGTTCTGCAGTCTCCGGCCAAGAAGATATTCAGTGGCGACCTGATTGCGATCCGTACGGCGCGCAAGGAGAAGATCTTCTGGCAACTCGGCATGATTCGCTGGCTGTGTTACGAAGACGCCGAAAACATCGCAGTGGGCATCGAGTACCTTGCACCTGCCTGTGTCCCGACGGACATCCAGCTCTACCGGGGGAACAGACCGTCCGGCCCAGTCCAGCCAGGGCTGTTCTTTCCCCGGCGCGACCAGCCGGATACCGGGACGCTGGTATTTGCTCCCGGGGCCTTCGGCGCCGGCACACGCGTGGTGTTCCGCGTGAAAGGGGAGGAGCACGTCGTGAAACTGGAATCCGTCCAGCCCGAGAGCCATACCTTCAGTCGCGCGGACTTCCCGATGCCGGCGCCCCCCCGAACCTGATCTGTCACGCGCGCCGACCCGCTCTGCCGTCAGCGCTGGACGCAAGAACTCCGAGCGCGGCCAGCATGGCATCGTCGCCGCCTTCTGATACTCTTCGGTATGATGAAACCCGTCGCCAATGCAGGGCGATCCCGAATCATGGGGTGGCGGACGGGCAGGGGGCCTTCTTGCTGAACGGACATCATTGCATCCGGAGCGTGCCGATGACACTTCGGGAGGTGCCGGACGGGGCTGTGCCTGAAGCCTCCCGCCGGTGCGGATGGGTGCGCAGGGTTCAGGAATCCGGATGTCACAGAACATAGAGTCCATCAACGTCCTCTTCGTGACGCGCGAACCCGAACTCGCGGAGCGCCTGATCAGCTGCGTCCGGATGCGCGGCCGGACGGTCCGCGCGTACCAGGCGGCGGACCGGGCTGAACTGGAGGAGCGATTGCTGTCGCATCGATTCCACATCATCGTGTTGATCGATTCCGGCATGGACGTAGGCACCCATGATGTCATTGGCGCGCTGCAGAATTCCGGGCGCCTCACGCCGGTACTGGTGATGACCGACCGGCCAGAAGACGAGCGCGTAGCCGACTACGAAGCCGGCGCCTTCGCCGCCATCAGCCGCGGCCCCGACGACGTCGCGGCCATCCTGATTCTCAAGGCGGTGGAATTCCATCTCTGCTGCACCCAGATGCACCGTCTGCAGAGCACCCTGCAGGCGGCTGAACGACGCCACCTGCGCCTGCTCCAGGAATCCCCCGAGCCGAACGCCTGTTTCCGGCACGGAAAGATCCTGAATGCCAACGACGCGTGGCGGGAATACTTCAAGATCGACACCAGCGAGGACCTGTCCGACTATGGCCTGGGCGACTTCGTCATTCCCCAGCAGCAGGACACGCTACAACAACTGGTGGAAACACGGGCCATTCAGAACGACAGCGGCGAGACCCGCCAGACCTTCAGCCTCAGGACAGCGCACGGGCGCAGCTTCGAGGGCGATCTGGTCCTGACCGGCGCCAGCATCGATGGAGAGGCCTGCGCCGTACTGCGGGTCGTGACCAGCGCCGAAAACGACGCCTCGGAACAACTGTCCGCGATCGACCCGGTCACCGGTCTCCACAACCGCCAGCACCTCTTCCAGACACTGGAGGGGGTGCTGGCCGCATCGGCACGCGCCGAACTTCCCTTCGCCCTGATCGAGGCGTCAGTGGATGACTTCGAACGGCTTCAAGCCACGCTGGGGACGGGCAGTTCGGACATCCTGTTGACCGATATCGGCCTGTTGCTCAGGGAGCACTTCCCCCCTCCGGCGACCGTGGCACGCCTGGGCAACGAAGACTTCGGCATCCTGGTGCCCAGCGCGCGGCGGACGGAACTCGATCAACGGCTTGCCGCATTGGTGCGGGCCGCCACCGCGAGAGAAATCAATCTCGACAAGGGGTCCACGGTCGTCTCCCTATCCTGCGGTGCGATCATCGCGGATGATTCGGCTCCGACGATCGAAGGCTTGCTCGACCAGGCCGCGCGGGCCCTCGACGGGATCCGCCAGGCTGGCGGCAACGGCTACGCCTTCCAGCACATCCTCTCGGACGCCCATGCCCGGGCCGAATCGGATCAACAGTGGAAGGCGCGTATCGAGGACGCCATCGCCCACCAGCGGCTGCGACTCGTGTATCAACCCGTGGTGAATCTCCACGGCGGGGATTTTCCGCGCTTCAGTGTCTTCATGCGCGTGACAGGTCCCGATGGCGAAGTCTACGATCCGAGCGACTTCCTGCCCGCCGCCGAAAGGACCGGGTTGGCGGCCACGATCGACCGCTGGATCATCAGTCATGCAATTCAGGCCCTGGCGGAGCGCCTGAAGTCGGATTCCAGGACCACGTTTTTTTTGAAGCTGACCCGGGGTTCCCTGCTCGACGGGTCGGTCGTCGTCTGGCTGCAGAAGTTCCTGCACAAGCAGCGGGTTCCAGCATCGAGGGTAGTGGTGGAGATCAAGGAGGCGACCATCATCACGAACCTGAAATCGGCGATCGGCACCGCTCGGGGCCTGAAAGCGATGAATGCTTCGCTCTGTATCGACGACTTCGGCAACGGGCTCAATCCGTTTCACATCCTCCGCCATGTCGATGCCGACTACATCAAGCTCGACGGCGCCTTCGTGCGCGACGTCGTCAGCAACGAAAGCAGCCAGAAAGCCATCCGCCGCTTTACCGAAGGCGGACATGCCAAGGGCAAGCAGATTGTCGTGCCGATGGTCGAGGATGCCGCCACGCTGGCCGTTCTATTCAGCCTGAACGTCAACCTGGTACAGGGCTACTTCGTCCATCCACCCAGCGAGCAGATGGACTTCGATTTCACCCAGGTGATCTGAGTCGCACCCTACGCTCGTTCCTGCCAGCAGCCATTGCGGGCCGGTCCGGTACCGCGCCTACTTGCCCCAGAACTTCAGATCCTCGAAAAAGCCCTTGACCCCGTCCAGCCAGGAGTGCGCCTGGGGACTGTGACGGGTACCGCCCTCCCGCATCGACGAGTCAAACTCGCGCAGGAGTTCTTTCTGTTGATGCGTCAGGTTGACAGGCGTCTCCACCACCACCCGGCACAGCAGGTCACCGACGCCGCCCCCGTGCACCGAGGTCACGCCCTTGCCGCGCAGCCGGAACTGCTTGCCGCTTTGGGTCTCGGCGGGGATCTTCAGAGCCACCCGGCCGTTCAGGCAGGGAACCTCCAGTTCGCCCCCCAGAGCGGCTGTCGCAAAGGAGATCGGCACTTCGCAGAGAAGGTCGTTGCCCTCGCGCCGGAACAGCTTGTGCGGCTTGACCCGGACCTGCACATAGAGATCGCCCGGCGGCCCGCCGTTGATGCCTGCCTCGCCCTGACCGGAGAGCCGGATCCGGTCCCCGCTGTCGACGCCTGCCGGGATCTTCACGTCCAGGGTGTTCTGCTTCTGCACCCGGCCGGAGCCGCCGCAGGACTTGCAGGGGTTGGGAATCACCTTCCCGGTGCCGTGACAGCGGGGACAGGTCTGCTGTACCGAGAAGAACCCCTGCTGGATCCGCACCTGACCGACGCCGTTACAGGTCGGGCAGGTCTCCGGGCTGGTTCCGGGTTCGGCCCCGGACCCGCCGCAGGTCTCACAACTCGCGGTGGTCGGCACGCGGATCTTGACCTCGGTCCCGAACACCGCCTCTTCCAGACTGAGGTCCAGGTTGTACTGCAGATCCGAGCCGCGATAGGCGCGCTGCCCCCCGGCTCGCCCGCCGCCACCAAAGATATCGCCGAAGATGTCTTCAAAGATGTCGCTGAAGTTGCCGCCACCTCCGCCGCCGAAGCCGCCTGCGGAGGCGTCCACCCCTGCGTGGCCGTAGCGGTCGTAGGCGGCTCGCTTGTTGCTGTCACTGAGGACATCGTAGGCCGCGCGGGCCTCCTTGAACTGGGCCTCGGCCGCGGAGTCGCCCGGATTACGGTCCGGGTGGTGTTTCATCGCCAGGCGCCGGAACGCCTTCTTGATTGCTTCTGCCGAAGCGTCCCGGGAGACACCGAGCACTTCGTAGTAGTCACGCTGCGCCATATTGGATCCTTGCGGGTTGCCGCGCCCGCCCGTCCAGGCCACGCGGGAACGCGCACGCCCGGATTCCTCTCAGCGGTCTCCGGGCGTGCCTGATCGGGTCAGGATACCCACGGCCCGAAGGCCGCGGCATCACTCTCACTTCTTCTTGTCGTCGACCTCTTCGAACTCGGCGTCCACGACATCGTCGGAGGCACCGGACTCGCTGCCACCGCCCGGCTGGGGACCGCCCGCCTCGCCCTGTGCCGCGCCGCCACCGGCCTTGGCATAGGCCCGTTCGGCCAATTTGCCGGAGGCCTCCGCGAGCTTCTGGCTGGCCGCCTCGATCGCACCGACGTCATCGCCCTTGATGGCGTTGCGGGTCTCGTCGATCGCCGCCTCGATCGCGGAACGTTCGTCGGCCTCGACCTGGTCGGACAGATCCTTCAGCGACTTCTCCGCCGAGTGCACCAGCGCGTCGGCCTGGTTGCGCGCCGCGACCAGTGCGTGGAAACGCTTGTCCTCCTCGGCATGGGCCTCGGCATCCTTGACCATCTTCTCGACTTCATCGTCGCTGAGACCCGAGGAGGCCTTGATCACGATGCGGTTCTCCTTGCCCGTGGCCTTGTCCTTCGCCGACACGTGCAGGATGCCGTTGGCGTCGATGTCGAAGGTCACCTCGACCTGCGGCACGCCGCGCGGCGCTGGCGGGATGTCGCTCAGGTCGAAGCGGCCCAGGGACTTGTTGGCACTCGCCTGTTCCCGTTCGCCCTGCAACACGTGCACGGTGACCGCGGTCTGGTTGTCGTCGGCGGTGGAGAAGACCTGGGTCGCCTTGGTCGGAATGGTGGTGTTCTTCTCGATCAGCTTGGTCATCACGCCGCCGAGGGTCTCGATCCCCAGCGACAACGGCGTCACGTCGAGCAGCAGCACGTCTTTCACGCTGCCGCCGAGCACGCCACCCTGTACCGCCGCACCCACCGCCACGGCCTCGTCCGGGTTCACGTCCTTGCGCGGCTCCTGGCCGAAGAAGGCCTGCACCGCCTCCTGCACCTTGGGCATGCGCGTCTGGCCGCCGACCAGGATGATGTCGTCGACCTGGCTCGCCGACAGACCCGCGTCCTTCAGGGCGATTCTGCAGGGTTCGATCGTGTGCTGGATCAGGTCGTCGACCAGGCTTTCCAGCTTGGCACGGGTCACCTTCATCGCCAGGTGCTTGGGCCCGGTGTTGTCCGCAGTCACATACGGCAGGTTGACTTCGGTCTGCTGGCTGGAGGACAGCTCGATCTTGGCCTTCTCGGCCGCCTCGCGAATGCGCTGCATCGCCAGAGGATCGTTCTTCAGGTCGATCCCCTGCTCTTTCTTGAACTCGCCGGCCAGATAATCGATCAGGCGGTTGTCGAAGTCCTCGCCGCCGAGGAAGGTGTCGCCGTTGGTGGCCAGCACCTCGAACTGATGCTCACCGTCCACCTCCGCAATCTCGATGATCGAGATGTCGAAGGTGCCGCCGCCGAGGTCGTACACCGCAATCTTGCGATCGCCCCGTTTCTTGTCGAGACCATACGCCAGCGCCGCAGCGGTCGGCTCGTTGATGATGCGCTTGACCTCCAGGCCCGCGATTCGGCCCGCGTCCTTCGTGGCCTGCCGCTGCGAGTCGTTGAAGTACGCCGGCACGGTGATCACGGCCTCGGTAACGGTCTCGCCAAGGTAGTCCTCGGCGGTCTTCTTCATCTTTTGCAGCACGCGCGCGGAGATTTCCGGCGGCGCCATCTTCTTGCCACGCACCTCGACCCAGGCGTCTCCGTTATCGGCCTTGATGATCTTGTAGGGGACCAGCTTGATGTCCTTCTGGACCTCCTTCTCCTCGAAGCGACGGCCGATCAGGCGCTTCACCGCGTGCAGCGTGTTCTGCGAGTTGGTCACCGCCTGGCGCTTGGCCGATTGCCCGACCAGGACCTCGCCGTCTTCGGTGAAGGCGACGATCGAGGGCGTGGTGCGGCCCCCTTCGCTGTTCTCGATCACCTTGGCCTGATCGCCATCCATGACGGCGACACAGGAATTGGTGGTGCCGAGGTCAATACCGATGATCTTTCCCATGGTTAAAGGCTCCTGCAATGAATTGGGTAGGCGCAGCGCGCGGCGTCCGGTCGCTGCCTGTCTGTGGGGGATATGGGGGGCGAATCCGCGTTTTCAAGCATTGCCGTCGGACGGCGCCCGCGACACGATCACCATCGCCGGCCGCAGGACGCGCCCCTGCAGCAGGTAACCCTTCTGCATGGTGAGCAACACGGTGTTCGGCGGGTGGTCGCTGCTCTCCTGGGTGGTCATCGCCTGGTGCCGTTCGGGGTCGAAGCGCTCACCCGTCGGCTCAACCGCCTCGATGCCGAACTTCTCGAACGCCTTGTGAAAGGCCTTCAGCGTGAGCTCGGTGCCCTCGATGATGCTGCTGGCATCGTTGGTCTTGCGCGCGGCGTCGAGGCCCATCTCGAGACTGTCGCAGACATTCAGCAACTCGGCCGCGAACCGCTCCATCGCGTACTTGTGCGCGGACTCCAGCTCGCGCTCGAAGCGCCGGCGCTGGTTCTCGAGCTCCGCCTGCGCGCGCAGCACCTGCTCGCGGCGCTGCTCGGCCAACTCCTCGAGTTCGACCAGGCGGGCATGGACGTCCCCTGCATCTTCTGCATCTGCGCCGGCAAAGGCCGTCTCCGGTCCGTCTTCCGGCTGGCTACGGGTCGGATCGCTGTCGTGTTCCCCGTTCTCCCGCTGATTGGACATAGGTTCCTCTTGCTGGTTGAAGAATGAAATGCAACTGTAGCGACCAATGTCGCTCTGTCATCGGGGTTTTGGGGGTTCACCGCGGGAATTCAAGGCCGCGCCGAGAAGCCGTGCGGTGATGTCGACGATCGGAATGACGCGGTCATAGGACATTCGGGTGGGACCCACCACGCCCAACACCCCGACGATCTCCCCGTCGACGCTGTACGGAGCGGTCACCACCGAGCAGTGCTCGAACCACTCCAGCCCCGACTCCCGGCCGATGAAGATCTGCACCCGATCGGCGCGGATGCACTGATCGAGGATGGCCAAAATCTCGCGCTTCTCGTGAAATGCCTCGAGCAGCTGCCGCAGCCGATGGATGTCGGCCAGCTCATCGTAATCGAGCAGTTGCGTCTCGCCGGCAACGAGCATGTCGTCCGGTTCGTCCTCGCCGATCGCCTGCTCACCGAGATCGATCGCCGCAAGCATCATCGCATCGAGGTCCCGACGCACCGAGCGCATCTCGGCCAGCAGCTGGCCGCGAACGATATGCAGACTCTGACCCGCCAGGTGGGCATTCAGATAGTTGGCCATGTTCTGCAGCTCGGGTTGCAGGTAGTCGCGCTCCAGTTCCAGGACCCGGTTCTGCACCTCCTTGCCGTCGATCACCAGGATCGCGAGGACCCGCCGCTCGCTCAGGCGCAGGAACTCGATCTGGCTCAGCGCCACCTGCCGGTTTCGCGGCAACCGCACCATTCCCGCCAGGCGGGTCACGCTGGAGAGCACGCTGCCTGCCGTGTCCAACAGGTCCTGGGTCGAGGCCCCGGGGCTGAAACGGGACTCGATGGCCTCGACCTGCTCCCGGTTCGGCGCGCGGATCTCGAGCAGGGCATCGACGAACAGGCGATAGCCAGCGGCCGTCGGGATGCGGCCGGCGGAGGCGTGCGGCGCATGCACCAGCCCCATCCCCTCGAGATCGGCCATCACGTTGCGTATGGTCGCGGGGCTCACGTTCAGGCCGCTGGTGCGCGCCAGCGTTCTGGATCCGACCGGCGTCCCCTCGCGGATATAGCTTTCAATCAATGTGCGCAGCAGTGTCCGCGCCCGGGAATCGAGTTGTATCTCCTGCATGTTCCTTCTCTTGTCAGCGCTTCAGTCCGCCGAGTGCCAATGCAGTCTATGCCAAGCCCCGATCCAGTCAAGGCCGGATCTGCCCTCGGCGGCGCAGCGCACCGGGACCGGGCGAATCCACGGCGGATGCGTGTGTCCACGGTTTACCGGATAATGCGCCGATGCAACGAAGCTTCAGCACCATCGGACTCGTCGGCAAAACGGCCGATTCCCGCACCGCCCCGCTGGTCGCGACCCTGCTGGACGCGCTGCACCAGCGCGGTGCCGACGTGATCCTCGAACAGGGCATCGGGAATGGTGTGAACCCGGGCGCCTTCAGGATCGCCAGCCTGGAGGAATTGGCCGATCAGGCGGACATGGTGGTCGTGATCGGCGGCGACGGGACCCTGTTGGCCACCGCCCGCGCGGCTGCGCTGCACGAGACCCCGATGCTGGGCATCAATCTCGGCCGACTGGGATTTCTGGTGGACATCCTGCCGGACGATGCGGTGGTGGAACTGAACGCGGTACTCGACGGGGCCTACGAGCTGGAACCCCGGGCGATGCTGGAAACGACTCTGCTCCGGGACGGCAGCCCGATCCATCAGGGCGTGGCACTGAACGACGCGGTGCTGCACGTGCAGAACGTGATCCGCGTCATCGAGTTCGACACCTTCATCGACGGGCTCGACGTGGGCCGTCTGCGCGCCGACGGTCTGATCGTCGCCACGCCGACCGGCTCCACGGCCTATTCGCTGTCTGCCGGCGGTCCCATCCTGACGCCGGATCTCGATGCGATGATCATCGTCCCGATCTGCCCCCACAGCCTGAATCACCGTCCGCTGGTGGTCAGCGGCAGGGCGGTGATCGAGATCAAGCTGAGCAGCGGCAGCCGCTCGCCGGCCCAGGTCGCGCTGGACGGCCAAAAGAACCTGGACTTCGCTCCGGGGGACATCCTACGGATCCAGCGCCGGCCGCAGTCGCTGATGCTCCTGCACCCCCGCAACCACCATTTCCTGCGCATGCTGCGATCCAAGCTGCGCTGGGGCGAGCATCCCTGAAAGCGGGGAGCAGAGGCACGATGCTGCGGCACATCACCGTTCGGGACTTCGCGATCATTGACAATCTTGAGGTCGAACTGGGCGCCGGCATGACCGCGCTGACCGGGGAGACCGGGGCCGGCAAGTCGATCCTGATCGACGTGATCGGGCTGCTGCTGGGCGATCGCGCCGACGCCGCCAGCGTGCGCACGGGAGCGGTCCAGGCCGATCTCAGCGCCGGTTTCGAACTGCCTCCGGAGCATCCCGCAGCCGCATGGCTGCGGGAACAGGCCCTGGCGGAGAACCCCGGCGAAGATGAAGGCGCCAGCGCCATCCTGCTGCGTCGCGTGATCACGGCGCAAGGCAAGAGCCGGGCATGGATCAACGGCAGCCCGGTGACGATGGCACAGTTGAAGGACCTCGGACAGTGGCTGGTGGACATCCACGGCCAGCATGCGCACCAGCAGTTCCTGCAACGCCACGCCCAGCGCGCACTGTTGGACGGTTTCGTCGACGCCGGCCTGCTTGGCCGGGTGGCGGAGGCCCACGGCACTTTGCGCGCCGCCGGCGAACGCCTGGAGTCGGCACGCGCCCGGCTCGCCAGCGCCAGCGACCGGCTCGACCTGCTCCGGTTCCAGACCGCGGAAATCGCCGAGCTGGCGCCGATGGCAGGCGAATATGCCGAAATCGCCAACGAACAGACCCTGCTGGCCCATGCCTCGGAGGTGTTGATGGCGCTGCAGGCCGCGCACGAGACCATCGACGCCGAGACCGGACTCGACCACGGCATCGGACAGGTCCTTTCGGGACTGCAGGAGGCGGCGCGGCACGACCAACGGATCAGCCCGGTGCTCGAACTCCTGGAGTCCGCGCGCATCCAGATGCAGGAGGCCAGCGACCAGTTGCGCCGCATGGCCGACCACGTGGAGATCAACCCGCAGCGCCTCGATGAAGTCGACGCCCGGATCAGTCTTTATCTCCGGCTCGCCCGCAAGCACCGGGTGGAGCCCGACGAACTGGCTGATCTGCTGCGCACGATGGAGGAGGAACTGGAGGCACTCGACGCCGGCGACGCTGCGCTGGATGCCCTGGACCGGGAACTCGCGGCCGCACGCACCGCCTACGACGAAGCCGCCGCCGCGCTGTCGCGCGCGCGCGGCAAAGCGGCCAAGCGCCTGGACACCGCGGTCAGCGAGGCGATGCAGGAACTCGGCATGCCCGGCGGCCGGTTCCACATCGATCTCGAGACCCGGCCCGACGAAACGGGTCCACACGGGCGGGACCGGATCGAGTTCATGGTCGCCGCCAACCCCGGGACCGCGGCCCAGCCCCTGGCCCGGGTCGCCTCCGGCGGCGAACTCTCCCGCATCGGGCTCGCGCTACAGGTGCTGGCGAGCGCCGAACAGGCGGTCGATACCCTGATCTTCGACGAGGTGGACAGCGGGATCAGCGGCGCCGTGGCTGAGGTCGTCGGCTGGAAACTGCGCGCCCTCGGCGAACGCTACCAGGTCCTCTGCGTGACTCATCTGCCGCAGGTCGCGGCCCAGGCGCATCAACAGATGCAGGTCACCAAGCACCGCGTCCGGAATCAAACACGCACCGAGATCTCGGCACTGGACGCCGGCGCCCGCGTCGAGGCGATCGCGCGCCTGCTCGGGGGTGTAGCCATGACCGAACGCAGCCTGGCACACGCCCGGGAAATGCTGGAATCCGCCTCCGGCCGCAACCCCCATCCCGGCCCTGCCACCGCAGACCACTCATGATCCTTCGGCTTACGGAAGGGGTCGCGCGTCAGTCGCCGCGGTGCGGGCAGTCCTCGTCGAGGCAGTCCCCGTAGAGGACCAGGGCGTGGTCCTTGATCTGGTAACCGTGTTCCTTCGCGATCTGGCGCTGGCGCTGTTCGATGGTCTCGTCGAGGAACTCCTCGACACGCCCGCACTGGTTGCAGATGATGTGGTCGTGATGACCGCCCCGCTCCAGTTCGAAAACGGCCTGGTTGCCCTCGAAGTGCAGACGCGAGACCAAGCCCGCGGCCTCGAACTGGGTGAGCACCCGGTAGACGGTGGCCAGGCCGATTTCCTCCCCGGAATCCAGTAGTTCGCGGTAGATCGCCTCGGCGGTCAGGTGGCGGGTCTCGGACTCCTCGAGGATCTGGAGGATCTTCATGCGCGGCAACGTGACCTTGAGTCCCGCCTTCTTCAGGTTTTGCGTTTCCACTGGAAGTGCCCTCGTCGCCCTGGACCCTGCTGCTGACCACGGGCCGATTGTTGTAAGATCGGGCGTCATGCCCTGAACCGAATCACGGGACACGCCCGCCTGATGCTTAAGATTCTCATTTCTATTGCCACCGTCGCAAGCCTGCTCAGCGCCTGTGGCGGCATTCCCACCTATCGCCTCGACGTGCAGCAGGGCAACGCCATCGAGGACAGCCGCGTCGCACAGATCCGCGAGGGCATGGCACCGGAGCAGGTGGAGTTCCTCCTGGGGTCCCCCCAGGTCCGCGGCACTTTCATCCGCGAGGACCGCTGGGATTACGTTTACTACTTCCAACCCGGCCGAGGTCCGACCGAGAAACGAAGGGTCAGTGTCTTCTTCGAAGGCGGCCGCGTGGCAAGGATTGAGGACACGAACCCCCCTGCGAAGACCGGCGACTGAACTTCCTGGACGGCTGCAATGCCTGCGTTCATCGCAGCCTGCGGGGTTCCCCAGTGGGCCACTAGACGCCGCTTTCACCGGCGGATGCACCGCCCTTTTTCGTCGGCTTGCCCTCAGCGGCGCGCTGTCTCCTGACTTCCTTGGGATCGGCGATCAGGGGACGATAGATCTCCACCCGGTCCCGGGGCTTCAATACCGTGTCCATCCGCGTCAGCTTGCCGAAGATACCGACCTTCGCCGTCTCCAGGTCGATCTCCGGGAAGCGTTCAGTGATCTTCGACTGGCTCAGCGCATCCATCACCGTGGCGCCCGCGGGCAGCTGCACGGGCAACACGACCTGCACGTCAGGACGCGCGTAGGCGACCTCCACGGCGATGGGTTCGCCACCCTGCCCGTCCCCCGGCTCAGCCATGCATCTCTCCGTGGATGACTTTCGCCCGGCGCACAAAGGCGTCGACCAGCGAGTTGGCCACGTGGTTGAAGACCGGGCCGATCGCCAGCGACATCAGCCGGCTGGAAAACTCGAACTCGAGATCCAGCGCGATCCGCGTGCCGCGACCCTTTTGCTCTGTGAAACTCCAGGACCCGTGAAGACTGCGGAACGGGCCGTCCACCAGGCGTATATCGATGAGGCGCGGCGCCTCCAGCCGGTTCCAGGTGGTGAACGACTTATGCAGCGCTCCCTTGGCCAGTTCGATCGTGGCCTTGACCCTGCCGTTCCGTGACTCGAGTATCCGGGCACTGCGGCAGTGAGGCAGAAACTCCGGATAGGACTCGATATCGTTCACCAGGTTGAACATCTGTTCGGCCGAATAGGGTACCCACTCCGATCGCTGGACACGTGTGGTCATCAGACCACGCCGACCGCGCGCAGAAAGACCACCAGGATCGCGATCGGCGCCACGTAGCGGACGAGGAAGTACCACAGGCTGTAGACGAAGCCGAGTTTCAGGCGCAATTCCGACTGCACCGAGCGCTCGGTCATGCGCCAGCCAACGAACAGCGCGATCAGGAAACCGCCCAAAGGCAGCAGGATGTTTGCTGTCAGGTAGTCGAGCAGGTCGAGGATGCCCATTTCGAACAGCGTGTAGCCGGACCAGACGTTCAGCGACAGCAGGGCGCCGATCCCGAGCAGCCAGGCGAACATGGCGACCAGCGTGGTCGCGAACACCCGGGTCAATGACAAGTTTTCCACCAGGAAGGCGACCGCCGGCTCGATCAGGGAGATCGCCGAAGTCCAGGCCGCGAAGACCAGCAGCACGAAAAAGACGGTCCCGAAGTAGAGCCCCATCGGCATCTCGGCAAAGGCCAGTGGCAGGGTCACGAAGATCAGGCCGGGCCCCTGCCCCGGGGAGAGCCCCGCGGCGAAGAGAATGGGGAAAATCGCGAGCCCGGCGAGCAGGGCGACCAGGGTGTCCGCGGCAACCACGGCCCCGGAGGTCTTCGCCACCGAGGCCTCGCTGCTCAGGTAGCTGCCATAGACCATGATCGCGCCCATCCCGAGGCTCAGCGTGAAGAAGGCCTGCCCCATGGCCAGCAGCACTGCATTCGCCGAGAGCGCCGAGAAGTCAGGCTGGAACAGGAACTGCACGCCGGCCATGAACTCGCCCTGCGCCATGGAATAGCCGACCAGGACGACCAGCAGCAGCACCAGCAGGGGCATCAGGATCGTCACCGCGCGCTCCAGCCCCGATCGCACCCCGCGGGCGACGACCATCGCCGTCATCACCATGAAGATGGTGTGCCACGCCAGCAGAGCCTCGGGGCTCGCCAGCATGGCCCCGAACAGTTCCGAGGAGCCTTCGGCATCGAGCCCGACGAATCCGCCGCTCCCGGACTTGAAGACGTAGGCCAGCGCCCAGCCGGCGATGACGCTGTAGAAGGACAGGATCAGGAAGCCTGCGAGCACCCCGATCCAGCCCATCAGACCCCAGCCGCGGCTCAGCCCCTCTTCGCGCGCCACCGTCAGCATGGTGTTGATCGGGCTCTGGCGCCCGCGGCGCCCCAGCAGGATCTCCGCCATCATGATCGGCAACCCGATGAGCAGGATGCAGGCGAGATAGACCAGCACGAAGGCACCGCCGCCGTTGTCACCGACGATGTAGGGAAAACGCCAGATGTTCCCCAGCCCGACCGCCGAGCCCGTCGCCGCAAGGATAAAGGCCAATCGGGTGGACCACTGACCGTGGATGGAGACCGTCGCTGGCATCAAAGCTTCCCCCTGTTTTTTCCGGATTGTGCGGCAACCCCGGCAGGGGCTCAACTGACCGCCTGAGGCAGACTGGAATAGGCGGCAGCAAAGTCAGCCGTACGCGCAGATGCCTTGGTATACTGAAGCGTTATGGCGAAAAAGAACCCCAAGAACCAGGCCGCATCCAACACCATCGCGGTCAACCGCAAGGCGAGGCATGACTTCTTCATCGAGGACCGGCTGGAGGCCGGACTGGTCCTGGAGGGTTGGGAGGTCAAGTCGTTGCGCGACGGGCGCGCGCAGTTGAGCGAGTCCTACGTGCTCCTGCGCAACGGCGAGGCGTGGCTGTTCGGCGCCCACGTGACGCCGCTCCCCACGGCCTCGACCCACATCCATCCAGACCCGAGCCGCACGCGCAAGCTGTTGCTGCAGCGCTCCGAAATCAACCGGCTGATCGGCGCCGTGGAGCGCAAGGGATACACCCTGGTGCCGCTGTCGCTGTACTGGAAGCGCGGCAAGGCCAAGCTCGAGGTCGGCCTGGCCAAGGGCAAGAAGGAATACGACAAGCGGGCGGTCGACAAGGAACGCGACTGGCAGCGCGAGCGCGGCCGGATTCTGAAGAACGCCTGAGCGCGCGCCTGGCAGGCAGGGCTGCCACGACGATTTCGCGGAAAACGCCCGAATCGTTGCGGTCGAGCCGCCGGCCTGCTGGCGGGTGTCGGCAGCAGGGATGCTGCCGTCAAGCCGACAGGGATGTCTTCACGGCGTCCCGCCAGCAGGCCGCCGGCTCGACCGGCACCCCAGGACATCGCGGGGATCCCGCTCAGCCGGACAAGCGCCGCCATTGGCAGGCGCCGCCCGACGACTGGTCCAGCAGGGCGAGCAGATCGTCGTGTTCCGCGCGTTCTTCCGCGCTGGGTTCGATGACGCGTAGAGGCGCGCTCGAAGCGCGCGCCCGCACCGGCGCCGAGGGACTCGCCGGATCCGGTCCTTCCCGTTCCAGGCCCAACGTCACCTGGCCGCCGGTCATGGCCAGGTAAACGTCGGCGAGCAGGCCGGCGTCGAGCACCGCGCCGTGCTGCACGCGTCCCGAGGCATCGATCTGGTAGCGCTTGCACAGGGCGTCGAGGGAATTGCGGCTACCCGGGTGCATCCGCCGGGCGAGCACCAGGGTGTCCAGAATTCCGCAGACGTCCTCGATGCGGCGCACCCGGGCCTTGGCCAGTTTCAACTCGTAGTTGATGAAACCGACGTCGAAGGGCGCGTTGTGAATGACCAGTTCCGCGCCATCGACGAAATCCAGGAAGCGGTCGACCACGTCTGCAAACCGCGGCTTGTCCAGCAGGAACTCGTTGCTGATCCCGTGCACCTCGATCGCTCGGAGGTCGATCTCGCGGTCTGGTTGCAGATACTCGTGCAACCGCTCCCCGGTCAACCGTCGGTTCACGATCTCCAGGCAGCCGAGTTCGATGATGCGGTGCCCTTCGGACGTCTCCAGCCCGGTGGTTTCCGTGTCGAGCACGATCTGTCGCATAGGCCGCCTCTCTATCCGCCTGGGACCGGTTTGTCGCCCGCCAGCATCTCATCGATGGCCCGGTTCGCCAAGCGGTCGGCACGCTCGTTCTCCGGGTGGCCGGTGTGGCCGCGCACCCAGAACCACTCGACCTGGTGGCGCTGGGCCTGGGCATCGAGTTGTTCCCAGAGATCCTGATTTTTGACCGGCTGGCCGCTGGAGGCGCGCCAGCCCCGTCGCTTCCAACCCGGCAGCCAGGACGTGATGCCCTGCTTGACGTATTGCGAGTCGGTGAGCAATTCCACCCGGCAGGGGCGCTTCAGCGCATCCAGCGCGCGGATCGCTGCCATCAGCTCCATCCGGTTGTTGGTCGTCTCGGGCTCTGCGCCGTAGAGATCGCGTTCCTTGCCACCGAACCGCAGCACTGCACCCCAGCCACCCGGACCCGGATTGCCCCGGCACGCCCCGTCGGTGAAGATGTACACCACATCGTCGCCTATGCCCATTGCGAGGCCCCGCCCGGTCGAACGGACAGGCGCGACCAGCGCAGACGCGCATGTCGCGGCGATAGCGGGGCCACGTCCCGGCGTCTTGCCACCGTCAGGACGCAGCTGCCCAGGAACGGCAGCCATGGCGCTGCCAGCGCATCGATGCGGCCCAGGCGGCGATGGAGCGACTGGGGAAGCTGCCCGGGCAGCAGGCTCAGGGTTCGTTGGTGGCGGACGCCCAGGCCGGCCTGTTCCAGCCACCGGCGATAAACGCGGCGCTGCAACCCGACAGGCACGACGGTCCCGAGGCTGTTCGCCCCGGCCGGCGGACACGCATTGATTTCCAGCAGGAACAGGTGCCCCTCGGGCGCGAGCACGCGCGCGGCCTCTGCGATCACGGCGCCGGCGCCTACGGAAGCCAATCCGGCGTGGGCCACCAGCACGCAGGAAAAGGTATCGGAAGCCAACGGCAGTCGTTCCGGCTCGGCATCAAGCCCGGCACTCCCGGAGCCCACCTGTAGCGTCCATGCCGGCCCGGTCCATTCGGGACGCACCAATGCGATGGGGGCCAGTTCCAGAAAGGAATCCCCGAAACGCAGCGGACACAGCGAGCCAATTTCACGGCGGAGCAACTCGAGCACCCGGTGGCCCTGCGTGCCGGCGTACCAGTCGCGCAGGCAATCGGCCCGAAATGCTTGGTGAAATGCCTTCTCTGCATTATGCTTCAGGTCCATGATTATCCGGCTTCTTCCTCTATCCATCGTCCTGCTGGCCACCGCCCTTCTTGGCACCGGCTGCAGCCTGCATGATCCGGCGAAGACCGCGGCGGCCGACGACCCCCACGGGATCCAGGTAGTCGCGGGGCGGAGCACCGCCCAACGACCTCCCCCGGCGCTTTCGCGCGACGCGAGCCGCGCCCTCCGGCAGCCGGTCATGAAACCCGAGGATGCCCCCGACATCTGGACTCGTGCCCGGTTGGGATTCGCGATGACCGAGTCTCTGTCCCATCCCCGCGTTGCGGTCTACATCGAGCATTACCGCCGAAACCCGAACATCATCACAATATCCTCCGCCAGGGCCAAGCCCTTCGCCTATTTCATCCTGACAGAGATCGAGCGCCGCGGCCTGCCGGGCGAACTCCTGCTGCTCCCGATCGTGGAGAGCGGCTACGCGGCCGAAGCCACGTCCACAGGGATGGCGGCGGGAATCTGGCAATTCATTCCCAGCACCGGCGAGCACTTCGGGCTGATCCAGGACGACTGGTACGACGGCCGGCGCGACGTCTACCAATCCACCCATGCCGCCCTGGATTACCTGCAAAGTCTGCATGCCCGCTTCGGCGACTGGTATCTGGCACTGGCCGCCTACAACTTCGGACAGGGTAATGTGGCCCGGGCCATGGCTGCAAACGCCGCGGCCGGCCGTCCCACCGACTACTGGAACCTCGAACTCTCGAGCGAGGCCATGTCCTACGTGCCGCGCCTCCTGGCACTCCGCGCGCTGATCGAACAACCTGCGCGCTACGGCATCACGGTGCCGAACCTTGCCAACAGGCCCTATCTCCAGCCCGTTCAGCTGGGTCGGCAGGCCGACCTCGAATACGTGGCGGAACTGGCCCGCATCGAGGCGCGGGAAGTCCTCCAGCTCAACCCGGGTTACCGCAGGGCCATCACGCATCCGCACGCGGCGCAGCACCTTCTGCTGCCTGCGCCGGCGGCACAGCGCCTGCAGGTGGCCCTGCAGCAGCGCGGCCCCGAATATCCGCTGGTGCGGTACTCCGAATACCAGGTACGCGCGGGCGACAACCTGGGCCAGATTGCCCGGCAGCATGGCGTAACCGTGGCCGAACTGCGCGGCGTCAACGGCCTGAACGGGGACATGATCCGGATCGGGCAGCGACTGCGTGTTCCGGTTTCCGGTGCAGCCGTGACGGCCCCTCCCACACCAAGCCGGGCCGCTCTGGCAGACCAGCGGTATACCGTGCAGGCCGGTGACAGCCTCTGGACGATCAGCCGGCAGTACGGCGTGAGTGTCGCCAGCATCCGGGAACGGAATGACCTGGCGGTCGATGCCATGCTGCAGCCGGGACAGGTGCTCGAGATTCCGCGGGATCAAGAAGAGGTGACCCTGCGGCGCGTCGAATACCAGATCCGGCCCGGCGACTCCCTGGGTACGATTTCGCGCCGCTTTCAGGTCGATATCAGTGATGTGCAGCGCTGGAATGCCCTGCATGGAGACGGCATCCGCGCCGGCGAGATGCTCACCCTCTACGTTGCCGCCCACCTCGCCGTCGACGGCTGACTCGCGCAGCGCTGCCGGCGAAGCTCGGTGGCCTGGCGGGCGCGTTCGAAGGCCGCGGGAAACGCCTCGAAGGGCCGCTCACCGCGCCCGAGCGCGAAGTCGAAGCCAGAATGACGCACAAAACCCGCGGGCCTTGCCGGAGCGGTGGTCGCACACCGGTCACATGGGTATGATCGCAGTCGGTTGCACGCGTTCCGGTCCCGTCGCGCATCTTTTGGCGACACCCGCTCAGGCCGCAGGCAGGCAATGGCTGCGGCCACCGCGGAGCAACACCCATATCGACACGAGGAGGACTGCATGGGGTTTCTGAAGGGTAAGCGCGCGCTGATCGTTGGTGTCGCCAGCAACCGATCCATCGCCTACGGCATTGCCGAGGCCATGCGCCGTGAGGGTGCCGAACTGGCCTTCACGTATCAGAACGAGCGCCTGCGCGAGCGCGTGGAGAAGATGGCCGCCGCGTTCGACTCGGATGTCCTCGTGCCCTGCAACGTTGAGAGCGACCAGGAGATCGAACGGGTCTTCGAGCACCTGGACGATTACTGGGATGGCCTCGACATCCTCGTGCACTCCGTGGCCTTCGCCCCCAAAGAACAGCTCGAAGGGGACTTTCTCGACAACATCACCCGCGACGGTTTCCGCATCGCCCACGACGTCAGCTCCTACAGCCTCGCCGCGATGGCCAAGGCTGGAAGGGGCATGATGAAGGACCGCAACGCGTCGATCCTGACGCTGAGCTACTTGGGCGCGATGCGCGCCATGCCCAGCTACAACGTGATGGGGCTGGCCAAAGCCAGCCTGGAGGCGAACGTCCGCTACCTCGCCTATACGCTGGGGCCGGAATCGACCCGGGTCAACGCCGTGTCTGCGGGGCCGATCCGGACCCTGGCGGCGGCAGGCATCGGCGATTTCCGCCGCATCCTGGACCACGTCGAGAAAAACGCGCCGCTGCGCCGCAACGTGACCATCGAGCAGGTCGGCAACGCAGGCGCGTTCCTGTGCTCGGACCTCGCGGCCGGCATCACCGGAGAGGTGATGTACGTCGACTCCGGCTTCAACATCCTTGGTCTGGGTCCGGGTGAGGTCGGCCTGGATTGATTCCCACGAGCGGGCCATGGAGTGCGGGAGCTTGCTCCCCCACGTTGGCGTGAAAAAATACAGCCACGGAAGAACACGGACATCACGGAAAACGAAGGGCATTTAAACTCTTTCCCGAGTGTTTCTGTGTCCTTCCGTGGCGCCCCTTTTCCTCGTCAGGGGTGGCGCAGGGCCATGACGGTTAGCGCGACGGCCAACAGCGGCGGCGAGCCGCCGC
>Ga0207421_10002211_pt1 | contig 24342 bp, 17 predicted proteins | sample SodLakKL_010_SED_4_FD_187542 | JGI IMG/M metagenome (GOLD analysis project Ga0207421, IMG submission 187542) | Alkaline sediment microbial communities from Lake Tanatar, Kulunda Steppe, Russia - 8KL_010_SED (SPAdes) (version 2) | ecosystem: Environmental > Aquatic > Non-marine Saline and... | reverse complement strand
CAAGTGCCGGAATAGCCACCCTATTTCAAACTTGCCCAACGCAGCGCCGGCGTGTCTGGCGAAGCGATCTGATACCGAACTTTCCGCATGGCCCACTAGTTCGCGGCCTCGGGGCCGAACCGGCGCCTGGTCGATCCCGTTTCTCAGTCTCCGGCGGGGGCCGACTCCAGCATCTCACGGGCGTGATCCAGACTGCGTTCAGTGACCGTGACGCCGCCCAGCAGCCGCGCAATGGCCTCGACCCGCGCCTCGGCGCTGAGTGCGGCGACCTCGGTCCGGGTGTGATCGTTGGCGCGGTGCTTGGTCACCTGCAACTGCTCGTGCGCCTGCGCCGCGACCTGCGGCAGATGGGTGACGCACAGCACCTGGTAGCTCCGGCCGAGGCCGCGCAGCTTGCGGCCGACGACCTCGGCGACCGCGCCGCTGATCCCGCTGTCCACCTCGTCGAAGATCAGGGTGCCGACCGGCTGCTCGGCGCTCGCGAGCACCTGCAGTGCGAGCCCGATGCGGGACAGCTCGCCGCCCGAGGCCACGCGCGACAACGGCTTCGCCGTGGCACCCGGATTCGCGGCCACCATGAACTCGATGCGGTCGCGCCCGTGGGGCCCGCTCTCCTGCGCGAGCGTCTGCAGGTCGATCCGGAACTGGCCTCCGGCCATGCCCAGCTCCTGCATTGCCGAGGTGACCGCGGCGTCCAGCCGCTGCGCCGCGTCCCGGCGCGCACGGCCGAGTGCCGTCGCGGCCGCGTCGTACTCGCTTTCGGCGGTCTCCACTGCCCGCTCCAGTTCCTCTACCGCCGCGTCGCCGGCGTCGAGCTCGGCCAGTTCCGCCTCCATCTTCTGCAGCAGCCCCGGAAGCTCGTCCGGCTCCACGCGATGTTTGCGGGCGAGCCGAAGGTAGGCGGATATGCGGCTGTCGACTTCGGACAGGCGTTCAGGGTTGATCTCCACGCGGTCGGCGAGCCGGCGCAGTTCGTCGCCCGCCTCCTGGACCTGGATGCGCGCGGATTCCAGCAAATCGCAAACCGCCGCCAGCCGCTGATCATGACGCAGGACCTCCTGGAGCCCGGACAGGACCTGACCCAGGGCCGGATCGATGCCGCCATCGGCGTCGAGGGCTCCGTGGGCGGTCTGCAAAGCCGTCAGGACTTCCGCGCCATGGGCGAGGCGGGTCTGTTCGGCGGCGATGTCCGGGTATTCGCCCGGGACGGGGGCAAGCTCGGCGATCTCCGCCGTCTGGAAGCGCAACAGGTCGAGACGGTCGCTGGCATTCTCGAGACGCGACCGGGCGGCATCCAGACGCACCCGCGCCTCCTGCAGCGCCGCGTGTGCCCGGGTGACCCGGCGCAGCAGTCCGGCCTCGACGAAGCTGTCGAGCAGCGCGCGTTGCGCGTGGCGCTGCAGGAACTGCTGATGCGCGTGCTGGCCGTGGATGTCAACCAGCCACTGGCCGAGGGTCTTCAACTGGGACATGGTGGCCGGACGGCCATTGATCCACGCCCGGCTCTTGCCCTGGGCGCTGATCACGCGGCGCAGCAGAATGCCGGTCCCCTCTCCGCCGGGTTCGTCGGCGTCGAGCAGTGCCTGCTCGCTTAGCCACGCGGATGCCGGGTGGCCGGGATGCAGATCGAAGCCCGCGCTGAGATCAGCCTGCGCTGCGCCGCTGCGTACGCTGCCGGAGTCGCCGCGGTCGCCCAGCAGCAGGCCGATCACGTCGACCAGGATCGACTTGCCGGCCCCGGTTTCGCCGGTCAATGCGGTCATGCCCGGGCCGAATTCGACCTCGATGCCGTCGATGATCGCGAAATCGCGGACCGTGATGTGGCGCAGCATCCTCGTGTGGGTCCGGTTCAGGGGTGCTCGCCCCAGCGCAGCTTGGATCGCAGCATGCGCAGGAAGTTGTGATTGCGCGGATGCAGCAGCATCAGGGACTTCGACCGTCGCTGCACCCGCAGGATGTCTCCCGGGGCGAAGTCGAGATTCTCCTGCCCGTCCAGCGCGACCTGCGCCGGCGAGCGGCTGCCGCTGCTCAGCTTGATCTCGATCACCGCATTGCCGCTGACCACCAGCGGCCGGTGATTCAGGCTGTGCGGGCAGATCGGCACGATGATCATCGCCTCAAGATCGGGCGTCAGGATCGGCCCGCCGGCCGACAGCGAATAGGCGGTGGAACCGGTCGGCGTCGCGACCACCAGCCCGTCGGCGCGCAACCGACCGACGTCGAGGCCGTCGATGAAGGTATCGAACTCGATCACCCGCACTACGCTCTGGACATGCAGCACCGCGTCGTTCAGCGCCAGCCCGCGGTGGATCGGGGCCCCGTCCCGGAGCAGGGTGCTCGCCAGCATGGCCCGTGGCTCCAGATCGAAGGCGCCATCGAGCACCGCGTTCAGTTCCGCGGCGGCGCGCTCGGGCAGGATGTCGACCAGAAAGCCGAGACGCCCCAGGTTGATGCCGAGCATCGGCGTGTCGTGGCGGGCCATCGCGCGTGCCGTGCTTAGCAGGGTGCCGTCACCGCCGATCACCACCACGAGCTCGACCGCCTCCGCCAGCTCCTTCAGCGGCGCGACGGTGAAAGCGCCGGGATGCTCGCAGTCCCCGATGCCGGTCTCGAGGATCACCCGGGTTCCGCGCTGGTGGAGCGTGTCAAGAAGGGTCGCGACCAGGGGCCGGGTGCGCGAGTCGGTGGACTTGCCCACCAGTCCGATGCTGTTGAAGCTGCGCTGCATGCCCGCATTATCCGGTAAACGCGGTTTGCCCGCACCCGCGTGGCGACTGTCTGTGCTTGACTGGGCGGGGGGGCGGCATAGACTGGATTGGCACTCGCTTGCGCACAGCGCTGACATGAGACGGACGGATGCAGGATATTCGACTTGATACGCGGGCGCGGACCCTGTTGCGCACCCTGATCGAAAGCTACATCCGGGACGGCCAGCCGGTCGGGTCCCGGACGCTGGCGCGGACCAGCGGCCTGAACGTCAGCCCCGCGACGATCCGCAATGTAATGTCCGATCTCGAGGATCTCGGCCTGGTGCACGCACCGCACACCTCGGCGGGCCGGATACCGACGCCCGCCGGATACCGTCTGTTCGTGGACGCGCTGCTGGAGATCCGTACGCCGAACCGCGAAGAGGTGGAGGCGATCGAGTCGCGCTTCAGCCCCGGCGCGCCGACCAAGGACCTGCTGGGGACCGCAGGCAGCGTGCTCTCGACGGTTACGCGGCTGGCCGGCATGGTGCGGCTTCCGCGCAACCGCCAGGTCGCGCTGACCCAGATCGAGTTCCTGCGCCTGGGCGAACGTCGCGTACTGGCGATTCTGGTGATCGACGGCAAGGAGGTCCAGAACCGCGTGCTGGAACTCGAGCGCGACTATCAGCCCGCCGAACTGCAGAACATGGCGAATTATCTGAATGCCCACCTGGCCGGCCAGAGCCTGCAGGTGGTGCGCGGAGAGTTGCTCTCGGAAATGCGCTCGGTGCGGCGGGACCTGGATTCAATGATGCTGGCAGCGATCGATCTCGGCGAGCAGGCGATCGGCGAGGATGATCCGGACGACGTGCTGGTGGCGGGCGAGACGCAGCTGCTGGGTTACGAGGAGCTGGCCGATATCCAGCACCTGCGCCAGCTGCTGGAGGCGTTCCACGAGAAGCGCGAGATCCTCGCCATTCTCGACCAGTGCATCCTGGCCGATCGCGTACAGATCTTCATCGGGCGGGAGTCGGGGCTCGAGTGGTTCGAACACTGCTCCGTTGTCACCGCTCCGTACAGCGTCGATGGCGAGATCGTCGGCGTGCTGGGCGTGGTGGGCCCGACCCGGATGTCCTACGATCGCGTGATCCCGATCGTCGACATCACCGCGCGACTGCTCGGTTCGGCCTTGAATTCCCGCAACGAGCCCCCAGAGACTTCGTGAGGCCGGGGCTTCGCTGCCCCTGAACCCAACCCATTTCGTCTTCAGCAAGAGGTATTCATGTCCAGCCAGTGGGATAACGTGCAGCAGGAGAACGATCCGAAGCAGAGCGTGCCGGAGGACGAACCGGAGGTCGCGGATACCGGGTCTGCCGCCGGCGAGGGCGGAGATGTCGAGGCAAGGCTGGTTGAACTCGAGGAACTGGCGGAAGAGCGTCGCGACCAGGCGCTGCGGGCGCAGGCGGAGCTGGAGAACCAGCGCCGGCGCTTCGAGCGCGAGCTGGAATCCGCCCACAAGTATGCGATCGAGCGTTTTGCGGCCGAGTTGCTGAACGTCGCCGACAGCCTCGAGATGGGCCTCGACGCGGCACGCAAGGCCGATGCCGGAGGCAGGATCGTCGAGGGCACCGAGCTGACGCTGAAGGCGCTGCATCAGGCCTTCGAGAAGTTTGGCATCGCGTCCGAGGACCCGACCGGGCAACGCTTCGACCCCGAGCGGCACCAGGCGATGACGACGCAGGAGAGCGGCGAGCATCCGCCGAACACGGTGCTGATGACGATGCAGAAGGGCTACCTGCTGCACGGCCGGGTTCTGCGCCCGGCAATGGTGATCGTCTCGCGGGCGCCGTCGGGTGGCGTGGACGAATCGGCTTGAAAACCGGGCTTCCCGCCCCATATCCCACACAGAACGGCAGCGCACGGGTAACCGGACCGGATCGCCCGTCCGCTGAGCACACCCAATTCATCACAGGAGTTTCCAGACATGGGAAAGATCATCGGCATTGACCTGGGCACCACCAACTCCTGTGTCGCCATCATGGATGGTGACCAGGCGAAGGTGATCGAGAACAGCGAGGGCGGTCGCACCACGCCGTCGATCGTGGCCTTCACGGAGGACGGCGAGGTACTGGTCGGACAGTCCGCGAAGCGCCAGGCCGTCACGAATTCACAGAACACCCTGCACGCGGTGAAGCGCCTGATTGGCCGCCGCTTCGAGGAGCCGGAGGTCCAGAAGGACATCAAGCTGGTGCCCTACAAGATCATCAAGGCGGACAACGGCGACGCCTGGGTCGAGGTGCGTGGCAAGAAGATGGCGCCCCCCGAGATCTCTGCGCGTGTGCTCCAGAAAATGAAGAAAACCGCCGAGGACTACCTGGGCGAGACCGTCACCGAGGCCGTGATCACGGTGCCGGCCTATTTCAACGATTCCCAGCGTCAGGCGACCAAGGACGCCGGCAGGATCGCCGGGCTCGACGTCAAGCGCATCATCAACGAGCCGACCGCGGCGGCGCTCGCCTACGGCATGGACAAGAAGCGGGGCGATCGCAAGATCGCGGTCTATGACCTCGGCGGCGGCACCTTCGACATTTCGATCATCGAGATCGCCGAGGTCGACGGCGAGCACCAGTTCGAGGTTCTGGCGACCAACGGCGACACCTTTCTCGGTGGCGAGGACTTCGACAATCGCCTGATCGACTACCTGGCCGGGGAATTCAAGAAGGAGCAGGGTATCGATCTGAAGAACGACCCGCTGGCGATGCAGCGCATCCGCGAGGCGGCGGAGAAGGCCAAGATCGAACTCTCGTCCAGCCAGCAGACCGAGGTCAATCTCCCGTACGTGACGGCCGACAGCGCCGGTCCGAAGCACCTGGCGATGAAGGTGACCCGCGCGAAGCTCGAGAGCCTGGTCGAGGACCTGATCCAGAAGACCATCGAGCCCTGCAAGGTCGCATTGAAGGATGCCGGCGCCTCTGCCGGAGAGATCGACGACATCATCCTGGTCGGCGGCCAGACGCGCATGCCCAAGGTGCAGGAGGCGGTGCAGGGCTTCTTCGGCAAGGAGCCGCGCAAGGACGTGAACCCCGACGAGGCGGTTGCGGTCGGTGCGGCGGTGCAGGGCGGGGTGCTCGGCGGCAGCGTGAAGGACGTGCTGCTGCTCGACGTGACGCCGCTGTCGCTGGGCATCGAGACCCTCGGCGGCGTGATGACCAAGCTGATCGAGAAGAACACGACCATCCCGACCAAGGCGACGCAGGTCTTCTCCACCGCGGAGGACAATCAGACCGCGGTGACCGTGCACGTATTGCAGGGCGAGCGCGAGCAGGCCAGCGCGAACAAGTCGCTCGGCCGCTTCGACCTCACCGACATCCCGCCGGCGCCGCGCGGCGTGCCGCAGGTCGAGGTGACCTTCGACATCGACGCCAACGGCATCCTGCACGTGTCCGCGAAGGACAAGGCCACCGGCAAGGAGAACCGCATCGTGATCAAGGCCTCTTCGGGCCTGAGCGACGACGAGGTCGATCAGATGGTCAAGGATGCCGAGGCCCACGCGGAAGAGGACAAGCGCTTCCACGCACTGGTCGCGGCCCGGAACCAGGCCGATGCGCTGATCCACTCGGCTGAAAAGTCGCTGAAGGATCTCGCCGACCAGGTCGATGCCGACGAACGCTCCGCGATCGAGGCCGCGATCAGCGAGACCCGCGAAGCGATCAAGGGTGATGACGTCGCAGCGATCGAGTCGGCCAGCCAGAAGCTCGCAGAGGCCTCCGGCAAGCTCGCGGAGAAGGCCTATTCGAAGGCCGGTGGCGGGGCTGGCGAAGGCGGCGGCACCGAGGGCGAGCAGCCGGGCGGCGGCGAATCGGCCTCGTCCGATGATGTCGTGGACGCCGAATTCGAAGAGGTCGACGACAAGAAGCGGTAAGCGGCAGTGACCCGGTGCGACGACCGGGTCCGGCGACACCGACTGGCAACGCCCGGATTCCCCGAAAGAGGTCTCCGGGCGTGCACGTTCCCGCGCGGCTGTAATCGGCAGGCGCGGCAATCGGCAAGGGACCAACATGGCGCAGCGTGACTACTACGAGGTGCTCGGGGTGACCCGGGAGGCCTCGCCAGAGGCGATCAAGAAGGCGTTCCGTCGCCTGGCGATGAAGTACCATCCAGACCGCAATCCGGGCGATGCCGAGGCCGAGGCCCGGTTCAAGGAGGCCCGGGCTGCCTACGACGTGCTCAGCGACTCCGGCAAGCGTGCCGCCTACGACCGCTACGGGCACGCTGGCGTCGATGCCGCGGCGGGCGGCGGCTTCGGCGGGGGCGGCGGCGGCAGCTTCAGCGACATCTTCGAGGACATCTTCGGCGACATTTTCGGCGGCGCCGGGCGCCCTGGCGGGCAGCGGGCGTACCGCGGGTCCGACCTGCAGTACAACCTGGACCTCAGTCTCGAGGAGGCGGTCTTCGGCACCGAGGTGAAGATCCGCGTGCCGACGACGGTCAGCTGCGAGACCTGTGACGGCTCCGGCGCCGAGCCGGGCACCAGCCCCGAGACGTGCCCCACCTGCAACGGGGTGGGTCAGGTGCGCATCCAGCAGGGCTTCTTCTCGGTGCAGCAGACCTGTCCGCGCTGTCACGGTACCGGGAAGGTGATCCCGAACCCCTGCAAGTCCTGCGGCGGCTCCGGGAGGGTGCAGCAGCAGAATACCCTCGACGTGAAGATTCCGGCGGGCGTCGACTCCGGCGACCGCATTCGCCTCTCGGGACAGGGCGAGGCGGGTCTGAACGGTGGTCCGCCGGGCGATCTGTACGTGCAGGTCCGGGTGAAGCCGCACAAGCTGTTCCGGCGCGAGGGTAACGATCTGCATTGCGAGGTCCCGATCTCCTTCGCGACCGCCGCGCTGGGCGGGGAACTCGAGGTGCCCTGTCTGAACGGACGGGTGATGCTCAAGATTCCGGCCGAGACACAGAGTGGCAAGCAGTTCCGCCTGCGTGGCAAGGGCGTGACATCGGTGCACGGCGGCGGTGTCGGCGACCTCTTGTGCCAGGTCGTGGTGGAGACGCCGGTGAATCTGACCCATCGGCAGAAGGAACTGCTGCGCGAGTTCGACGAGTCCACGCAGCAGGGCGGCACGCGCCACAGCCCCCAGACCCACTCCTGGCTGGACGGCGTCAGGGGCTTCTTCGAGGACCTGAAATTCTGGAACCGCTGAGTCGGAGGCGTTCCGCTCGCCGCGTCCCCGCATCGCCCTCGAAAGGGCGTGCGGCTGGCCCCGAGCGCGGTTGCCGCGTCAGAGCACCTGGGTGAAGTCCAGGTCGAGCTGCTCCCCCGGCGGGTGCACGAAGTAGCCCTGCACGAGATTCACGCCGAGTCCGTAAAGCACCGCCAGCGTGGCGGCATCCTCGACCATGGGCACGATGATCTGCTTCCCCTTCGCGTGACTGCCCTCGGTGAAACGGCGGATCGCGTCGTGGCTGCCCTCGTCCTTGACCAGGTTCCGCACGAAGTGCCCGTCCAGCTTGATGTAGTCGGCATCGACGTACCGAAGGATGTGAAACGGGTTGAGACCGTTGCCGAAGTCGTCGATGCACAAACGTGCCTGAATACTCTTCAGCCCCCGGGCCGTGTTCGCGGCCGCCTTAAGGTTGGTGACGATCGTCGCCTCCTTGATCTCGACCACGGCATTGCTCGCCGGAATGCGATGCCGGTGCAGGAATTCCTGCAGCCAGACCACCACTGACCCGTCGACCAGCGACCCTCGGGTGAGTTTCAGGAAGAACGTCGTCCGCGGATCGGTTCTGATGCGCTCAGCCAGCACGGAGACCGCGTGGCTGACGATCCAGCGGTCGATGTCGGCTGCGACGCCTGTGCGTTCCGCCGCCGGCAGGAAGTCCCCGGGCTCGTAGACTTCGCCGTCTGGCCCGGTGAGCCGGACGAAGACGCTGAAGCGCGGGACGTCACCGCCGTGAAGATTCACTACCGGTTGGTAAAGCAGGCGGATGCGGTCGTGGGCCATGGCCTGCAGAATGCGTTCCTTCCACAGCCGGTCCGATGTCGAGCGGGCCAGAGCGTCGGACAGTGGCCGCTGAAAGGCGTATCCGTTGCCGCCGTTACGGCGCACATCGTCCAGCCCGCGCCGGGCCTGATCCAGCAGGCCGTCAACCGTCGGCGCGGAGTCGTCCGCGATCACCGCGCCACACGACAGCGTCACGATGGTGGAGCCCTGTCCGAGGTCGATCTCGCGCTCCGAGGCGGCCCTGACCAGCCCACCCAGGCGCTGTTCCAGGTCGGGCCGGCGCGTCGCGGGAACCAGCACACCGAAGTTGCCGTCGCCGAGATGGGCGACGGTGGCCGGGTCCGGAAAGTGCTCGCGGATCAGCAGGCCCACGTCGGTCAGCAGAATGCCCGACCCGCTGCCGCCCAGCTCGTTCTGGAGTCGTTCGAGATCGTCCACCGAGAATTCCAGCAGCGCGAAGGGGGCGTCGGCACGCGCCGCCGCGGTCAGCGCGCGTTCGGCCTCGAGGAACAGATGCTGCCGATTGTGCAGCCCGGTAACCGGGTCCAGGCCGGACAACTTTCCCGGCGTATCCGGCTGCGCCGGCATCGACATGCGCACGACGGTGCAGCTCTCGCCATCGACCGTTCCGTCGGTAAACACGAGTTCGGCCTCGAACTGCCTGCCCAGCGTGGTCCGCAGGGTCAGCGCGCGCCGTTCGCCGGCGGGATCCGCCCCCGGCTGATGGGCCTCGACCCACTGCTGCACCAGGTCGTGTTGGTCGGGACTCACGAAATCGGCGAGCTTGCGGCCGGCCACGTCTTCGGCCGTGTCGATCTGGAAATGTTCCCGCCAGGCCCGGTTTGCGGAAAGGCAGACCCCATCGCGGGTGTAGACGACCGGATCCCTCGAGTCCTCGAGGACATCGAGGTACCGGCGCTCGGCCTCCTGAAGGTTGTTGCGCAGCTGGTGCACCCGGGCCGAGCAGCGGCTGAACTCGACAGCCTTCAGGACCAGCAGCGCGGCCAGATCCTCCATGTCGGTGCCGACCACCGCGAAGGCTCCGGATTCGTAGTCCGCGAGACGCTCGCTCTCGGGGCGGCTGCTGATCACGATCACCGGGGTCGCGCGCCCTGCGTTCACGAGCGCTGCATTGACCGCGTCGAGGCCAGGGCCCTCGTCGTCGGCCATCAGTACGATGGCATGAAAGCGATGCGCGAGGAGCTGCTTCTCGAGCCCCGGCTGGTCCGAGGCGTGTTCGGCTCGTACCGCCGGCCCGCGCATCCGCACGGAGCTGCTCAGTCGTTCGGCGGCCTCCGGCCGATGCGTCACGAACAGAAGGCTGATGGAGTCAGTGCTCTGCGGCATCCCTGGTTTCCCGAATCATGCACTCACGGCCGTCGGATGCTAAGGCGACGGGTCCAGCGCTCACTGGCGCGCTGCGAGGTGAGGTCCCGCGCACGCCCCGCATCATCACGAAGATTAACAGAAGGCGGACCCGGTGCCACTCGGGCGCGGGCCCGGATGCCCGCCGTCCGGGTCAGGGGTGCGGGGACGCCGGCATCGGGAAATCCGCGCGGCTGAAGGTGTGGCTCTCCGGGCGAACCGCATCCAGTTTGACCACAAGCTGCTCGCCGGCGACCCGGAACGACACCTGGTTGCCCGCCGCGAAGGCCGCGGGGGAAAAGACCAGCGCGCCGGTCTCCGCCTTCCCGTGCGGGTGGAAGAACAGGGCCGGCTTCGCGTCGCCGACCGGGGTGTTGCTCCGGATCAGGCGGACGTCGGTGGGCGTGCAGCCGGGCGCGAGGTATTCGATGCCAACCGTGACTTCATCGGGGCCATCGTAGCGAAGCCAGCGCATGATGCCGAGCTGCCAGACCACGCGCCCCTTGCGCGTCGCCCGTACCGCGATCAGGTCTCCGCTGTAGATCTTCTGCGTCGGCGACCTGAGCACCAGGTTCAGTCCCCCGGCGCCCCGGTTCCGCAGGCGGGCAGCGGTGGGTTGCAGCATGCGCACGGCCCCGGGTTGCGGGACGCTTTCGATGCGCGGGTTGATCCCCCGAATCGCGTCGTTCCAGGCGGCGCCCAGGCGGTCCAGATGCTGGTCCGAAAGGAAACGGGTTTCGTCCGAATGCCGCGTGCTGCCGGCGTTCACGGCCAGACTGAGCTGTTCGCTCTCCTCCGGGTCCCCGATTCCGAACGACACCGCCGCCGGTATGTGCGGGGAGTCACCGATCGGCGCGCTCCAACCCCCGCTGCCGGGCAGCCCCGAGAGTTCGCCGACCTCGAGCTTGCGCTGGTGCCGGTAATCGGCCCGTACCAGGGTGTGGATGTCGGTGAGGCCGGTCACCGTGATGATCGGTTCGACATCGGCAGGTTCACGGCTGAAGCGCCGCGTCGTCGGCACCACCCAGAGGCTCAGCAGGCGCCGGTCCAGTCCGCCCGTGGCCGGATGCCAGCTCCCCGGGCGCCCCTGCCCCGCGGGGCCGGAGCGGATCGCCTCAAGCACGGGGCCCAGATCCACCACCCGGTAGTCGAGGCCGGGAGTCGGATGACCCGTGACGAGCGACGGAGCATGATCCTCGCGCAGGGGCAGGCGCAGCAGCGGTCGGGATTCGTCACCGCCGGCAGGAATTTCCGTCGTGCACGGTACCGGGACCGATTCCAGCCAGCGCGCCAGCACGTTCACCTCGCCGTGGCGCAGCGCATACACGCCGGCGGATCCCACCACAGCGATGCGCCCGACCAGATGCTCCACGCTGTCCGGCGAATGCGTCTGACCGCTCAGACGCTCGGTCTCGGCCGCTGGCTCGGTGGCCACCCCCAGCGACTCCGCCACCTCCAGTATCCGGTAGATCTGCAGCCACATGTTTGCGGGCAGCGGCTGATAGAGGCGCCAGAAATGAATGAACCGGCCTGCGAGCAGTAGCATGGCCCGGCGCAGGTGCGGCGCTGCGGCGCGTCCGTTGATCCTGCGCTGTTCCACCCGGTCATCCACCAGACGCAGCAGCGCGAGCGCGAGTTCCCAGGAGAGCTCGGCATAGGCGTTCGCGAGCGCGAGACTCTTGCGCCCCAGCGGCACCGGCATCTGCCGAAGCTGCAGGTCGATCTTGCCCAGCACCGGCGTGGCCCGGGTGATCAGCACCTCGGTGAGCCCGGTGAGGGCGGGGTATTCGATCAGGGCCCCGTTCACGGAGCGCAGGGCCTCGGTGAGCACCGCGACGGCCTGCAGATTGTCGCGTGCCGGCCGGTCCTCGATCCAGCTCTCGAGTTCGTCGGGTGACAAATGTCCGGGCGTTCCAGGCGGGGGCGGGTTGCGTGCGGGCCGGGAAAGATCTGCTCTGGGCTGGGACTCGGTCATGGTACTCGATCAGGTTCGCGGCGACTGCCTCACACTGTAGAGCATCGGCCGATTCCTGACCATCTTGGAGGCGTCCGGAAGCTGAACCCTGCGGCAGATCCGGGCCCACTGCAGGAGGCGGCCCCTCGCCGATTGCGGCGCCGGGGAAGATCGGCCAGAGGCTGGCCGCCTGTAGCGTTCGCCCCCCGGCCGGCCGTGCCGTTGCCGGCGGCCGGCCTTGCATGTGTCAGGGCGCGAGCGGGACCTTGCCCGGTGCGCCCGGTACCTCGCGAACCAGCCGGGGCACGAGGTAGCCGGGCAGCCTCGACGCGAGCCCCGCGTGCAGCTGCCGCGCCCGGGCCTCCGGAACCTCGAAATGGGCGGCCCCGCGCACCGGGTCGAGCAGGTGCAGGTAGTAGGGGAGAATGCCGGCAGCGAAGGCCCGCTCCTGCAGCGCGCAGAGGGTCCCGAGGTCGTCGTTCACCCCGGCCAGCAGCACCGACTGGTTCAGCAGGGTGACGCCGCTCGCGCGCAGCCGGTTCAGCGCGACGTCCGCCGGCGGGTCGAATTCCCGCGGATGATTCGCGTGCAGGACCAGAACCTGCTGCAGGCGGCCGCGCCCCAGCCACGACAGCAGCCCGTCGTCGACCCGTTCGGGCAGGACCACCGGCAGCCGGGTGTGGATGCGCAGCCGCCGCAAATGCGGGATCCGTTCCAGCCGTTCCAGCAGTTCCGCCAGCCGGTGGTCCGCGAGCGCGAGCGGATCACCGCCGCTGAGGATGACCTCCGTGACATCCGGATGCGTCCGGATGTAGTCCAGCGCCGACATTTGGTCATGCAGCACACCGAACTCGCCGTACGGGAATTCGCGCCGGAAGCAGTATCGGCAGTGAATCGCACAGGCGCCGGTCGCGATCAGCAGGACCCGGCCGTGGTATTTGTGCAGCAGTCCCGGTGCCGCCATCGCGGCGGCATCATCGACCGGGTCCGGCACGAAGCCGGGCTGTTCCAGGGCCTCGGCTGCCTGCGGCAGCACCTGCAGCAGCAGTGGATCGTGTGGGTCGCCGGGCCTCATCCGGGCGAGATAGCTCTCGGGAACGCGCAGGCGGAACAGGCCGTGAGCCTCGGCCGCGCCTGCCGTCAGCGCCGGGTCGAGGCCGAGCCGGCGCAGCAGCTGGTGCGGATCCCGCAGCGCGCCTGCCCACGCCTGCTGCCAGGCCGGCGTCTGTGCCTGTGCGCGGGCTCGGGTTATCATGACGGGATTTGTGGGCATGGTCACCTCGACGGCCGGCCTCTCCAATCGGTGCCGGCGACTGCGTCGCCGCGAGGACGACACGACATGGCAAGCTACAGTACCAATGAATTTCGCAGCGGGTTGAAGATTCTACTGGACGGGGACCCGCAGGCGATCGTGGAAAACGAATTCGTGAAGCCCGGCAAGGGTCAGGCCTTCAATCGCGTGCGCGTGCGCAACCTGCGCACCGGCAGGGTACTGGAAAAGACCTTCAAGTCCGGGGAGTCGTTGGAGGCTGCCGACGTGATGGACACGGAGATGCAGTACCTGTACACCGACGGCGAATTCTGGCACTTCATGGTTCCCGACACCTTCGAGCAGTACGCGGTGGGCGAGACGGCGCTGGGTGACGCGGCGCAATGGCTGAAGGATCAGGACATGTGCACGGTCACGCTCTGGAACGGTGAGCCCTTGACCGTGACCCCGCCGAATTTCGTCGAACTGAAGATCGCGCAGTGCGATCCCGGCGTCCGGGGCGACACCGCGCAGGGCGGAACGAAGCCGGCGACGCTGGAGACGGGCGCGGTGGTGAAGGTCCCGCTGTTTGTGGAAGAGGGTGAAACCGTCAAGGTCGATACCCGCTCCGGCGAATACGTCTCGCGGGTCTGAGCCAAAGCGCCGTGGCGGAATGGCGTCCGTCGGCGGCCGCCGCACGTCTGCACCGCGCGAGACTCAACGCGCTGCTGCGCGAGTTCATGGCCGAACGCGGTGTGCTCGAGGTCGAGACCCCGGTGCTGTCGCGCGGTGCGCCGCTGGATCCCGGCGTCGAGAGCTGGCGCGCGCGGGCACCAGGCGGAGCCGTCGGCTACCTGCAGACCTCCCCCGAGTACCCGATGAAACGGCTCCTGGCCGCGGGGTCGGGCGACATCTACCAGCTGGCGCGGGTCTTCCGGGGGGAGGAACAGGGACCCCGACACAATCCCGAATTCAGTCTGCTGGAGTGGTACCGGCTCGACTTCGACGACCGGCGCCTGGCCGAGGAAGTGGTAGAGCTGGTGCAGGCCGTGGCCGCGCGTGGTCCCGGCTGGTTCCAGCCGCGGCCCGAGGTGCGGCGGATCCGCTACGCCGATCTCTTCCTGGACGCCTACGGACTGGACCCTGTGAGCGCCAGCGCGCACGAGTGCGCGGCCGTCGCGGAACGGACGGGTCTGTCCATGGCCGGAGATCTCGATCGCGACGGTTGGCTGGATGCCCTGATGTCCCTGGTCCTGGCTCCCGGTTTCGAGCCGGACCGGCTGACCCTGGTCCACGACTTCCCCGAGACTCAGGCCGTGCTCGCGCGCCCCAGCGTCGAAGATCCGGGCTATGCACGCCGGTTCGAACTCTACTGGGGGGACCTCGAGCTGGCGAACGGCTTCCACGAACTGACCGATCCCCGCATATTCGACCAACGCCGGGAGCGGGACATCGAACGTCGGCGCCGCAATGGTCAGACGATACCCGAAGCCGACCGCCTATTTGCCGAGGCCATGCGTGCGGGATTGCCCGACTGTGCGGGTGTCGCCCTGGGAGTCGACCGGCTGCTGATGCGCCTGGTCGGGGCGGTTCGCATCGACGAGGTGATCGATTTTCCGTGGGGCAGGGCCTGAGGCCTCAGATCCGGGCAACCTCCTGCCGGATGCGCACAAAGGCCTCGGGGGCCAGCTCCGGCCGGAAGCTGACCGGGTGTTCTGGCAACAGCAGCACGACCGAGGACCCGAGGTTGAACCGCCCCATCTCCTCGCCCCTCGCCAGACGGATGTCGCGGTCCGGATAATCCGTGCGGCTGATGGTCCGGCCCGCGGGCGGGGTCACCTCGCCGGCCCACACCGTCTCGATGGATCCGACGTTGATTGCCCCGATCAGGGCCATGGCCACCGGTCCGATCGCGGTGTCGAAGAACGCGATGACCCGCTCGTTGCGTGCGTACAGGCGGGGCGTGTGAGCGACGATCCGCGGCGCTACCGAAAAGAGTCGTCCGGGCACGTGCACCATCGTGGCCAAATGCCCGGATACGGGCATGTGCAGACGGTGGTAGTCGCGTGGGGCCAGGTAGACCGTCAGGAAGGCGCCGTTCGCGAACGGCCGCGCGAGGTCGGTAAAGCCCCCGAGCAGTTCGGTCGCGGTGTAGTGGTGCCCCTTTGCCTGAAAGATCTGGTCGTGCTCGATCGCGCCGAAGGCGCTGACCCGGGAGTCCGCCGGACTGACGATGCTCCGCTCGTCCCCCTCGAGGGGCCGGCAGTCCTCGCGCAGCGCCCGTGTGAATAGCGCGTTGAAGCTCGGGTAACGCGCCGGATCCGGCTCCACCGCCTCGCTCATGTCCACCCGGTAATGGCGTATGAACCAGCGCAGCAGCGGCTGCATCCACGGCGATTCCCAGCGCGCGACCCGGTGGGCGAATCGGGCAATCGCGTGGTGCGGCAGCAACCGGAGCAGCTGCGCGAGCAGGGGATCGATGATCGGCATCCCCCTAGAGACCGCTTGCGAAGTCGAAGTCGAGCTGTTCGCTCGGGGGCTGCACGAAATAGCCCTGGACCAGGTTCACCTCCATGCTGAAGACCGCAGTGAGCGTGTCGGCGTCCTCGACCATCGGCATGATCACCTGACGGTCGCGGCCGCGGGCAGTCGCGGTCAGCTCGCGTACGGTCTCCTGAGTCTCCGGATCCTGATTCAACCGGCTCACGAAGGAGCCGTCCAGGCGGATGAAAGCGGCATCGAACTGATCGAGGATCCCGAACGGTTCCAGCCCGTTGCCGAAATCCCCGATGCACATCCCGACGCCCATCTCTCCGAGGCCGCTCGCCACCGTGGCCGCGCTGTCGGCCTGGGTCTGGAGCGTGGCTTCCCGGAACTCGACGACCACGTTGTGGGCCGGAACCTTGTGCCGATCCAGCGCGCGCCGCAGCCAGTCCACCACCGGTTCTCCGTCCAGCGAACCCTGGCTCAGCTTGAGGAAGAAGACGGTTCGGTCGTCGCGCTTGAGTTCGCCCGCGAGCACCTTGATCGCCTGCTGGATCACCCAGCGGTCCAGCGGTGCGGCTGCGCCGGTGCGCTCGGCGGGTGGCAGGAAGTCCTGTGGCTCGAACACCGCCCCGTCCTCCCCGGTCAGCCGCAGGAAGACGTTGTAGCGGGGCACGTCCTCGCCCTGCAGGCTGACGATGGGCTGGTAAAGGAGGCGCAGCCGGTCGTCGCGCACCGCCTGCTCGATCCGCGACTTCCACGCGAGGTCGGCCTGCGGGTCTGCGCCCGTCGCGCCCGGCGCGGCATGGAAACGCGACTGACTTCCACCGTCCTTCCGGGCCTCTGCCAGCGCCGCTCGTGCCTGTTCGAGCAGTTCCCCGGCCTCAGGCCCGGAATCGTCTGCGAGCACCGCGCCGCAGGACAGTGCGCCGCCGATCGCGGATCCGTCGCCGAGCGTGATGCTCAGCCCGGTGGCGGCTTTCAGGGCGGCATCGATCCGCTTCTCGAGCTGGTCGCGCGGGGAGTCGGGGACCAGGACCCCGATCTGTCCCGCGCGCAGCCGGAACGCCCTGGCGGGATCGCTAAACTGCCCCTTCAGGAGATCCAGCAGCTCGCTGCCGGGAATTTCGGAACGCGCGCCCTGACCCGTCTGCAATGCATCCGGTGCGAAGACCAGCAGGCCCAGCGTTCGACCGGAGCGTGCGGTCTCGGCCAGCATTGCGTCGACTTCCAGCAGGAAGTTGCGCTCGCTCGCGGCGTCGTCCGGACGCGGCGCGGACGCCGCTTGGGTACCGGTGCTGCCTCCGGCCGTTGGCGTTTCACCGCCGTGCGGCTGGCTCCTGGTCCCGGACTCCTGGCGAGATTGGCCCGGTTCCGTCGACTCGCCCAACCGTTTCAGATCGTCGGGAGTCGAGGCCGAGGGGATCGCGAACGGACCGGACCCTGGCAGCGCCGGATCGTCGCCGGCCACCGACACGTGCACGATGATGCTGGGCTCGCCGTTGATCACCGCGCTGGCCAGCAGCAGATCGGCCTCGACGCTGCGGCCTTGTCGCGTGCGCAGGGTCAGGGTCTCGCAGGTCTCGGCGTTTTCGGACTGGTTGCGCAATTCGCCCAGGATTTCCTGGAAGTCCTCCTGCTGTTCCGGAACGACGAGGTCGTTCAGCGTGAGCTGATCGAGGCTCTCGCCAAGGTCCATCTCCAGGAAGTCGCGCCAGATCTCGTTGGCGTAGGTCGCGACCCCCTGCTGGAAGCAGGCGATCGGGTAGCGGGAGGTGTCGAGTATCAGCAGATAGCGACGGTCCGCCTCGCGCAGCAGCGTGCGGAGGTGAGTGAGCTCGCGACCCCGGTTGAGGTGCTCGACGGCGCGCAGCGTCATCACCGCAGCCAGGTCATCGGCGCTGCGGCCCACCACCGCGAAGACCCCGGAGTCGATCGCGCGCATGCTCTGTTCCTGCCCGTGATCGCTGACCAGAACCACCGGGGTCTGGCGCCCCGCGCGGTGCAGCGCATCGCCGACCTCGGCCAGACCGATGTCCAGGTTGCCGTCGATCAGCACCAGGGCATCGAAGCGGTGACTCTGCAGCAGACGCGCAAGGTCACGCACGTTGCCGGCCTGCTTCGGCCTGACCGCGTGTCCGCGGTAGCGGATGCGCCCGATGATCTGTCCCGCCAGATCGGGATCGCGGGTCACGAACAGAATGCTTATCGAGTTGATCATCAAGTTCCTCTTGCGGCCGCCGCCGTGGCGCCTCGGCGCGAGCGGCGGGGCCGGCATCGTCGCGGCCGATCGCCCGCGGTGTTCGCCTCCTCGACCTGACTATTATACAAAAGAGCTAATCCCTTGGATGAGAATTCGATTGATCGGTATCCGTTGGGGAGCCGGTCGCGCCGCGCCGGTGCGCTTCCCCGGATCGCATTGTTGTAGAGTGCTGGAACACGCGCGCTGAAGCCAGCAGCGCAGTCCGTTTCTCCATGCACCTGCAGCCGGGGGTCCCGCGATGGATCCGGTCACTGACCTCAACAGTATCCGCGACTTCATCCGTTTCGGCGCCAGTCAGTTCCGGGCAGCGGGTCTGCAGTTCGGCCATGGTACCGACAACGCGCTGGACGAGGCGGCTTGGCTCGTGCTGCACAGCCTCTCGCTGCCGCTCGATCTCCCCGAAGAGTGGTGGACCAGCCGGCTGACGCCGGCGGAGCGCAGCCGTGTGGAGGCGGCATTGCGGCTGCGGATCAGCACCCGCAAGCCGGCCGCTTATATCACCCGGGAGGCGTGGTTCATGGGCTTGCCCTTCTACGTCGATGAGCGCGTCCTGGTCCCGCGCTCGCCGATCGCCGAACTGATCGCCGCAGGCTTCAGCCCGTGGGTGGAACCTGACGCGGTGCACCGCGTACTGGATCTGTGCACGGGGAGCGGCTGTATCGGACTGGCAACGGGCAGCGTCTTTCCGCAGGCGGAGGTCTGGCTCGCCGACGTGTCGCCGGAAGCCCTCGCCGTGGCACGGCGCAATGCCCGGGCGCATGGAATGGAAGAACGGACCCGGATCATCCGAAGCGATGTGTTCGACGGTCTGGAAGATGCGCCACCTTTCGATCTGATCGTCTCGAATCCGCCCTACGTGGATGCTGGCGAGATGGCGGAACTGGGACCCGAGTACCGGCACGAGCCGTCGCTCGGTCTTGCCGCCGGCGCCGACGGCCTGGACGTCGTGCGGCGCATCCTGGAGGAGGCTCGCCCGCATCTGACCGATCACGGCGTTCTGATCGTCGAGGTCGGCAACAGCCAGCCGGCGCTGGAGGCCGCTTTTCCGGAGCTGCCGTTTGTCTGGCTGGAGTTTGCCGGCGGCGGCCAGGGGGTGTTTCTGCTTACCCGCGAACAGCTCCCCGCCTGATCGGCCGCGCCCCGCGGTCTCAGCACTGCTCCCAGGGAAGGCCGCGAAAGCGCCACCCCGAGATGGTCGATCGGTGGTGTTCGCGGTCCAGCGGGCCCTCGAAGCCCTCGTCCACCGAATACACGTTGTCGATACCTGCCTCGATCAGGGCCCGACCCGCTGAAATCGAGCGCTTGCCGCTGCGACAGATCAGGAAGACCGCCGGTGCGTCCTCGCCGGTGTCGCCGATCCCGCCCAGCAACAGCTTGCGCACTTCGGCAACGAAATGGGGATTCTCCACCCAGTCGGGCTCGTCGATCCATGGAATGTGCACCGCACCGACCGGGTGACCGACGAAAAGGTATTCCATGGTCGAGCGGATGTCGACCAGCAGGTCGCGCGGACGTTCGCTCAGGCTGTCGAAGGCCTGCTGGGGCGTCACTCTCCTGGGCGTGGCTGCATTCATCAGCTTCCCTCTTCGTATCGGGTGCCGGTCGGGCACGTTGGTCCAGCGGTCTTCGGCGGCTGCGTCTGCCACGCGTCCGGCGCGGAGTCAGGCGCTGATGGTCCGGTTGCGTCCGCCCTGCTTGGCCGCGTACAGGGCATTATCCACGCGCTTGAGCATCGTCGGTACCGTCTCGCCGGGGCGGTATTCGGTCACGCCGAGGCTGATGGTCAGCCGACCGCACTCGGGGAGGTCTGTCTGCCCGACCCGGACGCGGGTGGACTCGGCCAGCTGCAGCGCCTGTTCCAGACCCGTCTCCGAGAGCAGCAGCATGAACTCCTCGCCGCCCCAGCGGGCGAGGATATCCGTGCGCCGGACCTGTTGGCTGACGAGCTCGCCGATCCGCCGCAGCACGCGATCGCCGATATCGTGGCCGAAGTCGTCATTCACGCGCTTGAAATGATCGATGTCGAACATCACCACCGAGAACTGTGTGCCGTAGCGTCGGGCGCGCTCCAGCTCCAGTTCCAGGACCTCCTCGAACTTCCAGCGGTTGTAGAGCCCGGTCAGCCGGTCGTGCGAGGCCTGGCGCGCCAGCTCCTTTTCCAGGCGCTTGCGCTCGGAGATGTCGACGCCGAAACCGGCCAGGAAAGTCCCGCCCTCGAGGTGAACCCGGTTGCAGGTGAAGAGGTAGGGTACGAGCCGGCGGTCGCGGGTACGCAGCCCCGCCTCGATCTCCGCGGATCCCTCCTGCAGGGTCAGTGCGAACGCCCTGCCGAGCCGCTCGCGGTCCAGTGGGTCGGCGAGTTCGGTCGCCGGCCGACCCTGGATCTGCGCCTCGCCGATCCCGGTCACGCGTTCCAGGTTATGGTTCCAGCGCACGAGCCTGCCTTCGGGGTCGAGCAGGAAGAAGAGCGCCGGCAGCCCGTCGAGTATCGTCTCCACCAGGTCCCGCTGGTCGCGGAGCTGATCCTCGAGGCGGCGCCGGTCGGTGATGTCCTGAACCGTGCCGCGCACGCGCACCGGCCGAGCGCCGTCATCGCGGACCAACCGTCCCCGTTCCTGGACTGTGCGCTGGCTGCCGCCAGGCTGCAGGATCCGGTACTCGAGCTCGTACCCCGACTCACCGTCGAGCGCCTTGGCGACCGCGCGTTCGAAGCGGTCGCGGTCTTCCGGGTGCAGGAAGCGCAGAAACTCCGCGTAATCGGGCGGCCGCGATTCGGGCTCGAGTCCGAAGATGCGGAAGACCTCGTCCGACCAGGAGAGCCGGCCCGAATCGATCTCCCAGACCCAGTTGCCCAGTCGCGCCATCTCCTGGGCGGCCGCCAGTTCGGCCTGGCTGCGCTGCAGGGCACGCTCGGCTCTCTGCCGCTCGGTGATGTCGCGCACCACGGCCTGCAGGAACGGACCCTCGGGAAGATCCACGCGGCTCAGCAAGACCTCGCTCGGAAAGGTGCGGCCATCGAGACCCCTGCAGAGCCATTCGTAGGCCACCGAGCCCTCGGTCAGCGCCTGCGTGGCGTAGGTTTCGGCAGTTTCCCGGGAAGGCCGGCCATCGGGCTGGAGTTCCGGCGAGCAGTCGCCCGGATGCCGCCCGATCAGACCCTCGGGCGACCGGGCCCCGAAGAGCGCCACGCTGGCCGGGTTGCAGTCGATGATCGCGCGCTGGTCGTGCAGCAGGATCGCATCGCGGGCGGCATCGAAAACCGCCTTGTACTGGGTCAGCGTCCGTTCGCGGAGCAGGTTTTCGGTGATGTCCTCGATCGCGACCACCGCACCCTGCACATCCCCCTCGCCGTCGAAAAGCGGCGTTGCGTAGTAACGCGCGAAGAATGGACTGCCGTCGATCCGGCGGAAGGTGTCCGTGCCGACCTCAAGCGGTCTGCCGGTGACCATTGCCCGGTGGATCGGGCAATCCATCACGGTGTAACGGACGCCGTCCTCGTCGCCGTGGCTGGTCAGCGAATGGCTGTCCCGTCCGAGGACCGATTCGGGCGACGTGAATCCGAACAGACGGGTGGCGGCCCGGTTCAGAAAGGTGAAGCGTCCTTCCAGGTCGACGCCGAAGACCCCGGTCGCGAGATTCTCCAGCAGCAGCCGCGACAGATCGGGATCGGGCAGTGCGCTGCGTGTCGATCCCACGGGATGGCCTTTCGCACCGGACATGACCTCTCCAGATAAGGCGGGGCTGACGGAGCCCGCGGTCAGTGTCTAATGTCCCATGATACGCCGATGTGCGCCCATGCCGGGACCCCGACCGGCCGCGCGGGCGTTTCCGGCGACACCGCGCTCGGGCTACACTAGCGCAATGTCAGGAAACAGCTTCGGAAAGTCTTTCGTCGTCACAAGCTTTGGGGAAAGCCACGGCCCGGCGCTGGGGGCGGTCGTCGACGGCTGCCCGCCAGGACTCCCGCTGACCGAGGCCCAACTGCAGGGCGATCTCGATCGCAGGCGCCCCGGACAGTCGCGCCACACGACCCAGCGCCGCGAGCCGGACCAGGTCCGGATCCTGTCGGGTGTGTTCGAGGGTGTGACGACCGGGGCTCCGATCGGGCTGCTGATCGAGAACGTCGACCAGCGCTCCAAGGACTACAGCGAGATCAAGGATCGCTTCCGGCCGGGTCACGCCGATTACACCTATCACCAGAAATACGGGCTGCGCGACTATCGCGGCGGCGGGCGCAGCTCGGCGCGCGAGACCGCGCTGCGGGTCGCGGCCGGCGGCATCGCGAAGCGCTATCTCGCGCATCGTTATGGCGTCGAAATTCACGGCTGGCTGTCCCAGCTCGGGCCGATCCGGGTCGAATTCCGTGATGCCGATGCCGTGAACCAGAATCCCTTCTTCGCCCCCGACCCGGACCGGGTGCCCGAGCTCGAGGCCTTCATGGACCGCCTGCGCAAGTCCGGCGATTCCATCGGCGCGCGCATCGAGGTCGAGGCCCGCGGGGTGCCCCCGGGCTGGGGCGAACCGATCTTCGACCGCCTCGACGCCGATATCGCCGGCGCGATGATGAGCATCAACGCGGTGAAGGGCGTGGAGATCGGGGACGGCTTTGCGGTGGTCGAGCAGCGCGGTACCGAGCACCGCGACGAACTGACGCCCGAGGGCTTCCTCAGCAATCACTCGGGCGGCGTGCTCGGCGGCATCTCCTCGGGTCAGACCGTCCGGGTGAGCATGGCGCTGAAACCGACCTCGAGCATTCGGCTCGCCGGACGCACGGTGAACATCGATGGCGAACCGGTCGAGGTGATCACCAAGGGTCGCCACGATCCGTGCGTGGGTATCCGCGCCACACCGATCGCCGAGGCCATGTTGGCCCTTGTGCTGATGGATCACGCGCTCCGCCACCGCGCCCAGAACGCCGACGTGCAAACCGGTCTGCGCCATTACACCGAGATCGGTGAGGGCTGAAGAGCCTCGGCCCTGTCTCTTGCCCGGTCTGTCGGCGGGATTGCGTGGGGGGGTAGGGGCCGAGCGGGGGTGCCCCGGTTTCGGACTCGCTCAAGCCATCCATGGGCGCTCGACGGCGGCCATCCATGGCCGCCAACGGTCCGAAACCGGGGCACCCCCGCTCGGCCCTTCCAGGTGCGGGGGTAAAGGTGCTCCCGTGGATCGCGGTGTTCAATCGGTCCACCCGATCACGGGTGTCGGCAGCAGGGATGCTGCCGTCAAGCCTACAGGGATGTATTCACGGCGTCCCGTGATCGGGTGGACCGGTTGAACACCCCAGTGAATCAGCACGTTCGCCTCTCCAGTTTCTACTTCTTCTACTTCGCCAGCATCGGGGCGTTCATGCCCTTCTGGGGACCGTATCTGGCCGAGCTGGGGTTCACCGGTTCGCAGATCGGCGAATTGATGGCGATCATTCTGGCGACGAAGATCGTCGCGCCGAACGTCTGGGGCTGGCTCGCGGACCGGGCCGGGGTGCGGATGCCGATCATCCGCCTCGGGGCACTGGCCGGCCTGCTGACCTTTGGCGGGGTGCTGTTCCACTCCGGCTACTGGTGGCTGGCGGTGGTGATGGCGGTCTTCAGCTTCTTCTGGAACGCGATCCTGCCGCAGTTCGAGGCGACGACGCTGCGCTCGCTGGGGCGCGGCAGTCACCGTTATGCGCTGGTGCGGTTGTGGGGCTCGATCGGATTCATCGTGGCGGTGGCCACGCTGGGCTGGCTGCTGGACACCCTGTCCATCCAGTGGCTGCCGTGGATCATGCTGGGGCTGCTGGCCGGGCTGTACCTTGCCACGCTGCAGGTGCGCGAGCCACCGGTCGGGCCGCAGGAGTCCGACGGGGCGAGCGCGCTGTCGGCCGTGCTGCGCCGTCCCGAGGTGATCGCGCTGCTGCTGGCGTGTTTTTTCATGCAGGCCAGCCACGGGCCCTACTACGCTTTCTTCACCCTCTACGTGGAGGGGCAGGGCTTCAGCCGTGCGCTGGCGGGCCAGCTCTGGGCCCTCGGGGTGGCGGCTGAGGTGTTGATGTTTTTGCTGATGCCGCGTCTGATCCTGCGCTTCGGGGCATGGCCGCTGGTGACGCTGGCGCTGTTGCTGACGGCGCTGCGCTGGTGGCTCCTGGCGACCGTGCCCGAGACTTTTTCGGCGCTCGTACTGATCCAGTTGCTGCACGCGGCGAGCTACGGGGTCTACCATGCCGCGGCGATCTCGCTTGTGCACCTGTATTTTCCGGGACGGCTCCAGGGGCGCGGACAGGCGCTGTATTCCTCGCTGAGTTTCGGGCTCGGCGGGGCCGTGGGCAGCCTGGCCAGTGGTTACCTTTGGGATGGCGT
>Ga0207421_10002210_pt1 | contig 24348 bp, 25 predicted proteins | sample SodLakKL_010_SED_4_FD_187542 | JGI IMG/M metagenome (GOLD analysis project Ga0207421, IMG submission 187542) | Alkaline sediment microbial communities from Lake Tanatar, Kulunda Steppe, Russia - 8KL_010_SED (SPAdes) (version 2) | ecosystem: Environmental > Aquatic > Non-marine Saline and... | reverse complement strand
TCTTCTGAAAGATGTCTTCGAGGACTTTGTCTTTGAAATGTATCATTTTATAGAACCACTTGACATCGACGATGAGATGCCTCCATATGATGACTTTGTGGAAAGCGAAGAATACCAAGAAATGCTTGGCATCATCGATTTCATGGAGGATTTCAACATCACCATCACGCACGAACCGTACACCAACGACGCCATGGACATTCATATGGATATCACCGAGATGTTCCCCGAGTTCAACGATAATGGAAACGGCGAGTTTGACGAGGTGGAGGCCTTTGATTTCACCATGGCATACGAGGCCGGCGGTACGGTGGAACTGCCTGAAGACACACGGAACATCTTCGAGATTGTAGATGAAGTCCTGCAAATCGCCATCCTGATTGAAGCTCAGGAGTATGCGAACGCAGTGTATGAAGCCAATCTCGAGAACGATACGTATACATTGGTCGAACTTTACAACATGGGCATTGTATACTCCATTCCGCTGATGGACGGAGACCTCAGTGAAATCACCGTGACGGACGATTCAATTGTTCTTGATTTCTACTTCAAGACAAACCAGGAAGCCGCCTTCACTGAGCCTTTGGATCGCGACACACTCAACACACTCGATCCTGAGGGAACCCCGCCGGAGACCCGCGATGAGTTCCTCGACCTGATCGCTCATGTGGATGAAGACAATGTCGAGCTCTTTGAAAAGCTTGCCCTCTTGCTTGAATTCCTCATGGAAGAGGATTTCGATGAACAACCGCTTCCGGACAATGACCTTGAAGGACAAGATTATGAGCACCTTGATCGCTATCCGGATTCAATCATTTATGGTTATCATCATGAATCCGATGAAGACGGTGACATCTATAACATCCAGTATGGTGCGGAGACAACCGTTGAATCGGCCTATCAGTTCTATCTGAGTGAATTTGACACTGAGGACTGGGAGATTTTCGAGCAACTTGAGAACGAACAGCTAGTCGCCTGGAATAATGATCATGAATTCCTGATCGTTATCAATCTGGAAGAACACTCACCATTCGAGAATGCGATCACTATCGGCGTTCATATCGATGAGACGTATGAACACGAAACAGCACAACTTCCCGAGGACGATGTCGAAGGTGAAGATTATGAGCACCTCGACCGCTACGAGGATGCTGTAATTCTTGAATATACCCATCCCGTGGATGAAGATGACAATGTCTATCAGATTATCTACGGCGCGGAAACCACGGTCGAATCCGCTTATCAGTTCTACGCGGATTACTTCGATAACGGTTCATGGGATATTCAGGAAGACGAAGAGAATGACTCTATCCAAGCCATAAGCACAGAACATGACTTCTTTGTCTACATCGACTTCGAAGAAGATTCGCCATATGACGATTCCATCATTATCGCCGTGTATATCGACGAAGACATAGAATGACATATCATCAAGAGAGTCCGCTTTCCGGCGGACTCTTTTTTTGATATGTGAATGGGAATATGAACGCATATCATGTATAATCATTAGTGAGAATCATAGAAAGGAGACTACCCATGAAGCCATTACTGTTTCTTGTGGCGGGCGGTTCGGCCTCGGGCAAAAGCACCGTCGTCAAAGAAATCCTCAAGCACACCAGCAAGGACCAGGTAATCATCATCAATCATGATGATTATTATCACAACCAGGACCATCTGACCATGGAACAACGCCAGAAAATCAACTATGATCATCCGAATTCGTTGGATAATGACTTGCTTTATGACCATCTGAGACAATTGCTCGATGGAAAACGTGTGGAAAAACCGGTGTATGATTTTCTAAAGAATACGCGTTCGAAGGAAACGGAGACCATCGCCCCCAAACCGATCATCATCGTCGAGGGCATCCTTGTACTCGTCGAAGCGCGCATCCGGAGTCTTTCCGACATGAACCTTTATGTCGAACTCGATGACGACGTCCGTTTCATTCGTCGTCTCAAGCGGGACATTGAAGAACGCGGACGCACCATGGACAGTGTCATCACGCAATATCTGAGCACCGTCAAACCGATGTTCCATCGACATATCAAACCGACCAAACGGCACGCGGATGTGATCATACCCAACGACCCAAAACATGATGTCGCGGTGGACCTTGTGGCAACGAAAATCAAGGATTATCTGTCAAATATGCAATAAAAAAAGTACCCGCGGGTACTTTTTTTATATGCCGATGCGCTTGAAGAGTGTGTCTGTATGCTTTAAAAAGGCGTGGACGTCAAAACATTCATCCAATGTTTCTTTTGGCAGCAACCCTTCGTTTTCCACCATGGCGCGGAAGTCTTCACCGGTCTCATAGGCTCTTATTGCCAAGGGTTGGATGCGTTCGTAGGCTTCTTTGCGGCTCATGCCATGTTCAATCAGCCGGTTCATGACCTGTTGTGAAAAAATGACGCCGTGTGTGGTGTGAATGTTTCTAAGCATCCGATCTTCATATACAACCAGTTCACGGATGATGCGTTCATAGCGCTCGAGCATGTAGTCCATCAATGTGATCGCATCAACCATAGCGACCCGTTCGACGGAGGAATGCGAGATGTCACGCTCGTGCCAAAGCGCAATATTTTCGTTGACCATGGATGCATAGCCCCGCACCATTCGGGCGACACCGCACATGTTTTCGCTTGCGATCGGGTTTTTCTTGTGCGGCATGGCCGAGGACCCTTTTTGGCCGGGCTTGAACGCCTCTTCGACTTCCCTGACTTCACTGCGGGAAAGATGCCTTATTTCCGTTGCAAGTTGCTCGACGCACGAAGCGATGGTCGAAAGTGTGTTCATGTAGGTCGCGTGGTTGTCTCTTTGAAGCACTTGCGTACTGATGGTGGGTTTATGAAGCCCGAGGATGTCGAGTGCCTTATCTTGGATGGACGGCGCGACATTGGCGTGATTGCCGACCGCGCCGCTGATTTTGCCGGTCTCAACGCCTTGGCGGGTCCGGCTGAAATGATCGAGCTGACGTGTGAAGATGTCGACATAAAGCGCCATTTTCACTCCGAAGCTGGTAATGTCGGCGTGGATGCCGTGCGTACGACCGATGCACGGGGTATCCCTATACGTGATTGCCTTGTCTTTCAATGTATGAATGAAAGTCTTGAGGCGTGCCTCCAACCGCTCGTTCGCTTGTTTATATGCAAGTGCGTGGGCCGTATCGACAATATCGGTGCTGGTGAGGCCATAGTGGAAGTAGCGTTGTTCCTCACCGAGGGTTTCGCTTACGGCTTGTATGAACGCGACGACATCATGCCGCGTCGTTTTTTCAAGTGTCTCGATGCGGCCCGCATCGACGGTGGCGTGTTTTTTTGCCTTGTCCACCGCGGCGGAAGGTATGATCCCGTAATCGGCATGCGCCTCCATGGAGGCGAGTTCCACTTTCAAGAATCGCTCAAAATGCCGTTGCGTGGAAAACAGGTCTTTCATGAACGGTGTGCGATAACGATCAATCATTGCCATCCCCTCCTGTTTTGTAAGGGTTGGCCCGGACGACCGTTTCTTCTCGGGAGGGTCCGACGGAGAAAATCTGTACCGGGACGTCAAGCAACGCTTCGATCTTTTCGATATAGGTTTTGGCATCTTTGGGCAGGTCGCTGAACGACCGTACCTTTGAGATGTCATCTTTGAATCCCGGAAGGGTCTCATAGATCGGAATGACCCGAGCGAGATCTGCGGGGTCGGCCGGCATTGAACGGATGGTTTTTCCGTCAAGGGAATAAGCGGTCGCGATTTTTAGGGAATCCAGACTCGAAAGCACATCGAAGAGCGTAAGTGCGATGCCTGTGAAACCGTTGACTCTGCAGGAATGCTTCAATTGGACTGCGTCCAGCCAGCCGATCCTTCTGGGTCTTCCGGTGGTGGTTCCGTACTCGTTTCCGCGTTTGCGGATAGTATTGGCAGTATCGCCTTCAATTTCTGTTGGGAACGGACCGCCGCCGACGCGGGTCGTGTAGGCTTTGACAATCCCGAGCACGCGGTTGATGGAACGCGGTGGTACGCCTGCGCCAAGTGGGATGCCCGCCGCAGTGGGCGATGAGGCAGTGACGAAGGGATAGGTGCCATGGTCCATGCAAAGCATGGTGCCCTGCGCGCCTTCGAACAGCACGGTTCTATGTTCATTGAGTGCCTCGTTGAGGATAAGCGATGTATCGCTCACATATGATTTCAATCGTTCCCTGCCGGGGCGACTTTCCTCAATCAACGTTTCAACATCATAGCTCTTAAAACCATGTTGCTTCAACAACGCATTCACATGTGGAAGATTTTCCTTTAGATGCAATCTCAAACGGGTTTCATCGATATAAGTATGCACGCGAACCGAACGCCTGAGGGTTTTATCCGAGTAGGCGGGTCCGATGCCTTTTGCGGTGGTCCCGACTTTTTCTTTTTTGAACGATTCATACATGCCATCAAGCGACCGGTGATACGGCATGACAATGTGCGCCCGGTCGGACAGGTGCAGCGTATCGGTGGAAAACCCGTGCGATTCAATCAAGGCAAGTTCGTCGCACAAGGCAACCGGGTCGATGACCATGCCGTTAGCGAGGATGTTCTTCGTGTCTGCTTGAAAGATGCCCGAAGGCACAAGGTGAAGCGCATGGGTCTTTCCCCCGAACTTGATGGTGTGCCCGGCGTTGTTGCCGCCTTGATAGCGTACCACATAGTCCGCCTGTTTGGCGAGGTAATCGGTGATTTTGCCTTTACCTTCGTCGCCCCATTGGGCGCCGATGATGGCCAGTGTGTTCATTGTTTCACGTCCTTTTCAAGTATGCTTCTGGCGATTTTGATGCCGCACGCACCCGCTTGAGCGAGCCCGCGCGTGATCCCGGCACCGTCTCCACCAAAAAAAAGCCCTTTGACATCACTTTCCAGTGATGGGTTCAGTCGCGGCCTGGCACTATAGAATTTGGCCTCCACGCCGTAAAGAAGGGTATGCGGAGAGGCGATGCCGGGTGTGACGGATTCCAAGGCTTCGATCATTTCGATGATGGATATCATTGTGTTATAAGGAAGCACCAGTCCGAGGTCGCCCGGCCTGGCTTCTTTGAGGGTCGGTTTGATGAACGATTCATGAAGTCGTTTTTCGGTGGTTCGTCTGCCTTTTTTGAGATCGCCGTAAGTCTGGATGATGAGCGATCCGTCCGAAAGCATGTTGGCCAGCGAAGAGAGTCTGTGAGCGAATTCGCTCGGACGTTTGAACGGTTCGGTGAAATTATGGGAGACCAAAAGTGCGAAGTTGGTGTTGGCGGATTTTTTGTCGGTGCCGCTGAAAGCGTGCCCGTTGGCGAGCATCGTTCCGCTATGGTTTTCGATGACGACATGTCCGCCGGGATTTGCGCAAAAGGTCCGCACCTGCGTGCCGAGGGAGGTCTGGTAGATAAATTTCCCTTCATAAAGATGGGTGTTGATCGTTTCCATGATTTCGTTCGAGGTTTCGACCCGCACCCCGATGTCGACCTGGTTGTTGCTCAGGGGGATACCGTGCGTTTTGCAAAGTTGTTCAAGCCAGCTGGCCCCGTCTCTTCCGGGGGCTAAAACGATATGGTTCGCATAAACATTCGAGACCGTTCCTTTTTGCCTTGTGCGCACGCCTTTGACAGTGTCGCCTTCGACGATAATGTCTTCGACTGTTGTGGCGAACGCCATGGTGATGGTGTTTTTGAGGGTCTCGTAAATGCTTTTGAGAATGTCGAGATTCCGTTCCGTCCCGAGATGGCGTACGTTGGCTTTGAGCAGTTTGAGCCCATGTTTGGCGCCCTTTGTCGCAATCTCCTGAACGGGCACGGTGTTCGGGTCTGTGATGGTTTTTGGTGCGCCGTGTTCGAGGTTGATGGCATCGACATCAAGAATCAGTGCGTTGACTTCGTCGTCGTCAAGATACTCGCCGAGCCAGCCGCCGAATTCGGATGTGATGTTGAACTTGCCGTCAGAGTAAGCGCCTGCGCCACCGAATCCGCCGGTGATTGAACAACCGTTTTGACAGCCTTGTATGCCGTTCTTGTTCTCCGGGCATTTGTCGATTTTTTTCTCCAGAATGGGACAATTGCGTTCATAGATGTTTTTGCCTTTGTCAACCAGTAGCACCTTTGTCTGCGGACTCTTATTGGTAAGCTCATACGCTGTAAAAATGCCCGCCGGTCCTGCGCCGACAATGATCACATCAAATGAAAGTTCCATGGTCGCCTCCGATACGATATGTCATGCTCACACGATAGATTATATATTATAGCGCTTTATATTTAAACCCTATTTTCGGTTTATGGAATGATTACAATTTGGAGTATTATGCAGTATTTAAGTAATGGGCGCAGATATGGTAAAATTAAGGTGTGAAGACAAGGAAGAAGGGGTCTCAATGAAAGAAGCGGTCCTTTATGAGAAACTGGACGATGGGAAGGTGCGCTGCAATGTTTGCACCCATCGATGTGTGATCCGCGACAAGGCGCGCGGTCTTTGTCGTGTGCGAGAAAACCGGGATGGAACGCTTTATGCTCTCAACTACGGAAAAACCGCCGCACGAGGCATCGATCCGATTGAGAAAAAACCGCTTTATGAGTTTATACCCCGTACGCTGAGCTATTCCTTTTCTACAGTCGGCTGCAACATGCGTTGCCCTTGGTGTCAAAATCATGCGCTCGCGTTCGCCGAGGAGGTCCGAGGTTATGACATCACCCCTGAAACGCATGTGAAAACAGCGCTCGCCCATGGTTGTGAATCCATTGCGTATACGTATAGCGAACCGACCATCTTCATAGAATACGCACTTGATACGATGCGTGAAGCGCATCTGCACGGTTTGAAGAACGTCTTTGTCACGAACGGGACGATGACACCGGAGGCTTTAGACTTGATTCTTCCTTATCTGGATGCCGTCAATGTGGATGTGAAAGCGCATGACGATGACACTTACCGGCGATTCTGCGGGACCGGCATTGAGCAAGTCTATGATACGATCAGAAGAATGAAAGCGGCCGGTGTGCATACGGAAGTCACCACGCTGGTGATACCGGGTGTGAACGATAGTGAAAAAGCACTCACAGTCATTGTGAAAGATATCATCGATGCGGCCGGAACTGACGTTGTGTGGCATATCAGCCGTTTCTTCCCGGCTTATCGGATGAAAGACAAACTGCCTACGGATATCAAAACGCTTGAAAAAGCACGGGACATCGGTCGTGAGCACGGCATTCGATCGATATATCTCGGCAACGTATAAGGAGGCTTTTATGGGACTCTTGAAAACGTATATTGTGCCCCATCCGCCGATCATCATTCCCGAGATTGGCGAGGGGAAGGAGAAACAAGCGCAAAAAATACTGGATGCGTATCACGCCATCGCCGAAGAAATCGCCGCGATGGATGTGGATACAGTGATTGTGTCCTCTCCGCATGCCCCTATGTACAGGGACTATTTCAGAATCTCCTCAGGCCATGCCGGATGGGGGTCTTTTGAACGGTTCGGCGCGCCACATGTCTACTTTGACATTCCCTACGACATGCCTTTGATTCAGGATCTTCATGAATCCCTGGCGGTTCACGGCATCAAAGGCGGGTCGCTTGAAAGGGACAACCCACCGCTTGACCACGGGTGCATGGTGCCACTTTACTTTTTGAAAAAGCACATGGATTCCTTTAATATGATCCGTCTGAGCATCACGGAAGAACCGTTGAGTACGCATTATGAGCTCGGCAAAGCGGTGGCCAAAATCGTCAACGATTCGGACAGGCGGGTCGTATGGCTTGCAAGCGGCGATTTGTCACACAAACTGAAAAAAGACGGGCCGTACGGCTATGCGAAAGAGGGCGAAACGTTTGACGAGACCATGCTGGAAGCACTGAAAAAAGCGAACTTTGAAGCCTTTTTCAATTATGACGAGGGCTTTTTGAAAGCGGCCGCACAGTGCGGACTCGAGTCGTTCACCATGATGGCCGGTGCGCTTGATGGCAGGAAGGTAAAGACGGATTTTCATGCCTATGAAAGACCGTTTGGTGTGGGGTATGCGATTGTTGGATACACACCGGTGGACGAGGATGGATAATCCTTACGTGTCCCTGGCACGTCTGACCGTTGAAAGTTTTGTTCGGGATGAACGTCTGATCGACCCTTCCGTACTCGAGCTTCCCGAGGGCATGCGCACACGAAAGGCGGCATTCACAACCATAAAAAAAGACGGCGTACTGAGGGGGTGCATAGGCACGGTTGAACCCATGCATTCGGATCTTGCGCATGAGATTGTGGCGAATGCCTACTGTGCCGCCTTTGAAGACCCGCGTTTTCCGTCTGTGCACACCGATGAACTCGCTGAACTCACCTATAGTGTCGATGTTGTATATCCTCCCGAAAAGGTCAGTGATGTGCGTATGCTTGATCCTTCCACATATGGAATCATTGTCACCTCGGGGGTGAAAAAAGGGGTGTTACTGCCTATGATCGAAGGGGTGGACACCGCCTTCAAACAGCTTGAAATCACGCTTGAAAAAGCGGGGATCGATCCTCGTGAACCGTATGTTGTCGAACGTTTCAAAGTGATGCGTCACCAATGAAAAGCAGCGGCTTTTAGCCGCTGCTGTTTTTTTGTTTGCCGAGTTTCTTAAGCAGTCTTTGAAAGGTCTTTTCCTCCTCTGGTGTAAAGACATCGAGCAGACTGCGCAAGTTTTGTTCGTGTTTCGGATAAATCTTGGCAATGAAATCATGCCCTTCTTCAGTCAGGCTTGATTGATAGACCCGCTTGTCATGCGGCATCTTTTTACGAGTGATCCAACCTCTTTTTTCGAGCGATTTCAGGGCATAGGTAAGAGAAGGACCTTGAACAAGGACTTTTTGCAGGATGCTGTTGACGGTTTGCGGTCCCTTATGATAAAGGATTTCGAGTACACCAAATTCAGTGGCGTTGAGACCATGTTGCGCGATGTCCTGACGGATGCGCCGTTCAAGGGTGTTTCGGGTGCGGAAGAAGATGGTCAGTGTCTTCAGGTCTCTATTCATCGAAATACTCCTTTTCACGTGTTTTAACGTGACGCGTGGTGTCAAAGTGTCGAACGATTCGTTCGATGGTCTCCCGCTTGTCCCGGAATGCCGGTGGCAAGGCGAGCGTGGTTCCGAGCGTCTCACGGTCTTCTTCATCGTCGATGAAACCGGGGCCTTCCGTGGCGAATTCGAAAAGGATGCCGGGGTACAGCCTTGTGTAGAGTGACTTGAAGTAGAAACGGTCGACAAAGCCGGAAGTCGGTTTACGCAGCTTGTTCAGGTGTTCGGTCCACTCGTCCAGAGCCTTCCTGTCTTCGATTCTGAACGCGACATGATGGATGCTTCCGTAGCCTTGAATGCCGTGGTTGAGATTGTCATTTTCATGGACAATGACGCTGGCGCCGTTTCCGCCTGCGCCCATTTCATAAAGGAAAGCATCGCCCTGGTGTTTTTTGAGACGCATGCCCATATGTTTGGTGAGCGCTGTGTCCATTTTTGCGTGATCGCTAACGGTAAGGAATATCGGTCCGAGCCCGGTTATGGCGTATTCACTCGGGACAGGGCCCTTTTTGAAAGGTTCGCCCGAATCGACGCCCGGAACGTTCTCATCGGAGAAAAGGGCATAGGCCTGGTCGTCAAAGTCCTTGAAGAAAATCGCTTTACGACCGAACAGGGTGGCGATGCCCTCGTGTGTCACATTGTAGTGTTCAAAGCGCTTCATCCAGTAATCAAGCGCCTGGTCGCTTGGAACGCGGAAGCCGGTCCGTGAAATCTCATCGGTACCTTTTTGGGCCTTTGGAATGCCCTGGAAATCAAAGAATGTCATGTCGGTGCCGGGATTGCCCGCGTCATCCGCGAAGAAAAGATGGTAAGTATGGATGTCATCCTGGTTGATCGTTTTTTTGACGAGTTTCAATCCGAGGATGTCTGTGAAATAGTCATAGATTTTTTCAGCGCTGCTTGTGATGGCGGTCACATGATGGATGCCTTTCAGTTGTTCCATTGTATCACCTCACCATCATTATATTTAGAAAACAAAATAAAAGCAAGATAAACGCGTTGTATGTGCTCTTTCCAATGATAGGTTGGTGAAACGAACTGAATGTCATAAGTTGAAGCCCACAAGGGGGATGGGAGCGGTGATTACTTGAACTGGTTTGAATCCGGGTCATAGAAGAAGTTGTTTTTCTTCAAAGCTTCTTTCAGTTCATCCATGTTGATGTTCTCTTCCTTTGCAAGGGTGGGAAGTGAGTCATAGTCGTTTCTGAGCTTGGTATTGATGACGCTCAGAAGAATGTTCGGGTCCATGTTCAGGTTGATCGTCATTGGTCACAGCCTCCTTATCGTGAATTATTGTACCCTGAATGTTTAAATTTGCAAAGTCCGAGTTTTTTTCGGCTTTGCGATAATGGTATACTTATGGTGAAAGGGTGGTTGTATGGAATGGCAGAAAGCGAATCTGGGAATCTTTAATGAAACGGATATCAAGACGTTTCAATCATCCCATGTCCTTGTGGTGGGAGGTGGCGGACTCGGTGCCCATTTTCTTAACGGCATGGTTCGTAGCGCAATCGGGAAGGTAACGATTGTCGATGATGATGTGTATGAAGAAAGCAACCTGAACCGGCAACTCTTCTCAACGCCTGAAACGCTGGGTCAACACAAGGCGGATGTGGTCGCAGATGCTTTGAAGGCCATCAACCCCTCACTCGATGTGAGTGTCGTCAAAACACGCATTCAATCGGTTGGACGTGAGCGCTTTGATGATGTCGACCTGATTGTCGATGCGGTCGACAACATCGTTAGCAAACTGCATATTGAAGGTCTGGCGAACGATCTGGACTTGCCCTTGTTGCATGGTGCGATTGGCGGATGGTTCGCCCAGATCGGTCTTGTGATGCCCGGCAGCTTTCTCTTGACCGAATTTTACGGGGAAGCGTTACATGGTCTTGAGAAAAGTCTTCGGTGTCCGACGTTCACGCTCGGACTCACCGGCAACCTGATGGTCGCAGAGGCGCTCAAGTTCTTTACGGGGAAGCCGACGCTTGAAAACCGGATCCTCTTTGTCGATGCATTGAATTATGAGATGCGCATTCTCTATGAAAAGGATGATTCGTATGGTTCACGTTAAGTTTTTTGCGCTCCTGCGCTCGAATCATCGTGTGTCTGAACTTTCCCTCAAAGCGTCCGATATGAAGGAACTCACCGATGAAATATTACTTAAAGTGCCTTCATTGAGTAAAGAGGAATTAAAGCAGGCGGTCATATTCATCAACAATAAAAAGGTCATGCATGAGAAGCGGTTTAATGAAAAACTTGAAGACGGTGATGTGGTCGTATTCACGAACTTTGTAGGTGGAGGATGAGCTCCGCCTTTTAATGAAAGGGTTTTACACGATTGCCCCGGCAATGAAACAATGGTAAAATATTTTTAACAAAAAAGAGAGAGAAGGTACTATTCATGGACTTATTTATTGCTTTATTGCCCGCACTGATCATGGTTGTGCTGGTGATTGCGACACGCAAGGTGTTGCTCAGTCTTAGTGTAGGTTTCATCTTGGCCTCACTGATTCACACGGAATACAGCATTCTAGACGCGTTGCTTTATATGTGGAACCAGTTTGTCGGAATCATCACCAGTTTTGATTGGTACATGCCGATTGTCGGATTCGTCGTTTTGATCGGTGGCATCACCGCCGTCATCTCATTGGCGGGAGGCATCCGTGCATTCGCCGAATGGGCGGTCGAAAAAGTGACGAATCCCGTCGCCGCTCAGATGCTTACGTGGATCCTCGGTCTGATTATCTTCATCGATGATTACTTCAACGCCCTGGTCATCGGCGAGGTATCAAAACCGGTCACCGACCGTTACAAGATTTCACGTGCGAAACTGGCTTATGTGATCGACTCCACCAGCGCGCCGGTAGTCATCATGATGCCGCTTTCCACGTGGGGAGCCTACATCATCGGTTTGCTCGGCGGGCTTTTCGATGAGGCGGGTTATACCGCTCATACAGGATTTTCCGGCTTCATTGCCTCAGTGCCTTATCAGTTCTATCCCCTTACGGCACTCGTGATGGTGCTTCTCACCATCCGTCTTGGCATCAATTTTGGCCCGATGAGAAAGTATGAAGAAAAAGCCGCCGAAGGCAAGGACATATCCATCATGCAAGCGGAAGAGGCGGTAAGCGAAGAAGACGTGCAAGGAAAACACGCCAGCCAGTGGACGCTGATCATTCCCGTGGTGACACTGGTCATGCTCACCTTGCTCATCATGCTTGCGCAAGCCGGGTTCTCCCCGGGTGCTTTCCTTGATCAGGACATTACGCTGCCCTTGTTCTTCTCGGGAGTTGTCGCCTTCATCATCGCTGTCATGATGGCGTATGACGCGGGAGTTACGGATACGAAACACCTGATGAAAGTCAGCGGGAAAGGCATGCTGTCGATGATCAAATCGGCCGCCATCATCCTGATTCTCGCGTGGCTGGTTTCAGGTGCCATCCAGGATCTCGGTGTCGGTGACATGATTGCCGAATATATTGACGAAGCACCCCTTGCGGCCATGTTGCTACCGGTCATCATGTTCTTGATTGCCGGCGGCATCGCGTTCGCTACGGGAACATCTTGGGGCGCGTTTGGAATCATACTTCCAATCGCGGTCCCGGTTGCGATGCAAGCGGACGCTGCGTTGATGCCGGTCATTGTCGCCGCCGTTCTCGGTGGTGCGGTTTTCGGAGACCATTCCTCACCGGTATCGGATACGACGGTGCTTTCCGCAACAGGTGCACGCTCTACGTTGCATTCCCATTTCATCACGCAGGTTCCTTATGCGCTGGTGACCGCTTTGATTGCGGCTCTGGGCTATTTCATCTACGGGCTTACAGGATTTGTGATCCTATCTTATCTGGTTCTCGGAGTAGGCCTTGCAGCCTTCGTCGTACTTTACAAAATGATAACTGGAGAATAATCGTCAACGAAGGGTCAATGGGTTCCCATTGGCCCTTTTATTTTGCAGTTCACCCTAAAAGGTTAGCATTACAACTTAAAGACAAGAAGCCCTAAATTAAGCCTTTTTATGACATTTTCATGACGAAGCGTCATAAAATTATTGTCATTATTTGGTTGGAGTTTCAAAATAAACCCTAGGGTATGTTGTTGTTGTATTTTTTCAAATAATGCATAAAGCCCTCTATTAAAACGTCTAAAATGACACATTGATATAGGATCATACTTGTCCCCCGCAAAAGAGGGGTATTATTTTTGATGTATTGACAATAAACCCTTTTTATACTAATAGTTTTGGAAATTCCATCTGCATTAGTTATTGCATGAATCAAGGGTATTGTATGAGGGTTTATTTTATTGTAGAATGAACGTAGGACTTAATATTGAAAAAATAATATAATGAGAAGGGAGCAACAAATTATTATGAAGAAACTATTATCACTTGGTTTGTTTTTTGCACTGGTGTTTACTATCGCTGCATGTGATGTAGAAGTTGAAACATCTTTGGAAGTTGATGAAACAACCATTGCTGATCCATTCTATGTTGACGATTTCGATCTTGGCGACATCGTACTGACATATTATGAGAATGATGAGGCGACCACATTGACTCTTGATGAGGATATGCTGGTTGGCGATGTACCGGATACTGTCGGCACCCACACACTTGAGGTGGAATATGCAGATGCCTCAACATCGTTTGATATCGAGCTGATTGAGGGTCCATACGAACAGCAATGGAGCCAGTTCAAGTATCGTTATGAGGATGAGGAAATCACCATTCTCGAAATCATGGATTTCGGATTCATGGAAGTTGAAGTTCCATCTGAGATCGATGGCTATCCTGTAGTCGAGATCGCATCGGGTGCATTTGCTGAACATGGATTTACACATACTGTGTATATTCCTGAATCAGTAGATTATATCGGTGCGGACGCTTTTACTGCGACACCATCTCTAAGCAGCATCGTGTTTGAAGGCGACATTCCAACGTTCTACGCACCAGGTGAAGACAACGCATCATTCGCTGGTCTTGCGGATTCGCTTCTATTTTATTCAGAAGACGACTATCTCAGCACATTGACCGATTCACTTGGCGATTATGCGCACAGAGGCTTTGACATTGAAGAGCGCGGAACCGTATTCTTCTTGTTCTTCGAAACGTTTGAAGGATCCGACATTGACTATGTAATCGAGTATGCCGGTGAAGAAATTACTGAACCGGAAGATCCGACACTTGATGGTTATGTCTTTGAAGGTTGGTTTACCTCAGAAGATTATGACACTTTCTTCGATCTTGAGATGCCTGAGGCCAATACGACTATTTTTGCCGGATGGTATGATGAGAACCTCGAGTTCGATACCCGTACCATGACCATCAACGAAGGTGAAGAAGACGAAGAAGAGATTACTTACGTTGCAATCACCGGATACGACGGTACCATTACTGAACTTACTTTACCGCACAGACTGTATACGAACCCAGTCACTGAAATCGATGCCAATGCATTTGAAGACATGACTGACCTTGAGTATGTGAACATTCCTGCTTATGTAGAACATATCGGTTCTGGCGCATTCGCCGGTAGCGGTCTTGAAACCGCGGTTCTCAACCAAGCAGATCCAGAAGCAATCGTTCCTGAGGACGACACTGTTTTCGAAAATGTTCATGAAGACTTTGAACTGATTGTTCCTGAAGGTGCAGGACCAGCGTATCGTGAAAATGATGCATGGTTGGATGCTGTAGGTTATGAAAACATTTGGGGAGAAGATGAATTAGAATTAGATGCATCTGAAGTTGCAACAGTATTCGATGCTGAAGAAGGCGCTTTTGTCCACATCGAAGGCGTTGTGACATCCTTCCCTGTCTTTGGAGGAGCCGATGGATTCTTTATTCAAGACGAGGATGGCACCGCCGTCTTTATCTGGGAAGATTTTGATGTTGAAATAGGTAATAAAGTTAGCATCACTGGTTATGTTGACTTTAGAACTCGACATCAAGACGGAAATACTATCTATCAGCTCGTTAACCCCACATTGGTAGATAATGATGAAGAGACTCATGACGTTTATGTCATTGATGATATGGACATCGAAGATGTTGCGGATGATTTCCAAAGCTATCAGTCCATGCGTTTCTGGTTTGAAGATGTAACGGTTGATTATGTCGATGAAGAACATAATTACGTTATGTTGGATACTGGTGATGCAGAGTATGGCATTCGTTACGATATTCGTAACTATGGGCCTGAACTTGAAGAAACGTATTTCGAGGAAGGCGACACCATTGACTGGATTGAGCTGACAATTTCTCATATTTCGTTCGGAAACATTGTCGCTGAGTATGTTGAAGGCGAAGACTTCGTTGAACTCGACACCAGTATCTCTACTGATTAATTAATATCTCATAAGATTCATCCTTATAAATCGAGTGTGACCAATGCAATATTGGTCGCACTCTTTTTTTATGTGAAGCAAAAAAGCTATCATTGTTGTTGACAAAAGAAAGATAACAATATAAATTACTTGAGGCACGATAAATAAAAGGGGTGAGGACTATGAACTTGGAGCTTGAAATCAAACGCCTTGTGTGGGTAACACTCGGGACCATTCTGTTTTCTGTAGGGGTTAGTTTTTTCATTGTTCCCGCCAATCTCATACCCGGTGGTTTGACTGGGTTTGCGACATTGACTCAATATGGATTCAGAACACTCGGGATCGATCTTAATCTCGGTCTTTATGTCGTTCTTTTCAACATACCGATCATGGTTCTTGGAGTGGTCGGCATATCCAAGACGTTTGTCTATTACTCGATCTATTCGATTCTCATGCAGGGGATTCTGATTGGTATTTTTGAAAACCAGACCATGCTGCAGGGTGAGGATATACTTGCTTCAAGCGTACTTGGCGGCATGCTTGTAGGGATCGGTGCCGCCATGACCTTGAAAAGCGGTGCATCGACTGGCGGCATTGATATTGTCATTCAGTATCTTTCGCTCAAATTCCAACTCAGTATCGGCTATATCGGCATCATGATGAATGCGACCATTCTGGCAATCTCTTTGCTCGTGTTCGATCCGCAGTTCGCGTTTTATACCTTGCTCAGCTTTGTGGTTACGAACATGATCATTGAAAAGCTGCATACCGCATACCGGCGTGTGCGTCTCGACATTCTTACGGACCGTGGGGAAGAAGTCAAGAACGCCATCATTGAAAACTTCATCCGGGGTGTGACGATGATAGACGGAAAAGGCGCATATACAGGGGAACACCGAACCATTCTCTGGATGATCACACAGACCCATGAAGTCTATGATATCGAAAAAATCATTCTCGACATTGACCCGAACGCCTTCATCACCATGACCCCGACACACCACCGGAACGGACGGTTCCATAAAGTCATCATCAAATAACGAATCAAACAAAAAAACGGGAAAATTCCCGCTTTTTGATCTAAGTTATACAAACTAAATGTGGTAAGCAAAGTCGAAGAGCCATACCAAAGCGTATTGATAGAGCGTAAACAGAAAAACCAAGGTAGGACCAAACAAAAGGCCTGTGATGAAGCGTCTAGGATTAGTGCTTTCATACGACGAACGGTTCTGGATGGTTCCATCCAGGATGGTCGGAATACCGAGTGCGAGATATATGAATGCATTGGTGGTGAATGTGGTGAGCGCGAACGCCATGAACACTCCAACCAGCATTCCGCTGCAGCGTGCACAGATAGTGAAAGGTCTACCATTGATTCTGAAACAGCGTTCCGCTTTGCCGTGACATCCGAACACCATTTTTAAATAGTGGCTTTTAAAGAGGGCGTGATGGATCAGAAGCATGCCCGTCAGAAAAGCGAGTGCCATGTTGCCAAGTGAAAGATAGTCGGGGAACATGGTGGAGCGTGTCGACCAGTAGTGATAGAAAAATATCGAAAACGGAACGAGAAAGAAAAGAAGTAGGAGAATTCCTGCTTCTTTTTTCGTCGGATTGGAGTTTGAGGCCATTAAACGCCTGCCATAGCGGCAATCATGGCGAAAATCACGACAATGAAACCTAGTCCGACATTGACCAGTGCGCCGAGACCGGCGGCCTTGGCATTTGAAGGGCGTTCCTGGTTCCAGACGATGAAAAGAATGAGACCGGCGATCGGCACGCAAAAGCCGATGATCCCCCACAAGGCGTTGTTGTCGTCATCCATTGTTCTCGGGTGGTTATATTGGGTGTCCGCTTGAGGACCGTTCAGGCTCGTTCCGCAGTTTGGACACACACTCGCGCTTTGATTCACTTCATTGCCACAATTGGTACAGTAGGGCATGGTGACACATCCTTCCATAAGTATGAAATATAAGTCTACATAATTACGCTACCACCATATTTCTTTTTAGTCAACAAGATAAAGCGCTAGCACAGTGCATTTCGATATATTTATTATAAATAAGACGCTTATTTGTAATCATTATGCTTGGCCTTATATTCAAAAACGTCAAATAGTGATACCATTATAGTGTGGAAAGGAGAGGATGACATGCGCAAAGACCTCATCATTGAAACAACATTCGCTACCGTTTCGGTCACGTTGATCGTGACGGCTTTTATTTTGCGTGCGGTTTCCTTGGTCCCTCCTGTTTTCCCCATCGTGCTTTTTGCCCTGGCGTTTATCGTCGGCGGTTTTCATAAGGCGGTTGAAGGCGTCAAGGATACCATCAAGGAAAAACGCCTCAATGTCGAGTTTTTGATGATTTTGGCAGCGCTCGGTGCGTTTTATACCGGCAATTATTCCGAAGGCGCAATCCTGATTCTTATTTTCTCTATCAGCGGCGTGCTTGAATCCTTTGCGAACGCAAAGAGTGAAAAGGCGTTGAAAAGTCTTTTGAATCTAGCCCCGGAGACCGCCGTGCTCTATGAAAATTCGGAAGAAGAGGAAGTGCCTTTGAGCGAAGTCAATGAAGGCGATCATCTCATTGTCAAGGTGGGACAGAAGGTTCCGGTCGACAGTGTCATTGTCCAGGGGGACACATCGGTGGACCAGGCGGCGATTACCGGTGAATTTGTGCCCGCCCCGAAGCATGAGGGGGACCCGCTTTACGCGGGTGCGATCATTTTGGAGGCGTCGGTCATCATCCGTGCGACCAAGAGCGCAGGCGATTCGGTCATTCAAAAGATTGTGGCGTTTGTGGAAAAAGCGCAACAGGATCAGCCAAAAACCGAATCGAAAATCAAACGGTTTGAACGTTATTATGTCTATCTTGTGTTATTGCTTTCCGCGTTGTTCATGATTGTGCCGCCCCAGTTTGGTTGGCTTACGTCGGATGAGGCGATGTACCGCGGCATCATCGTGCTTGTGGTGGGTTCGCCATGCGCCCTTGTGGCAAGTGTCTCACCGGCGGTTTTGTCCGCTTTGTCGAACGCTTCGCGTAAGCATGTGCTGATCAAAGGGGGCTCGAGGCTTGAAGGCGTTTCGGAGATTGGTGCGGTCATTTTCGACAAGACAGGCACCCTGACGACCGGGGAACCGAAGGTGACTCACCTTGAAAGCGACGGTGTCGAGAAAGAGAAACTGAAACGTCTGCTTTATACGGTCGAACAACAGTCGAACCATCCCTTGGCGCGGGCGATTACGGAAGCGTACCGTGATTTTACGCCTTATGAAGGGATTCAAACTAAAGAAAAGCCCGGTTTTGGCATGGAAGCGGTGGTGGATGAAGACACATGGCGGATCGGGCGCTTTGAGTGCCATGTTCCTGAAGCCTTGCATGCGAAGCTCACCAAATCGTTGGAAAAAGGCCAGACCTGTGTGAACATCATCAAAAACGATGTGTTGGTCGGGTATGTCTGTCTTAAAGACACCATTCGTGCTTCAGTTCAAAAAACGATTAGCGCCATCCAGGAACGAGGCATTCATACCATCATGATGACGGGGGATTCAAAGCGTACGGCACAAGCGCTTGCCGATACAATCGGCATCGACACCCTTTATAGTGATTGTTTCCCCGAAGATAAAGTGGACATCGTCAAAGGCGCGAGACGAAGATACGGAAAAGTTTTGATGGTCGGGGATGGCATCAATGATGCGCCCGCACTCAGTGAGGCGGATGTGGCCATTGCGATGGGGACCGGAACAGATGTGTCGCTTGAGACATCGGACATTGTCTTTATCGACGACAATCTGTTCAGTCTTACCAAGGTTTTTGTTATTTCTTCGCGCCTCAGGGGCATCATACGTTTTAATGTGGCGCTGTCGGTGCTTGTCATAGCGCTATTGATGATCGGGAATTTTGTCGGCCGGATCAATTTGCCTTTCGGTGTTCTGGTGCATGAAATATCGACCGTCATGGTGGTTCTCAACAGTCTGAGGCTATTAAAATAAGGACGTCCACGTGCGCGTCCTTATTATTTTGCATTTTCTGGCGGTTCGTGTTGAAAAATATGGTGAAATGTTATATTCTCTAAACGTCGGCGAAAGGACGATGATGTGGATGAAACGCATGCCAAGCGAAAAGAAGATACGAAGTGTTGTGAAATACGATTGCGATTTCCTCACCGTGGTGGAGGACGATGTCTTGCTGCCTGGTGGAAAAGAGGGAAAACGCGTTGTGGTAAAACACATCGGTGCCGCGTCGGTGTTACCGATCACGAAGGATAATGACGTGATTTTAGTAAGGCAACATCGTTACGCGACGGGCGGTGACACGCTTGAAATTCCCGCAGGGAAGAAGGATTACCGTGATGAGGACGGCATCCAGTGCGCCCGGCGTGAACTCGAAGAGGAAACCGGCTATACGGCCAGCGTGTTTGAAAAGCTGCAGGATGTCTACACGGCCATCGGGTTCTCCGATGAACGCATCGAGATTTTTGTGGCCCGAGACGCAACGAGGATGAACAATCCCCCTGAGGGTGATGACGATGAATACGTCGAAATTGTCGTCATGCCGCTTAAAAAGGCTATAGAGCTAGCGAAACAAGGCGAAATCGTCGATTCAAAGACCGCATTGGCACTGTTAAGCGTCAATGTTTAATTTCTCCGGGAATTATTGAATTGAAGTGTTATAATGTTAACGATAACCGTTTTATAAGAATAAGGAGAGAAAAATATGATCGCTTATATAAAATTACGTTATAAGCTGTTTTTAGTGTTGTTGGTATTTTGGTTTCTGCTGGCACTCAATTTCCGCATTGAGACAATCATTGCAGGCATCTTCATTTGTGGTGTGGTCACCGCGGCCTCGTACAATGTCCTTTATGACGACAAAGGCTATATGTATCACTCGATCAAGATGCGTACAATCATTGTCTATGTGATTTTTTTGTTTGCGGAGATTTTCAAATCGGCTGTCCTTTATGTCTACAACCTTGTGGCACATAGCTATGAACCAGTGGTCTTCGATGTCAAAGTCGATCTGGACGATGCCGTCTTGCTTGGCATCATCGCGAACTCGATCACCCTGACACCCGGGACCATCACAATCGACAGCGATTCACGAACGCACCGTATCACGGTGCTGACGCTCGCAAAGCCGGGCACGACCGCGGAAGAACTCGAAGCGAATGTCAAAAACAAGTTCGAGCGACTGCTCAAACAGAAAGGGGATCTCTGATGACGATATTCGATTGGTTTTTGATTCTGACATTGTTCATGATGATACTCGCGATTCTCATCAGCTTTATCCGTTTGGTCATCGGTCCGACCATCTGGGACAGGATCCTCATGGTCAATTTAATCAGCGCAAAAGTAGTCATGTTCATTGCGGTATATGCGATTTATGTGGATAATATCCTGTTTCTCGATATCGCCATTTCATACGGCATCATCGGATTCCTTACCATCACGCTCTTATCCAAATACATCATGACAGGGGGGCGTGAGAAATGATTTATGTCTCCGTCGTTCTGCTCGTCATTGCCTGGATTTTCATCTTTTTCGGCATGGCCAGTGTCTTCAAACTCAAGAATCTCTATACGCGCATTCTCTCCGCGGCGACCATTGACACGGTCGGAAGCCTCGTGATTCTAATCGCCCTGTTGATTTCTTCGTTCTTAGGCGATTTTGAGGAAGGTTTCACGTTCAAATACGATTACATCATCCGTTTCATATTGCTGATTGGCTTTCTGATCATCACCACGCCGATCTCCTCACATGTCATTATCCGCAGTGCCTATCTGACCGGTGTTGAGGTCAAGGAGCTTGAACATGAAGAGGACAAAAAGAAAAAAGCGGAAGAGGAGGGCGAATTATATGGTTAATTATATCACCGATCTTAGCCTGATCGACTATACCGCCTACGCACTTCAATTTCTCCTCATTTTCATCGCTGTGGCGATCGTCGTCCACAAAAACAACGGAACCATCATCATTCTTATCGCTTCCTTCTCATTGGTCACGGCTTCGCTGTACGTTATCAACAACGCACCCGATGTGGCCATTGCGGAAGTCGCGATCGGAAGTGCGATCATCCCGCTGATCTATGTCATCAGCATCTCAAGACAGCGTGAGTTCATCGTGCTCGACAAGGCGATGGACGATTTCATCATTTCCGACAACCAGTTCACGGGCATCGGATACATCCTTCTCAAACGGTTCAGCGATTTTTATCATCTTGAACTCAACATTACCAATGACCCCTTGCTTTGCAGGCTTGGTGAAGGGAAAGACCAGATCCTTTGCGAACAGACGAACGTGGATCTGATTGTCTCCAAGGACCCCGCCTCCGGTGAGTATATTCTCAAGGGCAAAGCGTCAAACATTCTCATGAACAAATTGGAACAGATGACCAAGGATTATGACAACATCCGAGTCATCAAGTTCAAGGATCGTGATTTCGGTGAGTAGACAAATTGTATTGATACTATTGCTCGGAGCGCTCTTTGCGGTGTTCACCATGAGCATCATCGAGCTTGAAGGCTTATATAACGCATTCGGAAAAGAATACTTCTTGGAATACGGACAAAGCGACACCGGGTCCAACAACCTTGTGACGGCAATCCTTCTGGATTACCGTTTGTTCGACTCTCTGTTCGAAGCGGGCATCCTTCTGATTGCGGTCAGTGGCGTCATCTGGATTTCCAAGCATGACATCGAAGAGAAGAACGCACGCTTCATGATCGACAAATTCAAGACCCCCGATCTCTTCATCACGTTCTCGCGCCTCGTCTATCCCCTCATGCTTGCTTTCGGGTTTTATGTCATCATCAACGGACATCTCTCACCCGGTGGCGGTTTCCAGGGTGGAACCATCGTAGCGACCGCGATTCTCATTCTTTATTATATCGATGCGGACAAAGAGACCAACATCGGCCTCATTGTCACGGTGGAAAAAATCGTCTATCTGCTGATCATCGTGCTTGCCTCGGTATCCATTGTCACACGGGGCACCTTTTTCACCAATTTCTTCCCACTCGATGCGACCCAGGACACCAAAGCGATCTATCTCGTGCTGCTCAATGTCCTGATCGGTTTCAAGGTCGCACTGGGGCTTTGGACCATCTTCACGGCATTCCTCAAGGAGGGACGTTAACATGAATCCCATACTCACATTCCTCGTTGTCCTGATCGGCTTTTACGGCCTTTCAACCAGCGACAATGTCATCAAAAGCGTCTTCAGCGTCACCATCATTGAGTCGGGGGTCATTCTCCTGTTTCTCAATCTCGGAAATTTCGAAGGCGGATCCGTCCCGATTCTGAGCGAGGGCGTCACGCAAATTGTCGACCCGCTTCCCCAAGCGCTCATGATTACGACCATCGTCATCGGTTCAACCGTTACGGCCCTTTCTTTGATGCTGTGTATCAAAGTGTTCCATCATTACGGCACGGTTGAATGGAAGGAGGTCCTCTCCAGAGAGGACGTCAAATCATGATCAATCTCTCGGTGGTTCTGATTTTCATACCGGTCATCGCGAGCATCCTGATCTATCTTTTCAAATGGCGTCATATGAACCTGGTCGCTTTTGTTTCACAACTTTTACTGACGATACTTGCGATTCTTTATTACACGCACTTTTCCGGTAATTTCGATGCGACCCATGTCGTGCTTGGGGGATGGGATGACCGCATCGGAATCTCGCTCGCCAACGACGAGTTGTCGATGTCTTTCATTTTCCTGTCCATCTTCTCATGGTGGATGGTGATGCTTTACACATTCAAGCCCGGAAAGACAGAGCATACATTCCTTTTCTTCCTGCTTTTCCTTCAAGGGGTCTTTCTCGGGCTTCTTCAATCAAACGATCTCTTCAACCTCTTTGTCTTTTTGGAACTGGCGACCATCATCGTCGCGATACTGATCGCTTACAAAAAAAAGGGCGAATCGTTTCGCTCCGCCCTTTATTATCTGTTGCTCAACGTACCCGCCATGCTTGTGTTCCTCATCGGGATCATCTTTGTCTATTATGCGTATGGTTCCATCAACATCTTCGCACTGACCCGTCAGTTCCAGGATGTTGATGATACCATCATTCTGAGATTCTCCTACGTATTGATGATGGCCGGGATTTCCGTGAAAGCCGCCTTGTTCCCGGTCTTTTCGTGGCTTCCAAAAGCACACGGTGTGGCCGCCTCGCCGATCAGTGCGCTCTTGAGCGGTCTCATTGTCAAAGGCGGGGTCTATCTTTTCTTCCGGATGAACTTTCTTTATCAAGGCGCCGGCTTCGCCTACAGCGACTTTTTCTTCTTTGTAGGCGCGCTGACAGCCATTATAGGGGTCATGTTCGCGCTTTCTCAAAAGGACATGAAACAGATTCTCGCCTTTCATACGGTCTCACAGGTTGGCATCATCATGATGGGGCTTTCCTCCCAGGATAATGAGATCTTCTTCGGTGGCGTGCTGCATACGTTCAACCACGCGCTGTTCAAAAGTCTCCTCTTCCTTGGTGCTGGCGTCATCATTGCCGTGTACCGTACGAAGAAAGTCAGTGAAATCCGGGGTGTCATGAAAACGATGCCCGCCGTCAGTGTATTCATGATTGTCGGAATGCTTTCCATTACCGGGGCACCCTTTTTCAACGGCTTCATTTCCAAATCGATCATCATGTACGGATTTGCCGATCAGGGCATCCGCTATTGGGCCTTATACCTTGTCAATATCGGTACGGCGACATCGTTTATCAAGATGAGCCAGATCTTCTTCGGAGCGAAGACAGTATCCTATCCGCTCAAAAACAAGGCTCAGAACTTCGCTTTGCTGTTTTTCGCTTTCGGATGCGTCATGCTCGGGAACTTCTACATTCCTTTCACCGAAGGCTTCTTCGGCATCCGCTACGATGACATCACCGTTGCCTCATTCTCAAACATCTTCGATTACCTCATGACGCTCGCGATCGCCTTCACGTTTTACAAACTTGTCATCGCCAAAGACCTTGCGCCTGTGCGTATG
>Ga0207421_10002209_pt1 | contig 24353 bp, 34 predicted proteins | sample SodLakKL_010_SED_4_FD_187542 | JGI IMG/M metagenome (GOLD analysis project Ga0207421, IMG submission 187542) | Alkaline sediment microbial communities from Lake Tanatar, Kulunda Steppe, Russia - 8KL_010_SED (SPAdes) (version 2) | ecosystem: Environmental > Aquatic > Non-marine Saline and... | reverse complement strand
GAATCTATAGATATGGTTGTAAGTTTGATAGGGAGGGAAACCTAGATTTGGAGTATGTTGAAAGCAAAGAACAATTTCCCTACATTCATAGGATTAGAGAGTTACCACCAGTTGATGAGCAATGGGAAGAATATCATCGACCTAAATTAACCGATTTTGAAGACTTACAAACCTTAGCTATGAGAGAATACGAAGAGTTGGGACTTGAGTGGAGAACAGGATATAGAGCTGATTTTTATGAGGACTGGTATGGTAAAAAGAAGATTGTGATTCGTGATGCAAGAGGACGATTTGTTGAGAGTGGACAATTGAAACCATCTAATATGGAGGTTTTTGAGGAAATGAAAGAAAAGGAAGAAGAACTTATGGATGATTGGGAAAAGTTTGAGGGATAGAATGGTAAAAACAAAGAGTTTAGGACAAAAAGAGGAAGAACCTAGGGAAATGTGGGCTATCATAAAAAATGTTCATAGAGATACTAGCGAGAGCACCTGTGACATACTTAGCAAAGGTATCAAGGACGACCAAATCCATATGATTTTAGAAGTTGTAGAACCAGAGGAATGGAAAGATCAACATTTTTTCTTAAAGGACAGTAAATTGGTGACAAGTTCTTTATGGAAGGTCGTGGAGAGGTTTGTAGAGATGGGTATAATTTCCATTGATGAAGTTGCGGATGCTATAGATAATATTGATATATTTCTTTCAATTAAAGATAGGATTGATTCAAAACCCATTTTCTTTACAGAAAAAAAGTATGGGAAGAGTAAAAGATTGAATTGGTGGCCTATTCGTATTTGACCAAAACCTTTATAAATATTAGTTACAAACTTCTTAATATGGTTAAAATAGTCGAAGTGGAGGAAAATATTTGGAATCATATAGATACTCCCAACCTAGATGAAAGGGAGTTGGCCTTTCTTAACGAAAACAACAAGATTACTGAAATCGTACTCTCGAAAGTTTTTGGAGTTTCTGTTTGTATTTTCTTAAAAATAAATGGGGACGTGACATTTGTATCCTATGGTAAACCAATAAATGGTGACATAGATTGGGAAAAGATATATGAAGATGTTGAAAAAACGCATAAAACCATCGATAGATGGGCTAAAAGAGAACGTGAAAAGGCTTTTGGTGGTTAAATGGGGCTTAGAAAAAAGATTGCTATGATTATGAACGAGTTGTATGCCGAGAAACTTCCAGGAGATATAGTTACAAAGGAAAAGTTAATACTTCTCATACAAGATCTCTTTGATGTTACTGGTTCTACTGCCAAGAAGTACATAAAGGACATACAAAGGAGGGAATTACTCGAAAGGAGAACCAATATAACATGGGAAGTAAAGCCAAAGGATGAGATAGACAATAAGTGGCTTGAATTGTCGGAGGAAGATTGAGATGTTTATTAAAGAAGAAGATTTGAGAAAGGATTTCTCAAGAGAGGAAATATCCGAGTTGATGGACACAACAAATGCAAAGGATTTTGATGATTTAGTTAGAAAAGTGAATGAGATGTTAGCTGAAAGCCAGAAAAAAGAATTTGGAGAGGTGCTTTAAATTTCACAAAAAGAAAGGATTTTAGGTGTTTTGAAGGAAGCAGATGGGTGGAGAAGTACAAACCAAGTTAGAGAAGAAGCCAATGTTCATTTTTATAGAACTGAAAAACTACTTGAAGAATTGGTTGATGATGGAAAGGTAGTGAAAGACAAAAAACCTACTGTAACCTTTTGGAAATTTGATGGTGACTAATATGATTGATGGTTTGTCTTTGGGGATTGGAATCATCCTTGGATTTTTTTTAACTTCTCTTCTTTGGAGTTGGTTTTATTTAAGGAAAATCAAACCCATAACAAATACCTTTGGAGGGGTTTTTGGTGATGAAACTGAGGACTCAAAGATAGATGTGGTAGATATGTTAGGGTTGGATGAGGAAGAGAAAGAAGATATGAAGAGTAGTATGGAAAAGTTAGAAGAATATGCTAAGGAGGTTGAAGACGATGGGGGAGAGTGACATTTTTTCCCTTTTCAATTCGATACTCACCATCGGGTTCTTTATACTTATCATTGTTGCTAGTTTTCAGGTTTGGATTTTTAACACAAACCAATTATGGATTATCTTGACTCTCGGTGTTGTCATGCTTATTTGGTTTGGTCAAAACGATATGAAGAGAAAGATTGAGGAATTGAAGAGGGAGAATGAATACAAGTTTGGAAAGGACTCCCCTTGAGAGTCAAAAAATGAATATAAAGGATGATATTATTTACGAAGATAGAAGTTTGGTTACAATTCTTGAAGAACACCTAGAACAACGAAAGGGTAAGACAAAGGAAAGGGACTATTTTTATGCTTCAGAGATACACAACAAGTGTGAATGGTTTTTATGGCATTGTTTAAAGGGGAGTGAGAGAAACGATATTTCGGCAAACGACAAACTTACTTTTGAACAAGGTAACGAGATACATCGTACTTTGATGAGAGCTATGTTGGAAACAAGAGAAATAGATGTGATAACCTCCGAGGCAACCACTTCTTCCGACCTTGTTCATGGAAAATGTGATTGTATTTTTTCTTTTAGAGATGGTAAGGAGATGAATATTGTTGATTTTAAATCCTCAAAGGGTTCTTCCTGGAACTATATACCTCAAGACAACCACAAGACACAAGTTCAAGTATATCAATATTTTTTTGACATAGATCATGGTTGGTTGTTGTACTATAACAAGGAAACGCAAGAGCTTCAAGATTTTTATGTTTCTAGGGATGACGAAAAGGTAGAAAAGATATTGGAACGACTTCAAAAGGTTAAAGATCTTGTTGAGAGTGGGGAAAAGCCAGATGGTGGACCAAATAGAGATAAATGGTCTTACAACCTATGTAAGTATTGTAAATTCAATGGAATTTGTGACTTTGCAAAAGTTAAGAAGGAAGAAAAGGGGACGTGATTGATGTGATAAAGTTTTTTGATAGAAAAACATCAGAGAGACAAAGAAGGATATTAAGTTTAATTGTAGATGTCGTATTTCTTGTCTTCTTGTTGAGTGTTTTCCTTTATACTAGGGATGTTCACCAAAAACAATACGAAATATGTTTAAATCCTTCCGAGTATTGTCCTTTTTCTTTTCAAACCTTCGATAGAAAGCAAGAAGTAGATTGGGGTTTACTATCAAACTATACGGATTTGGGAGAGGTAAATAAGACGAAGGTAGAGGAAAATGTTTATAAATATTTGGCAAAGGGGTTGGAATGTAGTTGACAAATGATTGTAAGTAAGTTTTATAAATGTGAATTTACAAGAATAAGGTGAGGAAAATGTTTTGGAGTGATAGAATGCAAAAACTTTTGGTTCGATTATACGAAGATGGACCTAAGACTAGGCATAGTCAAGAGCTTTATGGTAGTGTAATAGGATTTCGTTTGATAGTAAAGAAGTTGAAAAATATAGATTTAGTACAAGAAGCAGGTGTGACAGAGGAAGGACGTAAGAAGTATGATTTAACCAAGGAGGCTCTTGAAACAAAAAAAGTTGAAGACGAGTTCGAGATAGAATGTCCCAAGTGTAATTCTAAATTCCAATCTTCAGTTTCAGTTAATGTTAATATCATTCATGCAATCAAAATATTGAGAATGTTTTTTGGTTCGTGGCAAGAGGACAAAGTTGAAGAACATGATGATGTTGTAGAGTGTAAAGATTGTGGTGAACTCTACAAAAAAAACGAAAAAATCTGTGAATGTAAAAAATGTGGAAAGATATTAAAATGGTGATTTGATGAAAGGATATTTTTTGGTTTTTGATAGTGATCACATTTGTCGATTACTCAAAGGCGAGATAGAAGATGGAAAAGCTCATGTTGAAGACAAGAGTTTCATGGTTGACAAAACAGAACCCTTCCTTTTCAACGAAGAAAGTAAACTTCCATTGATTGGAGGAGATTACACACCATTGTACCTAGTTAAATGGGATGATACAAAACCCAAGACACTTGATAATGTCACAAACCTAGGAGAGTTTGACATAGACACGGAAGAAATAGATGCATCAACGATGCAGGCGATTCTTGAAACCGACCTTTTCAGAGGTCTTTTCAAGATGAAACCAAGGGGAGGAGGTCTTGGGTTGACTGCCAGAAGAAAGACGATTCTCTTAATACTTTTGATTGGTATTGTAGGGGTAGTTGTGTATTATCTCTGGTGGTTTGATATGTTACCAATATAGGAGGTTAGAATATGGCAGGACCATCTGATCCAGAGGCAAGTGATGTTTACGGAAAAGAAGAAGCAATGGCAAAGATACTTGTAGAGCTTTCAAGAACAGAGTCACCAAAGTTACTTTCAGACATAGATGAGGAGGAAATACCAATCCTCATTGGCCTCGGTAGACTCAAGGACAAACTCAACTCGGATTTGTTGGGTAGTTGTATAAAAGAGTTTCTTGAGTATAGAGTTTCACTTCATAGACAAGGAAGGCAAGAAATGATAACTGTTGCCTTAGCATCTAGGTATCAAAGCGGTTCTGGAAAAAGCAAAAGCGGTTTGAAATCCTTACTTTCGGGATTGAGGTGATGGTATGCAACAAAAAGATGATATAATAGAACTTTTTGCAGAAAAAGATGAGAAAGATAAGAAGGAAGAGGATGACTTCGAGGACATAAGGAAGATAATCAAATTTGTAGAAGATTTGTGGGAAGAAGATGAAACTAGCAAGAAGAAGGATCTTGAGGAATACTTTTAGGGGGTGACAAAGATATGTTTGAGGTCAAAGGTGAAGATAAGGAGGTTTTGAAAAAGGCAGTAACCAAGTTTGTGTTGGATTCAAACGAGTATTTAGACGAGAACGACATCACAGAGAAGTACACAGGAAAGATTAAAAAACTTGAAAAGGTTCCAGGTGTAAACACAGAAACTATAAGAAAAAAAATTGATGATGTCGGAGAGATAAGGTTTGGTATGGAGGAAATAGACGATGGGTGGAAGGTTATCGTTCCTGGTCTCACAGCAATAACCGATGTCCCTGTTTTCGGTAAGGCTTTCAAAGGATTCATAGGGCAAAGTATGTCTTCTTTGAGGAGTGCATTAGATAAGATGAGATATTGTCGTGATTGTGAAAAGATAAGAGAAGAAGATGTTTGTCCAGAGTGTGACAATGAAACCGAAGAGATAGATTACAAGGTGAGATGATGGAGGGAATACTACTCATCTCTTTGGTAGTATTGGTATTGTGTTTTCCTTTGGTTTCGGCAGTCAATATAACAATCGTTGCAGGTGAGCCACCAGAACAATCTTGGTGGGAAAGGAATAAGGAAAATGTTTATCAAGCCTTGGTTGCTATCGGGGGGTTGATGGTTGGGTTTGGGTTGATTTGGTATTATTATAATGAGAACAAATAAACGAAGGGTGACGAAAAATCAAGGTTTTTACATCAGAAGGATTGAAAGAGCTCGATGAAGTAACAAAAGAAGATATGGTTCTTTGTTATGGGGAAGAAGGTGGTTCTGTTTGGCATGAAGTTGATGAGATATGTACTTGGGAGATGAAAGAACCTATAAAGATTAAACACAAAAGGATAGATTCGTTGATAGTTCCTATAAACCAAACAATACTTACCTATGATGGGGAGTTCAATTGGAAAAGAGCAAAGAGTATAGAAAAAAAGGATAGAATTGTAGTACCACTCGATCACGATTATTTAGATTGTTTGGAAGATAGGTTTTGGTGTAAGTTTTCCAACTTTGACCAAAAGCCAAAATATGCAACAGGAATAGTGAGGGGAACATCTAAAATAGATATGGATTTTCTTGAGTATATTCACGAGGAAAACCCTTCATTGGAGGAAGCTATGAGTAAGTACAGCGAAAAAAAGTTGAAGAAGTATGACAACTTTTTGACACAAGATGGGAAAGTTTTGTATCTATCAACGAGTACATCAAAACAACTTTTCCAAGACTATATCTACTTAAAGGTTAAAGGAAAAAGTCAAAACTATGTCACTACAGGTGGCACACTTAAGGTGAATGTATAATGGTGCTTATGGCTATAGTTGGCGAACTCGGAAGTGGCAAAACACTTGCCCTCACTTATCTTATGTGGAAAAACCACTTCAAAAAAGGTAGACGTATCTTTTCTAACTACAACCTCTATGGTATTCCCCACACTAAAATAACCTCTTTAGAGGATTTAGAAAACGCAAAGAATGGATTCATAGGTCTTGATGAAGCATGGGTTTGGCTCGATGCAAGAACTTCAAACCAACAGATGAACCAAGTTACGAGTAGCATACTCCTTGAGTCAAGGAAGAAAGGATTGACTTTTTGTTATACAGCACAACATATTACTCAAATAGATGCTAGGATACGAAATGTAACAGATTTTACAGTCTATCCCATTATGAAAGCTAACGAGAAGCTTGTTCAAGCATTAGTATTTAATGGCTCAAAACCAAGGGAAGAAAATCTTATGAGAACTTTAAGATTTCATCCAAAACCTGTCTATAAATTTTACGACAGTATCACAGGTGACATCCCTGTGCCATTTTTTGATGATGGTAGATTCTATTATAAGAATATGGAGGAAGTGGAGGAACATAGTATAGAGAATATGCAAGTACCATCGTTTAATCCAGATACATATGAAATGGAGCTTAAACCAGTAGAACAGTTCCATAAGCACAAGGTTAACAAGGATGTGTATAGGATAAAAACCAACTATGGCAAGGAGATAAAGGTTACAGGCGATCATTCTATTTTTTCTTGGAACTTTGATAGGGATGTTCATTCTCCAAGTGAAGATCCAAATGGAGAGTTAGAGAAGACTGAAGTAAGGAAACTTTCCGAAAGTGATTATGTGGCTATACCTTCAACCTTACCCATCGAAGAAAGGGATAGAGATTATATTTTGGTTTCTGATTTCGTAGAAAATCGGTTTAAAGATAATGTTGATAACTATGATTGTAATTTTCAAATGTTTGTTTTCCATCCTGACATAGATGATATGATTTACAAGGAGAAACCTACGAGAAATTCTATGGATGGTAGAACGATTTATTCTGAAAATGAATATGATGAAGTGATGAAGATAAGAGAGGAAACTGGTTTTGGTAGGAGGAATATTTCAAAGATGACTGGGTTGCCAGAAAGTGTTATAGGTAATTGGATCCATCAGGGAACTAAACCACAAAATAATTCAAAGGTTTGGACATTAAATGGTAAGCCTTTTAATGAGTTAAGTGATAGAAACAAGGACGGAAGGAAGCATCTTATTAATTCTTGTAGAAAACAGAAAAAACTTCCCTTGAGGTTAGCGAAGATGGAGGATGATATTGACTTGAGGGATGTTGATATTACATGGAGGTTTGAAAAGAATAAGATTCCAAATAAGATTGAGGTTGATGAGGATTTATTGTGGCTTCTTGGGTTTTACTTTGCCGAGGGTTGTATAACAAGTCAAGATCACCAATTGAATTTTACATCCGAGAAAGAGTTTATTGATAGAGCTGACAAGATTCTACAAGACAAGTTTAATGCCAACACATTCAGAAGTGTAAGACAAAAACAATCAGGGTATAGTGTTGAAGTACATTCCGATATAATTGTTGCTTTGTTCAAGGAACTTGAGAAAAGGAAAGACTTCATATTACAACTACCCAAATCAAAAAGCAAATATTTCATACAGGGTTTTTGGGAGGGTGATGGTTATCATAATGGTAAAATTGATGATTTTGTTGTAAATCAAGAAGACAAGGAGTTTATAGATTGGTTTGAAACATTATTATTGAGATTTGGAATAGTTCCCTCGAAGGGTAGGTACACAAGCGAGACAACGACACCACAGGGTAATACCTACGAAAATTCTATGAGTCGTCTTCAGGCTCGTGTCAACACACTTGACTTTGAAATGTGGGATGAGGAACTTTACCAAAGAAGACAAGCAATAGAAGAAAATGATCTTATAATCACAAAAATAAGGGAAATAGAGAAGTTACCTAGTAAAGAGAGAGTCGTCTATGACTTTTCTGTTAAAGATAATGAAAACTTTATTGCTGGTGGTGTGTGTGCAAAAAATACAAGAGAGTCCATCCCTCCCTTAAAACAGGTTTCCAACACCCCATTTTGTGAAGTTCTCAATGAGGAAAGGGAGTTGAGGAATGAAGAAGATGACTACGATGTGATATGACAAATAACAAAAATGAAAACTTGAAAGAAACACTTTTCCTTTGGTTTCCAACCTTTCTTTTTATTTTCTTGTTTTCAATGAGTATTATGTTTTACTTGAATCCAGAATATGGGATAAAACCACATTCCATTGACAAAGAAATTTTGATTGAAAGTGTGAGGGATGTACACAAAAGAATTTTCCATGAAACGACTATAAAACAAAAAACAAATGCTTCACAAGTCGAAGACTTGGCAAGGAATTTAACCAAAGATTGTTTTTATGATGAATGTAAGGTTAAACGAATAGAGGAATATGTTATCGAAGAAATAAATTATTCTATGGACTATGTAAATGAATTTCCAGAACCAAATGTGGTTATCGAAAGGGGAGAAGGACGTTGTTTTGGTAAATCTATTGTTGAAGCTAGTATGTTCAAATCTTTGGGAATAGAATTCTTTTATGTTCACCAAGATAGTCACATTTGTACAGCTACCTTGATCGATGAAAAGTTAAGGCTTTCAAAACTTTGTTTCAAGGGGGAAGAAGTTCAACTAATGTCGCAAGTCTAATTCCGAGTTTATACCTCTTTTAAGTAGTTAATAGTTCTTTTGTATTGGTAGGTGTCAAAAATGGATATTGGAAAAGACATAGAGAAGTTCATACTGGGTGCTGTAGGAGCTGTTCTGATTGTTTATCTCATCCCAATCGTAGCGGATGGGGTAAGTGAAGCACAAAGTGCTACTGACGATGCAATGGTTACGTTAGTGCTTCCACTTGTACTGTTCGTTTTCGCAATTGGAGCGGTTCTCTACGTTGTGAGACTCTTCATCGGTCAGTAAAGTCGAAGAGAACAACCTAGTGAAAAACCTCCATCCCCTTTATTTTTATTTCTATCCTTTACCTTTCTACTCTAATTCCGAGTTTATACCTCTTTTAAGTAGTTAATAGTTCTTTTGTATTGGTAGGTGTCAAAAATGGATGTTGGAAAAGACATAGAGAAGTTCATACTGGGTGCTGTAGGAGCTGTTCTGATTGTTTACCTCATTCCGATGGTTTCGGAAGGGGTAAGTGAAGCACAGAATGCTACTGACGATGCAATGGTTACGTTAGTGCTTCCACTTATATTATTCGTTTTCGCAATTGGAGCGGTTCTCTACGTTGTGAGACTCTTCGTAGGAAGTAAAAGGTAAATAACAACCTAGCGAAGAAACCCCAACCCCCCTTATTTTTATTTGTATTGTTTGAATTTTTCTTTTGAGTAAAACTTTAAAAGAATGAAAACCTATTGGATTGGTATGAAGACGAAAAGAAAAGTTACTACCCTTCTTGTAATAGCAATTTCCTTGATGATTGTCGGGAGTTACGGAGTTCTAGCACAGCCAGGAGCAGAGAATGCGATAGGATTCAATCTTTTACGTGCACAAACAGATACAGGGGAGAATCTTGGTTCAATAGGTTGTAGTAGAGATGAAGGAGAAACTGCAGTGAGCTGTGAAGATGGTGACTGGAATGAGTTGGATCCTAGCAATCCAATAGTTTATGTTGAAGAATATGAGAATTGGACGACAACTGCATGGGAAGGAATAAGGGTTCGTGTGGATAAAAGTGATTATCCAGATTTAAGCGATGCTTTGGCTAATGTTGAACTTGAGCTTACTATTGAAGTTATTGACACAGATGGTTCAACCTTAGCGACAGACTCAAGAACCTACAACAGTGCTGGTGATTTTGATGAAATTAGTGATATGACAACGAGTGACTATTGGGTAATTGTTCTTGGTGTACATGTATATGTGGATCATAGCGGGAGTTGGTTTCCATTCACAGACAACACCTTGGATGAGGGACAATCGATTACAGCTTCCACAACGTATTACTTAAACACTTAGAGAAGTGATGACATGGATACAAAGAAGGGGGTTTTGTTATTTACAATTGTAGTTTTTTCATTTACCTTATTTTCACAAATTTCTCAGGCTGCATTATATCACATAGAAACTTGGGAAGGAACCTTTGAAGCTGGAAAGGAAACCCATCACATAGAAACTTGGGAAGGAACCTTTGAAGCTACAGATACTTTTGTTAATACCTCTCGGTATCACATAGAAACTTGGGAAGGCACGTTTAAAGCAAGGGAGGGAGGAGAGCCTGTCAATACGACTGTTGAAATCATCACACCAATTGATGGGGAGGAGTATGACGTCCTTGACTTCCCTATTTTAATAGAGGTAAGTATTGATGAAATAAAATATACTGATGTTTGTACTATCTATGGTGAAAATACTCCCAACCAAGAGTATTGTGAAGTTGATGCTTCTTGGAACAAAGGATGGCTTGGTGAACACATCACAGATTTTTTTGTTGACTATAATGAAATAGATTGTATTGCTGACTCATCCTATTCCGATCTTAATATTTCTGAAGGAGATGTGTTATCAGGAGGGTTTTGTGACGCAAAGTGGGCTAAATCTCCTTTCAATCAACTTCTTGTGTTTGTGAAACCAAAGGATGTATCTGAAGGTATTTGGTTGGATGATGAAAAGAGAAATGTAGAACCAGGAGATCATACCTTTGAGTTTACCATAGATGAGTTCAAAGAGACATGGGATGAGGAAGAAGGGTTTAGATGGGGATGGTGGGAGATTCAAGCAACTTACAACGAGTTAGTTGATGGGGCAGTTTATCAATCCGATAAAAAGGAAATATACATCAAGGAACCTCCTATTCCAGAGAGCATTCAAGATACCATAGCTAAACAAGATAAGACATTTAGAGATGCTTGGTATGACTTTGAAAGTCCCTTATCCCAACAAGCGAAGTTTTTTGTTGGTTTTTTACTTATGATAATATTTGCTATCATTGGCGGTTACTATGGAGGTTCAATGTCAGGTTTTGGAGCTGCATTATTAATTGGTGTTATGTTTGACTTGCTCGGTTGGATGCCTGACCTCTTTAGTATATTTTTAATAGTTGGTGTTTCAGCATTTGTAGTAAGGTTAGTATGGAAGGTAATATCTCCATTTCCAAGGTGAAAATGATATGAAGAAAGTAATATTTCTTTTTGTAGTATCTTTTTGTTTCTTATTTTTTATACCTACAGCATTAGCATTTTCGGGAGAAGGTAGTGGTACTTATGAAGATCCTTATAAAATAACAAATTGGGAGGAACTTCATGAGGTTAGAAATGATAAAGGTGCCGTTTATGTCCTTGAAAATAATCTTTATTCAAACACAACTGGATATTATGAGTATGCTTTTGAAACCGCAAATTGTGGATTAGGTTGGAAACCAATTGGTAGTTCTAGTAGTACATTTATAGGAGTTTTTGATGGTCAAGGACATAAGATACATGATTTGGTTATAAATAGGGAGGGAGAACCAAATGTTGGTTTATTTGGTCGTGCTGAAAGAGGACAAATAAAGAATGTACATTTGAGAAATGTCAATGTTAGTGGTTCTGCAGTTGAATTTGATGAGGGTGTTGGTTCGTTATTAGGTACTGCTTATAGTCGTTCTGTGGGTGATTATGACATGGAAATTATAAATTGTAGTGCTACAGGAGTTGTTAGAGATTTTGGTGATGGTTACACAGGTGGGTTAGTGGGGGCTCTTGAGGGATATTCAGATTATTGGATAACAAATAGGCATATCTTGAGGAAATCTTGGGCAGATGTTGATGTAAAGAGCGATGGGATTCGAGTGGGTGGTTTAGTTGGTCAATCATATCAATCTAAAATTTTTGATAGCTATGCATTAGGTTCTGTTGAGGGAGATTCAAGAATAGGTGGGTTAGTTGGGGAAATTAGGGATTCCGCAAGTATTACAAATAGCTTTTCGACAGGGAAGGTTTCGGGATCATCTAGTGTTGGAGGATTTTTAGGTACTTCTGGATATGGTTCAGGTAGTGTGACGAATTGTTATTGGAATATTGAAACGAGTGAAAGGAGTGTCAGTGCAGGTGGTTCACCAAGAAATACTACAGAAATGACTTGGGAATATTCAAATGATACCTATGAAGAGTGGGATATGTCGGACAATGGAAGTGCTATTTGGCTCTCAGGAAATCATTCTGTTGTAGTTGATAATAAAGGTAATTATGGTTATCCTTCTTTTAGAGAACAAGAGTTTAGCTTTGATAAAGAAGAAATTGTTGGGATCGGTGATGGTAGTACAACCACATTTTCTGGTCAATTAAGTTCAACACCAATAAAGGGGGAGTCGGAAAGGTTTTTTTCAAATGATGTGAATGGTAGTAAGATTTTTGGTTTAGTGGATAGTATAGATTACGAAACAGGAGATTTCACAATAACATTTGACTCTCCTCCTGGTAATAATGAGGATATATTTGCTCAATACAATACTGATGTAAAAAAGGTTACTTTTAAGTTAGAAATTCAAGGACAAGGTTCTGAATTTTACTTTGGTGATGAACAATGTGATGGTGGAGCACTCGAAACCTTTGCTGAAGATGGAAAATACACTTTTGGTTCTGAAATAACACTCGGTTCTGAAATAACACTCTTTGCAGATCCAGAGGATGGTTGGTTGTTTGGAAATTGGTCTGGAGATGTTCAATCTACCGAGCAAGTGATAGATTTGGTTATGGACGAAGATAAACATTTGGTTGCTAATTTTGAGCAAGTGGAGCTATCGGGTTCAGGTACAGAAGAAGATCCATATATTGTAAATGATTGGTATGATATATATGGTATTCACAATGATCTAAATGCTTATTATAAACAAGAAAATATTTTAACTGAGAACACAACTGGTTATGATGATCTTATAACACAACCAAAATACAATTATAGAGTTAGAATAGATGCTGGGGAAAGTAATACTTGGGACACAGGAAATACAAAAGAAATTTTACTTGATGAGGACGAATTTGATTCTATTTTTTCAATAGAAGATGGTAATGAAAACCACATAAATTATTCTCTTGATTATCCAACAATTACTATAGAGGAAGACACAGGAGAACGATTTCTTTTTGTTACTTATCGATATGCTGATGTAGGTTGGGAACCGATTGAAATAAGAGGTACTTATGATGGTGATGACAATTATATACTTGATCTAGTTATAAATAGACCAGATGAAAATCGAGTTGGTTTGTTTGGAAAAGTAGGTGTTGGGGATGGTGCTGGGGGAAATATAGTTAACACAAGGCTTCGTAGTGTTGATGTGTTGGGTTCTAGCACAGTTGGTTCTTTAGTAGGTAAGGGTATGAAAGGTTCTGTTGAAAATTGTAGTGCTACTGGACGAGTCAGGGGATTGGATAAAAATATTGGTGGGTTGGTTGGAGCTGGTGAAAGTTACTATGATGAATCTTTCGATATTCACCAATCTTGGACAGATGTTGATGTTTTTGGAGAAAGTAGGGTTGGTGGACTTTATGGACTTGCTTCGATTTATGATATAATTAGTGATTCTTATACTCTTGGTGATGTTAAAGGAGTAAAATCAAGCGTAGGAGGTTTGATTGGATATTCAGTAGGTTCATTGATTGATGGTTCTTTTTCAACTGGCTTTGTGAAAGGAAGTCATAAGGTGGGAGGGTTAGTGGGAGATTTACATGATTGTTCCATCAAGGATAGTTTTTCCTTGGGTAGTGTTCTTTCAACACTCAACGAGTCTTACGATGTCGTTAGTAGTGTGGAAGGTTATTTGTTTACAGTTGAACCTGAAGCTCATTCAGCAGGATTGGTTGGTTTTTGGTCAGGACAAGGTGGTGTATATGTAAGAAATAGTTATGTTACTGGTCAAGTAGGGGATCAAGGTAATGGAGAGGGTGGTGTATTCGGTGTAATTTGGTTTAGACATGAATCTTCCGAAATCTCAAACACCTTTTGGAATACTGAAACAACACAAACAGATCAAGGAGTTGTTCAAGTCGAACATGGCTCGAATCTTGTTGGTGAACCAAAACTAAGAAATACTACAGAAATGACATATCCACATACCACAGAGAAAAATACTTTTTATGATTTCGACACAAATATTTGGTATTTAGGTGATCATAATTTAGTTACTGACCACATTGGAAACACAGGTTATCCCGCTTTACAAGATATGTCTGTTGAAGGAAGTTCTTTGGGTGTATTTGAATTATCCATCGAAACTATTAATGTTACTAATATTCATCATAGTTCAGCGACATTTTATGGAAATCTTATTGAATTTCAAGGCTATGATGATGCAAATGTTTATTTTGAATATAGGAAGGAAAATGAAACCTCTTGGTTAGAAACAGAAAAGATGACTTTGAATACAACACAAGTTTTTGATATAGAGGCATCTAATTTGGAGTCCGATACTAAGTATGAATTTAGAGCCAAGGCCGAGGGTATAGAAGAGGGGTTTGTTACAGAAGAGGTTACTGGTGATATACTAGATTTCAAAACAATTTCTTTTTTTACTGCGATTGGTAACTTTTTGGATATGATTCCCTACCTAGGTTTTATCATCTCCCCCATCTTTCTTTACTTCATCCTCTTTTTGGCTTTTACTTCTATAATTATAGTTTTATCGTATTATCTGAGTCCAACAACAGGAATTTTTGTTGTTATCATTTTACTAATCATATCAGGGAGTTTTGGTTGGATTCCAATATGGATAGTATTTATTTCAATTTTTTCATTACTTGCAATACTAATATTCATTACATAAAAGGTGGTTTCACATGAAATATAAAAGGTTTGAAAAGAAAAAAGGGAATATGAGATATTTAAGAAGTTTGGGTATAACTTTACTTATGTCCACCCTTGTTTCACTTTTTTTAGTAAACATAGTTTCAGCGACTTCAAACATTACAACTACTTTGGGTAATTATACATCAATGATTCCCTACCTAGGTTTTATCATCTCCCCCATCTTTCTTTACTTCATCTTCTTTTTAGTAATCACAATAGTAGGTATAGTTGTATCATATTATTTAAATCCCTCTTTAGGTTTATTAGTCGTAATTCTTTCCATAGTAGTTTCAGGGATAATAAATTGGATACCTATTTGGGTAGTGTTTATTCTTTCCTTAGCTCTATTTTATATGATGATAATCATTGGAGGTGAAAAAGATGAGAGGTAAGGAACAGATAATATTTGGATACTTGATATTTTTTGTTGTAGTATCACAAATTACAGCGATGGGAGCACCAACAATCTTCGAGGGTGTTTTGGATAATCCTAATGAGCTTGTGTGTGAGCCAAGAGGAATCTTGGGGACTATGAATTGTGTATGGCAAAATATGACGATATTCTTTAGGTTGATGACTGTAGATACGAATATCGCTCTTTTAAGTACAATATTTGTTATACCCTTCGTGATAATGATTGCTTGGGTAATCTTAAGATTTTCGATAGACATACTAAATGCGGTAATCCCTGGATGAATGGTAAGATGAAAAAAATATTGTTTGTCACATCTATCCTCTTTTTCCTACTATTCCTACCTATGGTAGATGCCACCCGTGTCGAGAGTATAGAGTATGCTGGTTCCTTCATAGAGAGTATGGGAAAAGGGGAAACCGAGGAAGTAAACTTTAACTTTGATCCTCCTACTGGTGTTGATGACATATATTCTGTGAGAGCTGAAGTGATAGTCGACCCAGAGGAATCACCTAATATTTCCCTTGAGGTTAATGGTCAATCCTGTAGTCCATCTTCAATAACTATTCCAAAAGTTGCGAGATATAACACATACTTCGACTGTTCAGAAGCTCTGAAGCAAGGTAACAACACCATAAAACTTTCCACGACTGACACCATCAACAATGTCAATTTTAACTGGAAGGTTATTTATCAGACAAGTCGATGGGAAGACATCGAACTCTTCGGAACTGAGTACAATGTAGACGAAGATAAAGGTAAAGCATGGCTCGAACTCACAAGGGACAACCAACCTGTAAACAATGCCTCTTGTTGGCTCTATTCTTACTATCCGAATATGACATCTTGGTACAATGGAAGTATGATGAGCCATAAAGGTCCATATGGAATATACTACCACGACCTCGATTTGCCAGGTGAAAGTGGTGTTTACCCCACCACAGCGAGGTGTAGGGTTCCCAAGACTGGTTTCTCTGATGAGTTCCGAGATTATAGTAAGATTAGCCCACATATCAACACAAGATTGGAAGATGGGAGCGTGAGGTTGTCACACAACGCATACCCTCTTCCTTCTTGGGCACCACACACGAAATACACACATAACGAAAGCCTATTGATGTATATGAGTGAGGATAGGCTTAGAGGTGGAGAGGTGATTGACGAGTCGAAATACCATAACGATGGTAAGGCAGTTGGAGACATAGAGTATGGTGTCGAAGGTCTTGTCGGCGATGCCTTTGCGTTTGACGGTGGTGACTATATAAATATATCATCTTCTCCTTCTCTCAACATAACCGATGAGATAACAGTCGAAGGAATACTAAAGGTGAGCGATGAAGCAGGTCTTTCCTACACGATAGCAAGTAAGTGGGATGATGACGGGGAGAAGTCTTGGAAGATACAGCCCGATTCCGATATTTCATTATGGTTGGATGGCTCTGAGGTGAAGATGAAACCCGATGCTAACCTCCGAGGGGTTGGCTATAGATACTTTGCCTTTACCTATAATGGTTCCTTGATGAGATTTTATATCGGTGAGGAAATCGTAGCTGAGAAAGAAGCGACAGGACAGATAGATGTCAGTAACGCACCAGTTCAGATAGGAACTCAAGACCCCGATTCACCTAGCACAGATTTCTATGGCGTGATAGATTATTTAATGATAACACCACACGGACTCAACCAGAGCGAGATAAAGCGACACGCCGACTGGGCATACGGAAACCTCGGTGCTTTTTCAGGTTATATAGTTTCCGAGGAGATAGAGCTTGAAGGTGAGAACTGGGAAACTTTCAATGTGGATGACAGACTCTATGAAGGTTCTTACACCTACTATGACATCATAAACTGGACGGAACCTGTGGTCCATCTTGACGAAGCAGAGTATCTCTGTAATTTTTCTTCAGCCTCGGAACACGATATTTCCGAATGCGTGGGGAACACTAGCTCGATAAAGATAATCGGATACCTAGAGAAAGGTGAAGGCAAACTGAGTCCAGAAATAGAAAGGTGGTCCATCGAGTGGTCACAGGACGAAATACGACAAATGACAGGTTCGGGTCAGGTTCACATAAAACCTTCTGTTTCGGACAGAGACAAAGAGTTTCTTTTGTCAAATATTACATCACAATTTAAGGAATCTAACGAAACATCGTGGACTATCTATGAAAATATAAATGGAACTATGTATGAGATAAAGTACCAAATGTTGGATAACACCACGACTGAAATCAAGGAGAGTGAGGAAAGGTTAAATGCCTCCATACAAAATACCACGATCTATCTCAATACTTCACTTGAAGAGATGGAAAAGAGAATCCTCCAAAATACTACAACAGAAATCGAGAGTGCCAAAGAGAATATAACTTTGACTATTAGGGATGCTGAAGGTAACATATTGACTAGGATAAATAACGCAGAGAGTAACTTAAACACCACAATATATAACACAAAGGACGAGATTCTTCACAACACTACGACTGAAATACAGGGAACACAGGACAACCTAACTTTGACAATCCATGATGCCGAGGACAATATAGTATATCAAGTTAATCAATCAAAGAGTGAAATCCTTAGCAACCTTACAACAAGGATAGACGAGGCCGAGACTAATATACTCAACCACATCACGAATGCCAAGAACGAGATAGTTGACACACTCAATACAACATTGTACAATGTTCGTGATTACCTATACGATGCCATAATAGATGCTAGGAACTTTGTAGTTACAAATACAACAACAGAGATTCAAGATAGTGAAGATAGGTTAAAAATCAATCTTACCGAAGAGATTGAAAAGGCAAAAGAGGAGGTTAAGGAGAATTTGACTATTGAGATAACCCAAACAGAAGGCAATATAGTTGATAGGATAGGGGAAGCACAAAACAATATAACAACAGAGTTGTTAAAAACAGAGGATAGGTTAAACATCTCACTCTACGAGGTTAAAGATCAGATAGAGGAAGGATTGGAAAATGTTAGCTATGATGTAAGAGTGTCCCTCAACGAAAGTGAACAAAGGATAAAGGAAAATACGACTCTGGAAGTAGAAGTTGCTAAAGAGGAGGTCAATCAATCAATAAGTGATACAAAGGACACTATATTGTACGAGATTTCTTTGATAGAGGATAACCTCAACACTTCGTTGGAGGAAACAGAAGATGTAATAGTAACAGAACTAGATTATTTAAGAAACGACATCTATATGGAGTTTGATAACCTCAACACCTCTTTGTACGATGTCAAGTATCAAATAATGGATAACCAAACATTGGAGATAGAAGAAATAGAGGACAATATTACTTTTGTTGTAAGGGATGCGGAGGGTAACATCCTCAATGAGCTAAACTCAACACAAGAGGATTTGGAAGACTTCCTTGGAGAAAATGTTACAGCAAATGTGACTGCAAAGTGTAATGCGAGGGAAGTGTGGAAGTATTTTTACACACATCCACTCCGAACCAAAGAAATGTTAGATATTTTTGAGGGATAAAGATTTTAATATTAAACAACACTGTAACTAAAAAGGTGAGGAAATGAAAGAGATAGTTCCCTTAATCGTTCTTTTATTGATACCTATCTTCTCCCCACTCGTACAAGCGGTGGGTTACGAAAGAGAATGTTTGGACAATACTACGATGCAAACCACGATAAGGAGGGAGGTATGTGATGAAGATGGATGTTATAATATGACGATAACAGAATCCACAAATTGTGAGTATGGTTGTATTGAGGGAGATATAGAGGGAACTGCAAAGTGTAAAACTGCTCCTTGGTTAGTAACCTTATTGATACTTTTAGTAGTTTTAGGTCTAGCTTCGTTAGGATACTATATGTTGGGATAATATGAGACGAAAAAGACAATCCAACAACCTTTTCAAAGGAATGATTTTAGCTTTATTGATAGCTGGAGTTTTGGTTCTATTCCCCACACTCCCCTTCGATTTAACGAGTCATCACTATGTTTTGATGTTTGGAGCGATATTAATCCTTCTCGGTGCTCTCGTTGTTACCATCTTCACTCCTAGCTATTGATTCATCGGTACTTTCAAACCTTTGTTTTAGTTCTTCAACTAGGTTGGTTAAGTCCATATCTCCTGTCAACCAAGCAAGACGAAAGACTTGAATTATGTTTCTAACAACCTCGCTCCTGTTTCTTGGGTTAACATCTCCTTCACGACCTATCTGTCTTAGTTGTTCTATGAAGTTGAATGTGTCCTTCGAGCAACGAAAACGAATAGATTCTTGTTTTTGTTTGGGCATATTCTTATTTTCTTGTTGAACATTTAAAAAGATTGTTGAACATAACTTTAAATAAGAGGATATGATATAATTAGATAGGTATTATGAAGAAACTTTTGCCCCTCTTTATCACATTTGTTGTTGTATTTTCAATAACCTCCTTTGGTGTCTTGGCCAATGAGGTTTACAATGTAGATAGTGGTACTAACTATACTACCATACAAGAGGCAGTTAACGATGCCAACTCTTCACAGGTACTTCATGTATATCCTGGGACATATTATGAGGACGTTTCTGTTGATGTCTACAACCTATCTATCAAGGGGGTTGATGAAAATGGAACATTGATAGATGGAACTCAAGATGAAATAGTTATTGTTGATGCAAACGATACAAGTCGTTACACTTTCAACATCCTCCAAAATGAGGTTGAGTTGAGTGGTCTTGTCGTTAAGGGTGGTAAAAGTGGAGTTGTTGTCCAAGATTCGGAAAATGTTGTAGTTTCAGATCTTGTTTCAGAAAACAACTTGAACTTCGGTGTCTATTTACAAAATACAAATCACAGCAATATAGATAATGTCATAACAAGGAATCAAGACAACCAACATGGTATTGCCATAGAGGATGGTTCTTTTTACAATGTCATAGAGAATAGTGAATCTTATGGCAACTTTAATGGTTTCGCAATAAATAGAGATGCAAACCACAATACAATAAGGGATTCTTTTGCTTGGGAAAATGAAAATGCTGGTGTTGGCATATTCACAGGTCCTTGGAATCCAAACTACGATACAATAGACCAAGAAGAAGGACCAACCAATTTTTCCATTGAAAATAATGTGTTGATTAACAATAGTGAAGGTGTAAATGTAAAGACATCTTTAGCCGAATACGAAGGTCTTCAGTCAGGAGATTGGGGATATAATGATGGGGGTAATGTATCAGGAACGATAAGTGGTAACACTATAGAGGGGAATACCAAAGGTATAGAGATAACAGATGCAAATGAAAACGCAACGATTTCTTTGGATGTGGGTTCTTGTAATAGTATAATAGAAAATACTATCGGTTTGGATATGATTGATGTGAATAACGATGGGGAAATAGGTGATATAAACATCAATATCAACGACATCTATAACAACACAAACCTTTCAGCACAAAGTGATTCTCCATCGACACTAGACATGACCGAGAACTATTGGGGAACAATTTTTGATGATGAAATAAACTCTAACATTGATGGTAACATCGACTATAACCCCATACTGGATTCTTCTTGTAGTGGAACCTATTCAACGATGGAAGCCTTGATTCCTAAAATCGAGAATGTGTCAATTTCTTTCACAAAGCCCTGGGGAGACATTGGATTCTCTTATGATAGTCAAGATTGTTATGACTATTCGGCAGAATATCGTGAAGTGGGAGAAAACGATTGGACAAAGGTTTACCAACTCATCGGTGATGCCAATGGTGGATTCATTGGTGGTGGTATCCTAGATGAATATACAACCTATGAAACGAGGGTTCATTGTGAGGTGGATAGTTCAATTGTCGATAGTACAAATGACATCAATGCCACTACGATGCCACAAAAACCAAGCCTAATTTGGCATACCGTCCACTTTTCACCAATGTTAAATTCTGTTGAAACAGAGGTTCGTTATAGAAGTGATAATCTCTACGAAAACGAGGTTGATTTGTTCGGATATTATAGGAAGCAAGGAGAGGAGAATTGGACTACTGAATACATAAGAACCTTTCATGGTTCTGATTTGGATACAATAGTACAAGATGAGTGGGGTGATATGGATAGTAATACTTCTTATCAGGTAACTGTGGAGGTTGTTGGAAAGGATATAACCGAGTGGGAGAAGTATCGTGACTATTGGTCAGAAGCCGACTATGAGAAGAATGCGTTTATTTCCTTTGGTGATGACGAGGCAGACGAGTGTGGTAACTACAACACCATCAATGATAAAAATTCAACTACGGTGATACCTTGGAACTTTAGCACCAAACTAGAACCACCAAGTCTTTTAGATATTGATTTTGATATTAGTGCAAGTGATGTGAATGTAAAAAATGATTTGTCACTTGGTGACTACGACAGTATTGATTATACAGTTCACTACAAAGAGGGTAAGTTCAAGAAATGGAATGACACATTCGATACCGAATTTAACGACCAAGGCTTGGCTGGAGGTATCATGAAGTACGATGGAGATCTTTACTATGGTGGTAACAAACAATCGGGAGGGCAGGGTGATGGTTATTTTGCGAAGTACAATATGGAAACAGGAGAATCAACTGAGGTTGTAAGTCTACCTGGAAGGCCACAAAGTCTTCTTATCCAAGACGACCTACTTATGACAGGTGGAGTCGATGGTGACCACTTTGGGTTTGTAACAATCTACAACATAACAAACGACAGTAAAGTTTGGGAGAAAACTGGAATAGCGGGTTCTTGGATTCCAACAGTAAAGATGGAAGATGGTGTTGTTTACTACTATAGTTCAGGTTATGACGGCACAAAGAAAGTATTTGGTTACGACTTAGATCAAAACGAAACGGTGTTTAATGTTTCTGGTGAGGGTTTAATCCACAACGGTGTCAAGAGCGGTGTTGTTTATACAGATAGAACAAATGAAACCTTGGGAGAAACTAACATTAGTGCCTTCAACTCAACAACGGAGGAACTTATTTGGAAGATGACTTTCGATGAAGCAACTAGTGGAACTTCTATAACCTTCGATGGTGATATAGGTTATCTATTTTCAAATTGTGGTCATATAAAGAAAATCGACCTTGCAACACAAACGGTAGTTTGGGAGAAGAAACAAAACGAGGGATTCAGTAGGACCTTTCCTCTTTTAGACAAAGACAAGAACATACTTTTAACAAGAAACGGAGGACATAACTTTAATCCTTGGATTTATGGGAGAGATACTTCAACAGGAGAGGTTGTCTTTAGGTTCTTTGAGGAGCATATCTTTGGCAATTTTGATTACGATAATGGGATAATTTATTCACAAACAAATGACAATGGTGTTCAAACCTATGACATCAACAATCTAAAAACAGAAACAGTCCAAATAACAGAGGAAGGTACTGAAGAGATAGAGATTGGTGGGCTTGTACGAGGAACTACATATGGATACTTCACTTCTGGAGTTACAAATCCAGAGGTTATGGGTGAGATAGGAACATTTGAAACAGCGAAACCCGATCTTCCTGTTTCAGCCAAGTTTATGTTGGCTTTGATTCCTTTAGTGATGATTGCTGGTCTTGTGAAGTATATGGTTTCAGTAAAAACAGATGTTGAGGGTATGATTAAGATGGTAGTTTTGATAATGTTTGTAGTTATGGTAGCAACTGCCATTGCTTCGTTTGTTTAATTGTTCAACATAACTTTATAACTTATTCCAAACCATAATTCTTTAGGGATTTAGATGTCCTACTACGAAGATATTCGTTCATTTGTCCATACTTTAGGAGACACAGCGATACTTTCTATTGTTGCTTATCCTAAGTCGGGGATAGGGGCTAAGTTAGTTAATACACCTTATAGAAAAAAATATGAGAATAAACTTTTAGACCTCCATAAAAGGTTAAAGGATGAATATTACCAATTACTCCATGAGGAAGAAGGAAAAATACCCCACGAAAGGATTTCCGACCTTTTCGACAAGTATATAGACAAATTCAAGGATGTTCAGGAGAGATATGGAAGGAAAGCAGAAGAGATAAGAAAGTTGAAGGAACAAAAAGATCAAAAAAGATTGGAGGAGGTTGTATAGATGTTGAAAACACCGAAAAAAGCCATAAGTTATGTAAAAGAGAAGGTGAGAGACAAGTTTATACGAAGTCCACAAGAGTTATCGGACAAAATGTTGGAGGCCATAGAAAAACAAGAGGAGGAGACTGGGGAAGATTTTGATGAAGTTAGAGTCTATGCTGAAACTCTTCCTATGATTTATCAACTTTATGATGACGATAGAGCGATAAAAAACCATATAAAGTCTACTTTGAGGCAATCGAACCCCGAATTAAGGAAAGAAATAAAAACTTTGTGGGATAGATTCAATAGGGGAAACAAGTTAAATTTGAGGAAAAACAAGGAAGAAGAACTCAAGGAAATATTAGATGAGGATTGAAATGATTGAAAACAAAGGTCAATCGGCACTTTTTAAGATACTCCTTTTCGCACTTATGGCCTTTATTGGTTATGTTATGTTCACAGCATTCGCAAAGATTGATTGGCCTTTCGAGATACCTTTTTGGGGAGATCCAGGATTACTTCTATGGGTTGTTTTCATAGTCTTGGTTATTTCTTTTGGATGGAAATTGAAAAACATGGAACTTTGATTGTTCAACATAACTTTATAACCTACTTCTAGGAATATTATTATGAGGTGTTGTTATGGACAAAGAGGATTTGGAGAGGTTTCTCGACAAGCTCAGTTCCATCAAGGAAAGTAATAAGGAGATGCGAAAGTTAGTTAGAGATCTTAAGGATAGGCTTAAGTCACAAGATAGAAGACTTACTAGCTTAAGGACTTGCAAGACTCTGGATAAGCTTGAAGACGAGGTGTTTTAGATGGAGGATAGTCAAGACTTAGAGAGCTTTATTTCCTCGATGGTTGGATATTTAGAAGTAGCCCAGAGGGAAGGTGACACGGTTGAGGATGTAGTTAGGAACTGGAACGAGAAACTAGATGAATATTTAGATGTAAAAGCTGGATTAAAGGTTGAGGAGGTGTTATAATGGACGAAGAAGAAGATAAAAATGAAATAGTAGAAGATATTAGGAATCTTGCTGATGAAATTAGCGATTCTGCTGAATTTT
>Ga0207421_10002208_pt1 | contig 24353 bp, 13 predicted proteins | sample SodLakKL_010_SED_4_FD_187542 | JGI IMG/M metagenome (GOLD analysis project Ga0207421, IMG submission 187542) | Alkaline sediment microbial communities from Lake Tanatar, Kulunda Steppe, Russia - 8KL_010_SED (SPAdes) (version 2) | ecosystem: Environmental > Aquatic > Non-marine Saline and... | reverse complement strand
AAAGACGCCTTTGGATTATATGACTGAATACGGTTTTCATGAGGATACACCTTTTGTTTAATATCTGATTGTTATTTTGTTACTTGTAAATAAAGTCGAGGTCGAAATTACGAAGAGTGACTTTTAGAAGGAGGAGATTGGAAAGTTGATAGATAATTTTCGATAGTCAGGAATATCTTTTTTAACAGGTAAACCATAATCTAGTATTAAGGGAATAGTAACATGCAGGAAAGAGAAGAGACGATTCTAGAGCTTTGGGGAAGGCTAGCGGAAAAGAATGTTGAGATTCTGCCTCATTTAAATCTAGATGGAGCAAGAGATAAAGTTGGAAAGATTAAAAGCCGAGTAGGACAAGTTGAGATTGATGATAAGTACTGAAAATCATAATCCTAATCTTTCTAATAGGGGGACGTATCCTGAAAAGTACGATTAAAAGGAAACATAGACCCTTAAAAACACTCATAGACGAAAACTAAATCAATACTTCTTTATACGAAGATGAATTGTTCAATATCCAATGAAAACCGATGCAGCTAAGCCATTTGTGAAATGGGCTGGAGGTAAGCGGCAACTAATTGAAAAATTCGAAAAGAGAGGTTTCATTCCAAAAAATTTTAATCGCTACTTTGAACCTATGCTGGGCGGAGGGGCAATGTTCTTTCATATAGCTCAAAACTACTCTCCTCAAGAATGTATATTATCAGACGTGAATCTAGATCTGATCTCAGTATATCGGGTGATAAAGAATCATCCTGAGAAGTTCATAAAAGAACTCTCTCATATTAAAAGAGAATACAAAGGAGAAGAGAATCAAGAGGATTTCTATTATGGTATGAGAGAATATTTCAACATCTTAAAGTTGGATAAGGATACTTTCGACACAGTAACAGACTTGAAAAAGAATTTGAGTATGGTTGATGAATTGGATAGTTTAGACAAGTATTTCGAAAAACTAAAGTTGACGGGTGAAGAGAGGAAAATAAGAAAGTCAGCTTTGTTCATCTTCCTCAACAAAACGTGTTATAATGGATTGTATCGAGTTAATAGTAAAGGCGAATTCAATGTTCCTTCTGGACGATATAAAAACCCAGGAATCTTTGAAAAGAATAATATTCGGAAAGTTTCTGAACTTTTGAGAGATGTCAAAATATTAAATGAAGATTTTGAAGAAGTAGCTAAAAACGTTAAGGAAAACGATTTCGTCTATTTTGATCCACCCTACATACCTTTAACTGAAACAGCAGAGTTCACAAGTTACAGTGAAGGCGGTTTTAATCACGAAGAACAATTGAGACTAGCTGAAACAGTGGATAAATTGAGTGAGAAGGGTGCTTACGTCATGGAAAGCAATTCAGGCAGTGAAGTCACTAAAAACATTTACAGAGAATATGAAAATTTGAGGGTGAACACCCTACAGGCTGACAGGTTCATAAGTTGTAAAGGAGATGAAAGGGGACCTGTAGAAGAAGTCGTCATTACCAATTACGAACCAAACCCTGAACCACAGCCGAAACAGGCAACACTAGCCATTGAGGAATGATTCGCTGCTATTTTTGTACTTTTTAGTATCCTCATCTTCTTTTGGCTTCCTGAAGATATACAGATGCTCATGCATTATCAATAGAAAATCCTTATCTCCGTTACTTTTCCATAGAGGTGTGCTCTGACAATTCCATTGGGCTTTGATCACGTCTTCCTTGAGTAAAAATCCTATATCCAAGAACTTTTTCAATATTTTAGAGGAAATCGGTACGTAATGTCTTCTATTTCTCGTATCTCCAATCAAAATAGCGCAATACCCGCCTGGTTTCAAGACTCTATAGAATTCAGATGCAGCTTTTTTCATTTCCTCAGCAAATATATCATAACTTGGAATTGCAGATAAATCTCCTTCAACTGCATCTTCGCCATAGTCAATAATATTTGCATAAGGTGGATGGGTTGCTATCAAGTCAATGCTTTCGTCATCTACTAGATTCAGATTCCTACAATCTCCTCGATAAATTTCTTGATTAGACTCTAGTAATTCCTCTTGATATTTTTTCGGGAAGTTAATTCTACTTTTAGTAAGAATCGCTGCTTTACGATTTACATCCATTCCAATACCATTTCTTCCAGTTAGGGCACATTCTATGAGCGTCGTTCCGCCACCAACCATAGGATCTAAAACTGTGTCTCCTTCTTCAGAATATTGTAAAATCAAATTTCTTGCAACTTTGGGCGACCAATTACCTCTAAAAGAAGGTTCGTGGGTTGCCCAATCCCCCCTCTCTTCAAAGCTCCACAAGGTAGTAATTTCAGGTTCGAATTTATCGGGTTGAATAGTCTCTATATTTACCGACGGATCTATCTCTTCCCCTCCTATAGTGAGAGTAGAGTTGAATTTACCCTCGTTGATTTTCTCCATCCCTCGGTAGTTTATTACGCTGTCTTTTACCGATTTTTTTGCTTTATAAGCAGATGTGTAACCAAAAGGAGATAACTTTATTATATCATAAAAATCCGCTTTTCTAAAGTCTTCGACGGTGTCTATTCCATTCTCCTCTAGAGCTTCTCTTCTCTTCTTTCCGATATGTGGTATTTCACTCAAATCTTCAAAGTTCTTATCCATCTTTATCCTCCTATAATTTTAGTCCCAGTTATACTCTGGTTTAAAGATGAAATCCATTCGATAATCTTATTTATTGATATAATTTTCATAAACTTCCTTCCACTCTTCTCTTTCGTTTAGTTTTTCCTCATCATACTGTTTCAAATCAGGCCTCTTGATGTGAAGTAATTCATCAGTGATTACCTGGTTGATTTCCCCTTCGTTGACCTCACAGGGATAAATCTCTAAACTTATTTTAGGTGGATTTTGATTCGGATTAGCTTCTCCAAAAACACCTCTATCTGCTATGGGTGAGCTTGAATTCTCTACTATATCAATCTCGTAATCGATACTTTTGTTGATATCCATACTTTTCCTTTTGCTCTCTAATTTTTTTCTTATGTTCTTCAGGAATTCCTTCTGCATAATCTCACTCTTTAGATGTCAACTCATGTACTTCCTCTAGGATTTCATCCCCCTTGTCGGTGATTGTAAAGAGTTTCGATTTTCTTCTGTTCGGAGTTAAGCATTTTACCAATTCATTTTCCTCTAGGTCTTTTAGAGTTACACTTATCCTCGAATTTGCCATCTCCAACTCCTCAGCTAATTCAGAGGGAGTCATTTTGTTTTCTCTCAATTCTATAAGTATTTGAAATCGAAGTTTGCTTGCCAACACGTAGCTAACCAATTCCCAATCAACCATTGGAAATGGGATAGTGAAAGAATACTTTATATTTATTTATGTCTTTTGGTAACTAAGTATTAAATAAATATTAATTATCTTTAGTTAATACTTAGTTTAGTTTTAATTAATATATCGCAAAATTAAGTTGATGTATTTTTAAAGTATAAAAGCTAGCATGAAGTTCGAGCCACTCAAGCAGGAAATATACGCTTTGGATTTAGGTGAGAGGAAAAATGTTTATGAGTGTGAGAATGGATCCACCATTTATGTTTATAGACCAGAAGAAGAAGTGAAGGGGCTGACGCAAGACTATGAAGTAGAACTCAACTTTCAAATATTTCTAAAGAAGCCAGAGGAAGAAGAGTTTAGACCAAATCATCTCAGAGTTCTAATAGACTACCATCTCAAAAAAGAAAGTAGAAAAAACGAATCACGTAAATTGCTATCCGCCGTGGAACGGATCTATGAAGGAGAAGATCCAGGGACTTTACTTGAAGAGTTTGAGAGTTATGATTATGAAATGCAAATTGATCATCTAGATGTCACCCTATATCTTACTCAGCTCTTCATGGTAGAGCAGGCCATCACGTGGGGAGAAAGAGCAAGTAGAGACAGTAAATTTGATCCGCCCTACCTTTTTTTCATGGGATATTTGAGGATGGTATTTGACGAAGCTAAGGAGATAGATAAAATATGCTGGGGAGCCGCAAATCAGAATTTACCATGGGTTGGATACACTAAAAAGGATAATAAAAACAGAGACGAGTACACCGAGGAAAAAGACAGATATTGGTATCTTAACGGGTGAGATCATGCAAAACAGCTCCGCCCTTCTTGTTTCATCTCAGAAAGAAAAAGTTGGGAAAGATAGAGAACAATTGCAGTTGGACGTGGAAGCATTGTTAAATCACTTTGGAGGTGATTAATATGGAGTTTAAAAAAGGAGAAAACTTTCTAGAAAAGTTATTCAGGGAAGAAAATTTCTATGCACTAGAGGACCATTCCAAAGAGGAAAAAGTGTATGAATGTGACAATGGAACTGAAATTTATGTGGTATATCCCGGGTACAAAGCTTCAAGTGATAACTATGACTACCGTGTCGACATCAAGAAGGATTCTGAAAAAATTCCGCTTTCACACGCCAATATTATAGCAGACATTTATAACAAGTCTGTAAATGAATGGGTTGATCTGGTCAAATTCAAATATTTACTGGTTGAAGTTTTTAAAGAAAGAACATTTGAATTTGAAAGGTATGAAGAATTTTACGAATACAGGCCTAACAGACAACCAAGTAAAGAGATTTTAGATCGCATCGACGAAGCCCACGAGTCAAAGGAGTTTAAACGTGAAGGTAACAAATGGGATCTGAATTTTGAAGAGCTGTTCCATTCTATTAAATGGATCGTTATTCAAGAGGATCTAAATTACCCAATGAAAGATGGTTATGAAGGACGGAAAATGCCTCTAGCAAGGTATGTTGAAACCATCTACTGTAGCCAAAATGACGATCACGATCTTGAGGAAGTCATAGAAAGGGCGATCGTTCGTAACAAAAGAGTTAGGCAATGGAAAGAAATGGATTATTCTTTTTTGAATGATATCGGGTGAAGGAGGTTAAAGGTTTGGTTTCGTATGTTCGGAAGTTAGAAGAGTGATTTTTGGACTGATTTTATTTCTGGATCTTCTTTTAGAATAGTGTCAATTTTTTCCTTTGCCATTTCCAAGTTCAACACATAATCCATGTTTATCATTGAGTTTTCAAGAGGGTTTTTCATCTTCCTCCACCCGGGTCCGTCGGTAATCCACACAAATTGTATATCCTCTTCATTTAGTTTCCTTTCTAGTTGAATGTATGAGCGGGCCACTTCTATGGGCTTGCTTCCTGTTCCTGAATAGAAATTAACTTCAACAGCTAATTTTGGCTCGGAATTTTTTTGGATTGTAAAATCAGCATATTTTCTTCTTTTGAGTTTAACAACATTCTGAGTTGTCATCGATATCCTATTCATGCTTTCCAATTTTTCTTCTAAAACATCCTTTACCATTCTTTCGAATATCTTCCCGCTTCTATTTTTTCTAGCATTGGTATCTAAGCCTACTTCAACGCCAAAAATATAGTCAAATAAGTTATCTATCGTGTCAAATAAGTCTAGTATACCGCTTTTATCACAAAATTCTACTATTTCATCTATGTTTTCTTGTTTTGGTTTAAAATCAAACTTTTTAGTTTCGAAACTCTCATCATCAAAGACCTTTATTTCTAGATCTCTTATCGCGATGATAATCGGGATCACTTCTGTTATTCTAGGATACTCCTTTAACAGTTCAATCAATTTTTCTTCCCTCTCTTCCTTTGGCTTCTTGGTAAGAACGTTCATCAACATTATCTCATTTTCTATATCTTTGGCTTTCCCCATGATCTTTGACCAATCGACATAATAATCATAAGTTCTGTTTGTTTCCGCCAAGGTCTCAAAAAAGGAAGCTTTGTATTCATCGAAACTTTCGTATCCCAATATGTCAAGTTTTACCATGTAGTACCAGTTTGAGATATCACAACACAAGATAAAATTTTTGGTTGAGGTTGTGGGGAAGGGTTATCCAATCAGTAAAAATGAATCTGATGGACAAAGAGTTGGATAAGATTCGTCAACTCTTTCAAGAGTTTTTTAGGAATCCTGTGAAGAATTTTTTATAGTAGATACCTATAACTGATATATTTCCCCACAAGAACATTATTTGATTGCCTTTATTCATCATTAATTTATCAAAAATCTTAAGTAAGTTATAATAAATTTACTATCGGATTCACCGGATGACTGATAGGTGAATGGTAAAAAATAATAGAAAGAGTAACTATTGGGTGTTAGAGAGAATGAAGGAGTATGACGAGAACGAAATCCATGTAGCTGATTTGTTCTGTGGAGCAGGGGGTTTTTCGGAGGGGTTCAGACAGAAAGGGTTTTCATTAGTCTATGGTATAGATTATTGGAACCCAGCTATAAAGACCTCTAGATATAATCATCCTGGACCCCAGTATGATGAAGTTGACATCCTTGAACTCGATTACGAGGACTTACCTGAACTCCTATTAGATGTAGATGTTATAATTGCTAGTCCTCCTTGTGTTTCCTTTTCTAGATCCAATAAGATGGGCAAAGCTGATAAAGAAGATGGTGTACAACTCATCCGGAAAACCCTTGGGATAATTTCTTGGCTTAAAGAGCATGGCGCTCTCAAGTATTGGGTTGTTGAGAATGTCCCTAATGCCAAGAAGCATATAAGGGATACGTACGGATGGGATGAACTTCGATTACCTGGAACAGGGGCAGATCTTGAGGTTCCTATGAAAGAGATATATAATTCAGAATGCTTCGGCGTCCCACAAAGGAGGAGGAGGCTGTTCTTCGGGGACTTTCCAGAACCCGTTTCTTCTAATTCCAACGAAGTTATAACCATAAAGGATGTATTCTCCAATCTTAAAAACCCCTTGAACGATATGGATGACCTAAATACGGATTACATACTAGATCCATGCTATCCTGGTTTGAAGGTGGAAAAGAGGAAACTAACAGATCACTTCTATAATACGGTTGTTAGAAAGGAGCGTTGGAAGAGAGCTAGAGATCTTAAAGAAGATCATGGATACATGGGTAGGATGCCATTCCCTGATGAGGTCGATAGACCGAGTAGGACAGTCATGGCTACCCGAGCAGCTTCATCTAGAGAATCTCTTCTATTTGGGGTTGATGAGGATGGTGATGGAGAGTACGAGAGGTACAGATTACCTACTATAAGGGAGTTGGCTACATTCATGTCCTTCCCGATTACATATCAGTTCCAGGGGAGCTCAGAGACAGAGAAATATAGATTAGTAGGTAACGCAGTTCCCTGCAAAGTAAGTGCTGCTATAGCCGAAGCTATAGCGGGAGCCCTTGAGATCGAAACACCGGATGGCTTCACTCCACTTGAACAAGAAGGTGGTCTGGAGGTAGATCTTACAGGTACTAATCCTACACTTAGAAAATTGAGGAACAGGACGCGTTCCTTCTCCTGGCATATTGACTATCTCCAAGAGAGGGGCTTCAGGATCGATATTGATAATACTGAGTCCGATTTTGATAATAATGAAATAATTTGGAAGGCAGTACTCCATAAGGGTTCAGGTTATAAAAGCAGAAAGGAGACTGAGTACTCTAAACGAGAGATTGAGGATCTGAAAAACTCTAAGGTCATAACGAATCTTAACTATTCAAAAGGTGACATTAAACCAAAGTTGAACCAATTTGAGGAGAGTCTATCAAGTAGATTTGGGGAAGACCTACCATCCTCTGAAAGGTTCTTGGAGATTTATGTGAAAAGGGAAGATGGATTAGGCCCTCGGAAAGTACTTACCGAATTGAAAGAGGTTATCGATGAACACTTTCCAGAAGAAACTTATGAAGGTATCGAACTTGAGAACAATGGCATAATAAATATGAATGTTGAAAAGATTCCCGTTAGAATCGTTGCTGGAATGATCGGATGCAAATACGTCACTGAGAACGTAGATACGGAAAGAGATTGATACAGATGAAGCTGAGAGGATGGATTCTCGAGGTGATTTTTTGGGACATGATTATAAAAGTATAAGAGAAGAAATCATGGGTTGGTGGGAAGTGAACAAAAGGGATCTTCCTTGGAGGGATAATCCCACCCCCTATGAATCCTTCATAGCTGAAATCTTCCTAAGGCAAACGAGGGTAGTGGTTGTAGAGAGGGTGTTCCCAATTTTTATAGAAATTTACCCCGACTTCGAAAAAATCCTTGAGGCAGATATTAAAGAAATGAAGGATATAATGGAACCTTTAGGTATCCTTCGGAGGGCGGAGGAACTGAAGAGTGCTGCTAGGTTCGTAGAAGCGGAATTCAATGGGGATATACCACCTGAAAAGGAATCGTTGAAGAATATCCCTGGTGTTGGAGAATATACGGCGTCAGCAATCATGGTTTTTGGGTTCAATTTAGAAGGTATGCTAATCGATACTAACATTAAGCGTATAATCATGAGGATATTTGGAGCAGATGAACAGGAACATATTAGGCAACATGTTGGCCTGTTGAAGCAAGGGGTCGAGGATTCTAATTTCTTTTCAGCACTCCTCGATTTCGGTGCTAAAGTATGCAGGGCTCCCGAACCCGTTTGTAACAGATGTCCGATCTTAGATTATTGTTCTTATCCTGTTTAGTTCATGTCTCATGATTCACTATTTGGGTGCCATTCCACACCACCAGATATCTTATCTTCTAAATCGGTTCTAATGTCCTCGTAACCCTGCGTTCCGAAAGAAGCATAATTTATCGATTCTTCGTTCTTATTTATTCCATGATAGGTGAGGTTAGCAGATCCTGTAATAGCCCCAATAGGTGTTAGGAGGCCTTTAGAATGCATGGAGGACATCTCAGATTCCTTGCTGATTTTCTTCGTTAGGATTGTAAGTCCATCCTCCTCTTTTCCGTATCGGTATACGGTCTTGAGGAAGCGCTTAACGCCTTTTTCTTTACTCCTTTTTTTGTCCACACATATGTTTATGGAGAAACCCCTATGTACCATCCACCCCAAGAAATCGGAGAGCTTTTCAAGACTTGGAGTGAAGCCATCCTCTTTCCTCATATAGTTAATCGTTTCAAGGAGCCTCTGGGACACACCGATATCCTTGTATTCGATGTCCCTAATATCATAGAATACAAAATTCATCTCTTTCCTCTCTTCTGGTAATTTCCCTATAGCCTCTAGGTACGCAGACATTATCAAATTGAACCATACTAATCTACCGTATCCAATTGGGATGTTCAACCATACGCCATCACCACGATTCTTCCCCTTCAACCCTGAGATACCATCATCCCTCAATATCATCCTAATGGAATCCATGCCATCAGTCCTACCTATATCTATACCGATATTGAAAGGGAGACTAACTGACCTGATTCTTCCCCTATTTTCGTCCTTCAGGTACACCTGGGACTTTTTACCTATATCCTCCAATCCTATACCTTGAATCATTTCGTCTGATGTCGGCATCTTGTATTCTTGGACATCTTCTCTTACCATATCATACCACGAATCCATTATCGCTTTATCTACATAGTTCTCCCCTTTCAATGATCCCATCAGCATGTAATCATTTATGACGCATTCTGGACATCCATTCCAACATACGTTAGAAGCTCTACTGATGTCATCCCTCTCTAGGTTCTCGTCTTTATATTCATCGATAAGGGTTTCTGAAGTCATACTTATCAATGGTAGTTTCCAGGCATCCTCAGGTCCTCTTATCCCGAGTTTCTCCCACACATTTTCGCTGTTATCCCTTACTTCTTCTGAGTGTTCCCTAATGTATCCTAGTTCTGAGTATCCCATTGGATTAGCACCTTCTTCGTTCTGCTTATACATCTTTAGAGCGTTGATGTCGGTGTGGAATTGTGGACACTGTAGTAGTTCCTCTTCCAACATCTCAAGGAAATCCTCTGAGGGTAACCACTTTGATTTGCTTTCGTTTTTGCTTCTTTGAACATATAGTATATGGAAATAATCCTTGAGTAAACGATTGGACCCGTTCCCGTGAATGTCCCTGTCATAAAGGTATACCCTATAAATACCATCTTCAGCACCCTCATAGTCCGGATAATATCCAAGCCTTTGGTCATCAGTTCCACTTAACCTCTGGAGTGCGTTTAGCGAACATATTCCGAAGGTGTTTAACACTGTCTGGACAATCCAATCTTGGAGGAATGAATCTAGGTCTCCTATTGAGTCAACGATTGAATCGAGGACCCCCTTCATCTTACTTATGTCACTCTCTACTCTATCCATCACCTCTTCATCATCTATTGTTTCGTCAGGGGATTTGTTATCCTCTTTTATGTCTTTTAATATGCCGATGTTCTTATTATATAAGAACCTCTCCGCAACTCTCTCGAATCCGTCCTTGTCCTTTTTGAACTCTTCAAGATCCTCTATCATCCCCGTCAAGGTCGGGGTCTCATCATCGGTAAGAGCATTAGATATGAGCACAGATACCAGTTCCTCAACGGTGAAAACACCAATCCTCCCTTCGTCAAGATGTGTGCTATAAAGGAGGGCGTAGAGTGCTTTTATACCAGTAGGAATCCATTCCTCTTGCCCCGATAGTATCCCATGCTTGACCTTATCTACAAGATCTCGCACTGTTCCTTCATCTAGTTCTAGAGAGACTCCTTTGGTTTCCATCTTACTACCAAAGGCAGCTTCATCAGCCCCATCCTTTATAGATAAATCAGAACCACTACTGCTCTTAGAGGAATAAGTCCTAGATATTTCGTGTACATATTCTATAACATCCAGATTATCATGCCATTCAACTTTCTTAATACCCTTCTTGAATAATGGATGTTTAATCTCTTCTTCTAATCTGCTGTTCTCACCAACATCTACTCCATCGATGTCCAGTTTATCCTTGTACATATCCAGGAAGCCAACTAACTTAGCTGCTTCTGGATTGTGTTTAACATGCACCCATCTATCCAAATAATTCTTAGGAATTTTTATCTTGTCTGTATCATCTCCACCGCCCTCGGAGCATTCATCCCCATCCATAATCTTTAGGTTCCGCTTGTTAAGTTCCTGGTATTTATCAGCTTTAATCAGCGTTAGTTCCGTTGGCTGATATATGTTCAATATTTTATTTGTGAAGGGAGGACCACTTATGTTTTCTTCAAGTATCTTCACTTCGTTATGGCTATTGCGGATGTTATTTATTTTCGATACTAAAGAACCTGGTTGAGGTGCATCGAGTTCTCCGATCTTCACTTTCATCGGATCCTTTCCTAACCTATAGGTCCAGGTTCCTGGGATGAAACTATGGAGGGCCTCACTCAGTGGTACCGTATCGAATGGATATTCTTCTCTATTACTACGTCCATCCTTCATCTTATAAAGTTCTACTTTTTCCTCGTATGGGTTCGTAAAGAGGTTCTTCGGTCTAACGTATTGGACCTTCTCTTTCCGACTTTTGAAGAGGGGAATCTCTTCCATTATATAAGAAAGGTAATACGCCTTTCCCATCATGTTCTTGTCGAAGGTCTGTTCAAGTTGCTTCCTAAATAATACAAGAGATGGATCGATCCCTTTTTGCTCTATTTCTTCAAGTTTATCTATCAATTCTTCTAAGACGCCTTTCAACTGGTAATGGCCTTCATCTTTGAGCTGGTCCTTAATCCTGTCAAATATGTCTTTGAGCTTCCCTTTATCCCATCCTCCATCTGCCATTAAATCGAGTTCTCGGAATTCCCTCTCTAATCCCATTCCTAGTGGATCCGCTCTCGGTCTCAAGTCTGTTTTGTATGTCTCAGTAGCGCTATCAACAGTCTTGATTTCACTTTTTACATCTGCGCTCCATCGGACACTGAAAGACCCTCTATGGTTCAAGAAATCTACTATTATGCCTGCTAGGTACTCGATTTCTTCGCCCTCGAAGGCATCACTTGCAGGGGTTAGAAGGAAGTCTAAATCTTCTTTCACCTGCTTGATAGCACCTATTACCATTTCATCATCTTCCTTTAGCCTATACCTAGATAATTCGCTTAAATACCTCCTAATCTGATATTCGTTGTCCTCAACATAGTCACGGACACGCTTTAATCTTGAAGAAAACTCAGTACCTTTACCCATAGTTGAGAAACTTGTAGGTATGATTTCTGGGAGATTAGCAAATAATGCTAAATGGTCCCATATACCCATGTATAATCCACTCATTGTTATGCTCTCATTATCCCCACTGAGGGGGATCGGATCCAATTGAGCTAATGATGTCAGTTTCCTAGGTTGTCTATAGAAGTGGAAATCAGTGTTCCTTGATGATAGTAATGTCACGTTCATTACATCAGATCCGGTTTCTCTTCCTACCCTTCCAGCTTTCTGTCTATATGAAGCTACATTCCTTATAGCTTTGTACATTAATGATTCTGTGAGGTTCTCAAGATCTATGCCCACTTCAAGGCTAGGCGATGCTAGTACCATATCTATGTCGAAAAGGGTATTATTGAGCTCTTCCCTCTTCTCCTTCCGCTTATGTTTATAATACACATCATATATTTCATTACCAGTACCTTTGTAGACTATATCGCTCAGTTCATCGAAACCATCCATGTAATCCCCTTTCGTTTTTGAAGAATGTATTTTCGATCTTGCATGGTTCTTGTATTCATACAAGGTTGGCATCGCATTGGCTTTATCAGTATTAGGAATCTTAGTTACTGAAAAGTCTTCCTCAGGGAACCAAGAGCATGCACCAGCTCTTAAGTATGGGCATAAGTCCAATGTCCCAATATCCAAATCATCTCTCATGAAAATCTTGTTGGATATTTCGAACCGTTTAACCCTATCATCCTCTTTCGTCGGTTCCCTAACAACAAACCGTCCCAGCCTCTTGAGATCATCTTTGGTAACCTCATTTTCTTTTTTCAGTACGAGCCTTTCTCCTTTCATACACCTCTCGCAAGGGTCGTCTATACCTATATTTTGTAGTACTGGCTTGTAGGGTTCGTTCTTACCGCTAGTTTTACCCAAATCTGCTTTAATCCTTCTAGTCAAGGGTTTCGTGAACCTTAACGCATATGGGACCTCCCTCATCTTCTCACCGATGGATGGGTTATCTTCATTTTTGCCCCAATCTTTAGGATTCTGATACTTGGGATGAGGACGCGGGATGATGTCGCTCCAAGCAGCTTCAGTCCTCTCGTTTTCCCTGAGATCAGCATTCCATCTCCCGAGTATATCAAGATTATCTGCAAAACCAATTGTCTTTTGGAGGGGATCATCTTTGGAGGGGCGATTCCCTATTTCATTCCTCCTATTATGAATAAGCAAACTCGTGCTGTCAACGAGGTTACCTACTGGATTAACTAAACCTGATGGTTTCAAGAATACGTGGTGTACCAAACCCGACTGTAGCATGGATTGTTCCGGCTCAATCACTCTTATCTCACTACTATCAATATTGAATATTTTTGAGGCGTGTTCGTCTGGTGAAGCTACTGTAGCTGAAGACCCTGTCCACAACAAATCATTCTTACAAGCAGTTCTTAACCTATTCATTAACTGTATTACTTGAGCTCCAGTAAGACCCTCGATTAGGTGGATCTCATCCATTATCACCCTCTTCAGGGTCTCACTCAGGTATCTCACAAATACAGGTACCTGTAAACGCCTCTTCAATGTTTCTAACGTAGTGATTATGATATCAGGATTCAAGGATGAGTTCCTTCTGTAGACCCTTTCTACGCCTTTTTTAACACTCGCATACTCTGAATCCCCAAAAATATCGTTCTTTTCCTTGTTCCCATAATACTCATAATGTTCAAAATGGATATTTAGGTTCCCTCCAGAATTGAACCCTATACTTTCCGCGTATCTACTAATGGAATTAAAGAATTGGTCCTTAGCGAGGGCTGTCCTAGGGTAGAGGATAAGATGGGTCCTCCTATCCTCTTCACTAGAGAGTTTAGATTCGACAGCGGAGATTAGAGTGGCTAATGTAAATCCAATCGTCTTACCGCTACCTACACCAGCTGTCAGCACCTGGGAGCTCTTCTGATAATCCTCAAAGTATTGTGAACGTAGCATCTCTAAAGTGGATTCCAACTGGAAACTTGAATATCTTGCATCCTTCCAGTCATCGGTTCTAGAAAGCGTTTCACTTACCCCTTTTATGACCATCTTAATAGCTAGTTCTAATCTTTCCGATTCTGACCCAATCTCATAACAGAATTCTTTCAATTTATCTAAGAAAACCTCTGCTTTGATATTCCTCTCAGGTACCTCTTTGTCCTCTATTATCCATCTCGTAGCTTCTATGCCTGGTCTACCATTGTACCAGTATTCATAGTTGTGCCCTAATAACCTAACAATTTCAGCAACCCTTGATACATACCTTGTTTCTCCCCCCTTCTCGATTTTCATTAGTTGGTTTTGATTATGTAATTCCTGCAGTAAAGGCAGAATTTCATCGAGCTGATTACCTGTTAAATTCAAGCTACTTTCAAGATCCTCAACACCCCACAGAACATCATTTATGTCCCTCTGGAATGAACTCGGACCAGACACCCTCATGGATTCATAAATGTAAATCTTCTTCAAGATTTCTATCTTGTCCAACTCATCTTCGTCAAAATTTATGTTACCTCTGCCCATATTATCACCCTTTTTCCATGTTCTCCTCATAAAAATCGATTAAGTTGTTCAACACTTTCAGATAATGCTCCCTTTCGAAGAAGATTACATCAGATATACGCTCAGTTTCTTCATCAGATAGTTTGTGCCTTTTAATCTCCCACTCACAGAAGTTCCTTAACCTTTTGATTCCATCATTATCCCAATTTTCATCTTGTTCGATACGCTTTTTCCTTCCCAACAGTTCTTTCAAAATCTCTTCATCTTCCTCCTCTAAAGGTTTTATCTTAACGAAGCCCCTATCATATAAGGTATAACAGGTCGGGCATAACCATAGGTAATTAGCTATAGAATTAGAGCTATCTGGTTTCCCCGTGTATCTTCCCCCCCTTAGTGATATTATGCTCCTCATCCTTTCGATATTCCCCTCATCAAGAGATGGAGTAGTAGTCCGACATAGTTGACAGAAACCATAAGCCTCCTTCAAATCACTCCTTATCTTTAGGTAACTCTCCTCGTCCATCTCAATCACCTCGAACAATTCAGGTGGTAACTTCTGATCATCTGGTAATCTATCTAAATCGTAATCGTACCAATTTAAGATGTCGGTCGATAGCATGTGTGTAATATCTTTGAGAACAGTCCTCTCATCTAGTTCATCTAGTACAACCGGATTCACATTCTTCGAAATCTCATAAATTTCCTTAGCAAGTTCTTTGTACTGAGTTCTAGGCCCAGTATATGATATGTAAAGGATCTTTGCCTCGTTATCATAGAAGAAACCTTTTTGATCCCTCTTTCTGATAGGCTCATCCAGTATGGGATGGCTTAGCTCATAGTCTATGTTGATTCTAGTTTTACGTTTAACAGAAATTTCTTTCAGCCATCTAAAGCAATCCTTCAAATCATAGGTATGACCATCATCTCCTAATGTTTCAGGGAGATGTTTCGCCATCTCCCTGAACCTGAATTCCTGAACTTCATCTCTTTTAGCATCTCTATCTATACTGCCAGTATGTTCGTTTATGTTCTCCCCCAAGGATATTGCCCCATGGTCGTCCAAGAATTCCAACCACTTATCGTATCCAATATTATTGGGATTTATCGCAATCATAGGTATATTTTGATGATAGAAGAGTTCCCTTTTACTGTGATCTGGTATCCAAGCCCTTTTTATCTTCACCCATCTCCAATCATTTTCGACTTTTGTTGGTATATGTAAGTCACCTTGGTCAACCTTTCGATTTTTATCATCCCACCATTCAACGAGTCTACTGTACAGGTAGATTGCTACTTGTCTCATATCCTCGTCTTCTAGGTTATTAATCCCTTCATTTTTCATCTGGGATACCATCCTCTTTGTTCTTTCGTAGCTAATCTTGCTTATGTCATCAGCCCCGAATTCATGCAATAGTCTAGCATCGTCATCATCCTCATCCATCATGTATGTCCCAGCTACCCGTCCGGTATATTCAAGGATAGTACTATCGTTTATAATAACCTCATTTGGTGCTATAGATTCTTCTGGAATTTCTTTAGGAGCATATATATTCATAAATCCGTGTTCATCTAAACCTTCTTCCCCGTCATACAAATCTTTCAATCCTTCCCAGACTAACCTTTGTTCAGTACCAGATAGTTCTCCTTCATCCCTGATCAACCCTAATGCATCCTCTATACTGTAATCCTTCTTACATCCTATATTATTAAGATATTCTCTATGGTCATCTGGAATCATATAATAATCCTTAAATACTTCAGGAATGGAAGTACTACCATCTAATATTATCCTTCCAGGTTCATACCAATTTCCATCCATATAATATTTTAAACCTTCAAAATCAATTTTGTTGATGTTCCCCTCTTTAATCTTCTCTTCAATCTTATCGAATACTTTCTCGGGTGGACTTGTGCTTCTAGGATCATCCTCTAAAGGTTGCCTCCTCCTCACAGTTTCTAACAGCTCTCCAATATTCGGTTCCTTTCTAATGCCGATCTGGTTACTCTTAGATTCGATGATGTCCAAAAGATTGTCTTTCTCAGTTCTATTTTCGATTCTATCTACCATATCACGATCGACTATTTCATCAGAATCCGTGAAGAAGCTATCAAAATCATGGCCGAGTATTTTTTTAAGGTCCTCTTTCTGCCAACTCAGGCACAGTACTGTCTCGGATGGGGGTTTAAGAGGATATTCTGGAGTTTTGTCGACTGGAACGAATTCTAAGTTTCTGACCTCTTCCCTAATATCCATTTCGAAGGCGTTAGTCAACAGGTACAGTATGGTATTGCCTAGTTTCTTCCTGGTTTTCCTATCGTCATATCCCTCATACTGCTTTTGCCATTTCTTCAAATGCTCAATCACCCTATCCTTTTCTGGTTTCTTTTTTACACCCAAGGCCTGTAATAAACTTTCATCCATCTTCTGGAAATCATCATTCAAGGATCTGTAATTCAATGTTTCTAATTCAGGGGTTAGGTTCAAAACGAATTCGTTAGCTGGAAACCATTCTTCTTCTGAATCATAGAAACAACTGTTAGTTTCTTTCCAGTCATCATAACTGAAGTTTTCCTTCTTTTCTATGCTCGTTTTAGTCCTAATCCTTAGGACTTCTAACAAATCCCTCTTTAACTCATGTAACCTACTATCTTCTACTATCTCTTCATCTAGGAACTGCTCAAGATCTTCACTTTCAAACAAACACAAATCATATCTCCCCTCAAGGAACATATGGGCGAACATACTTGCTAATCCATTTTTAGCCAATCGAGGGATGTTCAGCCATTTCACAATATCGATTTCTTGTTCTTGATTTTCTAGTGATAAAATCTTTATATTCTCCAACATCCAATCCTTAAGTCCTGATTTCTTTATATTCTCCTTAGTTATATAATATATTCTATCCGATGTATATTTCCTTTCAATATTGCTTTTCACACCTATAGGTCCTGGTTTAGATAATATAATTTCCCCTCTATAGGAGGCGGGTACGAACTCTTCATCTGCTATTTCCTTCAATGAGTTTACTAGTTCATCCTCGCTTTTCTTCTCCGATAGGTTCTTGCAAGCATGGTACACTATCTTTGAGATCATGTTATGTGTTTTTCCATCTATTACTATACTTTCAAAGCCATCCATTTCGTCCTTCATCCTAGCAATCCTTTTTAGTAGGTTGATACTAGTGGTTTCCATCGCACCAGCTTCTTTCAAATCCTCTTTTGCTTCTTTTTGTCGCTCGAACTTATTGAATATCTTGAATACATGTCCATCTATCGGTTCTAAAAAAGAATCAAACTCCTCAAAGGATGTAGTCAATTTTTTTGTTGATTGCAACAATCTTCCATTAGGGGACCTCATCACACCTTTACAAGGGACGAATTCCATTCTAGCTAGTTCATCTTGATCCAAATCCATTGATATAATCCCCTCGAATATGATTTTCTGATTTTTCATCATTTCCTCCCCTTTTCCATTCCAATCTTTGTTCAGTATCCTTGTATAATCCGGTCGTTGGACACCGAAATTTTTCATGAGTTCTTTGTACTTTCTTATGAGATCTGGTGAACACCAGTTAATATCCATCCCTGCTTCCCTAAAGACCCTTTTATTACCGTCTAGTAGGCGCGAGGGAGCATATTTTACTTTGCCCGGTTCCCTCGCATTACCTTCATCATCCAAAATAATCTGATAATTTTCCACATTTATCTTGGAGGGGTTAAAGTTGGTTTCGTTCTTTGAGAGGAACTTATAGAATTCTTTTCTTATGTTCTCGGTTTCCTCGAAAAGAGCTTTATTCTTGTCAACTCCCTTCATCAACTCCTCTATATCTACTCGATTAACAAAATCCCTTACTTCATCCTTGACCTCGATATGTATACGTTTCTCTTTAGGTATAATCTTCCTAAGCAAAAAGTGTTCATCAGGGGCTTTTTTAAGCTCCTTTTTGGATTTTAGTATGCCTTCTGAATTCGGTATCACCTTCAGATGGCTAAGACTCTCGTGTTCCTTCCTTAAACAGTAACTTATCAACGAGGATATGAAATCATAATCTATCTTTTTATCATGTTCTGTCTCTATACCAATTTTCAGTATACCTTCTTCGACTGCATTATCAGCCATGAACTGACCCCATTTCTCTTCGAAATAAACCGGCTCTAGTTCCTTTGAAGCTTCGATTACGCTTTCATCGAATCTCGGATGTTTTTTCAACCTTTCATGCACGTATGGAATCCCCATAATGTCCATCACCAATTCCTCTCCTTCTTCCGTTGGTCTATGTATGTCAGAGGGGGTGAGCCAGTCGTCCATCCCCCAATTATCTAGTGGTTTAATCATCTTGAGTTCATCTGCGAGTTCTTCTATCAGGTTTTTACTTTCCTCCTTCCAATATTCTGTTCTATCCTTTCTTCCCTCTCCAGGATGGGTGTATTCCAGAGTGTTCATTCCGAACCAACCAAGGATATCATTTGAAGGGAGGTTGTCAAGGATGATCTTCTGTTTAATATCATCAGGAATCGATTCATCGCTTTTCAATTGATCTAGGAATTTCCTGAGCCATTGTTTGAATTTGAACTTTATATTCTTCAATACCTCTTCGAACCATGCACCTTTGATGCCGTTCGTATCTATTGAGGCCCTATCCTGTGTTATGAACAGGTGTGCTGAGATTTTGAAGAAATTGTTACCTTTCTTAGGTGTTGGTATAACGGACCGCACGAAATCATTGGTTTCCTCAGAAGAGGGATCATCATCCTCGAACATGGGAAAGAATATGTTGATATCTGTACGTTTGCTTATCGATTTTTCCTCCAATTCCTTTCGAGAAAGATCCTGTGGGTTCTTTCCAATATTGACAATCTCTTTATTATCTTTCAATGTAATAAAATCGGTGCTTTCATCATCTTTCAAGGGATGACTACACCAATAGTATCTCCTCCTATCACCCTCTTCAATCCTGGTAGATTTATCTTTATCGTATTCGAAACCATCTATCTTATAAAGGTCGTTATCCCCAGATCCTTGACCTTTGTCTATCGTGACCACTTGGCCATGTTCGGGTAAATCTTCAGTCCTCATCATGAAGTCCCTTTCAACTTGATATATTTCTTTTTCATCTCCGATCTCCAAAGATATCCTTATCTTCTTAAGATTATTACAAGTGAGCAATATAGGTTCTAGGAAATCCTTCCAGTTTTCATAGATTTCTCTTATATCCTCTGAACTGAAAACCGGGAATTGGTGTTCTTTAAACGGTTTTATCCCTAATGTTTCGTCCTCGTATTCATAATCTTCTTCGTCTCTCCAAGGGAACCTAAAGAGAACACCCTTTTTTGTACCATATGGTGAAGAAAAGCCCGAATCCTTTGCATATTCAAAGGAATAACACTCATTCGATGGTTTCGTTGGATCCAATGTCACTGAGTACCCACTTGAATGAATTTCAGGAAAATTGCAAAATGCAAAAACGGTTTGGAACCCTGTCCCATGGTAGCCAGTACTGTTAGCCTCCTTTTCCTTCTGGCTTGCCCAAATATGTTGTATCTCTTGCATGTCTCCACCTGTCTCCTTAGTTTCTTTATTATAAGTTGTAAAATGTCGTCCATCGTTCGCCACTTCAAGAGCGTCTTCAGTGAATCTCAACACCAAGATATTAGCTTTAGGCTCAAGATCATCTGTGTTCTGGACCAATTCCCTCAATATATATCTGTACCCTGCATCATGTGTTTCACGGTTTATCTTCGATTCGAGCCAAGATATAAAGTTATCAATTCTATTTATATCTCTTAAACAAGATAAACAATGAACCAACTCATTTCCCTTTGCCATCTCTTCATCATATGGTCTATGTTCACCGCAAAAGTTACAGAACAATTCATCTATCTCGCCTTTAGATGCACAGTCCTCACAGTATATCCCATCTGATTCGTTGTGCTCTGATTTCTCAATCCATTCCTTCCCGCAACCTGCGCAGTAGAGAAATACTTCTTCAGTCATCTTCATACTCCTCGTCATAAATCAAAAGTGATATAATCATATCCTCATTTTCAGGTTCTATTACCCCTTCTTCTAGTTCTTCTAAATGTTTTTTTGCACTATCTATTTTATTTTCTAGTAAATCAATCTTTTGTTCCAATTTTTTGTTAATCTTTTCTTCAGATAGTTCGGACAATTTGTACCTCTTGTATTCCAACCGGTTGAGCTTATCGTCGAGTTCCAATTTACGGTCCAACTGGTACCTTGAGATCTCATCCTGCTTCCATTCCTCAAAATTTCCTTCTAACAAATCCCTTAATCCTGATATGTTTTCAAGGATCTCTTTGAATTCGAAATCAATTCCCACACCTTCTATTTTCTGTAAAATATCTGCAATAGATAGACCATTCATCTCATCGAGAGTAGAGTCGTCAATATTGTACTTCCAGATTGAAGACTCCTTAGATACTCCATTATTGAATCCAATGTGGAAATTAGTTAATATGAGTAACTCAGAACTATCTATCAGTTGATTATCTCCTCTTAAGATTATCGAAGCTACTTTACCTTCATATGGAATCTGGAAATCTTTCAACGTGATAATCTCCTTCATACCCTTGAATAGAGGGTGATTTAAGGAAACATATTCCCCTTCTCCATCATATTCTAATGTTAGTTTATCTAGGTTCTTAATCATGGATCTTATTTTATTGAACTGATCGTGTTTGTCTAACTTGCTGCAATAGATTTCCGCTAGGAGTTTGCTTAAACCCTTTTTGTTCCCCTCTATCCTGTAACCTTCATTTTCAGGTTCTATATCCACGTTAGTACCTTCCATGACTTCGGAGAACTCCTCTATCACTATCCTCCTCTCGAGTTCAGTTTTATCATCCTCTTTCATCTCTCTTATCTCTTTGTCTAACCAATCGTTCACTCCAACGATCTCTTTTTCCTCTTTTATATCTTCTAGAATATCTTTTTCCTTCTTTATCTTGATGGGATCTAAATCATCTATCCTCTGGCCTTTTATATGTCTCTCAAACAACACATTGCCCATCGGACCTAACATCCTCTCGAAAGCTTCTATAGGTTCCATTATCCGTTCAAGTATTTTCTGATCCATCGATCCTTTAACAACCAGGTTCACGATATGGACCTCCTCAGATTCCTGTCCAATCCTATCCACCCTCCCTATCCTCTGTTCTAGTTTCTGGGGATTATAAGGTAGGTCATAGTTCACTACGCAGTCCGCAGAAACAAGATCCAAACCCTCTGATAGTACATCATTCGCGAATAAGACGGTGAAACCATCCTTCTTTTCGAACTCATTAATGACTCTACCTCGGTTCTCCATCGGTGAGTCCCCCCTGATAAAGAACAAACGATTAACATCTAGACCCTCTTTAAGCTCCGATTTTTTCTTTATGAAATATTCTATCGTGGGTCTCCATTTGGTGAAGACTATCGCTTTCCTAATTTTCCCCCTCTCACTCATATCCTTCAGCTTATCTATCATATAATCTAGCTTAGAATCACCTAGGAAACCTATTTTCCTCAAATCCTCGCAGAGCTCCTTAGCCCTCTTTCTCTCTTCATCATCTAAACTACTCTCTACAGCCTTCTGTTTCTCGGTACCGTTCAGCTGTTGTTCGTATTCGTAATCAGTTACGAATTCCCCGTCGTATTGCCATGTATTGAAGCCCTCAAATCCGTTCTGTAAAAGTCCGTACATTGCTTGTAAACAAGATGATAATTGGAGGCGATGAACCGTATGGAAGTTCTCTTTGAAGAACTCATCTAGCTTGAAGAAAAGATCATGTTCGGATACCCCTAGTATCTCCTCCTGGCTAAGCTCGATGAATGGTTCTGTGTGCGTCCTCCTTATCCTATCCTCCCCTACATCTACTCTTCTAGATCTATTGATTTCAGAATAGAACTTCCTTTTTCGATCGATCTCCTTACCTATCTCGTACCTACCTCCTACTGTGCTATCTTTTTCTAACCCTTTTTTTATTATCTTCTTTATCGATTTAATTTCATCGAGCATGTCCTGTCCTTCATAAATACTGCCCCCCTCAATATCAGAAATCATATCATCTATCAAATCGAATATTCTCTTTTTTTCCTTCTCACCAAAAGAAGATTTCATTAGCTCCTCGTTGATTTGATGGATAAGGGAGTCAAAAGAAGCTGACATCTTGAAACTTTCCTGGTCTATTTCTCTTCCCCTCGTAACCTCTAGTATCCTTTTCAGATCTTCATCCCCTAGATGTACAGGTGTTGCCGAGAGACCTAAACACCTCTTAGAGACCATTGATAGCATCATACCGAACTCTCTCCTCAACGTAGAACCTGATCTACCTATCATGTGATGAATCTCATCTATTATTAAGAAGTCGATCTCATCACGATCGATTTGTAATGGATTCGCACTTTGGAAGATTGTCTCCTTCAACCTTTCTATCCTATCGTTCCTCATGGAATCCATAGAAACGACGTAGTGGAAAGATTTATCTCCCTCTAACCCTTCCAATACCTGCCGTCCGTTGACGACTCTAAAGGGTATCCCAAACCTATAGTTCATCTCCCATCTCCATTTGTACCTCAGATGGCTCGGACATACGATTAGCACCCTTTTGAGAGGGGTCCTAAACATTTCTTCAACCATGATATAACCTGCTTCAATCGTCTTCCCTAGACCGACTTCATCAGCTATGACCAACCTATTATTTGATGAACTCATATATTTTAGAAGAGGACGGAACTGGAACGGTTTGAATATAGTTCTGCTACCACCTAACGAGGAAAAGGTATCAGGGTTAGGTTCTTCAAGATTCTTCAAAAGCAATTGTAAGAGAAAGTCCCTACCATCCAGATCACCGGTCGATCTAGATCTCTTCAAGTTAGACTTATCTTTCTCGTAATCAGATAAGTCGGATTTATTTAACAAAAGAACATCCCCATCCATATATTGATCTATATATATGTACTTAGTTTCCTCGCCCTCGCTTGAATCATAAACAAAATCACCCGGAAGGAATTCTTGGTATTGATTTTTCATAGTCGAAGAGCCATCTTGTTTATCAGGTTATATCTTTTAAAAACATTCCGGATATATGCTGATTAAGATGCCAAGGATAACGATATAGGTTTTTAACCTATATAGTGAAAATCGATTTGAAACTGCGATAGATGTAAAACATAAGTGAATGATAGTGCTAACTCATCCAACCTTCAAAACTTTTAATCCTCTTAGTATCCTTCCTTTTCTCCTCCACCCTAACAAAAACAATGAATTTTGAAAATAGGTCATAGTAAAGAAATAGAGATACAAAAATTCTCTAGAAATGAGAATCAGGAAGAGGTATGTATTTTAACAAAACATATCGAAAGTGGTGAGTGCTCCCCGAGATAAATCTCGGGGCATCCTCACTTATTGACCAGTAAAGTCTTGTAGAGAAGTTTGAGGAGTCCCTGAGGAATGGTGTGGTTTTCTTTTTATAGCCATCGATTCACTAGAACTATTTGCGTAGTGATGAGATTGTGATTCCTTTATATAATGTTCCACCTTCTAAGGTGTAATTTCACCTATTGGTCGAAAGCATTTACCTGCGGACCAAAGGTGGTTTTCATCATACCCTTTTAATTCAGGGAAGACCTCTCTTAATTCTCTCGAACTTGCGCCCTTCAAATATTGAATTACTTCAGCTATTGATTGAGAAGGGCGATGACTCAAAAAGATATGAACATGGTCTTCCTCTATACTCATCTCATAGATCTGAAAACCGTGTCTATCAGCAATTTCTAACAGAATGCTTTCCAGTTCTTTTCGAATGTCAGATCTTCGGAACATCCGAAAACGTTTATAAGGGCTTAACACTACGTGATACAGGCTTTGGCCAAAGCCGTG
>Ga0207421_10002207_pt1 | contig 24354 bp, 19 predicted proteins | sample SodLakKL_010_SED_4_FD_187542 | JGI IMG/M metagenome (GOLD analysis project Ga0207421, IMG submission 187542) | Alkaline sediment microbial communities from Lake Tanatar, Kulunda Steppe, Russia - 8KL_010_SED (SPAdes) (version 2) | ecosystem: Environmental > Aquatic > Non-marine Saline and... | reverse complement strand
TGCGCCTTGTACGGCGGCGGCACCGTGCAGGAGGAAGCGGGTCTCCGCGGCGCGAAGACAGCGACCTACACCCTCGATCCCGACATCTTCATCGCCGTCGATTGTTCGCCTTGTCAGGATTCCTTCGGCGGTGACGAGATCAGCGGCAAACTGAACGAAGGATTCCTCGTCCGTTTCCATGATCCCAACCAGATCATGCACCGCGGCATGAAAAGACATATCGAAGAGTTGGCCGCAAAACACAACATCAAATACCAACACTACCATTCCAAGGGAGGCACCGACGCCGCCCGTGCCCAACTCTCCCGCAGAGGAGTGCTCGTCGCGACCATCGGCATGCCCGCCCGCTACATCCATTCGACCACTTCGATGATCCACCAAAATGACTATGAAGCCGTCCGGGCGATGCTCAAGGAACTCGTCAAGACCTTGGACAGCGACACGGTCGCGGAGATCAAGAAAAACGTCTGAGCAAAAAGCCCTTCGCGCGGTGTAGCCTGTCACGCCAGCGCCAAGAGGGGCTTTCAACATAGATCGCAATCCTAAATATGGGACCCCGTAAAGGGGCCTGAAATGAAGGAGAGATTCAACATGCGTAACACAAAGGTCAGTGAAATGACCGTCATGGCCATGTTCGTGGCCATCATCGTCGTCATGGCGTTGATTCCCCAAGTGGGATTTTTCCAATACGGGGGTATCGCCTTCACGCTTCTGCACATCCCGGTCATCATCGGCACCATCTATGGCGGACCCAAGTTCGGGCTTTCGCTCGGATTCGCCTTCGGACTCTTCTCGATGATCGTCGCCTTCATGCGTCCCGACCCCGCAAACGTCATTTTCCAAAATCCCGTGGTCGCCATCGCGCCGAGAATGATTTTTGGTCTGGTGACCTGGTATATCTTCGTGGGGTTGAAGCGCCTTTCCGACTTCCGTCTCCGGGTGGCGCTCACGTTCTTGTTGGGAACGCTTGTCCACACTGTGGTGACCTTGTCTTTCGTCATCTTGTTCTTGGGTTTCTTCCGGGAGTTCATCGGCGAATTCATCAATCTCATCATCATCGTTTTCCCGTTGAACGGAACCATCGAGATTGTGACGGCCGTTCTTGTCGGGACACCGGTCATCATGGCCCTCTGGCGTTCAGCAGCATTCCACCCCCCGCATGATGAGGGTCCGCAAACGGAAGGGTAGGTATGGACATGAAACTCTACATCGACATCGGCAACTCCGATATCGTCATCGGCAAAGGGAACGGCTCCATCGAAGAGACCTACCGCTATCATACCGACATGAAGAAATCGGGTGATGAGTACTATGCCCTCTTGAAACATCTCTTCCATGATGTCGACGACGTCGTCATCGCCAGCGTCGCACCAATAGTGAATGATGCTTTCAAGACGTTCATGCAGCGCTATTTCGGCATCCGCCCCCTGTTCGTCGGTCCCGGAGTGAAAACCGGAGTCAGAATCAAGACGGACTATCCACAAGAAGTGGGAGCCGACCTCGTTGCAGCGGCCGCCGGCGCCATCGCCCATTACGGGCGTGATGCCATCATCATCGACATGGGCACGGCCACGACCTTCACCTACATGGAAGAAGGCGAAATCAAGGGTGTTTCCATCACTATCGGGCTGGACACCAGCAAGGACGCACTCGTCGAAAGAGCCCAACAACTCCTCCAGTTCGAGTTCCAAAAACCCGAGAAGATCCTCGGGACGAACACTATCGAAGCCTTGAACGCCGGATTCCTCCACGGCCATGTCTTCCAGATCGAGGGGATGGTTGAAAGCATCCTCTCCGCCAGAGAGGAAAAAGACATCCCCGTACTCGTCATCGGTGGTTCGAGCAGGCACCTCGAAGGGCTTTTGCCCAAGCACTACCGTTTCGACGAACACCTGGTTTTGAAAGGCCTTGTGGCGATATCCGAGAAAAACGAGTGACAAAGCCCTTTACCGACACAAAATATTTTTCGCGCTTTTTCGCCCGTCTCCCGGAACCACCCGGAGACGGGCTTAGCCAGCTCTCGGTCTTCGGATGAAAAAATTCTTGGGCGCGGCTTTCCATCTCCGGCCCCCCTTCGAAGGCGGCCTTGAGAATCAAGGCGGTGGTCTGTGCTCCCGCATGGTCATCGACCGGATGGTCTACTGTTTCGACGATTGGTTCCCACCCGCTTTCATTGACAAAAATGCCCGTTGAATCTATAATGATACCGACACTTTATAAAGGAGATGAAGAAGGGTGTTTGAGAGGATCAGGACCATCATCGCCGAAGAGCTCGACGTCGACAAGGCCTCGATCGAGCCCCGATCGAAGTTGGCCGACGACCTCGGCGCCGACTCCTTGGACGCCGTGGAACTCATCATGGCGATCGAAGAGGAGTTCGATGTCGAGATCGACGACAACGACGCCACGAAGATCAAGACCGTTCAGGATATCGTCGACTATCTGGAAAAAGTCTCGAAATGAATACCCATCCCCGGATGGGTATTTTTTTATTTCCCGCGGGCGTATGGTAAAATAGAGTTTGACCAACACCGAAGGGAAGGGACACGAAGATGAAGAGACTGCTTCTCATCGACGGCTCGAATCTGATGTTTCGGGCTTATTATGCCACGGCGTATTCGGGAAACCTCATGCGGAATTCGAAAGGCGAGTACACGAATGCCGTGTACGCTTTCACCAACATGTTGAACCGGATCCGCGAAGAGCATTTCACCCATGTGCTCGTCGCTTTCGACAAAGGCAAAGCGACGTTCCGCCACAAGGCATACGAAGAATACAAGGCCAAACGGAAACCGATGCCCGACGAATTCAAAAGCCAGCTTTCTTTCGTCAAGGAAGTCCCCAAAAAGCTCGGCATGGCCGTCCATGAATCCGAAGAGATTGAAGCCGACGACATCATCGGCTCTTTCGCGAATAGACATTACGATGATTTCGACGCCATCGAGATCATCTCCAACGACCGCGACCTCTATCAGCTTCTGAACCACAAGGTGACCATGCGGATCGCCAAACGCGGTCTCGACATCGATGAGACCTACACGCAAAAGAGTCTCGAGAAGGATTTCGGCATTTCTCCCGCGCAAGTCCCCGATTTGAAAGGCCTCATGGGTGATGCTTCCGACAACATCCCCGGAATCCCCGGGGTGGGCGAGAAGACGGCCCTTAGACTTCTGCACGAATACGGCTCCATCGAGAACATCCTCAAGAACCTGAATGAATTGAAGGGGAAACTCAAGGAGCGAATCTCCGAGAACGCGGACGAAGCCCTGCGCTGGCGGGATCTCGCAAAAGTGAAGCTTGACGCCGAAATAGGTCCGGACCTCGCGGCCACCGCATATGAAGGGCCTGACAAATCCGAACTCAAGAATTTCTATGAGCGGATGGAGTTCCACAGCCTCCTGAAGCGGCTCGAGGGAGGAAAGAAGAAAAACAAGGCAAAGAAGACGGTAATCATCCGCGACGAGAAGAAGATTCCCGCCGTGTTGCGCGGACATGTGCATATCGTCCTTGAAGCTTTCGGGGAGAATTACCACCACGCCGAGCGGCTCGGTTTCGGCCTCGAAAGCGATGCGGGATGTTTCTTCATACCCTATGATGTCTTTTTGGCCTCGGAAAGCATGAAGGATTTCCTCGCGGACGATGCTTGCAAGAAGTCGACCTTCAATCTGAAACGGATGAATGTCATGCTCAAACAAGACGGCGTCGAACTCCGGGGTGTCACTTTCGACCTTCTCCTCGCGGTCTATTGTCTGAACCCGAGTTACGCCGATAAGGACTTCCGCGTCGTTTCCGCCCGGTTCGGAGAAGATGACGTCCCCTATCTGGAGGAAGTCTATGGAAAAGGCGCGAAGAGCGCCGTCCCCGATGAAACGACGTATACCGACTACGCCGTGAAAAAGGCCTCGCTCCTCGCCGGCCTCGAAGAAGAAGTCGCTTCCGAACTCGAAAAACGAGAACAGACCCCGCTCTTCCAAGACATCGAGATGCCCCTCGCGCCGATTCTCGCCCGCATGGAGGAAAGGGGTGTGCGCATCGATCTCGAAGCCTTGAAAGACATCGAAAAACAGTTGGATGAAGAACTCGATTCCATCACGGAGGAGATCCATCATCTCGCAGGGACCTCTTTCAACATCGCTTCTCCCAAACAGCTCGCCGAAGTACTTTTTGAAAGGCTCGACCTGCCCGTCTTGAGAAAAACGAAGACCGGTCCGTCGACGAGCATCGACGTGTTGAAGAAACTCGCGGATAGACACCCGATCATCAAGAAAATCATGCGTCACCGCACCGTGAACAAATTGAAGACCGCCTATGTGAAGAGTCTTTTCGACGCGGCGAAGGAAGGCCGCATCCACACCATCTACAAGCAGGCGCTCACCCAGACGGGAAGACTCTCTTCCATCGAGCCGAACCTCCAGACCATCCCCATCCGCACCGAGACCGGCAGAAAACTCCGCCGTGTCTTCCGCGCGGATGAAGGATGCGTGCTCCTCACGGCCGACTACTCGCAGATCGAGCTTCGTCTCCTCGCCCACATGGCGAAAGAGAAGGAACTCATCCGCGCCTTCGAAGAAGGCGAAGACATCCACACCCATACCGGCCGAGAGATTCTCGGCAAGCAGGAACTTTCCGCCGATGAAAGGCGTCTCGCCAAAGCGGTGAATTTCGGCATCATCTACGGACAAAGCCCTTATGGTCTTTCCGAGGAGCTCTCCATCTCCGTCGCCGAAGCCCGACGTTTCATCGAACGCTATTATGAGCGCTTCCCGGGCATCAAGGCCTTCATGGACAAAGTGATAGAACAAGCCGAAAAAGAGGGGTTTGTCGAGACGTTGTACGGCCGTAGACGCTACATTCCCGAGATGAAAAGCAAGATCCACGCTCAACGGGAGAATGGCAAACGCATCGCCATGAACGCTCCTTTACAAGGGAGCGCCGCCGACATCATCAAGATCGCCATGATCCTGGTCGAACAAGCTCTCGTTGAAAAGGACCTGCAAAGCCGTCTCGTGCTGCAGATCCATGATGAACTCGTCTTGAACGTCAAAGAGGAAGAACAAGACGTCGTCAAGGATCTTGTCAAGGAGAAGATGGAAGGTGCCGCCGACCTGCTCGTACCTTTGACGACGGAAGTCGCTCTCGGAGGGAATCTCGATGAAGCGAAATGAACCTACGCGTGAAGGGGTCATGGCCAAGAGTTTCCTCGTGAACGCCTCGCTCATCGTCATCAAGGGCGCGGGAGGCTTCCTTTTCTTCTCCACGGCGCTCATCGCCGACGCCTTCCATTCTCTTTCCGACCTCGTGAGCGATACACTTGTCATCTTCGGCGTCCGCCAGACGAAGAAGCCGCCCGACAGGGAACATCCCATCGGCCACGGCAAAATCGAGTATGTGCTCTCGATCTTCCTCGGTTTTGTCGTCCTTTTCATCGCCTATCAGATCGGCCGCCAAGCCGTGGCCGTATTCGGTGACACACCCACCGCCCCGAGCATCTACGCGCTTGTCGTCGTGGTCTTCGTCATCGCCTCGAAGCTCCTTCTTTCGCGCTATTTACTTGCCCGTGCCGATGTGTTACACTCACAAGTACTGAAGGCATCCGGCAAGGAATCCTTCGTCGATGTGCTCGGCTCCGTCGTCGTCCTCCTCGGGGTGTCTTTCGGCTATCTCGGGGGACGGACGGGCGTCACATGGCTCCTCTATGCCGACAGTGTCGCCGCGCTCCTCGTGATCCTCTTCATCATCCGTGTCGCTATCAGCATCCTCGCCGACTCGGTCTCTTCCATCATCGGGAAGAACGCTCCCGAAAGCGTCATCGAGGAGACGAAGAACCACATCGAGCAGATTGAAGGCGTGCGCGGCGTCGACAAGCTCACCATGCTCGTCTATGGACACTACTATCAGGTGATGGTCGACATCCGTGTCGACGGAAGCAAAAGCGTCGCCGAAGGCCACGAAATCGCCCATGAAGTCAGAAACCGCTTGCGTGCGGAAAAACAGATACAACATATCACAGTCCATGTCAATCCGGAGGTGGAATCATGAGTGAGAGTCTTTGCATGAAACGGAACAGTGTACGCAAGTTCCAAAGAAAAGAGGTTTCCGACACCGTCGTCGAGAAACTTCTCCGAAGCGCCATGCAGGCGCCTTCGGCCAGAAACCAGCAGCCTTGGCGGTTCATCGTGATCAAAAACCGTGAAATCCTCACCGAACTCGGCGGCATTTCCCAAGGTGCTTGGCCTCTGAAGGAGGCCCCCGTCGCCATCCTCACCCTGATCGACGTATTGGAAGACGGCCGCAAGGAGATGTGTCCGCAGGACCTTTCGGCGGCCACACAGAACATCCTCCTCGAAGCCGTGCACCAAGGTCTCGGCGGTGTCTGGATCGGCGTCTACCCCTTGGAAGAACGGATGGAGAAGGTCGAAAACATTGTCCGCCCTGCGGAAGGAACCCCGTTTTCGCTCATCGCCCTCGGCCATCCCGAGGAGAAGAAAGATATCGTCCACCGTTATGACCCCGCGAAAGTGCAGGTCATCGAGTAGGTGCCCGAACTTCCCGAAGTGGAGACGGTCAGAAGGTCCTTGCAGCGACTCGTCTCCCATAAGACCATCGCCCGGGCGGAAATCCGCTGGCCCCGCATGGTCGAAAATCCGGAAAGTTTCTCCCTTGAACTTGTCGGGAAAACGATTCTTTCCGTGTGGCGCCGGGGGAAGTATCTCCTTTTCGACCTGGGCGAAAAGGTCCTCGTCAGCCATCTCCGCATGGAGGGGAAGTATTTCTTGAAAGATGCGGACGCTCCCGGAGAAAAACACGAACACGTCAAGTTCGTCTTCACCGACGGCTTGGCCCTCGTCTATCACGACGTCCGCAAGTTCGGCACGTTCTGTCTTCGGAGAAAAGACGAACTGCATGAGGTGCCGCCCCTTTGTCGGCTCGGCAAAGAGCCCTTGGCACCGTCTTTCGACGCGACCCATCTCGCTTCCGTTCTGAAGGGTACCCGCCCTTTGAAGGCGGCGCTTTTGGACCAGCGCATCATGGCCGGCATCGGCAACATCTATGCCGACGAGATCCTCCATTGCGCAGGGCTCCATCCGGAGATTCCCGCGGGAAGCCTTTCTTTTGAGGATACGGAAAGGTTGGCGGCATGTGCGCAAAAAATCATACAAGATGCCGTCGAGCTCGGCGGCACGAGCATCAGGACCTACAAGGACACGCTCGGTGTCACGGGCCGATTCCAGCAGAGACTTTCCGTGCATACCAAAGAGGGAGAAGACTGCCCCGAATGCGGCACGAAAATCCTGAAGAAGAAAATCGGTGGACGAGGCACATACTTTTGTCCCGTCTGTCAGAAGGAACGAAAGAAGGGATAGTGTGGCCAAACTGATCGGTTTGACGGGCGGCATCGCCACGGGAAAATCCACCGTGAGCGAGATGTTCCGTTCCGAAGGCATCCCGGTCATCGATGCCGACGAGATCGCCAAAGAGGAGATCAAGAAGGGCAAAGACGCCTACAAGGAGATCCATGCGCTCTTCGGCGACGAGATTCTCGCGACCGACGGCGAGATCAACCGCAACAAACTCGCACGGAAGCTCTTTTTCGATATCGCCGCCCGGAAAAAGATCAACGAGATCGTCCATCCCCGCGTGAAACGGATCGTCATGAACGAAGTGAAACATCTCGAGGACTACGACACCCCGATCATCGTCCTCGATGTGCCCTTGCTTTTCGAGACCGACTTCCATAAACTCGTCGACATCAGTGTGCTCGTCTATGCCCGGCGCAAGGACCAAATCGAGCGTATCGTCGCCCGGGAAAACATCGACGAAGATTACGCGCGCAAGAAGATCCGCGCCCAGATGCCGATCACGAAGAAGCGCGAACTCGCCGATTATGTCATCGACAACTCCAAAAACATCATCGAGACCAGGAAATCCTACCAACGGGTCCTGAAAAAGATCCGCAGGTCCCTCGACACATGAGATGGGGTGTGAAGCCATGAAAAGCGTCGCCGCCGACGACAAACTCCGCATCGTCTCCCGCGCGAACCTTTCTCCCGCGCACGTGCACACATTGAATCTCCTCTATCTGCCCGTGGTCGGCCGGGACGCTTTTTCGCTATACATGACGCTTCATTCCCTCATCGACCGCTCCAAGCTGCAGTCTCCCACCTACCCCCATTCCTTTCTCTATGACCTCCTCGATATGAATCCCGGGGCTTTTTTCAGCGCTCGGCAGACGTTGGAGGCGAGCGCGCTCATCGAGACCTACAAAGGAGAGGAAGATTATCTTATCGAACTCTTCCCTCCGCTCTCGGCGGAAAGTTTCATCAAAGACGCCCCTTTCGGGGCGTATCTGAAACAAAGGATTGGCGAGGAGCGTTTCAACGACCTCATCGCGCATTTCCGGATCGTCCGTCCGAAGAAGGGGGACTACCGGAACTGTTCGGTCCGTTTTGACGAGGTCTTTCCGCCGGTCGCCGCTCCCGTGAAGAGTCGCGCGAGTTTCATGGCGGCCGAAGCGAAAAAGACCGAGATCCTTCATGCGACCGACATCGACCTCGTCCTCGAAAGCCTGCCTCCTTCCCTCGTGTCGGACAAGACGAAGACCAAACGCTGCAAGGAGAAACTGAAAGAGATCGCCTATATCTATAACCTGAACGAGGAGACGCTCCGGAAACTCCTCCGTCAGAGCCTCCTTGAGGACGGCACGATCGATTTCGCCGAACTTTCGCGCTTAGCCCAGAAAAGCTATGCGGGCGAAAAACGCGTACGCATCCGGAAAAAAAGCGACACTTACAACCTTGAATACTTCAAGTCGGTCCACCCGAAAACGCTTCTCGAGGAAGCGACCGGCATGCGGGCGCCCGCGGCCGACGCCCGGGTGATCGAACGCCTCGTGACGGAGACCGACCTCTCTCTCGAGGTCATCAATGTGCTCATCGCCTACGTGTTGAAAGAACTCGACCAGCGGTTCCCGACCTACAACTATTTCGAGAAGATCGTCGGCGAGTGGAAACGTACCGACATCGCTTCCGCCGAAGACGCCGTGGCCCACATCGAAAAGAAGGTGCGCAACCGGAAAGAGAAATCCCGTTCCCAAAGGAAAGGCGGACGGGTCCGTGATGCCGGGGTCGACTGGCTGGACGACTACCTCGATGACAAGGAGAAATGATCATGCGCCCTTACAAGTTCAAAAAGAATCCCGGCATCGTCGAGAAGACGATTGAAGAACTCGCCGATGATGCCCGGCTGAAGGAGTTCTTCCTCGAAAATGACGTCGCGGCGGAAGCAATCGAGGACGCTTTGAACGAGCTTCTCACCTACCGGGAAGAATATGTCCATTGCGAAGGCTGCCGGGGGCTTTCCTACTGCAAGCAGGAAACGACCGGCATGCAGCCGGTGCTTTCTTATCGCAAGGGGCGGATTTTCCTCGAGTACCACCCTTGCACATATCTTCGCGCCGAGAGCGAAGAGCGTGCCGCGTTTTCCCGGGTGGACGCCCTCTATATGCCGGCCATGGTCAGAAGGGCGCGGCTGGACGATTTCTATCAACGGAGCGCCGAACGCCGGAACCTCTATTCCAAGATCATCGCCCTCACGAACCAATACCACAAAGGAGAGAGGATCAAGGGACTGTATCTCCACGGCCGCTATCACGTCGGCAAGACCTACGCCCTCGCCGCCTGCGGCAACCGGTTCGGCGAACTGGGCCATGAGGTCGTGTTGGCCTATTATCCCGATGTCGTCCGCGAACTGAAGAGTTCCATCAAAACCGGCGATCTGGAAATGCGGATCGAACGGTTGAAAACCGTCGAGATCCTCATGTTGGACGATATCGGCGGCGAGTCCTTCTCCGCTTGGATCCGTGACGAGATTCTCGGCCCTGTCCTGCAGCACCGTCTTCTCGACGAACGACCGACCTTCTTCACCTCGAACGTTCCCCCGCAAGGACTCAAGGAATATCTCACCATGCAGGAGAAAGACACCGAGATCATCAAGGCGCATAGGATCATCGAGCGCATCATGAATCTCGCGGATGTCGTCAAACTCACCGAGGCCATCGAGGAAGATTGACAATCCGCCCTTAATCGTCTATAATCCCTATTAAGACCGTGAAGAGGCCAGGGCCCTTCCCGTCCGAAAGCGAGGCGGGACGGTGAAAGCCGCCAAGGGGAAGGCGCCACTCCCTCGGAGTCGGACCCGAAAGGGATTCCCGTTTCCCGCGTTAAGGGCTCGAGTGCGTGCGAACTAAGGTGGTACCGCGGTGAAAAGTCGTCCTTAATCCCAAGGGACGCTTTTTTATAAAGGAGGCTAAGCCGTGCTGAAAAAGGATCTCACCGTCAAAGGGCTCCAAGAACACATAAAACAAATCGACTTCCATCCCGACAAGAAACACGAAGTCGTGTTGAAACTCTTCGAGGAGGTCGGCGAGCTCAGTGTCGAGATGCGCAAAGAACACCAAAAAGGCCTCACCGAAGAGAGGAAGAAAGCCATAAAGTACGAACTCTACGATGTCCTCCACTATGTCACCCACATCGCCAACATCTACGGCATCGATTTGGAGGATGCGATCATCGAGAAGGACAGGATCAACGAAGAACGCTATGAAGAAGGCAGGAGGCGGAAGAAATGATCACCATCACATTCCCCGACAATTCGAAACGAGAATACGAAAAAGGTGTGACTCCGAAAGCGGTCGCGAAAGCGATCGCTCCGGGTCTTGCGAAAAAGAGCGTGGCCGCAAAAATCGACGGCGTCCTCACCGAACTCGACCGTCCCATCGAGACGGATGCTTCGCTCGAGCTTGTCGTGAAAGGGACGGATGCGGCTTTCGAGGTGTTGAACCACTCCACGGCGCATCTTCTGGCCCATGCGGTGAAAAGGCTCTATCCCGACGCCCGTTTCGGTGTCGGTCCCGCCATCGACGAGGGTTTCTACTACGACATCAAGACGGATGAAGCCATCCGCGACGAGGACCTCTCCCGGATCGAGGAAATGATGCGAAAAATCGCCAAAGAGGATTTGCCCATAAAGAGAGAGGTTGTCACGAAGGAAGAAGCGGTCTCCCGCTTTTCCGCCGATCCCTACAAGCAAGAACTCCTCCAAGAGATCGAGGATGACGAAATCACCCTCTACAGCCAGAACGGATTCACCGACCTCTGCCGGGGCGGCCATGTCGAACGCACCTCCCTCATCAGGCATTTCAAACTTCTCTCCGTCGCCGGCGCCTATTGGCGCGGCGACAGCGAAAGGGAGATGCTGACGCGGATCTATGGCACGAGCTGGTTCACGGAAGAAAAGCTCGACGAGTATCTCGCGCTCCGCGAGGAACGCCGCGAACGGGACCACCGGAAACTCGGCAAGGAACTGAAGATTTTCCTGTTGAGTGACGAGGCCGGGCAAGGACTTCCCATCTGGCTTCCGAACGGGTTCACCGTCCGCCGCGTCCTCGAGGAATACGTCCAGCGCCTCGAAAGACGTTACGGCTACAAACACCTATCCACCCCCATCCTCGGCACACGGCAACTCTATGAGACGAGCGGCCATTTCAAACATTACAAAGACGACATGTTCCCCCTGATCGAGGACGAAGACGAAAGCTATGTCCTCCGGCCCATGGCCTGCCCCCATCACGCCATCGTCTACAAGAGCGAATTGAGAAGTTATCGGGACCTCCCCCTCCGCTATGCCGAGATCGTCACGCAGTACCGCTATGAAAAGAGCGGCGCCCTTTCGGGTCTCGAGAGGGTCCGGGCGATGACGTTGACCGACGCCCACATCTTCGCGCGAAAGGACCAGATCAAACACGAGGTGCTTTCCGCCTACGGCCTCATCCGGAAGGCGATCAACGATCTCGGGCTCACAATCGAATATGTGGAGCTCGCGCTCCGCGATGCGGACAAGGGCAAGTTCCACGAGAGCGACGAACTCTGGGACGAAGCCGAGAAAGTCATGAAGGAACTCCTCGACGAAGAGAGGATCGAATACACGGAAATGAAAGGCGAGGCCGCGTTCTACGGCCCCAAGATCGACATCCAGGTCAGGACCGCCCTCGGCCACATCATCACCATGAGCACCGTACAGCTCGACTTTTTGCTGCCGGAACGTTTCGACCTCACCTACATCGGCGAAGACGGGAAAAGACACCGCCCCGTCCTCATCCACCGTGGACTGATCTCCACGTGGGAACGCCTCATGAGCATCCTCTTGGAGCAATTCAAGGGCGCCTTCCCGACTTGGCTCGCCCCCACCCAGGCCGCGATCATCCCCGTGAGCGTGGAGAAGCACCTGGATCACGCCAACAAACTCCAAGGCCTCTTCCTTGATGCCGATTACCGCACGGAAGTGGATGACCGCGAAGAGAAACTCGGCAAAAAGATCCGCGACGCCCAACAGAAGAAGATTCCCTTCCAGCTCGTCATCGGCGACAACGAGGTCGAAGAAAACACCGTCACCTACCGCCGCTACGGCGAGAAGGAGCAACACACCGTCGGCTTTGATGAATTCATGGAACTTTTCGCCAAAGAGATCGCCCAAAAGAAATGAGCGCCCCGGGGGCGCTCATTTCTTTTGTCTAAGGCTTATGATGTATCGATGCTCAACCCTCTTTTTTCAATGACCGCACGAACGATTCATCGGGGTCGATGAAGATTGTGGCATGGTTCTTGTAGGTGACAAAACAGGGTTGTCTTCCCGGAATCTTCTTGATGTTTCTTTTCTCGGTGTAATCGACGGGCACGCTCGAGGAGAGCCGCATCTTCGAGTGGTAGGCGGCCAGTTGTGCGGCCGTGCGGATGGTCGTCTCGGAGAGGGGGAAGCCCTTTTTCACGACGACATGGCTTCCCGGGGCGTCTTTCACATGGAACCACACATCCGCGGGCTTGGCGAGCTCATGCGTGATGCGGGCGTTTTGGGTGTTGTTCTTGCCGACGAGGATCTCCATGCCCGTCTCGTCAAAAAAGACCATGGGCTTTGTGGCTTGTCGGGGCTTCCGCTTTTTTGTTCCGCTTTTTTTCATGCGGAGATAGCCTTCGCGGACGAGTTCCTCGCGGATCTCCTCGAGCTCGGCGAGAGTGGCTTCGTCGAGTTGGCTCTCGATGAGCCCGAGATATTCCTTCTCCCGTTTGGAGCGGACAATCTGTTGCTTGATGTGGGGGATGCTTTTTTTTTGTTTCTTCGCCCGTTCGAAATAGTCGGTGGCATTCTCCACGGCGCTCTTTTGCGGGTCGAGGCGGATGCTTACCGTTTCGCGGGTCGCATAGTCTTCGCATTCCAGATGTCTGTCGCCCTTTTCCACTCGGGATTGATAGGCGAGGAGGAGTTCCCCCTTCTTTTGGAGACGGGGATACTTCTCCGCCTTGCGGAAGTCGGCGTGGAATTTCTCGATTCTTTCTTCCAGCCGCGTTCGGCGCTTGCCGACAAGCGCGGCGAGTTCGTCCTTCCGTTGGCTTTTCTTATGGGTGCGCACTTTCTCGGAAAAGACCCGGTCCAACAAAGCCGACGGAGACGAAAAATGTATCGCCTCCCCTTCGGCGTGTGTGAGCTCGTAGGAGGCGAATCGCACCTTCTCGCCTTGTTTCATCTCGTAGGCCTTCTCCCGGATGATCTCTTGGCAGGCTTCCAAAGGCTCCTTGTTCTTTCTGCGGTGGAAGAACTCGCGGATGAGTTGCGGAGAGACACCCTGGATCTTTCCCAGGTAGTCCCTCTCGTTTTCGCTTCGAAGCGAACCGAGGACTTCGGCGAGATCCTCTTCGCGGTAAGGGTCCATTCTTTCGTCCTCGGGCCATGCATAGACGGCGCCGGCCGCCATCGTGCGTCTCTCATCGAAAGGAGGGATGCGGCGGAGCGCATCGAGGATGGTGAAATCCTCCTTCGTCAGCACGAGGTTCGCGTCTTTTCCGAAAAACTCCATGACGAGACGCCTTGTCTCTTTGATTCCCGTGTCCATGCGGATGCGGATCGTGAATGACAACACCCGGTCGTTTCTGTGTTGGCGGATTTCCTCGATCGCGCCGCCTTCGAGGTGCTTTCTCAGCAACATGCAAAACATCGGCGGGGTATAGGGTTTCTCGTGGCGTTCAGCGGTGAGATGGATGCGCGCTTCGGACCCCTTGAACCGGAGATAGAGCGTCTCCGTCCGCTTTTGGCGTACGGAAAAAAGGAAGGTCGCCTCGTCAAGCTGATGGACCTTCTGGATCCTTCCTCCGAGGAGCCTCTCTTCAAGTTCTTCCTTCACATGTCCAAGCATCACGCCGTCGAAACTCATGTCATCACCCGTTTCATTATAACATGCCCGGCGTTGTTCTTGGAAAATCGATAAAATGACTCTTACAAATCGGACGAAAAAGTGTTATCATATTTAATAATGGAGAATTCGGAAAAAGCATTTGACAAAGCAAAAACGGAGGGAGCGGTCGCATGAAACTGAATGAACGCGGATTGCTGATTGTCTTGAGCGGCCCCTCCGGCGTCGGCAAGGGAACGGTGCGTAAAGCCCTTTTCGACTTGGAAGGCCACGATCTCGTCTATTCCACCTCCATGACCACTCGCCCCCAACGCGAAGGGGAAGTCGAGGGTCTCGACTACTATTTCGTGAGCCGCGAGGAGTTCGAGAGACGCATCCGCGATGACGCCTTCCTCGAATGGGCCGAATTCGTCGGCCACTATTACGGCACCCCCCGGGACAAGGTCGATGAACAGATCAAACAAGGCAAGGAAGTCGTTCTCGAGATCGAGGTCCAAGGTGCGCTGCAGGTCAGGGAAAAAGCGAAGGACGGCGTCTTCATCTTCATCGCCCCCCCGAACCGCGAAGCCCTCTACAGACGGCTCCTCCGCCGCGGCACCGAATCCGGGGACACCATCCAGAAACGCATGGACAAGGCCGAACGCGAATTTCCCCTCGCCCACAAGTACGACTACATCGTCGTCAACGACGAGGTCACGAACGCCGCCGACCGGGTCTTGGCCATCATCCGCGCCGAACACGCACGCACCGAACGCGCCATCCATAAATACAAAGAACTTTTGGGAGTTGATGAGAATGAGTGAGAAGAATGTCGAAGGTCTCCGCTATCCGTCCATTGACGAACTTCTGAAACGGATCGATTCCAAATACAAACTGGCCTACACCGCCGCCATGCGGGCGAAGATTATCCGCGAGAAGGAAGACACGACCATCGAGGCGAAATGCGTGAAACCCGTCGGCATCGCGTTGGAAGAGATCCGCGAAGGCAAGATCGACATCGAGTTCGAATAATGAAAAAGTAGATCGCATCTACTTTTTTTTTCGTACCGTGTGCTATAATCAGGGTGGAAACCGGAGTGATGAACCTCATGAAAAAAGCGTTCCAGACACTGGTGAAACTCTTGGACCTTCAGGAGGGGAACACTCCCCCTTTCGAAGGCAGACTCATCGAGTTGGAAGTTGACGAGGCCAGGAATTCCTGGTCTTTTGCCATTGAATTGGAAAAACCCCTGGAGGTCGGACTATTCAAGCGTTTCATCACCCGCTTGGAGAGTCTTTCCTCCTTTTTGGACACTTGTGACACGGTAACCTATAGCATCGAATACGAGAATCCCGACCCCTCTCTCCTCAAGGACTACTATGATTTCGCCCTTGAACGCTTGATAGCGAAAAAACCCCGTTTTGAAGCGATGCGGGGCTTCGAGGTGGAAAGGGAAGAAAACCGTCTTTCCTTGCGTTGCCCCAAAGACGGCGACTATGTCCGCGAACTCCTCGTCGAGGTCGAGAAGATGCTCCTCGATTTCGGCTTCGACGCCAAACTGGACGTAGAGTTCTGTGAAGAGGCAGAAACCATCGCCTCCCAAATCGAACGTGCCGCCGAAGAGGCCGAAGAGGAAGAGCACGCCCAAGAAGAGGAAGAAGAGCGGCTCCATTTCGAATATTTCTATGACCGCCGCATCAAGAAGGTGACCCACGAGATCCCTTCCGTTCCCGTCAACGAGGATGACCTCCTCGAATACCGTTCCGCCCATCAATCCGCCGAGTTCGCCATCGAGGGGATCATCCATTCCGTCGACAGGCGCCCCATCAAAAAAGAGACTGTGCTCTACACTTTCATCCTCTCGAGCGAGAACGACTCCCTCTATGTGAAGAAGTTCGTGAAAGGCAAAGAAGAGGACCTCTATCTCTCCAAGACCGTTCCCGGTATGAAAATGCGCGCCAAGGGCAGCGCCAAACATGACGATTTCAACGACGAGGTCGTCCTCATCGTCCATATCGTCGAGAGGACGAACCGTCCCGTCCCCCTGCAGACGAGGAAGGACGAGGCGGCGAAGAAACGCGTCGAACTGCACCTCCATACGAAGATGTCGACACTCGACGGCATCGATGCCGTCGAGGACTATGTCGCCGCGGCGGCCGCCTTCGGCCATGAAGCCCTGGCCGTCACCGACCACGACGGTGTGCAGGCCTTCCCCGAATTCGCGAAGGCCGCGAAGAAGGAAGGCGTCAAACCGATATACGGCGTCGAACTGTCCGTGGTCGACGAAAAAGAGACCGAGGCCGCGACGGGTGAATACGAAGGCTCCTTGCGCGATGCTGTCTATACCGTCTTCGACATCGAGACGACAGGCCTTTCCGCCCAAGAAGACAAGATCATCGAGATTTCCGCCTTGAAAATCAAAGGCCACCAGGTCGTCGACAGGTTCGATGCTTTCGTCAATCCTGAAGAGCCCTTGTCATCCTTCACCAAAGAACTCACCGGCATCAGTGACCGCGATGTCAAAGCGGCCAAGACCATCGACGAGGTGCTTCCCGAATTCAAGACTTTTTTCCAAGGGACCATCCTCGTGGCCCACAACGCCTCTTTCGACATGGCGCATATCGAAGAGAATTTGAAACGGCTCCAACTCCATGATGGGCCCTATCCCGTCATCGATACCCTGGAAATCGCCCGACAGCTCTATGGCGACAAACTCAAGCGTTTCAACCTGAAAGCCGTAGCCAAACATTTCAAGGTCGAACTCACAAGGCACCACCGTGCCGAATACGACACGCGGGCGACGACCGACATCTTCCTTTCCATGCTCGCCGACCTCGACAAAGAGGGCGTGAGGACCTTCGACGATTTGAAGAACCTCGCCAAGAAGGTGGCTCGCGTTGATCCCTTCCGCCATGCCCAAGCGGGCCATGTGAGTGTCCTCGCCACGAACAGGGAAGGGTTGAAGAACCTCTACAAACTTGTGAGCCTCACCAACACCAAGCATTTCCAAAAAGGGCCCAAACTGCCGCGAAGAGTCCTCGAAAAACACCGCAACGGCCTTCTTGTCGGGAGCGGCTGCATGAACTCCGACTTCTTCGAGACGGCCATGAATCTCGATATGGAGACATTGGAGAAGAAAGCGGGATTTTTCGATTATCTGGAAATCACTCCGCCGGAAGACCACGTCCATCGCGAAAGCGATATGGAGGATGCGAAGAAACGGGTGGAAAAAGCGATAAAACGCATCGTCACTGTCGGAGAGAAGACGGACACTCCCGTATGCGCGGTGAGCGACGCCCACCACATCGAAGAATCCTCGGTACGCTACCGCGACATCTATGTCCGCACTCCCATCGTCGGCGGCGGCTATCACAGTCTCGCCCGCTACGACAAGATCCCTGCGCAATACTTCCGCACAACCGAAGAGATGCTTTCGTCTTTCGCCTTCCTCGGCGAGAAGAAGGCTGAAGAGGCCGTCATCGCGAACCCCGCTGACATCGCGGCATCCATCACCGCTTTCGAAGCGTTCACCGACGAGCTCTACACCCCGACCGACGACTTCCTCTCGCTCCGGGGCGTTCCCTCGATCGAGACGAAGATGAAGGACATGGTCGAGAAGAGATCCAAAGAACTCTATGGCGACCCCCTACCTCCGATTGTGGCCGAAAGGCTGGAAAAAGAGATGGAAAGCATCACCAAGAACAAGTTCTCGACCGTCTATTATATCAGTCATCTTCTCGTCAAGAAGTCGTTGGACGAGGGCTATCTCGTCGGCTCGCGCGGCAGCGTGGGCTCCAGCCTCGTCGCGACCCTCATGGACATCACCGAAGTCAATCCCTTGCCCCCTCATTACGCCTGTCCCGAATGCAAATTCTCCTCCTTCAAGATGACCGCCGAGGAAAAGAGACGGTACGGTGTCAAAGAGAGCGAGAAGGGCTTGCAGAGCCTTCTCGATGATGTGGACAGCGGCTTCGACTTGCGAGGGATCAGTTGCCCCGAATGCGGCCACACTTTACGTCGGGACGGCCACGACATCCCCTTCGAGACCTTCCTCGGTTTCAAGGGGGACAAGGTCCCCGACATCGACCTCAACTTCTCGGGCGATTATCAGGCAACGGTCCACGAATACATCCGCGACCTCTTCGGCAAGGACCGCGCTTACCGGGCCGGGACCATCTCCACCGTGGCCGAGCGGACCGCCTTCGGCTATGTCAAAGGGTATGCCGAGAAGAAGAACCTCACCATCCGCAAGGCGGAGATCGAACGGCGGGCGCAACGGATCACCGGTGTCAAACGCTCGACGGGACAGCACCCGGGCGGTGTCGTCGTTGTCCCGAGCTACAAGGAGATCTATGACGTCACCCCGGTGCAGTATCCGGGGGATGACACCACGAAATCCTGGCAGACCACCCATTTCGACTACCATTCTTTCGAGGACAACCTCTTCAAGCTGGATGTTCTCGGACACGACGACCCGACGATGATCCGCCAGCTCATGGACTATGTCAAGGAGGACCCGATCAACTTCCCCTTCAAGGACGCCCGTGACATCCCGATTGACGACGCCAAGGTCTATAAGCTCCTTTCGGGCACGGAAGTCATCGGTCTGAAGCCCTCCGACATCCATAGCGAGGTCGCAAGCTACGGCATCCCCGAGATGGGAACCCCCTTCGTGCGGGGGATGCTCAAAGAATCGCGCCCCGATTCTTTCGCCGACATCGTCAAGATATCGGGCCTTTCGCACGGCACCGACGTCTGGTTGAACAACGCCGAGAAACTCGTCACGGGCAAGACCAAATACGGCAAGATCCCCTTCAAAGACGTCATCGGCTGCCGGGACGACATCATGGTCTATCTCATCCAAAGCGGCATCCCGAGCGAAACGGCCTTCGAAATCAGCGAGTTCATCCGCAAGGGCAAAGCCGCGAAAGACATCCGCAAATGGGAAGAGTATAAAAAAATCATGCGTTCCTACAACATCCCCGATTGGTACATCTGGAGCGCGGGCCAGATCAAATACATGTTCCCCAAAGCCCATGCGACAGCCTATGTCATGATGGCCTTGCGCATCGCCTGGTTCAAATTGCACAGGCCCATCCATTTCTATGCCGCCTATTTCTCGAAGCGCGCCAACTATTTCGACCTCGTGGCCATGGTCGGCGGCGAGCAGGCGATTGAAAGGCGCATGAAAGAGATCGACGAGAAGGGCATCCGGGCGACGGACCCCGAAAAGAGACTCTATACCGTGCTCGAAGTCGCCTTGGAGATGGTGCGGCGCGGTTTCCGTTTCGCACCGCTTTCCATCACCGAATCGGCGGCCACGGACTTCCTCATCGCAAAAGACAACGAAAGCCTCCGCATGCCTTTCATCGCTTTGGACGGGCTCGGGGAGAAAGTCGCCCGCTCGATTGTGAAGGCAAGAGAGGAGAAGGTGTTCTCTTCGCACGAGGATCTGAAAGAGCGGACCCTCCTTTCGGAGACGCTTTTCGACCGTCTGAAGGGCCTCGACGCCCTCGGTGATTTGCCCACCACACCGCAGGTGAGCCTCTTCGATTTGTGATTCACAAAAAGGTCTGGAAATTTGTGGAAATTTACGTATAATGGACTTCGAGGAGTGTGATTGACATGATGCATAGAACGACTACAAGAAGAGGATTCGGCCGCATGGGCTCGAATCCCCTCATGCGGAGTATCGAGAAACATCATGCCGGCGAAAGCGCCACGCCCGCGACCTACGGCGGGGTGCTTTTCCGATGCGGGATCCTTTTGACATTCGTGGTCGCCATCGGCGCTTTTTCCTACACGGGCGTTGTGCAACGGGGCGAAATCGTCGGCGGCCTTTGGTTCTTCCTTTTGGCACCCATCATCGGTCTCATCTCGGTGATCGTGGCCATGCGGAGTCTGAATCTCGCGCCCTTCTTTTCCATCATCTATGCTATCTGTCAGGGCGTATTTCTCGGTGTCATCTCCGGAATCTACACCATCGCTTTCGGTGACGGCATCGTGCCGACGGCCGTCATGGCGACGATCGGTGTGGCCCTGGCGATGCTTTTCCTTTATCGTAGCGGCATCATCCGGGTCACGAGCCGCTTTAGGAAAGTGATGTTCGTAGCGCTCATCGGCCTTCTGCTTTCGGGTCTCATCATGATCCCCCTGTTCTTGTTTGTACCGCAGATTTTCGGTGTCGAGGGCATGATGTTGATGTACACGGCGATTGTCGTCATCAGCGTGATCGTGGCCTCCCTCTATCTCGTCATCGATTTCGACGATATCCAAAAGACGGTCCAGGCCGGTGCCGACCGCCAGTATGAGTGGCCGCTCGCGCTTTCCTTCATCATCACCCTGCTTTGGCTCTATGTCGAGCTGCTGCGTCTTCTCGCGATCATCAGCTCCCAAAGAAGGTGACCCCCCGTCCGGGGGCTTTTCCTTTGGTTAGATATCTAAGAGACGACAAGGAGGAATCTTCATGAGAACATGGAAACTGGATACGCTTTTCGCAGGGTATGACGATTCATTCCCAAAAGGGGTGGAAGGTCTTGGATTGCTCATCGAGGACACGAAAAGCTTCGTACAGTCTTTGGGCCCGAACGCCCCGTTCAAGGAGACGGTGGAATCCTATCTTTCACTGGCAAGAAGACTTCGGAGCGACTTTCTCAAACACTTCGCCTATGTGAACTTGCGGATCGCGACCGATGCCGAGGACGAAGAATCGAACAAATGGGCGAACCGCCTCCGCTCCCTCTCGGCGGAGACGACGACCTTTTCCACCGGCTTCTCGAAATGGCTCCTCGAAGTGGAGGATTTCGAGAAAGAACTCGCGGCGGAACCTTCGCTTTCCGATTACCGCTATCATCTTTTGCGGCTGAGGGAGAACGCCAAGTATCTCCTCGGCGACAAAGAAGAGGAACTCGTGGCCAAGTTGAGCCAGACGGGCTCGAACGCCTGGGGACAACTGCAGAGTCTTCTCACAAGCACCCTCGAAGTCGAGTACGGAGGGGAGAAGACGACCCTTCCCGCCATCCGCAACAAAGCCCACTCAAGGGACGCCCAAGTCCGAAAGAAGGCTTTCGAAGCGGAGATGGAAGCCTACAAAAAAATCGAGAAGTCCGTCGCTTTCGCTTTGAACAGCATCAAGGGCGAAGTGAACGAACTCACGAAGAAAAGAGGCTTCGAGAGTCCCCTCCATGAAGCCGTCCATAATTCCAGGATGAAGATGGAGACCCTTGAGGCGCTCATGTCCGCGATGAAAGAACGCTTGCCCATGTTTCACAAATATCTCCGCCAAAAAGCGAAGCTTCTCGGTCACGAAGGGGGACTCCCCTTCTACGACCTCTTCGCTCCCTTGGGCAAGAGTGAACGCACTTTCGGCGAAGATGAGGCCATGGACTATGTGATTGACAACTTCCATTCTTATGGCGAACGCCTCGCAAAACTCGCAAAAAGGGCGAAGGAAGAGGAATGGATCGATTTCACCCCGCGGAAGGGCAAGCGCGGCGGCGCCTTCTGCATGAACATCCACCCTATCGGCGAAAGCCGCATCCTCACGAATTTCACGGGCTCTTTTTCGAATGTCATCACCCTCGCGCATGAACTCGGTCATGCCTATCACGGTGAACAGATCTTCCAAGAGGACATTCTCAACTCCCGTTACACGATGCCTCTCGCCGAGACCGCCTCGACACTCTGTGAGACGATCGTCAAAAGAAGAGCGATACGGGATGCGAAAGAAGAGGAGAAGATTTTCCTCTTAGAACAGTCCCTCATGGGCTCCACCCAGGTCATCGTCGATATCATGAGCCGCTTCCTCTTTGAAAAAAGGGTCTTCGAGACGAGGAAAGAGACCCCGCTCTCTGTCGAAAAGATCAAAGGGTTCATGCTGGAAGCGCAAAAGGAAGCCTACGGCGACGGCCTCGACCACGACACCCTCCATCCCTACATGTGGGTGAACAAGGGCCATTACTACAGCGGCTCTTTGAGTTTCTACAATTTCCCCTACGCCTTCGGGCTCCTCTTCGCGAAAGGGATCTATGCGCTTTTCGAAGAGAAAGGCGCAGCCTTCACGGAAGAGATCGACACGCTTCTACAAAAGACCGGAGCGATGGATGTCGAGGATGTCGCCGCCCTGGTCGGTATCGATGTGGAAAAGAAAGATTTCTGGCAACGTTCCCTCGATGTCATCGAAGAAGAGATCCGTACGTTCCTCGAACTCACCGGATGAAGAAGGGCGTGGGCGCGCCCTTCTTTCGTCGCCTCTTGCAAAAGGGGGCGGCTTCCCGTATAATGAGCCTAACACGTAGAAGGGGCACATGCCTCCTTGAAGGGCCCGCCAGAGAGGGCCGTCGCGGCTGGAAACGGTCCGGTCCCCCGCAAGGAAGGTTTCAGCCCCCGAGTGGCGCTAATCCCGCCCGCTTGGCCGCGTTAGAGCCTTCGAGCGCATTACGAACCAAGGTGGTACCGCGGTGTATATCGTCCTTGAACCCTTTCAAGGACGTTTTTTATTTCAAGGAGTGATAGTGATGGATGTGAAAAAACGCATCGACGAACTCGAAGAGGAACTGGAAAAAGAGCTTGAGAAGGTAAAGACCCAGGCGGAACTCTTGAACGTCAAGTCGAGATACCTCGGCAAGAAGGCGGAGATTTCCTCCTTCATGAAACACATGCGTGATTTACCCAAAGAAAAACGTCCCGCCTTCGGTCAGGCCGTGAACGAGGGCAAAGAACGCTTCGCGAGTCTCATCGAAAAAAGACAGGCTCACCTGAAAAAGCGCTCCATCGAGAAAAAACTCGCCAAGGAACGCGTCGATGTGACCTTGGACGCCCCGGATTTCCGGGTGGGCTCCCGCCACATCATCAACCAGATCGTCGAAGAGGTCGAGGACCTTTTCATCGGCATGGGTTACACCATCGAGGAAGGACCCGAAATCGAGACCGACGAGATGAATTTCGAGAAACTGAACCTGCCCAAGGACCATCCCGCAAGAGACATGCAGGACAGCCTCTACATCACCGAAGAGACGCTTCTTCGCACCCACACCTCTCCGGTGCAGGTCAGGACGATGTTGGAATATGGCGGCAAGAAACCGGTAAAGATGATCTGTCCGGGCAAGGCCTACAGACGGGATGACGACGATGCGACCCACAGCCACCAGTTCTACCAGATCGAGGGATTGGTCGTCGATGAGTCGACCACCATGGCCGACCTCAAGGGGACGCTTCTCGTCTTGGCGAAAGCCATGTTCGGTCCCGAGCGGAAAATCCGTCTCCGCCCTTCCTATTTCCCCTTCACCGAGCCTTCCGCCGAAGTGGATGTCTCGTGTGCGAATTGTGCGGGCGAAGGCTGCAACATCTGCAAGAATACCGGCTACATCGAGATTCTCGGCGCCGGCATGGTGAACGACTATGTGCTTGCCGCGAGCGGCTATGACCCGGAAAAATACCAAGGGTTCGCTTTCGGCGTGGGCATCGAGCGGATCGCCATGCTCCGTTACGGCATCGAGGACATCCGCAACTTCTATACCAACGATCTGCGCTTTTTGAGGCAGTTCAAAGCGTGAGAGGACGAAAGGAGGAATCCCCATGAGAGTGTCTTGTTCCTGGTTGAAAAACTATGTTTCCCTAGACGGCATCACCCCCGAAGAGCTCGCCGAAAGTCTGACTTTACGGTCCCAAGAGGTCGAAGGGGTGTTCCCGCTCGCACAAGGAGAGAATCTCGTCATCGGCGAGGTGCTTTCCGTTTCACCCCATGAGAAGGCGGACAAACTCGTCGTCTGCGAAGTCGATGTGAAAAAGAAAAGACTCACCATCATCTGCGGCGCCCCGAACGTCCGTCAAGGACAGAAAGTCGCCGTGGCCCTCCCCGGCGCAACACTCGCCCACGGATTGAGAATCGAAAAGACAGAGATCCGGGGTGTCGTCTCCGAAGGCATGATCGCCTCCCTCACGGAACTCGGCATCGACTACAAATACCACCATGAAGACGGTATCCACGTCCTCCACCACACGGCCCCCGCGGGGGAGGACGCCATGGCCTATCTCTTTTTCAACGACACGGTGCTCGATCTCGATATCACACCGAACCGCGCCGACCTCCTCTCCATGATCGGCGTCGCCCACGATGTCGCGGCGATATTCAATC
>Ga0207421_10002206_pt1 | contig 24358 bp, 22 predicted proteins | sample SodLakKL_010_SED_4_FD_187542 | JGI IMG/M metagenome (GOLD analysis project Ga0207421, IMG submission 187542) | Alkaline sediment microbial communities from Lake Tanatar, Kulunda Steppe, Russia - 8KL_010_SED (SPAdes) (version 2) | ecosystem: Environmental > Aquatic > Non-marine Saline and... | reverse complement strand
CGGTAGTGATTGAAAAATGGTTCTGCCTATCGAATATATCTGTTCACCAGGTTCTCTATCAGTTCCTGCTTTCCGCTTCTCTGCTCCGGTTCACCGTTGGCAATTGCCAAAGCCCGCAGCTCTCCAAGCGTAAGGTTTCCCTTCGCAAACTTCTCTCCGTCACCGCTGTTAAACGACCGGTAGCGGCCATCGCGCAGCTCTTTGTAATCGGAGTTTGAGAGTATTTCGTTTGCAATGAGCAGACTGCGCGCAAAGGTGTCCATTCCTCCGATGTGGGCGTGGAACAGATCCTCAAGGTCTGTGGAGTTGCGGCGGATTTTGGCGTCAAAGTTGAGTCCCCCGGGAGTAATGCCTCCGTGCTCGAGCAGGATCATCATGATCTCCACCGCGTCGTAGAGATTGGTAGGGAAGTAATCGGTATCCCATCCGTTCTGGTTGTCGCCCCGATTGGCATCGATGCTGCCAAGCAGCCCGTTTTGCGCCGCGAGCATTACATCGTGTGAAAAGGTGTGGCTGGCAAGCGTGGCGTGATTGGCTTCGATATTTAGCTTGAAATCATCAAGCAGCTCGTGTTCACGAAGAAATCCGATCACCGTGGCGGCGTCAAAATCGTATTGATGCTTGGTGGGCTCCATCGGCTTGGGCTCGATCAGGAAGCTGCCCTTGAAACCAATCTTTCGCCCATAATCGCGCGCGGCACGAAGAAACGTGCCCAGATGGTCCAGCTCCCGCTTCATGTCGGTATTGAGCAGGCTCATGTAGCCCTCGCGGCCTCCCCAAAACACGTAGTTCTCTCCACCCAGTTCCACGGTGGCGTCGAGCGCGGCCTTCACCTGTGCGGCGGCGTGGCACACTACGTTGAAGTCGGGATTCGTGGCGGCCCCGTTCATATAGCGGGGATGGGTAAACAGGTTGGCCGTTCCCCAGAGCAGTTTTACACCCGTATTCTCTTGATGTTGTTTGGCCAGGCTCACCATCTCCGTCAGGATCTTCTCGGACTCTCCGATGGTTTGCCCCTCCGGGCCCAGGTCACGGTCGTGGAAGCAGTAGTAGGGTACGCCCAGCTTGGTGAAGAACTCAAAAGCCGCCTCAAGACGGAATTTTGCGTTTTCAAGCGGATCTTTGGACTTGTTCCAGGGAAAAATTCTCGTTCCCACACCAAACGGATCGCTGTTCTCATTACAGAATGAGTGCCAGTAAGCCACGGCAAAGCGGAAGTGATCTTTCATGGTTTTGCCGGCTACCACGCGATTTTCGTCGTAGTGGGTGAAGGCGAAAGGATTGTCGGTTTCGGGGCCTTCGTAGTTGATTTTTGTGACGGTGGGAAAGTATTCGGTTGATTTAGGCATAGGTAGTGATCCGTTTTTTCGTTGAGGCTCCTTTGATTCTTAGTGTTTTAGGTGGTTCTAAAAAATATCAAGTCTAAACCACGAGGTCACGAAGGTACACGAAGTACTTTTATGTTAGAAATTGATTGAGCTTCTCGAGCCAGTTTTGATAGTGTTCATTATAGGTTTTCATTAACTCTGAATCGGGTTCAATTACCTCCAGTTTTTCGAGTCCATGGAAAGCATCGGCTTCACTGGCAAAGACTCCCAAACCCACTCCGGCTCCACGGGCAGCGCCCTCAGCACCGTCGGTCTTGTACAGTTCGAGCACGGTTCCTGTGGTATTCACGAAAGTTTCCCGAAAGAGCGGACTCTGAAACATATTTGCTCGTCCGGCTTTTACGGTTTCCGGGTTCAATCCCATCTCATGCATGATCTGAAAGCCGTAGTTCAGCGCAAAGACAATGCCCTCCTGTGCTGACCGAAACAGATGGGCATGGCTGTGGCGGTTAAAGTCGAGGTTTAAAACCTGAGCGCCAATCTCCCTGTTCTCCAGGATCCGCTCTGACCCGTTCCCGAATGGGAGGGTGATGAGCCCGTCTGACCCAACCGGCACCTCCAGGGCAAGGCGGTTCATCTCGTCATAGTCGAGGGCGCCGTTATACGACATGTTGTGCTTCAGCCAGCTGTTCAGGATGCCGGTTCCGTTCACGCAGAGTAATACGCCGTTCATGGGGTGATCTTCACGGCTGTTTACGTGGATGAACGTATTCACACGCGATTTTTGATCGTAGATCGGTTTGTCGGTCACGCCGTAAATTACACCCGAAGTGCCTGCCGTGGCGGCCACCTCGCCCGGATGAAGCACGTTGAGTGAAAAGGCGTTATTTGGCTGATCTCCCGCCTTGTAGGTGACCGGTGTCCCTTTTTTGAGGCCAAGCTCTTTCGCAACGCTACCGGTAAGTTCGCCATGGAGATTAAAAGAGGGGAGTGCTTCAGGTATCAGTGCGTCGGCAATGCCGTAATGCTGCATCAGGACATGGGCAGTGCGGTTCTCGGGGTAATCCCAGAGGATCCCCTCCGACAGGCCTGTAAACGTGGTGGAGATGGTGCCGGTCATCCGCATCCCGATATAGTCGCCGGGAAGCATTATTTTATGAATTCGCTCATAGATTTCAGGCTCATTATCCTTTACCCACTTTAGTTTTGAGGCGGTGAAGTTGCCGGGTGAATTGAGATAGTGTTGCAGGCAGTATTCAGGGCCGATCTCCTCAAAAGCATTTCTGCCTATTGCTGCCGCACGGCTGTCGCACCAGATGATGGCCGGGCGGAGTACGATTTGATCTTCATCTACAAGCACCAATCCGTGCATTTGGTAGGAGATGCCAATCGCCGAAATCTCATCTGCCGAAGCACCGGCATGTTTCATGGCAGCCTTGACCGAGGTTATGAGGTGCTTCCACCAGATATCCGGGTGCTGTTCGGCCCAACCTTTTTGGGGCGCATGGATCTCCATCTCCGAATCCGGTGCAAACGCGCTTGCTGCAGGTTTGCCGGTGTCCGCATTCAGAATCACGGCTTTGACAGAAGAACTGCCTATATCACAACCAAGCAGATATTTTTTCATATTCATCAAAATGAGGGTGCGAATTAAATCAGGTAAAGAGACGGCACTTTTTCTGAAGTTTTTCAGTTTTAATGATTCCGATAAACATCCTCAGATAGAAATAATAAACGTGTTATATTTAACCCAAGCAACTTTTAGAAAAGACACTTAAACAGAATACACCATGGCAAAAGTAGTTCAAAGGCTCGATGATTTTGTAAACCTGATCGACCCGGATCAGAACCAGATTTTTAACATGTCTCAATTCGAGGCGGAAGAGATTATTGCTACCGGGGATCCGGAGATGATTCGAAAGATTGAGGGCAATTTTGCGATTGTAACCAAGAAGAATCAGCAGGTCTACATGGCAAGATCCATTGGCCGGCCCATGCGCTATTTTATGGCAAAACAGGTTGCGGGTCCGCTGCTAATCGTGGCCGACCGGATTGATGATATCTATCAGTACCTAAAAGAGCTCGGGCTCCATCACCAGTTTCGCCCCGACTATACCCGAATGGTGCCCGCTCACTATGTAACCCGGCTTGATGTGGTGGGGTGTCCTGATCCGAACCCGGATCATAAGCGATATTTTACACCGGTAAAAAACACGCTGGATTCCGATTTGAACCTAATCGGCGAAGCCTATGTTGGCGCCATGGCAAAAGAGTGCGAAAAATGGCTCGATTCCATTCCAAAAGAGGAGCCGATTGGTGTTCTTTTCTCGGGGGGGATTGACAGCGGTTCGGTCTTTCTGACGCTGTACAACCTGCTGCTAAAGCGGGGTGAATCACCTGCGCGGCTCAAAGCGTTTACGCTTTCCATCAATAACGGGCCGGACGGGCAACAGGCTTACGAGTTTCTGGACAAGCTGGGCCTCAGCATGTTTCTTGAAGTGATGGAGGGCGAACTTTCTGACCTGGACTACAAGGAGACCATTCGAACCATTGAGGACTATAAGCAGCGTGATGTGGAAGCGGCAACAATGGCGCTCACTCTCTGCAAAAAGATCCGCGATAGATATCCCGACTGGACCTATCTCGTTGATGGGGATGGCGGGGATGAGAACCTGAAATCCTATCCGATCGAAGACAATCCCGAACTGACCATCCGCAGTGTGCTTGGTAATCCGCTACTCTACCACGAAGGATGGGGAGTGGATAAGATCAAGCACTCGCTAACCTACTCCGGCGGACAGAGCCGCGGCCATGTGCGCGTTTATGCTACGTCAGCAAAGTATGGGTTTAAGGGTTTCAGCCCCTACACGCTTCCAAACGTGATTGAGGTATCCGAAGGAATTCCGTTCATTCAGCTAACCGACTGGAAACATGAGGAGCTCTATGCGTTGAAAGGTGAGGTGGTACAACGGGGAGTGAAAGCAATTACAGGACTCGATATGCCGATCTTTCCAAAACGGCGCATGCAGCACGGAACGGTGGGTATGGACGACTTTAAGAAGGTTTTTCCGGTTGACGAAATGGTGTATCGCCAATACTTTCAATCCCTCTACTGATCGCGGATTGAAGGGATTGTGAGATTTTACGGATTTTTGGATTGAGCCGGATAAGTGTGTTAAGCTATTATTTTTTAATAAAAACGTTTTTTTGAAGCATACTATTTCTAATAGCGCTGTTGAGTCTTACAGGCCATCGAAAGTGGAGGTGGATCCATTGAAACCTTATTTGTGGCTTCATGAAGAGGAGGTACAGGCTGATGGTGTACTCAAAAAAGTCAACACGATTTTTCTCACCAACAGGGAGTGTCCCTTCAAGTGTGTGATGTGTGATTTGTGGCGGCACACGCTGGATGAGCCGACCCCAAAGGGAGCCATTCCGGCCCAGATCGAATTTGCGTTTGAGCGTCTGCCCAAAGCGGATGTGGTAAAACTCTACAACAGCGGAAATTTTTTTGACGGGAAAGCCATTCCGCGGGAGGATTATAAAGCGATTGCAAATCTGCTTTCAGAGTACGGGCATGTGATTGTTGAGAATCATCCCAAACTGATCGGTGATTTTATTTCGGAGTTTCGCGATATGCTATCCGGAACATTTGAAATCGCAATGGGACTGGAGAGCATCCATCCGGTTGTGATGCCAAAGCTGAATAAACAGATTACCCGTAAAAACTACCGTAAAGCTTCTGAATTTTTGGTATCGAAGGGAATTGATGTGAGGGCATTTATCCTGCTGAACCCCCCGTTTCTGACCGATGAGCGCGAAAATATCGAGTGGTGCCTGAAAACCGTTGAATTTGCGTTCGATTGCGGAGCGTCGGCCTGTTCCATCATACCGACCCGGGACGGTAACGGCATCATGGAGAAGCTTGCAGAGGACGGAGAGTTCGTACCGCCAACTCTGGAGGCATTTGAAGAGGTTTTTAACCGGGCCATGGCTTTGAAGAAGGGTCGCGTGTTTGCGGACTTATGGGATCTGGAGAAATTTTCGGATTGTGAAACGTGTTTTGAAGATCGAAAGGACCGAATGCATCAGATGAACATTAAACAGGTAGTTTTACCGGGTGTCGAATGTGTTTGTAACTTATAAACTCTTGGCGTTCCCTAGCGTTCTTGGCGGTTTAATCATTCGGAATCAGGGTCTGATGGGGAGTAACCGCTAAAGCCGCAAAGAGACGCATAGAAATGGATAAATGAAACAATCAAAAAAATATGACTTCCTGATTATCGGCTCCGGATTTGGCGGATCAATTACTGCCATGGCACTGGCAAATCTGGGGTATGAAGTATGTGTGGTTGAACGAGGTCAACATCCGCGGTTTGCCATCGGGGAGTCGTCCACGCCCATTGCCGATATGATTTTGAGGGATCTTGCCGATCAGTATAATCTTCCTTTTTTGAAGGAGATCTCCCGGTATGGTGAGTGGCAGAAGTATCATCCGGAGGTTGTATGCGGGCTGAAGCGGGGATTCAGCTACTATCCTCATCAAAAAGGGGAGTTTTTCAAAAGCAACCTCAATCACGACAAGGAGCTTCTGGTGGCTGCCAGCATGAACGATGAAAACTCCGATACCAACTGGCTTCGAAGCGATGTGGATCATTTCCTGATTCAGCAGCTCCGCAAAATGGATATTGAGTATTTTGACCATACAACGATATATGGTGTCGACAAGATTGTGGACCAATGGAATATCCTGGCTGAGAGAAAGAACAAGAAACTGCCATTCACTACCGACCGGATTATTGACGCAACCGGTTCTTCGATATTTGCTGAAACATTTTTGGACGTAACATCCACTTCAAAGGGGTTTCACACGAACTCTTTTGCCGTATACTCACACGTTGAAGGGGTGGGCTACTGGCAGGAGTATCTGCATCAGAATGGCTTTCATACATCCGATTACCCCTACAATCCTGATCACTCCGCTCTGCACCACCTGATAGATGAAGGATGGATATGGATGCTTCGGTTCAATAACGATCTGTTGAGCAGCGGAATGGTAATCGATGGCAGCACAAATATTGACCTGCACGGACTAAACGCCGATAAGATTTGGATGGAGCTGCTGAAACAGTATCCTTCGGTTCAAAGCTTGTTTAAGACGGCACTGCCTGCTGACAGTCCGGGAGGGTTCCTCAAATCGAACCGGCTGCAAAGGAGACTTAACCGGACTCATGGCGAAGGATGGATTGCCCTGAATCACACTGCCGGGTTTGTGGATCCGCTGCACAGCACGGGGATTGCCCATACGCTGACCGGTGTGGAAAAACTGCTAACACTGCTCAGCAGCAGCAGTTCTAAAGCGGAGATTCAAAAAGGATTAGAATTAATTGAAGTAAACTATTACAAAGAACTGGCCTTTATTGATTTGTTGGTATCATCTTGTTACAAATCGAGAGGTCATTTTCAGCTCTTTTCGGCAGCCGTGATGCTCTATTTTTCGGCATCCATTCAGTATGAACAGGGCAGGCTGAATGGATCAACCCCGGACTCTTTTCTTTGTGCCGCGAATGATGAGCTGTTTGCAATGGTCGAGTTAACCCATGCGGAAATTTCAAGCTTACGTGATAAAGGTTTTCACGGGGAAGCGGTGGCGAATTTGGTTCAAAGAATTCGGGCCCGGATTGCGCCGTACAACAGTGTTGGATTAATGGATGACTCGAAGAGGAATATGTACGAGCATACGGCGGTGGTTCTTTAACCCGCTCCTGACAATATACAGGCCTGCAACAACAGGCTTGCAAAGATGATGCAAATTCAAAAACTTGCCGTATGATTCATGAAAACCGTCCGGCCTCATCAGGATCACCCTTTTGGATAATGACCGGACTGACGGCAATACTGAAAATCTGAATACTATGTGCGGACGATACGTTTTAAAAGCAACTCTTCAGGAGCTGGAGCGCAAGTATGGCGCAGTTCCGGATGGGGCCTATAAACCTGAACCAAACTACAATATAGCCCCCTCACTTCAGATGCCGGTAGTCGTTGAGGATGGAGAGAAGAGGCTGATCGCTCCGTTCAGGTGGGGATTGATTCCCTTTTGGGCCGACAGTATCAATACCGGGTACTCGATGATCAATGCCCGGGCAGAGTCTCTTTCAAAAAAAAGATCATTCAGCAAGCCGTTCAAATCGCAGCGGTGTGTGGTACCTGCAAATGGATTTTATGAGTGGAAAAAAACAAGTTCCGGCAAGATTCCCCACTATATCACGCTGAAGAGCTCTCCGATTATGACCTTTGCAGGCCTTTATGAAGAGTGGAAACCGAAAGATGGGGAACCCATAAAGAGTTTTACCATTATTACCACCCGGGCCAATAAAACAGTAGAGGAACTCCACGACCGCATGCCGGCCATCCTGCTTGACGAGGAGCTTGAAACCTGGCTGGACCCTCAAAACAGTAACCCGGACCTTCTGCTGGATCTGCTTCGTCCCTGGCCCGATGATGACATCCGGTTCTACAGGGTGGGGCAAGAGGTAAACAATGCCCGTAACTCCGGTGAGCAGCTGATTGAACCTTATAGGGATCTTTTTTCCTGAGGAGTGGTACATCGTTTGCTTGTTGAGTGTGCTTTTCACGTTGAGTATAACGCTGCGCGTTCTGTTGATTGTTCGCTGCTTCTGCCATCCGTAGCTTTAGCAGAAGAGTGGTTCGCGTTGAGTTTAAGAAACAATGTACGTTAAGCTTGCTCTTCTCATTTCAAAACTCTGAATATTCCATCCACACGCCAAGACCGAACTCAACGTGATCCGCTGGCTGGCGGAGAACACTCAACATGTCGAAGACCGACATTTTTTATCGCCGCACATATTGATATATGTAAGATATATGTGTAAACTACTCTTTCAACAGAAGGAGTAGTTTATGAGTAGTGAAGAAAAGTATCCACCGATTAATGTATTAAGTGTCTTTCGCGGGTTTAATCAGCCCAAGCTTCGGCACCATATCACGCCGTTCAGGTTTGAGCTGCGGAACGGAGATATTCATCAGATTGAGCAGATTCGTCAGGCCCACCGCGAAAGGGTGGGAAAAGGATTTCACTATCACTATGTGGTGCGGACCAGGGAGCAGCGGTATTTCCATCTCATTTTTGATACCACCACGCTGATTTGGCGAATGGTTCAGGAGGTGGATGAGGAGTTGCTGTTTTCGTAGAGCCCGGTTTATGGTTTTTTGCGCGGCAGTACTATTGAGACACTCCACTTGCCCCTTTCTCAGCATACATCCGGTCGACGATGAACATGTGGGGCAGGGTGAGCACGCTGATCAGGATAAACATGAGGGAGAGAAACTGCTCTTCGAGGCCGAAGGCGCTGTTGATTCCAGCAAGAAAGGCCAGGCCGAAGAGAGAAACCAGGGTGAACGGCGTTGCCTTTTTGTAGAACTGCAGAACCGAGAGTGACTTGTCTCTGCCCTCAAAAAATTCACGCATCTCGTTGATATGTCCTGCCGAGTGCCAGAGTGCAAAGTAGAGGGCAAAACCGATGAGCGGACCGGTAATGATAAGAAGTCCCGCCAGGATGAGGCTGTCGGAGAGAAACCTGCCCGGATTTTTGAATCGGCCCAGAAGGTAGCCGATCATGGCAAGCAGGGCGTAGGCTATCACGATGATCCCGGCTGAAATCGTTGCGTCGGGCATCCAGCCGGCAAATACGGCCTCATCAATCCGCATCGCCTCTGCCATAATGGGGTAGGTAACAGAAGGCTTTACAAATACAATCAGCCCGATAATAAGTATCCCCCTGGCGTTGTGCCAGATCCAGTTACCCGGTTTTCTTACCATAAAATCTTCCATATCGGCCTGTCCAAAGTGGTAGATGGAGATGGCCAGGAAGAGAATCATACCGGCTACCGGGGCAAAGTACCAGAGAGCACCTACCAGCATCATGATAAGGAGGTAGCTTGCGTAAAAGAGCAGGTGATCTTTCAGGGTTTGGTTAAGGCTAAATATTTCAGCAGCCATGATGTGGTCGATGGCACCGTGCGGAATGCCAATCAGAAATACAGATACAAGCACTATCCAGATTGCGATCGACTCGGTAAACACCGGAAAAAACATAGCCAGCACCAGGAAAAGAAAGGTGGCCAGTATCGTAATAGTATTCAGCAGAGAAGATTCGTGACGCATATTAAATTGAATTCGTGCGATGTATACCTATTTGGATTGAATAACCTCTACCAGCCGCCTGTACCGGGACCACCTTTTACCGGCCCCACAATCTCGGATGTAATCCATCCGCCGTAAAAGCCACCGGGCTGAGGAACCACCGCCTCACCATCCACAAAGCAGTTGACCAGTGCAGGATAAAAGGAGAAGTATCCGTCTATAGCTGCAAACCGCGCGGAAGGGTTATGATACGACCAGCCCGCTTTTTGAATGATTTGATTACTCTCATGAACGTCCCAATATGTAGCCGATCCCTTCCATTCACAAAAAGAGCTGCCGCTTGCTTTTTGAAGAAGCTCACGGTCTACATCATCAGGTGGGATATAAAATGACGGTGGGCTGGCTGTTTCGAGTACCCTGACGGCAGAATCGGATTCGGCTATAATCCTGCCCTTAACCTTTACAAGAATTTTGCGGCTGTCGGGAGAAGTTACCGGCGGCCGAGGATAGTCCCATACCGATTCCTGACCATCTCTGACGGGTTCTGCAAAGGGCGGCCTGCTTTTTCCTGTATATTTCCACATAAGCTCTGAATGGGTTTAATGGCGCGGTTAAGCTCCTGTAAGAATCCGGTGCTTCGTTTTCCAGATTGCTTTAAAAAAGGGTATGTATGGCAGGGAAGAGAAGATTTTGATCTCCTGGCCCGGATGGGTCTTCTCCTCCAGAAACTGAAGGATCCGGTCGAACCGGTTGCGTTTAAAAAGTTCTCTGAAAATGGTAATACTGGTAGCGGAGTGATTTTCGAGAAGGTAGAGCAGCATCATGTCGTAAACGCGAAAGCGGTAGGATGAAGCTTTAGAGTCGGGTGGCGGGTTTCCTTGCTCAAGAGCCTGTACGATCTCCTCGCTGTGACGATGGATCCGGGTAAAGGTGTACCCGGTTGATGGCTTTGTGAGCCCGCCAACGGTGCCTATGTTGAGAACCCGGTTGCAGTACCAGGCAGGATACTCACGATCTTCCATCGGGATAATTCCTTTCTCTTTTCGGTTGATTTTATAGCTGTCATCAGTCAGCCCGTATTTTTCGTGAAGGTAGTCGCGAATTCCCTTTTCATACTGCTCGTCGGTAAGAATTTTTCCGGAAAAGAGGGTGTACTCGATCAGGGCAGTTGTTTCGGAGAATGGCAAAACATAAAGGAAGGTTACGCCATTCTGCTGGGGTACATCAAAATCCATCAGCGTGGCTTTATCTGTTTCAAAAAGAGGGATTTCTGCTTCAATTTCCCATCCCATAAAGTGCTGCATCAAAGAGACATCCATTTTTGATCTGCTCAGTCCGGGTGGTTTAAGTGCGCTTTGAAATATCCATGGGGCACTAAAGCTGCCTTTTGACGTGACAATTTCAGCGATTTCATCACCGGGATTGAACTCCTGAACATTTGCTTCAAGCAGAGTTACATTGGGTTTTGATTCCAGAAACCGAAGCATTTTTGCGGTATAATCCACACTGCGCATACAGTGATATTTGTACTGCTGAAGCTCTTCTGTAAAAATTTTGTCGTGAGCCGCAACTTCAAGAGAGTGCCAGGTGTGATAGATAAGATCCTTGAAGGGCATATCACTTTTATCCCAAAAACACCAGGTTTTATCATTTACGGGCTCAAGAGTTCGATCGACCAGTAGAATTTGGCTGTCTTTGTATTTAACGCTATGCAACAGAAACCACATCAGGCTGAGGCCTGAGGCCCCGGCACCCGCAATAATGATATCGAATTGAGACTGTTGCTCCATGAAGATTTAATCCGGTACGATTTAAAAAAGCTCCATTACTTACATCGTAATGGAGCTTTACCCTAAAGAACAGCCTCAGAAAAACGGAGAGACTACCCTAAAAAAATAGTATACAGTAAAATTAACTTAAATTGTGATATGAATAGAAGTTAACCTCAGCATTCAATATCTGACGAATAAAACTACGTTATAGGTTTGAGCGTTCAGTCAGGTTGAAAACATTTTAACCGGGGTTGAATCAAAAAAATGAGGTTAGACCCTTGTCCGTCTTAAACATCCAGTTTGAGGTCAATTTCCTCATATGTTTTCATCCAGAGCGGTACCGACAGGGCGATCAGGAAGCAGAGTACTCCCAGGGTTGCAAAGATTACTCCAAAGGTGCCGGCCTGTTCAACCATATCCCATTGGCGCAGAAGATTACCCCAGTCGTGCGATTCTCTGCCCAGATTGGCAATAAGCGGAAGCTGCCTCTGGGCGCCGTCGGCCGCATAAAAAGCAACACTGATCCAGGCTGAACCCAGCAGGTAAAAGCCAAACTGTGTTCCTTTAGCCATCTTATTGAAGATGAAATATGCCAGGATAATAACCGGCAGAATTATCTCATTCAATGAACCGCCCAAAATGGTTAGCGTGCGGTTCCCTGTAAATCCAAAAAAGGTGTGGCCTGCCTCATGGATAATGAGCAGAAAATTCCTGACCAGGAAGTTTTCCAGGTTGATGGGAAATGGAAAAGAGTAGGAGATGCTGAAAAAGATATTAAACCGAAGCGTCCAGTATACCTGGTGTATATGATATACGATAAATGGAATGAGCAGGAGTGAGAGCCACCACTTCTTCAATAATCCAAGCCAGTCGATATCATTTATAACATCCTTCATTAATTATAGATTTAATTTATAAACATAATTATATCAGCTGATTACAGTAATTAAAAGTATGACAGAGTAACAATGGAACTGATGTTATTCAAATAGCTCAGGATAGGTTTTTTTTCCAAAGAGAAGCGCCTGAAATACGACGAGCCGATCATGTACCAGATCTTCCGGTGTGGGCAGTATAGATCGTCTTTTTAAATCTTCTCTTTTTTTCAGGGTGTTCCCCAATCTTATGTAGTATGCGAAATGTGCACGAATAATGGCCCATGTCTCTTTTGGCCTGCCCAACAGAAGTGATCGAATACCTGATATTCCATCCAGGATCAGCCGGAAGAAGATTTTGGGTATAAGGTATCGGTCTATGTTTTTGGTGAGCATCAGCAGGCTGTTTCGGTAGTTGTAGTACACTTTCCTTGGAGACCCCATAGGCAGAGACCCGCCTCCCAAATGATATACCACGCTTTTTGGCTCGGCCATTATTTTTTTTCCCAATTTATGGCATCTCCAGCAGAGATCGATCTCCTCCATGTGGAACTCAAAATCTTCGTCAAAGCCGCCTGTTTCCACAAAAAGGTCTTTACGGATGGCAAAAGCTGCACCTGAAGCCCAAAATATTTCAGATGCATCATCATATTGGCCATTATCTCTCTCCAGGGTATCAAAAACGCGTCCGCGGCAAAAGGGATAACCCATCCAGTCGATCATACCCCCGGCCGCCCCGGCATATTCAAACATCTGTTTCTCTTTATAAGAGATCATTTTAGGCTGCACAATTCCAATATCCGGATCTGAAAATTGTTCAGCCAGCGGTGTAAGCCAGCCATGTTCAACTTCCACATCATTGTTCAGAAACAGAAGAACATCTCCTCCGGCATAGGCTGCTGCACGATTGTTCCCTCCGCAATAGCCGTGGTTCCTGTCGAAAGTGACGATCTTACACTCCGGATGAGCTCTCCTGACCCACTCTGCACTGCCGTCTTCAGATGCATTGTCGGCTATAATGATCTCAAAATCAGAGTATCCGGAGTTAACTACAGAGGGCAGGAACTGTTTTAAATGATCCAGGGCATTCCAGGTAACAATGATGATGCTAAAACGTATATTCAAAATGATTATAAAAAATTGTGTTTTGGTGTTCTATAAGATAGATGAAAAATATCTTCAAAAGATTTTGCAAGCATTGTAAGGATTCCTATTATCAAATAAAGATCATTTTTACGGCGGCATGCATAAGGTAGGACTCATATCTGATACTCATAACTATCTGGACCCACAGGTGGCTGAATACTTTTCTGACCGCGATGAAATATGGCATGCCGGTGATTTTGGCACGATTTCCATTGCTAATGAGCTGAATAAAATCGCCCCGGTAATCGGTGTTTATGGAAATATTGACGGGCAGGATATCCGGAAAGTGTATCCGCTTCACCAGCGCTTTAAACGAGAGGGAGTGGATGTATGGATGACTCACATAGGTGGTATTCCGGGCCGTTACTGTATCCCCATTCGTGAAGAGATTCAAAAAAATCCTCCAGATCTATTCATCTGTGGACACTCTCACATTCTTAAAATAGCCAGGGATCAATCACTGGGTAAAATGCTCTACATGAACCCCGGTGCTGCAGGAAAGCAGGGATTTCAGGTTCAAAGAACCTTGGTGCGATTTTCGATCGATCAGGGCAAGATTCAGGATGTGGAAGTGATTAACCTCGGAAAAATCCACGAAGAGGCCTGATGAACGCTGCCATTCAGCGGCAGATGCTTATCACACATCATTCTCTCTTCGCAATAACTCTATTGCATTAAAAGCAGATTGAATCACAAGGGGTATTCCACCGCCGGGATGCGTGCTTCCTCCAACCAGGTAGAGATTCTCAATATTGCGAAGTTTGTTTCGGGGGCGAAGAAATGCCGCAAATTTCCCGTTCGAAGATGTTCCGTATATGCTTCCGCGGTTGGACCCGTACCGTTTTAGGAAATCATCCGGTGCAATTAATTCTGAATATTCGACGGAATCAGTCAGCCCATCTAGCCCCCGCTTTTCCAGTTCATTAATCAGAAACCGGGAGTATTCAGAACGAATCTTATCCCAGTTCTGCCCATCAGCAACATAGGGTGCATTTACCAGAATAAAGAGATTGGAGGAGTTTTTAGGAGCATGACCCTCATCTGTGAATGATGTATTTGCGATGTAGATGGTTGGATCAACAGGCATCCTTTTATGGCTGAATATATCTTCAAACTCCTGTCTGTAATCACCTGAAAAGAAGATGTTGTGATGTTTCAGCTTTTCCCATCTTCTGTTGCAGCCCAGCATCATTACAAAGCCTGAACAGGAGGGTTCAATGGCCTTTTGTCTCTCTCTTTTACGCCTGCCAAGAGCTTTTTCGGGAAGCAGGTTAATGATCGTATCGGTAGCATCAGAATTGGCTATCAACAGGTCACAGGGATCCGTTTTTCCGGAAATCAGCGTTACTCCCACAGCTTTTTTACCGGAGTGATCAATGGACTGAACCTCCTCATCAAAATGGAATTCAACCCCCATCTCAGTGGCAAGAGTTTGCATCGCCTCAGCAATTTTATAGAGTCCGCCAAGCACATAGTAACCGCCCTGATTAAGTTCCACGTGTGGAATTACGTTAAGTGTAGCCGGTGCACGAAAGGGAGATGATCCGTTATATGTTGTAAACCGCTTGAAGAATTGCCTCAGATAGTCCGATTTAAAGTGATGGTCTACCTTATCTGAAACGGTTGAGAAGGCATCAATATCCAGAAAATCGAGCAATTTCAGGTGCCTGATATCCCTGAGGCCGTAGAGCGGATTGAAAAGAAAGGCATCGGCTGTGCGGTTATAGAGATCTTCGGAACGATCTAAAAAAGAGCTGTATGCTTCGGCATCTTCCGGGGCAAACTTTTTGATTTCATTCATGCTGCGTTTGCGGTCAGCATGGTTGTCAAATATCACGTTATCCGGGTAAAAATATCTGCATAGCGGTTCCGGTTCTTTAATTTCCAGGTAATCCCCCATGTTTTTTCCACACTCTACAAAAAGTTTTTCAAGGATAAACGGCATGGTAAAAAGACTGGGGCCGGTATCGAAACGGTATCCGGAAGCAGTGACTTGCTGCATCTTGCCTCCGGGTGTACTGTTCTTTTCATAAACTGTAACCTTGTATCCTTTTCCGGCAAGGAGGGAAGCTGCCGCCAGCCCGCCAAGGCCGGCACCAATTACAACGGCATGTTCAGGCATATAGTTTTTTTGTGGCTATGAATCGAATTTGGCTGATGATCAAAAAGTTTCTGAAGGTCATAAAAAAACTGCCCCGTTCAACACCGCAACTTATTCACTGCCGTGTGGACAGGGCATAATTTAAAATATTTATGATCAAATCAGAGAGTTGCCTATCTGATTGAACTATTATTAAAAGTTTATTTAAACGTCACAACCTCGACAGGACCATGGTCGTAGCATTCCCCATTTTTTACATGGTGTAAGCGTCCGTTCACCAGATAGTCCATATGGTCTCCGTGCGGAACCATCTCATGGCCGCAGGCATCGGTATGATCGCAGCCGCAAGGTAAAGTCTTGCTTTCTGCAGGGTTTTTCTCAGTTACCGGAATTACACATTTTACCCACTTGCCATCATTTTCACGATGCAGTTCACCATCGTGCAGATAGTCGATATGATCTTCATGCTTTATTTTAGTGTGTCCGCAAGCGATGCTGTGCTGATGAGAATGGTCTCCCTTAACTGCGTGTTCTTTTGTTCCGTTACTCATAACTTATCCTCCTTTTGATTTGATTTAGATGCACTATCTAATAAGTATAATGATTATCCGGTATGCATAACAAGGTCTGAAATTTATCGTTCCGTATTTCTATATCATAAACAGGGCGTACTCAGGGTTAAACAAAATCTGAAATTTTAACCGGCCGGGCGTTTATTAACTATTTTCGCGTCAGCTTTGCAACAGCCTCAATGTGATAGGTTTGAGGAAACATATCGACAGGCTGCACGTTTTCGACGATGTAGGTTTCTTTCAGGATTTTCAGATCCCGTGCCATAGTGGATGGATTGCAGCTTACATAGACAAGCCGGTCCACATCGAGCCCGGCGAGCTGTTCCACCACATCGGGGTGCATTCCGGAGCGGGGCGGATCTGTGATCACGCAGTCGGGCCGCCCATTCTCTTCCAAAAACTTGTCATTAAATGTGTCTTTCATGTCACCCAACACAAAATTGACGTTCTTTACACCATTCTCTGTGGCATTAAATCGCGCGTTTTCTACCGCCACATCCACAATTTCAATGCCTGTAACCTTGTCTGCTTTATCCGCCATAAAAAGGGAGAGGGTACCCACACCACAGTAGAGATCAAAGAGATGCCCGCCTGATTCAATTGCGGCATATTCGCGGGCTACCGCGTATAGTTTTTCAGCCTGCCGTGTGTTGGTTTGAAAGAAAGCGTTTGCATGAATTTTAAAAGCGTGATTGCCAATGTGATCCACAATATAGCCGGGACCATAAATCACATGTTCATAGCGTCCAACTGCGGTTGGGTTGGGCTGATCGTTTACATTGTTTACAATGGTGGTAATGCGTGGAAACTCCACCAAAAGCTTTTCGGAGAGTTCTCCGATCAATTCCTGATTATCCTCAAAGGTGACCAGGTTCACCATAAGATCATCCGTAAAGTGCGAGTTACGGATTACCAGGTGGCGTATAAATCCTTCGCGTTTAAATGTATCGAACGCCGGTATATCGTGCTCTATGCAGTAATTTCGTGTAAAATCCAGCATTTGATAGGAGACGGGGTCCTGAAGGTGACATTCATTGAGGTTCAGAATCTTATCAAACCTGCCGGGAGCATGCAGTCCGGCAGCGAAGGCGGTATCATCCACAAATTCATCACGGTTCATCTCCTCTTCGGTAAGCCATCGGCGGGTGGCAAAACTATACTCCATTTTATTGCGGTAGTAGAGTTCCCGGTCGCAACCTAAAATTGGCTGAACGATATCGGGGTCGAGATGGGCAATTCGTTCGATGTGATCGCGTACATGCTGCTCTTTATTTTTTAGCTGTTCGCTGTAGGGCAGGTGCTGCCATGTACAGCCTCCGCATACATTGGCGTGCGAGCAGACCGGCTCAACACGAAGGGTGGAGGGTTCCAATATCTCGAGCAGTTTGGCTTCCCTGAACTTCTTCTTTTTTCGGGTTATCCGGGCCATAACCAGGTCGCCCGGAGCTGTACCGGGAACAAAAACTGCAATTCCTTCATGTTTTGCGACACCTTTGCCTTTAAACGCGGTTGATTCAATCTTCAATTCAACCGTTTCACCTTTTTTTAATGCCATTAATTCTGATCTTCTGTTTCCTTTTCAATTTCATATTGTGATGCAAACTGAATGGAGAAGGCGGTTTTGGTGTCGGTAACCTCTGCCAGTTTTCTAAGTGAGAGCTCAAGCTGCTTCATTACCCTGATTGAAACAGCTTCAAGAAATTTAACCGCAGTTTCCGGATTGCGTTTTTTCAGAGTTTCAAAGTCGGGTTTGAAAAAACCGAGTAAAACACAATCGGTCAAACATTTAGCGGAAGCCATTCTGCGAATTTCATATCCGATAGACATGGTTCCAATCTCTTTAGGAGCCTGTATTTTCACAGCATACTGGTCATTTTCGCCATCGCTCAAATTGTTTGAAACCGCGAGTTGAACCGTGCCCTCCTCAATAAAGTACATTCCTGTACCGGGATCGTTTTGATAGAAAATATACTCACCCTCTTTAAATTTCCTGCGATGGCAAAGCTGCAGCAGTTCGTATCGTTCCGTTAGTGACAGTCCCTCCAAAAGCGTGGAGTTCAGCACAATGTTTCCCTGCTTTCTGATTTTTTGTAAGTCGCTTTTGTTAAACATCGTCCTTGTTAAGTTAAAATGAATGTCCGATTCCAAAACTGAAATACATATTTGGGTCGTTGAACCATCCGCGTTCAAGATCGTGTGCCCTGAATGTAAAATCAAAACGGGCAACTAAAAACTCCCAGTCGAGCCGTAAACCCAACCCTGTACTCACGGCAATTTGCTCATAAAAAGTATCAAAGGAAAACCTTCCTTCTTCAAGAATATCCTGATCATCTTCATCAAGGAACTTGTTGCGCGGGCCATACCATACATTTCCGGCATCGGTATGCCAGGCAATATGCCACTGCGCATTCAGCACATTTCTCATAAATATTTGCCTGAACTCCGTAAAGGCAGCAAGTTTTACTTCACCACCCGGCACGGTTACTTCCGTTTCAGGGATGGCTCCCGGCCCAAGCCTGAAAGGACTCCAGCCGCGAATGTCGTTACTGCCACCGGCAAAAAACCTTCTGTTAAGCGGCAATGATTCGCTGCCGCCGTAGGGAAGCGCATATCCTCCAAACATTCTGAATGCAAACACAGCGTTAGGTGAAATAGGCAAATACCTTCGGTAGTCAGCCGAGAACTTAAAAAATCTGCTATAGCCCAATTCACTTGGAAAAATACCCAGAGGAAGTGAAATATTGCCATCCACCTCACCCGAGCCGACCAAAAAACGATCCATCAGATAGGGTATGTTTCCACCTGCGGCGACTGAGAATTCACTGAAGTACCCAAAATTACGTTTGATGAGATTGGTATTTTGACTTCGGATTGTATAGCGGATAATAGATGAAAATTGAGGGCGGAAATCTTCAAGTATTCGCTGTACTTCAAATTTATTCAGTACCTCTTCAGGGGTTTGTATAGGTTCACCATCATCGTCAAAATCGGTAAACTGTAAAATAAGATTCTCTCTGAAATCGCTTGAAGGATCTGTATCAATCACGACCAGCTCAATCAGATCAAGAAAGCTTCGCAGTCTTTGAGAGTGGGCAACTTCGTATCTCAGATTGAGGCGAATGTCGGAATTCACATCAAAAAATTCCTGGCTCGACTGGCTGTAGGAGAGCGTGTAGAAGGTTCTTGAACTCTCTACCCATGAACGGTCTTCCAGTCTTCCAAATGGGAAATTGAGCCTGGGAAGAGAGTACTCCGTTCTTGCCTCAAATGTTCTGAAGATTGTAGAGCCTCCAATAGGCCTTGCGCGCGAAGTAACAAACTCAATATTTCCACTAACGCTCACTGAAAAGTTCTCTGCTCTCCCAAAAAGGTTGTTATTTGTATAGTTTACACCGGCCCCGGTACCGAATCCATAACGTCTCATTCCAAAAAATTCAGCCCTCAAAGAGTGCTTTGGAAGCGTCTGCAGATCGAAATAGACCGGGATATCAGGCCGGGAGTAGTCGGGAAGCGAACTGTCTTCACTCAGGCCAAAGCGATTGATTAAAATCATGCCCAGGTTTTGGTAGGCGTTAATGCTTCTCAGGTAATCGGATTGACTGAACCTTTCACCGGGAGTAAACATGATTTGATTGGCCAACAGTTCAAATCTTGTTTGTGCATCATCTTGCTTCTCCATATAGATGCTGAACCCGGGTTCACTGTTTTGCGGAAAATCAATTGTTTTTGATTCATCAAAACCATTTGGCCCTTCCGGCCCCGAAAGTTTTATGTATACATCGCCAAAAGTATAAAAACCACCCGGCCTTATGGAGTAAAGAATATCAAGCGTTTGCGGGTCTTGATCACTCTGCTTGACGAGAGCCCTCACGGAATCGCGTTGCACCGAGGCATAACCGTTATCGCGTAAAAAGCTGAGTATTCTCGACTGTTCATTCCTCAGCTCCTGCGCTTTATACTGTTCGTTGACGGAAAAGGTGGAGTCGTCTATAGAGTTGCCGGAAAAATAGCTGTCGGAGAAAAAATTTCTTCGAAGCCTATCATCGTCAAATTCGGGAAGACCTGTATAGGATACCGAACGGATTTTCGACATTGGGCCTTCACGAATCAAGAACGATACTTCAAAACGCTCGCTTCGGTACTCAATAATGGTTGTATCTACCTCTACCTCAAAAAAACCAAGGTTTTCATAGTAGAGCCGTATTCGATCCATATCGTTGCTTACCGTCTCGCGATTGAGCAGGGCAGGTGATTCACCAACACCAAACACATTGTGAATGTAGTACCAGGGTGTGAAGCGGGGTATACCAAGAAACTCTCTGTTTGTCCGGGTTCTTACCAGTGTACTTAAAGTGCGGTTACCGACATTTCTGTTGCCTGTAAAGCGTACTTTTCTGACAACTTCGGTACGGTCATCTTCAGTTATTTCTTCATCCTGAGTATTTTGAGCAAATGAATAGTCACCAAAGCAGGGGTTCAGTATTAATAAAAATAACGGCAGAAGGAGATATCGCACGCAAATTTACAGGTTAAAAGGGTGGTACTGTTTTAGCCAATAAAATGTAAACGAGCCGGGCTTAATTAAATTGAGCCCGGCTCACCAAATTAAACATCGTCGTAATCAAAACCTTCATCTTCCTCACCGTGAAAGAAATCCTCCTTTCGAATATAGTCGGGCCAGATATCTTCAATGCCTTCATAAATCGTCTCTTCTCCCTCTTCAATTTCATCTAATTCATAGAGATTGTCGATCGCCTGTTGTGGCAAACCGTTTCTTTCGGCCCACTCTATAAGCTCCTCTCTGGTTGCCGGGAAGGGTGCCTCATCAAGCGCTGCAGCTAATTCAACTGTCCAAATCATAATTTGATTGATTTTCAATAATAGATTAATAAATAAATTCGTTTACTATAAACTCTTTACTGAGCAGAAATGCAAATTAATTCTGTGCGAAAGTACGAACTTTTTTGCAACCTGCTCTAAAGGTGAAGTAAATATTTTTTATCTTCGTTTCATAACTAAAAATCAAAACAATTCTCAGAAGGATAAATCTATGGGTGGCTTTGGAGCTTTAGAAATCGCAATAATCGTATTAGTTGTCCTACTTTTCTTTGGCGCTAAACGTATCCCCGAACTTGCCAGAGGTATCGGTCAAGGCATTCAGGAGTTCAGGAAAGCCTCTGACGATATCAAAAAAGAGATCGATAAAGGTAAGGAAGATGTGAGTGAATCCGCATCGATGAGACCTAAAAAAGAAGAAGAAACAGAAAATAAATAGCCTTTCTCAATGAAAAATCTGCTCTCTGTTCAGGAGCGACTACGATCAGGTAAAACAGATCTAACAGATATTGCAACTCAATACCTGAGCAACATAAAAAATAAAAACTCTTCTGTTAACGCCATTGTTCAGTATGATGAAGATTCGGTTCTGAAACAGGCTGCAATAATCCAGGAAAAAATTTCTAGCGGCAAATCAGGAGCTCTTGCAGGCGCCGTGGTGGGGGTGAAAGATGTAATCTGTGAAAAAGGCAAAAAAGTGACGTGCGCAAGCCATATGCTTCACAATTTCGAAAGCGTTTATGACGCTGCCGTGATTGAGAAGCTTCTTGCAGAAGATGCTCTTCTTATTGGGCGATGCAATATGGACGAGTTTGCCATGGGTTCATCTACCGAGAATTCAATTCACGGACCTACGCGCAACCCTCATAACACAGAGTATGTTTCGGGTGGCTCAAGCGGTGGCAGTGCAGCTGCTGTTGCGGCAAATATGTGCGATGTTTCACTGGGTTCCGATACCGGTGGTTCTATCCGTCAGCCTGCATCGTATTGCGGTGTAGTGGGCCTCAAACCAACCTACAGCCGTGTGTCGCGGCATGGACTTGTCGCTTTTGCCTCTTCATTCGACTGCATCGGTCCTTTTTCAAAAAATGTGACCGATTCGGCCCTCATGCTGCAGCACATTGCAGGTTTTGATGGAAGAGATAACTCCTCGGCCGATAAACCTGTTAACGATTATGTTGCGGCAGTTCAGAATGTTGACAAAAAACTGAGAATTGGAGTGCCCGAAGAGTATTTTGGTGACGGATTGGATGATGAAATTCGCACAACGATTCAGGCTCAGCTTAGCGATCTTGAAAAGGATGGAGCCGAACTTGTACCGATTGGGCTGCCTCATACCAAATATGGAATTGCCACCTACTACATTCTGGCTACAGCCGAAGCGTCAAGTAATCTGGCTCGATACGACGGCATTCGCTATGGACACCGTGCTAATTTTGAAAAGATTGAAGAGGAACTGGGCCTGGAAGCTGCTGCCATTGAACAGCAGATTAAGATTGCTGTGGGAGAAGAAAAAGAGGAAGCGATTGAACGCCTAACCAAACTCGATACCCCGCTTATACGACTGTACAAAAAATCGAGAACGGAAGGATTCGGAAGAGAAGTAAAGCGCCGTATCCTTTTGGGTACCTATGTATTGAGCGCAGGATATTATGATGCCTATTACGCTAAGGCGCAAAAAGTTAGAAGGCTTATTAAACAAGATTTCGAGGCGGCTTTCGATAAAGTGGACGTCATTGTTTCGCCCACAGCTCCAACTACAGCTTTTAGGCTGGGTGAAAACCAGGACGACCCGGTACAGATGTATCTGAATGATGTCTATACCATCTCTGCAAACCTTGCCGGTATTTGCGGAATCAGCGTACCTGCCGGCTTCCACTCGAACGGACTTCCTGTTGGAATTCAATTTATGGGCAACAGTTTTAAGGAGGAGAATATCCTGAGAGCGGGCCGAAGAATCGAAATGTTGCACTCCGAGGGCTAATGATGAACAAAGGCCGGCTCAAAGACAAGTGGGTACTGATTACCGGTGCCACAGCCGGCATCGGAAAGGCCACAGCGAGGATAATGGCGCAAGAAGGTGCCAATCTTATTCTTACCGGCCGCCGCAGTAAACGGCTGGAAGAGTTAAAAGAATCCCTGATAGAACAGGCCGGAATTCAGGTTGAGATCCACAATTTTGACGTCAGAGATCGTGAATCGTGTAAGAGATGCGTGGATTCTGTTGCTCACCCGATTGATATCCTGATCAATAACGCCGGCCTTGCCTCCGGAAAAGATCCCATCGACAGTGCAGATTTCGAAGATTGGGATAAGATGATCGATACCAATATTAAAGGATTGCTGTATATGACGCGATTTGTTGCTGAAGGCATGAGAAGCAGAAACAAAGGGCACATCATCAACATTGGCTCCATTGCAGGCCATGAGGCTTATCCCGGCGGGTCGGTCTATTGCGGCACCAAACATGCCGTAGACGCAATTACAAAGGCGACAAAGATGGATCTCCACGGAACCAATATCAGGGTAAGCTCTGTATCTCCCGGGCTGGTAGAGACAGAGTTTAGCGAAGTTCGCTTCCACGGCGACAAGGAGGCAGCCGAAAGCGTATATCAAGATACGAAAGCCCTCACAGCAGAAGATGTTGCCGAAATTATTCTGTTTACGGTAACCCGTCCGGCTCATGTAAATATAATGGACACTATTGTGCTGCCGTTGTATCAGTCATCATCAACTATGGTACACAGGAAAAAATATGAAGAATAAATGGATTGCTTTTGCAGCGATGGTGTTTTTGGCCATATCCTGCGGAGAGCCGGAGCCACAATTTAAGTTTGAAGACCAGGGGAATTTCGTGCCGCAATTTTCATCAGATAATGCCTATCGCTACATTGAAGAGCAGGTGGCCAAGGGGCCACGAGTTCCCGGTACACAGGCACATGTTGAAGCTAAAAACTACTTTAGAGAGCATTTTCGAAACACATCCGGGCCCAGGTCTATGTTTGTACAGGAGTTCGAAAAGGAAGTTTATGGAGAAAATCTCACTCTTTTCAATATCATAGCGTCGTTCGGCATTGAACATGAAGACCGTATTGTTTTGGCAGCACACTGGGATTCCAGGCCGCGTGCCGAAGAAGATCCTGACGACCCGCACTCACCGATACTTGGCGCGGATGACGGGGCCAGCGGTGTTGGAGTTTTGATGGAACTCGCAAATATCTTTTCAGAGCATGATGTGCCGATTGGCGTTGATATTATTCTTTTCGACGGCGAAGACTACGGTGAAGTAAATGATCTTGACAACTACTTTTTGGGATCGAGACACTGGAGCCAAAACCCGCCGGTACCCGGCTATAGTCCGCGATTTGGTATCCTGCTGGACATGGTAGGCGGAGAGGGGGCTGTTTTTCCCAAGGAGGGCCACTCAATGAATTTTGCGCCGTCGCTGGTTAACGAGATCTGGTCGATTGCCAATGAATTTGGCCTTGGTGAGCTCTTTATCGATGAGCGCGGCGGAATGATTTCAGATGATCACGTAATTGTTGAGCGCTACACCGGAAT
>Ga0207421_10002205_pt1 | contig 24376 bp, 19 predicted proteins | sample SodLakKL_010_SED_4_FD_187542 | JGI IMG/M metagenome (GOLD analysis project Ga0207421, IMG submission 187542) | Alkaline sediment microbial communities from Lake Tanatar, Kulunda Steppe, Russia - 8KL_010_SED (SPAdes) (version 2) | ecosystem: Environmental > Aquatic > Non-marine Saline and... | reverse complement strand
CTGCCGGGAGGGGTGCTGCGCGAGGGCCGCCGCCTAAACGAGATACGCTTTCGCCCGCTGACCGGGCGTCTCGAGGAGGCCCTGGCCGCAGGGGGAGACGATCGAAGCCTGCCCGAGCGCATCACCGGGCTGCTGGCGGTGGCCATCGAGAGCCTCGAAGGAGGGCCGGTGGACCGGGCGACGGTCGCGGCCATGTCGGTGGGCGATCGCCGCTTCCTGACACGGCATCTGGCGAAGGTGGTGGTGGGCGACGCGGTCTGGCTGAGCCACCCCTGTCGCGAGTGCCGGGCGCCCTTTGATATTCACTTCCGCCGCTCGGAGCTGCCGGTCAAGCCTGCCGGGGCGGGATATCCCTGGGCCGAGCTCGAGCTGGCACGTCATGGGCGGCTGCGCCTGAGGGTGCCCACCGGCGCGGACCAGGCCCGCCTGGCGGGCCTGGAGGAGGATGCCGCGATTCGCCGGCTGGTGGCCGACTGCCTGCTCGAGGCGGACAGCGGCTTCACCGTCGAGGCCCTCGCGGCCAGCCTGACCCCGCCGGAGCTCGCGGCCATCGATGCGGCGCTGGAAGAGGCCTCCCCGGAGGTGGCCAGCGAGCTCGAGGCTGACTGCCCGGAGTGCGGTACCCGCCAGCGCGTGCCGGTGGCAGCGGACCTGGGGCTGGGATTCGGCATCGATGGGCTGCTCGGCGAGGTGCATCGCCTGGCCCTGGCCTACCACTGGCAGGAGGGCGAGATCCTCGACCTGCCGCGCTGGCGGCGGCAGCACTATCTGGCCCTGATCGACCGGGAGCGGGGCCTGTATCGGTGAGCCGGGCCGGTGCGCCGGCAAGGAGCGAGTGCCATGGAGTTCATCCGAGGGATCTATCTCGAGGCGCAGCGGACCGCGCTCCAGGCTGAGGGCCGTCGGCCGCCTGGCGGGATGCCCATGGGCGAACTAGAGTCCTCCTCAGGAGGACTGGCCCCTGGCCCGGCGGAAATTGCCGGGTCTGCTGCGGTGCCGGGAGGCGCGGGCCAGCGGCCGGACAGCGGCCGTGATGCCCTGGATGCCAATGCGTCAGCGCCTTCCCCGTCACCGCGTCATCCCTCCCGGGCGGTTGTGGGACCCATGGATGAACGGCATGACGCGACGTTATCGACAGCGAATGGGTTTGTGTCTTTATCCGATTCTCAGGAAAGTGTAAGTGATTCGGTAGCGAGACCCCCTGATCGTGGACTCGAGCGCGAAGCGGACAGAGTCGAGAGTCTTCTCCCCTCCTCCCGGCGACAGGACGATGGGCCCGCCCGGCAGGAACCTCGCAACGGGTCCGAGGGTACCAGGCGATGGTCGGTCGAGAGTCCGTCACACGCGCCACAGGTACAGGAGCCGGAGGGTTCAGGGCATGGGGCCCCTCGTCCGGGGCCAGCCTCCGCTTTCTCCCCGGCTCCCGACGCCTCTCCTAACGGCGGTTCCGCCCCCTTGGTAGAGTTCGGCCATGACCCTGCGTCCGGGCTGTCGCCGGCCTCTGCGTACCCGGAACTCGGCACCGTGCCCGGGGCCCGCGCAGCGACCGCTTGTACTGGCGACGAGGCGGGGCGTCATGCGCCGACCGTCGCGCCCTCCAGCGATGCCAGGCCCGCTGAGGAGGGTCCCGCCTCAGTGATGCCGGCGAGCGACACGACCGCTTCATCCACCTTGCCTCCCAGGGGAGGGCAGGCACGAGACGTTAGGTCCGGCGTGGAGCCTGGCGACGGTCCGGCCCTCCGCACCACCGGCACCCCGTCAGACCCCCGCGATGCCGGCTCGCCGCCCGCCCGTCGCGAGCGGCCGGCGACGCCCTGCTCTCGGGCGCTCCCTGAGCCTGACGTCGAGTCGCAGGCCCCCGATCCCGACTATGCCTGCGCCGCTTCGCCCCGGCGAGAGCTCGTCGAGCCCCTCCTGTCGCCACCGCCCGATGAGGCTCTGCCACGACGCCAGGCTCGGCACGGTGAGGCCAGCGTGCATATCGGCCGGGTGGAGGTCGTCGTCGAGGAGGCTGGCGCCGAGGCCGTGTCGCCCGTATCGCCGAGGGCCTGGTCGAATCTCTCCAGCCGACGCTATATGCGGAGGCCCTGATGGTCGAGCCGAACAGCCTCTCCCGCACCGCCCGCGTCCTGCGTGCCTATCTCGCCGAGGCCCTGGCGATGCCGGCCAGCCGCATCCTGATCGGCCACCCGGAAGCGGTGCTCGCCGAGGCGCGCCAGGAGCCCGATGCCCAGCACCTGGGGCTCTTCGTCTACCGCACCGAGATCGACGGCTTTCCCGCCGACGGGGCCTATCCGGCGCCGATCTACCTGCGCCTGCACTGCCTGCTGAGCGCCTTCTCCAGCGACGAGACCGGCGACGAGGGGCAGACCATCACCGCCGGCGAGATGGACCTGCGGCTGCTGGGGGGCGTGGTGGCGTCCCTTCACCGGCAGCCGATCCTCGACGTCGAGGACGCGCAGGGGCGGGCGCGGCTGCAGGTGATCCCCCTCAACCTCGACCTGGAGGCGCTCAACCAGCTCTGGGCGAACCAGGGCGGTATCGCCAGCCGCCCCTCCATGGCCTACGAGCTGGCGCTGCTGCCGCTGCCGCTGGGGCAGCCCGCCGACCGTCGCCCGCGCGTCGGCAGCCTGGGGGTAGGCGTCTCGGCCCAGACGCACGGCGAGGCGATGCCGCCCGCCCTGCAGGCCGCGGCACCGTCCCGGCTGACGCCGCGGGTCGATGGCGACTGGCGCCCGCTGCTGGCGACCCGGGATGATGGCGGGCGACTCAGCCAGGCCCTGGTGGCGGCCGAGTCGGCCCTGCCGCTGGAGGTGGAGGTGCTGGTGGCCGGCGAGCCCGAGGAGGTCGAACTGCTCTGGGAGGTGTGGGACCGCGACCAGGGCTGGCGGGCGCTGGCAGAGCCGGCTCTGGCCCTGGTGCCATCGGTGCGTCGCCTCGATGGCTCGGCTTTCTCGTCCGCGGTCCGGGTGGCGCTGCCACTCTCCGGGCCCGGCCAGGCGGCGCTGCATGCGCGCCGGCCGAGCGGTGGCCAGCGCAGCGACCCGATCCTGGTCTCGATCCACCCCGAGGAGGCGCCATGAGCGTGGCCAACCTGGAGCCGGAGCGCCAGCGGCTGGGCCTGCTGGGCCAGCTGGTCGCCGAGCGGCGTGCCGGTCGCGAGGTCAGCGATGCGCAGCGCCGTCGCCTGGCCGCCCTGCAGGCCAGGGTGCGGCGCGGCCGGCAACGCTCACCCTGGCGCGAGCTCGTCGAGGAGCACGCCCTGGACGAGCTCGAGCAGGACATCCTGGCCTGCGTGCTGGCGCCGGAGACGGATGCCGGCATCGGCATGCTCTACCATTCGCTGCAGCCCGCCGGGGCCTTCGCCAGCCCGGCGCTGATCCACGACCTGCTGTTCCTCGATGACCGCGAGGGCCTGGCGCTGCAGCAGCGTCTGACCGAGCAGGCCCCGCTGCGGCGTCGCGACCTGGTCAGCTGCGAGCGGCTGGATGCCTACCAGCCCCTGCGCGCCGGGGCCACCGCGCTGGCCCGGCTGATGGGGCGGGGCGAGACGTTGATGCTGCCCGGGGCGCTGGCGCTCCCGGTCGAGGCCGAGTGGGAGACGCTGGTGCTGCCGGCCCATGCCCGCCGGCGCATCGAGACCTTCCTGCTCTGGGTGACCCAGGCCGAGCGCGTCTACGGCGACTGGGGCGCCCGGGCGATGGGCGGGCCGGTGGCGCTGTTCGCCGGGCCGCCCGGCACCGGCAAGACCTTCGCCGCCGAGGCCATCGCCCGGCGCCTCGGCTGGCCGCTCTACCGGGTTGACCTGGGCCTGCTGGTCAGCAAGTACATCGGCGAGACCGAGAAGAACCTCAACCGGCTCTTCGATGCCGCCGCCGGCCGTCGGGCGGTGCTGCTGTTCGACGAGGCCGACAGCCTGTTCGGCCGCCGGGGGGAGGTCAGCGATGCCCGTGACCGCTACGCCAACATGGAGGTGAGCCACCTGCTGGCGCGCATCGAGCGCCACCGCGGGCCCTGCATCCTGACCACCAACCAGCGCCAGCACCTCGACCCCGCCTTCATCCGCCGCTTCCAGACGGTGATCGAGTTTCCACGGCCGGACCGGGCCGCGCGCCGGCGCCTCTGGCGCGGGCTGCTGCCGCCCCGGGCCCCGCTGGCCAGCGACCTCGATGTCGATCGCCTGGCCGAAGTCGGCCTGACCGGCGGCCAGATCCGCAACGCCGCGACCCATGCCGCCTTCCTGGCGGCCGGGCGCGATGGCGAGCTGGGCATGCCGGCGCTGGCCGAGGCGGTCTGGCATGAGCTCGGCAAGGATGGCCGCGATACCCCGCGGGAGGCCCTGGGTCCGCTGCAGGCGTTCCTGGAGGAGATGCCATGAGCCTGCGCATCGATCACCTCTGCCTGCACCTGCCGCCGCGCTGTGCCGCCTGGCGGCCGCTCATCGCGCGCCGGCTCGCCGGGGAGCTCGCCGACCTGGCGCCCGGGCAACCGCTGGCCACGGGGCGGCTCGATCTCGACCGGCTCGATCTCGGCCGGCTGACGCTGCCCGCCGAGGCGGGGCCCGAGGAGCTGGCGCGGCTGATCGCCGATCGCCTGCGCGATTGCCTCGCCCGGGAGCTGGCCCGGGCGGATAGCGGCCGGCCCCCGACGGCCGATCCCGACCCCCATCCCGGAGGACGTCCATGAGCGGTATCAGCGGTGACCATGGCCGCCTGCGCTACCAGCGCGGCAGCCTCGAGGAGTATGCCGAGGTCGACCGGCCCCTGAGGCTCGAGTTCGAGTTCAATCCGGCCTCCATGACCCGCACGCGGAGCGTCTCGCTGCGCACCGGCAACGCACCCGGCACCCGGGGCGGCTATGACTTTGCCGGCCGCAGCGAGGTCCCCCGTGCCTCCCAGGGCATCAGCCTCGAGCCCGAGAGCTTCACGGTGACGGTGCTGCTCGATGCCACCGACCGCATGAATGCCGGCGAGGAGCCGGCGTCGCGCCTCGGCGTCCAGCCGGAGCTGGATACCCTGCGCAGCATGCTCGAGCCCAAGCTCCAGGGGGCCGACGGCCAGCGGACCCTGGCGGCCCTGGGGCAGGGCGGGGCCAGGGCCTTCGCCCGGCACGAGTTCGCCTCGGTGCTGCTGTTCCGCTGGGGGCCCCACCACCTGCCGGTGTTCATGACCCAGGCCCAGGTCGAGGTGAGCGACTGGCTGCCCAGCCTCTACCCCTACCGGGCCCGGGCGACGCTGACCCTGCAGGTCATCGAGAGCCGCAACGAATTCTACGGCGAGGAGATCAAGCGGCAGTTCCGCACGGCCCTGCGCCAGGAGGAGGGGCCGCAGGTCACCTAGTCGAGACGTCAGGCGAGACCACGACAAGCGCCCGAGAGGAGAGCGACCATGATCGACCGGACATCGCGCTACGCCAGCACCCGTGGCTTCCGGGCCACCGGAGAGGGCGAAGGCTTCGCGGGGCTGCGCAGTCGGGAGCTGGGCCCGGCCACGCCGGTGCTGGAGCACACCCTCGGCGCCTGGGACCGCCCCGACCAGCTGGCGCGCTACTACTACGGTGACCCGCACCGCTGGTGGCGCCTGCTGGACGCCAACCCCGAGTGGCTGTTCGCCGGGGACCTGCTGGAGGCATCGGCGGTCGGGCAGGTGCTGCTGATTCCGGCCCGGGAGGAGTGAGCATGGGCGCCTCGGCGAATGATGCCCCCCTGCGACAGCCCGTGGAGTGCCGGCTGTTCATCGACAACGAGGAGCTGGCGGCCTTCTATCCCTGGCTGCGCGAGGTCCAGGTCAGTCTCGAGCGCGGCGCCGCTGGGGTAGGCACGCTGAGCTTCGATACCTTTCGCGACGAGACCGGCGAGTGGTGGCTCCAGGACAGCGAACTGCTGCGCCCCTGGCGGCGGGTCGTGGTCATGGCGGCCTTCGGTGACCACCAGCAGCCCGTGCTGCACGGGGTGATCCGCGAGGTGACCGTCACCACGCCGGAGTCCATGGCCGAGGCCCGGGTCGAGGTGGCGCTGCAGGATGAATCCCTGCTGCTCGACCGTGGCCATCACCGCCGCTGCTGGTCGCGCCGCGACGAGCCGCGCCGCGATGGCGAGATCGCCGCCGAGATCGCCGCATCCCATGGGCTGGCCTTCGAAGGCGATGACGGCCTGACCAACGCGGCCCTCAATCAGGACGAGACCGACATCCGCTTCCTGCGCCGCCGCGCCGAGGCCAACGGCTTCGAACTGTTTGTCGAGCAGGGGGTGCTGCACTTCCACGCCCCCCGACTCGAGGCGGGCGACCAGCCGCCCCTGCTGGTCCATGCCGGCAGCGACACCAACTGCCTTTCGCTGGATATCCGCCATGACGGCCACCTGCCCGATGCGGTTCGCGTGGTGCGCGCGGATGCCGATGAGAGCGAGGCCCATGCCGAGCTCCATGAGCCCGACCTGCCGCTGCTCGGCCGGGTGCCGGCCGGCAGCGCGGGGATGGGGCACGAGCCCTTCGTCTGGGACCTGCCACGGCCCGGCGGGGCCACCCAGGCGGAGGTCGTGGCCCGGGCCATCGCCGCGGCCAACGAGAATGCCTGGAAGGTGGTCGCCGAGGGTGAACTGGACGGGGTGCGCTACGGCCACGTGCTGCGCCCCCACGGCACCGTGGTGATCGACGGCGTCGGCTCGACCTACGGCGGGCGTTACTACGTCGCCGAGGTGACCCATCGCTTTGCCGCCGATGGCTATCGGCAGCGCTTCCGACTGATTCGCAACGCCCTGGGCCAGGATGCCTGGCCCGAGTCCTGATACATCCATCGGCAACCCGGAGGAGACGATGACCGAGCTCGAGAAGGACATGGCGCGACTCGCCCGGCATATCGACGAGCGGCGATTCGGCAAGTATCGCGGCTTCGTGCTGGACAACGCTGACCCCGACCAGGCCGGCCGCCTGCAGCTGCGCATCCCCTCGGTACTGGGCAGCGAGGCGACCGACTGGGCGCTGCCCTGCGTGCCCTTCGCCGGCCCCGGCTACGGCTACTTCGCGATCCCCGATCCCGGCGCGATGGTCTGGGTGGAGTTCGAGGAGGGCGACATCGACCGGCCGATCTGGACGGGCGGCACCTGGCAGCACCCCGACCAGCTGCCCGAGGGGGCGGCCCAGACGGAACCCCGCAGCCGGCTATGGCGCACCCCGGGGGGCCACCAGCTGCGCTTCGACGACGAGCCCGGCGAGGAGCGCTGCCGCCTCAGCCATGCCGGGGGCGCGGAGCTGACCCTGGAGCCGGAGGGGGCAACACGGCTGACCGACCCCGGCGGTGCCACCCTGGTGCTGGACAGCCAGGGGGGCGAGGTGCGCCTCGAGGATGCCAGCGGCAACCGCCTGGTGCTCTCGCACTCCGGCACCGTTGTGGAGGACGCCTTCGGCAACCGCATCGAGATGGGGCCGACCGGCATCACCGTGGACGGCACCCGGGTGGTGGTGAACGGCAGCATGGTCAGCCTGGCTGGCGAGGGGGGCGAACCGCTGATCAAGGGCACCAGCTTCCTGAGCCTCTTCGCCACCCACGTGCACCCCACCAGCATGGGGCCGTCGGGGCCGCCGATTCCCCAGGGCGAGTTCAGCACCCTCTCCACTCGAACCATGACCGGCTGACCGGCCGGAACCGTCGCCCGGGCCCGGGGGCCTGGCGGCAGGAGGTAACCAATGAGCAGAATGCCGGAACGCGACAGCCTGGCCTTCCCGTTCGCCATCGAGGCCGACGGCGCCCGGCGCTGCGGCCGGGCGGACCAGATACGCCAGCGCATCGAGCAGGTGCTGTTCACCGCCCCCGGCGAGCGCATCTACCGGCCGGCGTTCGGGTTCGGCGCGCGGCGGCTGGTGTTCGCCGCGCCCGACTCCCTGCTGCGCGAGACCGCCGCCCAGCAGCTCTCGGCGTCGCTCGCCGAGGCCCTGCGCGGGGAAGTGGACCCCGCGACTCTCCGGGTCGACCTGCACAGCGACGAGGCGCGGCTGATCATCGAGATTCGCTATCGGCTGGCGGCCATCGACCGTCAGGAGCGCCAGACCTTCGTGGTCGGGGAGGGCTGGCATGGCTGAGCTCCCGCGCCCCGAGCTGCGCTTCGACTGCGGCTGTCCCGACTGCGGCGGGCGTCGCGTACGGATGCCCGAGCCGCCGCCGGCGATCCCCGATGATCTCGACTGGCGTGCCCGTGACTTCGAGGGCTTCCGCGCGATGATGCTGGCCGACCTGGCCCGCCGCCTCCCCGAACGCGGTGACTGGAATCCCGCGGACCTGGAGGTGGTGCTGGTGGAGGTGCTGGCCACCCAGCTCGACTGGCTGTCGGACATGCACGACCGCGTCACGGCGGAGGCCACCCTCGAAAGCGCACGGCGGCCGGCCAGCGTCGATGCCCTGCTGCGCATGATCGGTTTCGATGCCGCCGAGCATCGCCAGCTCTCCCGGGAGGCCCTGTATCGCCTGTGGCAGGCGCGCCCCGATCTGCTGGCCGCCGATCGCGCCGAGGGTCCGCGGCGGATTCGCCGGCAGGAGCGTGCCGTGACCCTGGAGGACCATGCCACCACCCTGGTCGCCCATCCGCTGGTGGAGCAGGCCCACGCCTGGTCGCGCTGGACGGGGGCCTGGGAGCGCATCGAGGTGGCGGTGATCTGCTGGAACGGCGAGCCCCTGGACCAGCCGCTGCCCGCGGTGGCGCCGCCCGAGCTGGCACGAAGGCTGTCCCGTTTCCTCGATGAGCAGGGGGCCGAGTGGCGACCGCCCTTCGGGGAGGCGCTCAGCGTGCGCCGGGTGCTGCGCGATTATCTGGAGGCGCGCCGCCTGGCGGGCCAGGAGGTGGTCCTGCGCGATGCCGCGGCGGTGGGCATCGTGCTGGGCCTGCGGGTCACGGTAGCGGACGAGCACTTTCGCTCCGAGGTGGAGGCGGCGGTGCGTCGCGAGCTGGGCGATGGACCGGCGGGGCTCTTCCACCCGGGGCGTCTGGCCTTCGGCGAGGATCTCTACGCCTCGGACATCTATCAGGCCCTGATGGCGCTCGCCGGCGTACGTGATGTCTGCCTCTATCGCTTCAAGCGCGCGGGACGGCGCTATCCGGACGAGTCGCGCTCGGGGCGCATTGCGCTCTCCGGGCTCGAGTTCCCGGTGTGTGACGGTGACCTGGCGCGGCCGGCACGGGGTCACCTTCGCCTCGACCTCAAGGGAGGGCTGCGGGGATGAACCGAGACGAACTGACCCGCTGGAACCGCGCTGGACTGGCGCGGCTGGCGTATGTTCACGGCAATGCCGCCAGCTTCCTCGAGACCCTGCGCGCGGGATTTGCCGACCAGCCCGAGCTCACCCGCTGGGAGCGGGTCATGGGGCCGCCGCCCGATGAGCGCGACGATACCCGCCGCGAGCGGCTGCTCGACCAGTACCGCACCCCGACCCGCGACCCCGCCTGGGAGATCGCCCGGGCGCTCGCACGCGCCAGCCAGGTGCTGGCCGGCCATGTCGATGCCGAGGCCAACGAGGGGTATCTGGGCACGGCCACGCTGTGGGAGCGCGTGCGCCAGCTGGTGACCATGATCGACTATATCCCCGCGCCGCCGGCCTCCGCCGCCACGCCGCTGGTGCTGCTTGCCCGGGAGGGGCGCGACGGCCGGATTCTGGCGGGCCTGGCGGTGCGCCATCAGCCGCTGGAGGGCAGCCCGCTGACCTTCGAGACCCTCGAGGATATCGACGTTCATGCCTCCCTGAATGCCCTGCGCCTGGCGGGCCACGACCGCTCGCCGGCCCCGCTGTGCGGCGACGAGCTGACGCTGCCCGGCAAGCCCGGCGACATCCGTGCCGACGAGCCGCTGGTGCTGGAGGACGACGCCACGGGGCGGCTTCGGATGTGTCGAGTGGTTGCGGTGAGCGAGGCGTCGCCCGGCTGGCTGTGCGTGCGGCTGGCCAGGCCCCTGCGTGAGCGGCACGGTTTCACCCGGGGGCAGACCCGCGTACACCACGGGGTCCGCGAGCGGCCGAGGCTGCTCGGGCCGGTTCCCGAGGTCGCCGCCTCCCTGGCGGCGAGGCGCCTGCGCCTCGCCGAGCCGCCGCCCCCCCTCGAACCCGGCGACGTCGTCTACCTGGGGCCCGCCGCCGATCCCGCCGACCGCTTTCGCCGGGTGGTCGCGCGGGAAGCGCGCGCCGTGATCCTCGACCGGCCGCTCGATTGGCTCGACTTCCGCCATGGCCACCTGGCGAAGGCACGCCGCCTGGCCGTGTCCGGCGTCATCGGCCGACAGCTGGAGGGCCAGGCGGGCTGGGTGGTACGGCTGAAGGTGGCCGGCGACCTGCGAGACCTGGTGGGACAGTGGGTCGCGCGGCCGAGCAGGACCCGGCAGCTGACGACCTACCGCATCCTGGGGGTCGAGTATCGCCCGGCGGATCTGGAGGTCGCCCATGCCGGCTTCAGCCTGCTGCGTCTCCAGGACGTCGCCGAGCGGGACGGCGGCGAGCCGAACGACGGCAAGACGGCCCCACTGCTGGGAGAGGGCCAGCGGGGCAACCCGCAGTACCTGTGGGCGCCGCCGATCGTTCGGGGCGTGCCCCTGGAGCCCTTCCTGCGCAATGACGGCCACTCGCCACTGGCGCACCAGCTGGAGGTCAAGGGTGGCCGCGACGCCGAACCGGGGAGCCTGGTGGTGGTGCAGCGGGGCGGCCAGTTCGCCTGTGGCCGGCTCGCCAGCGTGACGCCCCTGGAGGGCGAGCGGCGCAGGCTGACGGTGAGCGACTGGACCCATCGTGGCGGCGGTCGCTTCTGGCTCGGTGACAGCGTCCTCTACTGCGGCTTCCGGCACGCCTCGCGGCCGCAGGGCTGGGATCGCAACGAGACCCTCGTCACCGGCAGCAGCCTCGAGCTCGCCTCGCTGCCCGCCGAGCTGGAGGCGGGGCGGCGGGTGCTGGTGGCCGGTGGCGCGGGGCGCGCCCTGGAGGCCAGGGTCGAGCGGATCGACGCCCGGGGACGGGTGATGCTCTCGTCCTCCCTCGACGCGCTGGGCCTGAGCGTCTCGGAGCTGGTCCTCTACGGCAATGTGGCCCTGGCCGGCCACGGCCAGGCGCGGCCGGAGAAGGTCTACGGGGGAGGCGACATCACGTCGGCGGGGCTGCCGGTCGCCCTGAAATCGGTCGCCTTTACCGCCGACCGCCAGCTGCCCGGCGGGGTGCGGGCGGCACTTGAGGTGACAGTGGAGGGCGAGCGCTGGGAGCAGGTCGGCCACCTGCACGACTCGGGCCCGGAGGATCGCCACTACGCCGTCCGCTACACCGAGGACGGTGAGCTGGTCCTGCGCTTCGGCGATGGCCGCCGGGGGCGCCGGGTGCCGGCGCGGCGGGGCAACGTGCGGATCGATTGGCGCGAGGGCTGCGGGCCGGCCGGCAACCTCCCGGCCGGGGCCCTGGAGCGCCTGGCGAGCCCCGACCCGCGCCTCTCGGGCGTGCGACAGCCGCTGCCCGCCGTCGGGGGAAATGACGTCGAGGGTCGGGAGTCGCTGCGCCGCTCGGCGCCGGCCACCCTGCTCACCTTCGACCGCGCCGTTTCCCTGACCGACTTCACCGCCCTGGCGGCCAGCCACAGCAGCGTCTGGCGGGCCCGCGCGCGCCCGGGGCCCGCGCGCACCCGGCGAGCCAGGGCGGTCACCGTGGTGGTGCTGCCAGCGGGCGGCGAGGCCGCGTCGCGGCTGCTGGACAGCCTGGCGGCCTACCTGCAGTCCCATGCCGCGCCGGGCATTCGCGTGGAGGTAGTGCGGGCCGCTGCGGTCAGGGTCTTCCTGAACGTGCGCCTGCGCATCGACACCGCCGGCTTTGACCCCGAACCAGTGGTCGAGGCGGTGCGTCGGGAGCTGCAGGACCGGCTGGCGCTGGCCGAGCGGGACATCGGCGAGCCGCTGACCATCGCCGAGGTGTTCCGGCGCATCGAGGCAGTGGACGGGGTGGTCAATTCACGCTGCGCCATCGGCCGCGACCGGATGCCGGCGCTCGACAGCGGGCTGCGCCAGGTGCCCGCCGGCGCCGATGAGGTGCTCCATCTGCCGCCGGCTGCGGGCCATCTTGCCATCGACTGGGAGGAGGCAACCCCATGACGATCGAGACGCCGCCGCCGCAGTGGTCGAGCCGCCTGGGCCGCCAGCTCTGGCTTCTGCTGCCCGAGCTCTATCGCCAGCGTGACGCCTCGGGCCAGCTGGCCGCCTGGCTGGACGGCTGCGGCCTGCTCCTCGACCAGCTGCACGGCACCCTCGAGCAGCGCCTCGACGATGCCTTTCCGGAGAGCGCCCAGAGCTGGATCCTGCCCTATCTCGGCCAGCTGCTGGATGCCCGCCTGGTCTCGCCTACCGTGGAGGGGCGTCGCCAGGAGGTGCTCAATGCCGTGCGCTGGCGCAAGCGCAAGGGCACCGTGGCGGCCCTGGAGGAGCTCGCCGCGGCGGTGGCCGACTCGCCGGCCGGGGTCCACGAGGGGTGGCAGCGGGTGATCACCACCTTCCTGCCGGGCACCCCGCTGCCGCGGGTGGTCACCCCCGACTTCCGTCGGCGCATGCGGCGGGTGCTGGACGACGATGGTACCCCGCGGCTCGTGGGCGAGTCCGGTGTGCCCTGCTTCCCGGACAGCCACGAGGATCTCACCCTGCGTACCGCGGAGCTGAGCGTGGGCGGGCGGCGCCCGCGACGCTTCCACCCGCGCAGCCTGCTACTTCACCTTCCCCCGGGCCAGGGGTTCTTTCCCCTGGTCCGGGAGCCGGCAAGCGGCCTGGCCCTGCCGGCGGATCTTCACTGCGAGGAGGCCGACTGGCGGCCGTTGCGCGACGGGCGCCAGGTCTGCCGGCGCCTTGTCGAGAGCGCGCCCTGGCGCTGGGAGGTGGAGCGCATTCGCCGGCCGGTACCCAGCGGCTGGATGCTGGAGTCGGAGCACCACCGGATCGCGAGCGCCGACGGACGCCCGCTGCCCGTCACCGGGCGTGTGGTGTTCGAGCTGCCCGACGACGGGGTGGCGCGCCACTTTCACGTCGAGGACCTGGTCTTTCGCCACACCCTCAAGGTCAGTCGCGCGACCCTGCACCTCGAGCGCTGCGCCGCCAGCCGCGCCGTGGTGGTCTTCTCGCCGCGCGGCGAGGCGCCCGCCCTGTCGCTGCGCGACAGCCTTGTCGGCTATGCGCGTACCGCCACGGCACTGTGCCGTCTGGAGTACGCCACCGTGCTGGGTGGCCTGGTGGCCGAGTCTCTCCAGGCCAGCGACAGCATCGTGCTCGGCCCGCTGCGTGCCGACCTGGCCAGCGACAGCGGCCCGCCCCGGAGCGGCTGCCTCCGCTACAGCAGCATCCCCGCGCTGGTGCCCTATGCCGAGATCGAGGGCCGCCCGCTGCTCCGAGTGCACGAGGCCTCGATGGCCAACCGGGCGCCGGAGATGTACACCCGCCAGTTCGGCCAGGAGGGCTGCGGCGTGCTGCATGCCGACGGCCCCGCCGAGGTCCATGCCGGCGCCGAGGATGGGGGTGAAATGGGGGCCTACCACCACCGCTTCCACCAGCGGCGCCTCGAGGCCGTACGACAGAAGCTTGCGCAGCACCTGCCGCTGGGCATGACCACCGCCATCATCACCGACCCGCGCCTCGCCCGGCAGCCCCCGCGGCTGCGGCGCTGAAGTACCGCCACACCAGGCCAGGGAGATCACATGAAGACACAGATATCGCGCTATCTCAGGGAGTCGGATCAGCGTTACGACGCGGTTCACCAGCAGCAGGGGCGCGTGCTGACCGATGCCGACTGGAACGCTCTGGTGGAGGCCCTGCGCGAGACCCTGCGCCAGGGCAACCGGCAGGCCCTGGGAAGTGGCCTGCCGGCCGGCGACGGCCTGCTGGCCATCGATGGCAAGGGACGGCCCTCGCTGCGCTGGGGGCGGGTGGTGGTCGATGGGCGGCTGGGGGAGTGGGTGGCGGCCTCCGGCGCCGACGAGGGGGCCGACCCGCTCACGGTTCAGGCCGATCTGCCGGGCCTCGTGCCCCCCGAAGGCGACCACGTGGTCTACGTGGACCTCTGGGAGCGCGAGATCACCGCCCTGGAGGACCCGTCCCTGGCCGACCCCGCCCTCAACGGCGCCGACACCTGCACCCGAACCCGAACCATGGTGCAGCTGAAGTGGGCCCCCCTGAATCAGGACGGCGACGACCGGGTCGACGACCTCCCACCCTGCGGCGACGCCCACCTGGCCATCGAGGAGCGCGAAGACGCCACGGTCATCGATGACCCCTGCGAGCCCCAGCAGGAGGTCTTCCATCAGGCGCTCGGCGACGCGCTGTTCCGGCTCGAGGTGCATCGCCATCCCGAGCCGGGCGGCGACGGAGAGCTGGTGCTCAAGTGGTCCCGGGAGAACGGCGCCGAGGCCGAGCCCCTCGGGGCCCTTCCCCCGGGGTTCGTGAACCCGGACCACGTCTATGAACCCTGCGGCCCCGACAGCGAGAGCCATCTCGGCCTCCACCCGCACCCAAGCACCGGCGCCGCCCGGCGGGGCCGCCTCCTCGAGGGGCGGGGGCCCGACGAGGAGGAAGACGACGAGGCGCTGCCCTGGCTGCGCCGATGGGATGGCTACTGCCACCTGACGCGCTCGGGCGGTGCCTGGGAATGGCAGGAGGGCTGGCACCGTGGCACGGCGCTGCAGCGTCACGACAGCGAGGAGCAAGCCCGCCAGGCCGGTAGCGCCGAGATTCACCTGACCGACGAGCGACTGCTGCTGATGCTGGACCGCTACAGCCTCGAGCTGGAGCTTGGCGAGCGACGCTTCGTCAGCGGCGACTACTGGCTGGCGACCCTGCGCGAGGCCGCCGAGGAGGCGGCGCGCATCGAACTGGCCAGCGCTACCCCGCTGGGTATCCGGCATCACTACCTGCGCCTCTTCCGCGTGGTGGATGGCGAGCCCCAGCCGCTGGATGACGCCACCCGGCGGCGCTTCCAGTGTCTCGACCTGGCCTCGCTGCTGGCCGACCGCATCGGCTACGACGCGGGCCTCGCGCCGGAGCGCTGGAAGGCCCTGCTCGCACCGGGCGAGGGGCAGCCGCCGGAGAACGTCCAGCAGGCACTGGACGCCCTGCTGGTTCATCTCAACAGCGAGGCGGTGACCCACCACTTCGGGAAATGTGACCGCAAGCCCAGTGTCAGGTCCCTGCTGACGGAGGCGGGGCTCGGACACTGGAAGGAGCGCCGCCAGCCGCTCGGCGTCCTGCTCAATGACCTCCTCTGCCGGCTGGATGCCCGCACGCTGCCCTATCGGGCCAGGACCTCCTCCTCGGCACCGCTCCAGAGCCTCGATGATGTGGTCCTCGACCGCACCCGAGGAGGGAAGATCGAGGGGGACCTGCATGTCACCCAGGCGGTTTCGGTAGATGGGCCCATGAAGGTCGCCGGCGAGATCCGCAGCGACAAGGGGGTCACGGCGCCTCGCGTGTACGGGGAAGCGGTCGTGGCCGAAAAGTCCTTCGTCCATCCGCCGGGTGCGAAGAAGGGGCTCGTGCTGACCGCGAAGGACCAGCGCGGCAACGCGGTCTGGGCCGAGCCCCCGGCCCAGACCGGCGAGGGCCTCTGGGAGCGCGACGAGGCCGGCTTCCTGATGCCTCGGGAGGCGAAGGGGGTGCGCGCCGTCCCCGAACTCGCCACCGGCGAGCACCGCGGCGGCTGGGTGACCGGGGTGGCTTGGCAGCCCTGGGAGCCTGATGGCAAGCGATACCCCCTGGATGGCGAGAAGGGACGCTTCGACCTCTTCGACATCCTCAAGAAATCCCCTGCCTGGCCCCTGCCCGAGCGCATCGTCAAGGAGGCGCGAGAGGTGCTGCTGCACGTCTCGGCGGCGGCGCTGCCGGCGGTGCAGGGGCGTCAGGAGCACTTCGGCGAGCTGACCCTTACCTTCGTTTCGACCTCTGGACGAGAGGATGCCCCCCAATTCAAGAAGCACCTCTACCTGGCCTTCGGCGCCGGCATCTCCTCGGCCTCGGACAATATCTGGCTGCCGGTGGTCGGCAAGGGGCAGGTGAGCCTGCGGGCCGAGCTGGAGGGGGGCGATCCGGGGGAGTTCATCGAGACCTTCAAGCTGGTCGGTCGGGCCTTCGTGACAGGCTATCGCTAGCCGGGAAAGCCGGCAAGGAGCTTAGGTATGGGCGATGCAACGGAGTCCCGCACGCCGCAGGAGAACGAGGGTCGCCGCCGGACGGCCACCTCGTCGGCCCGCTCGGCTCCCGACAGGGGCGTCCACGATACCTTGCATGAGGCGCCCCGCCCGGTGGTGGTCTACACCTCGCCGGAGGCCGTCGCGGCCCTGCAGTTCGACGAGCCCGACAAGGGTCAGGCCATCGGCAGCGACCTGCTGGCACCACTGGTGGTCCGCGGCTACTGGTTCAACCTCGACGGCGAGTCAGACAGCGGCAACCTCGGCTACCTGGACGTCAACATCCCCGCCGACAATCCGGACTGGAAGGCCTTCGGCGAGGACCTCTCCCTGCCGGTGCTGAGTCTTCCGGGCGATCCTCGCGCCGGGCTGCTGACGGGGCGCCACCTGCAGTCGCTGCTCGATGGCTTCCTGGAACGCAAGGACGCCACCCAGGCGCTGCCGATCCTGGTGGAGCTCGACGAGCTCGAGGTCGATGAGGAGGTCGGGCTGAACGTGGAGGGCTCCCTGCTGCCCGAACTCCCCATCCTCGGCGACAGGGGGCTGGCCTTTACCCTGCGCGGCAACGAGTTCCGCCTGGAGCAGCCCATCGATACCGGTGACCTGCGCCTGCCGCCGCCCTTCGAGCTGACCGACTCCAGCCTGGTGCTGTTTGCCTCCACCGCCGATGGCTGGGGCGGTGAGGGGAAGATCGAGTTCGCGCTGGCCCCCTATGGAGAAGGGGAGCTCGAGGTCATGGCGAGCAGCCGCGAGCTGGGCTTCGGGGGCCACTTCGACTTCGACAGCCGGCTCTTCGAGACGGCCCGGGTCGCGCTGGCCTACGAGGAGGGTGCGCTGACCGGCAGCGGCAGGCTGGCGTTGGGCGAGGGCAAGCTGCGCGGCGTCAAGGCCGCCAGCCTGGAGCTGACCGTCGATGGCGAGAGCGTCAGCGGCGAGGGCGAGATCACCCCCAGCCTGGCGGCGCTGGAGGCCGGGGAGCTGACCTTCTCGGTGAGCCGCGACGAGGGCGCCATGCTCTCGGCCGGAGTGACGCTGGGCGATGCCATCCCGCGGGTGGAGGGGGGCGAGCTGACGGGGACCATCGCCCCGCGCGAGGAGGGCGCGGGCTATGCGCTGGCGATCGCCGGGGAGGTCAACGCCGACCTGCCCGGCTTCGACGCAGGGCTCACCGCCTCCCTGGACGATGGCCTGTTCGATGTCGAGGGGCGCGGGGCCTACTCCCGTGGCCTGATCGCCGGCGAGCTGACCTTCGGCGCCACCAACCGCGAGGTGGATGGGGAGACCGGGGAGCGCCTCGAGACCCCCGGGGAGAGGATCACGCTGTTCGGTGCCGGCGAGGCGACCATCGCGCTGACGCCCTGGCTCGAGGGCCGCGCCGGCCTGGCGGTGCTGCCCCAGGGCGAGGTCGAGCTGACGGGCGGCATCGGCATCCCCGACAGCGTCACCCTGTTCGAGGCCGATCCCTGGGAGCGCAACCTGATGACGATCCGCCTGGACATTCCCATCGTCGGTTTTACCGTAGCGCGCCAGCGCGTCGGCATCTTCGCCACCGTGGGCGGCGGGCTCGACATGCGCGCCTCGGTGGGACCGGGCACCCTCGACGAGCTTGATATCGAGGTGACCTACAATCCGGATCGTGAGGACGAGACCCGGGTGGTCGGGGAGGCGCTGCTGGCGGTGCCGGCCAGTGCTGGACTGCGCCTGTTCCTGCGCGGTGGCCTCGGGGCGGGCATTCCCGTGGTCAGCGCCACCCTGGGGCTGGAGGCAGGCGGGGAGCTGGGGCTCGAGGCCCGCGCCGAGGCCGGCGTGGCACTCGACTGGCAGCCCGGTCAGGGGCTCGAACTGGAGGCGCGCGTCGCCCTGCAGGGCCAGCCGGTGTTCCGCTTCGACCTGGCGGGGTTTGCCCAGGTCGAGGCCGACCTGCTGGTGCGTACCCTGGACCTCTACGACGAGCGCTGGCAGCTGGCCGCCGCCGAGGCCGGCGGCGGCATGCGCTTCGGTGTCGGCTTCCCGATCCACTATGTGCAGGGCGAGCCCTTCGCGATGGACTGGGGGGATATGGAGTTCCAGGTGCCCCGGGTCCAGCCCGTGGCCTTGATCAGGGACCTGCTGGATCGGATCGTCTAGGGAGCGCCGGGGTTGGCCGACCGTTGCGAAGGGCATGGATCTCGGGTCGACTAGGATGTTTCCCCCAGGGAGCCCCGACAGGATGCCGACCACCCTTCAAGTGCTGCTGATTACTGTCACCTTCCTGGTAGCCGGCGGCGTCAAGGGCGTGATCGGCATGGGCATGCCCACGGTGTCTCTGGCACTGCTGACCGCCACCCTGGGGCTGCAGCCGGCCATGGCGCTGCTGCTGGCGCCCACCCTGATCACCAATGTCTGGCAGGCGCTGGTGGGAGGCTACCTGGGGCGGATCCTCAGGCAGCTCTGGCCCTTCCTGCTGGCATCGGTGGTGACGGTCTGGCTGGGGGTGAGCCTCCTGGCCCGGGTCGAGGTGCGCTGGCTCTCGGGGCTGCTGGGAGCGCTGATCGTCTTCTATGCGCTCGTCGGGCTCTGCAACCTGGGCCTGGCCAGGCTGGTCGGCCGCGGGCGTCATGCCGCGCCGATCAACGGGGCCCTGACCGGCCTCTTGACCGGCATGACCGGCTCCTCGGTCTTTCCCGGCGTGGCCTACCTGCAGTCCCTCGGCCTGCCGCGGGAGATGCTGATCCAGGCCATGGGCGTGCTGTTCGTGGCCACCACCCTGGCGCTGGGCCTCGCCCTGGGAGGGCATCAGCTGCTCAGCGCGGAACTGGGCCTGCTCTCCCTGGGGGCCGTGGTACCGGCGCTCGTCGGCATGCGGCTTGGCCAGTGGCTGCGTGGGCGGCTTTCGGAGTCGACCTTCCGGCGTGCCTTCCTCAGCGGCCTGCTGGCCATGGGCAGCTACCTGCTGGTGCGCGCCCTGGCGGGCTGAGCCGCCAGGGCGCCGGGGTCGCTCTACATGACCCAGCCATCACTCCGCCAGGAAGGCGCGCAGGCGATCGCCGGCCTGGTCGATGGCCACCACGCCGTCCAGGTGGCCGCGGTTGCCAGTGAGCGGGATCAGTTCCACCAGGGTGCCGTCGGCGGCGATCAGCTCGGCGGTGCGGCGCACGCTCTGTGGGGCGAAGACCAGGTCGTCCTCGCTGTAGAGCATCAGCGTGGGGGCATCGATGTTGGCGAGACCCTCTTCCAGGCTCCCGCCATCGCCGGCCACGAAGGCCTGGTTGGCTCGCACCAGGTAGAGCAGGTGATTGGCATCGGCAATTTCGGCGCGGGCCGCGGCGATGTCGTCGAGGGTCTGCTCGATCGCGAAGCGGGCGTGGATATCCTGAGCCGGGTCGGCATCATCGTCGGCCCAACTGCGGTCGAAGGTCTCGTTGGCCCACTGCCAGTGGTTGGCGTTGAGTGTGATCAGCTTCAGCGCCTCGCGCAGGCCATGGAGCGGCGGCTCGCCGCCGTAGTAGTCGCCGCCGTTCCAGTTGGCGTCTACGCGTATCGGCGCCGCCCAGGCGGAGAGGGTCGCCAGCAGCCAGGGGTCGGCCTCGCCGGCGCCGATCACCGGGATCAGCCGCTCGACCCGCTCGGGGTAGCTGCTGGCCCACTCGTAGGCCTGCAGCGCCCCCATGGAAGCGCCCATCACGGCGTGCAGCCGCTCGATGCCCTGGCTCTCCAGCAGGGCCTGCTGCACGTCGACGAAATCGCCGATGGTCACCACCGGGAAGTCCAGTCCCCAGGGCTCTCCGGTCTCGGGACGTATTGACGCGGGGCCGGTGGTCGTCACGTTAGGGTCATGGGCATTGAGGTTGACCAGGGTGTCCGAGGCAATGATGTAATATTCGTTGGTATCCAGCGGCTTGCCTGGCCCGATGATGCTGTCCCAGTAGCCGGCGGGTCCGTCCTCCTCGTAGCGTCCGGCGGCCTGGCTGGTACCCGAAAAGAAGTGGGTGATCAGGATGGCGTTGTCCCGGGCCTCGTTGAGGGTGCCGTAGGCCTCCCAGCCCACCGCCAGCGGGGCAATAGTCTCGCCGCCGCGGGTGGTGTACTGGTCCATCTCGAAGACCTGTTTCTCCACCAGGCCGTCCCAGGCGTGGGCGGCACCGGTCAGCAGCAGCGCAGCGCCGAGACAAACGCCGGCGGCGAGGGAATGATGGGGCCTTACGGCAGTCGAAAGTGAAGTGAAGTCCTGCATGGGGCGTTATCCTTGTGGAAAATCTCGTGAGCGAGCGCACGGCTTCCAGTACAGGCAGGGGGAGGTCGTGTGTCAATGCACAGACCACACTGCTCACCAACGGCCCGGGAGACGTGTCATGAGCGATGACAACAGAGCGGTCCGGCGTACCGGGCTCGGCATGATGCTGCTGTTCTGGATGCTGTTCATCGGCACCGGGACCTGGTGGTTCCATGGTTACCTGGAGGGCCAGCGAAATCCCAATGCCCACCTGGTCAATGCCGTGAGCGGCGATGGCGCGCCGGTCGTGCTGGAGCGAAACCGGGCCGGTCACTTCCTGGCCACCGGACGCATCAACGGCGAGCCGGTGGAGTTCCTGCTCGATACCGGCGCCACCTACGTGGCCGTCTCTTCGGAACTGGCCGACCGGCTGAGGCTGGAGACAACCGGCAGCGCCTGGTTCAATACCGCCAACGGTCGAGTGCGCGGCGACCTCACTACCCTCGACGAGGTGAGCCTCGGCGGCTTTGCGGCCCACGAGGTGCGCGGTTCCATCAGCCCCGGTATGCAGGGCGACGTGGCGCTCCTCGGCATGAGCTTTCTCAACCGCTTCGACATCGAGATCCGCGACGCCCGCATGGTCCTGCATCCGGCGCGCAGTGATTGAGGTTTTCATGACCGATCGACCCCGCGGCCGTCGCGCCGAACAGCCCAAGCAAATCCCTGGTCTCGGCTGGCTCGATATCCTGTGGCGGGTTCGTCAGTCGCTGGCCAGCGATCGCGTTACCCTGCTCGCCGCTGGCATCGCCTTCTATTCGCTGCTCTCCTTGTTTCCCGCCATCGCCGCGATCATCTCGCTGTGGGCGCTGGTGTTCGATCCCCATGAGATGGCTCGCCAGATCGGCGAGATATCCCGCTATCTGCCGCCCGATGTCGCGAGCCTTATCGACGACCAGGCCCGCAAGATCGGCGAGAACACCGGCACCGGCCTCAGCCTGACGGCACTGGGCAGTGTGGTCGTGGCGATGTTCGTCGCCTCCAAGGGGGTACAGGGAATCATCACCGGCCTGAACGCCGTCTATGGCGAGAAGGGGTCGCGGGGATTGATCCACCGAGTCCTGGTGGTTGCCGCCATGACCGTCGGCCTGATCATGCTGACCCTGATCACCATCGCCATCGTTGCGCTCTTCCCGCTGGCCGTCGCCACGCTGGGCCTGAACGACACCCCAACCTATCAGATCGGGCTGTTGCGCTGGCCGGTACTGTTGCTGGTGATGATGTTCTCTATCGCCATGCTCTATCGCTTCGGTCCCAATCGCACTTCCGCGCGCTGGGAGTGGGTCAGTGTCGGCACCGTCACCGCGATACTGCTGTGGCTGCTGGGCTCCGGCGGGCTGTCGCTCTATGTTCGCCATGTGGCGCACCTCGGCGAGCTCTACGGCTCGCTGGGCGCGGTGGTGGTGCTGATGATGTGGTTCTGGCTGTCGGCCTTTGTCGTCTTGCTGGGCGCCGAGATCAACAGTGAAATGGAACGTCAGACCCATCATGACACCACTTCCGGTGAGCCCAAGCCCCTCGGCGAGCGCGGCGCCTTCGCGGCCGATACCCTGGGCGAACACCGACCCTGGCGCCGCGGCGGAGATGCCGCCGACCCATCCGACGTTCCGCAAGACGCTCCACAAGATCCGGGAGAGCCCCGATGAGCCTGACCCATACCCTCGGCATTGCGCTGCCCATCCTTCAGGCCCCCATGGCCGGCGCCCAGGGAAGGGAGCTGGCCATCGCCGTGGCCCGGGCCGGCGGTCTCGGCGCGCTGCCCTGCGCCATGCTCTCGCCCGAGGCCATTGCCGAGGAGCTGACCGCCATCCGTGCCGCCACCTCGGCGCCGATCAACGTCAACTTCTTCACTCACGTGCCGCCCGAGCCGGACCCCGCCGCCATGGCGCGCTGGCACGAAGCTCTCGCGCCCTGGTATGCCGAGTTCGACCTCGACCTCGATGCCGTGCCGCAGGGCCCCGGCCGTCGCCCCTTCGATGCGGCGGCCTGCGATGTGATCGAGCCCTTCCGACCTGAGGTGGTGAGCTTTCACTTCGGGCTGCCGGAGGCCGCGCTGCTCGAGCGAGTCAAGGCCTGGGGGGCCGTGGTGCTCTCCTCGGCGACCACGGTGGCTGAGGCGCAGTGGCTCGAGGCCAACGGCGCCGATGCGATCATCGTTCAGGGGTTGGAGGCGGGCGGCCACCGCGGCATGTTCCTCACCGACGATCTCACCACCCAGGTGGGAGCCTTTTCCCTGCTGCCCCAGGTTCGGGAGGCGGTGGACCTGCCGCTGATTGCCGCCGGGGGAATCGCCGATGCCCATGGTGTGGCGGCGGCACGGGCCCTGGGCGCCGACGCCGTTCAGGTGGGTACGGCCTTGCTGTGCTGCCCCGAGTCGACCATCTCGGCGATCCACCGAAGGGCGCTGATGAGCGAGGTCGCTCGACACACGGCGCTGACCAATCTCTACAGCGGGCGCCCGGCCCGGGGCATCGTTACCCGGCTGATGCGCGAACTGGGGCCGATGGGCGACGTCGCCCCGGCCTTCCCCCTGGCCACCGCCGCCATTGCGCCGCTGCGCGCCGCCGCCGAGGCCCGCGGGCTCGGCGACTTCTCGCCGCTGTGGGCGGGGCAGAACGCCAGCCGCTGTCGGGTGGTGCCCGCTGCCGAGGTGGTGGCCGCGCTGGCGGAGGGGCTGTGAGCCAGGCAGTGGCGGCTGGTATCATGGATAGATGACCAGTATCTCTCCCGCCGCCTCCCTCGCGGATCCCTTCTACTACCTGACGAACTTCGGGTTCGTGGTGGCCTGGGTGGCCGAGCGCCATGGCGACCTGCTGAACGACGATGAGCGGCGTTTTATCGAGACCTTCGCCGCGTTGCCCCGGGCCTCCCGGGCGCTGCTGGTGCGCATGGTGATGCGCAAGGGCGAGCATTTTCGCACCTCGCGACTCGTCTATCCCGAGATTGATGCCGAAGCCGGCGACAGCGAGGCGGCCCTTGGGCCCCTGGAGGCCGCTGTCCTGGTGGACGGCGATCCTGCACTGACCCTGGACGAACTCTTTCGGCAGCTGCGCCTGCCGGAGCTGCGCCGCGCGCTGGCCGATGAGATTCGCGCCGCCGGAGTGCCGGCCTCGCTGGGCAAGGCCGCCCTGCTGGAAGCCCTGTCACCGAAGCTGACCGCGGCGCGCTCCCTGGGTGAATGGTGGCCGGCGGCACCGGATCGGATGGTGAGGCTGACCGTGATGGCCACCTGCGACCGGCTGCGTCTGATGTTCTTCGGCAACCTGCGCCAGGACTGGGCAGAGTTCGTGCTCGCCGAGCTGGGGGTGCAGCGCTTCGAGCGGGTCTCTTTTGGCGCCGAGTCGCGGGCCTTTCAGCATCGCGAGGAGGTGGACACCTACCTGGTCCTGCACCGTCTGCGGGAGCGGCTCGACGCCAACGAGCCGGTGGAAACGCTGGCCGCCGAGCTGCCGCCGGTGCCGGCGGACAACGCCTGGCTGGCGACACGGCGCCAGCGGCTCGGTGTGGCCCTGGGCCGCCAGGCCGAGCGCGCCGGGCAGGCCGAGCTGGCCCTGGCGCTCTTCGGCGAGGCGGGCTGGCCGGTGGCCATGGGCAGCGCGGAGGCGCGCATTCGCCATCTGCGCCTGCTGGAGCGCCGGGGAGAGCACGCCGAAGCCCATCAGCTGGCCGAAGCGCTGGCCGCGGGGTCGCCGGGGGAAGCGGAAGCCCAGGCGCTGACGCGGCTTCGTCCTCGGCTGCGGCGCCGGCTGGGCCAGGCGGCGTTGCCGCGGGAGATAGCGCCCGCCCCCGAGCGCCTCGAGCTCTGCCTGCCGCTATCATTCAGCGTCGAGCGGGCGGTGTGCGAGCACCTGCATCGTGACGAGGCGCCGGTGGCCTACGTGGAGAACAGCCTGATCACCGGGCTATTCGGCCTGCTCTGCTGGGAAGCGCTCTTTGCGCCGCTGCCCGGTGCCTTCTTCCACCCCTTT
>Ga0207421_10002204_pt1 | contig 24400 bp, 17 predicted proteins | sample SodLakKL_010_SED_4_FD_187542 | JGI IMG/M metagenome (GOLD analysis project Ga0207421, IMG submission 187542) | Alkaline sediment microbial communities from Lake Tanatar, Kulunda Steppe, Russia - 8KL_010_SED (SPAdes) (version 2) | ecosystem: Environmental > Aquatic > Non-marine Saline and... | reverse complement strand
TGGAATATAATTGCTTAATCCTTTTTTGGAGACGATAAACGGCTGTCCTGTGGATGAACTATTTACGACAGTTAAGCTGTCGTGAATAGTTCAGGCTAATTATTTGGCTAATGGAGGTGCCTGCTATTGGAACTTGACGACTGGCTCGATACTAACACGTATCATCATTCGCGTTACAGTGACATAGAACGGCTGGTTAATTTGAAAAAAGAGAAGGATCTGACGATTTCCCTCAGTCTGCCTACTCTTAACGAAGAGGAGACGATAGCGAAAGAGATAATTTTAATTCAGACTGAGTTAATGATTCAGCACAATTTAGTTGATGAAATAGCGGTAATTGATAGCGGTTCGGAGGATCGAACCAGGGAGATAGCCCGAAAATACGGTGCCTCAGTTTTTCTGGCCAGCGACTATTTAAAAGAAGAGGGGGTTCAGCAGGGCAAAGGGGAAAACCTCTGGAAAAGTCTCTACCTTTTGAAAGGCGATATTATTGTTTACCTGGACGCTGATATTAAAAATATCGACCCGAAGTTTGTCTATGGCCTGGTTGGCCCCCTGCTGGAACGGGAGGAGTTGAGCTACGTCAAAGCTTTCTACGAACGCCCACTTCAGTTTGGGGATGAGGTCCGAACAGGAGGCGGTGGACGTGTAACGGAAATACTTGTAAGACCGCTGTTCAACATGTTTTTTCCGCAACTGGCCGGAATGATGCAGCCGTTGTCAGGGGAATATGCCGGTCGCCGCAGTCTGCTCGAAAAACTCCCGTTTTTTATCGGTTATGGGGTTGAAACAGGTCTGCTTATCGACATAAGTGAACAGTTTGGAATAGAAAAGATTGCCCAGGTCGACCTGGACAAGCGGGTGCACGAAAACCAGGACTTGCAGTCGCTTGGGCGGATGGCCTTTGGAATTTTGCAAACTTTTTTCAGCCGTGCGGATGCGCTGGGCAAGGTGGAGCTGAAAGAAGAGTTACATCATATATACAAAAGTATTATTGCTTCTGGAGAAGAGTATGACCTGCGTGGTGAAGAGTTGCGTGAAATTGAACGCCCGCCGATGGTAGAGCTTGAACAATACAGAGAAAAATGGAAGTAGACAGGTTGTCTTAAATGAAAGTTTTTCTTGTTCGACATGGCACAACTTACTGGAACCAGCGGGGGCTGATACAGGGTAATGTTGACGTTGGCCTAACGGTAGAAGGTGAAGATCAGTCCCGCCAGGCCGCTGATAAATTTCCCGCTGAAACAGTTTTTGATCTGGCGGTCAGTCCGCTTCGCCGGGCCTGCCAGACCGCTGAAGTTCTCGAACAAAAGATCAGAATCGATCAGAATTGGGTGCTGGACGGCTTGCGGGAGTTTGACCAGGGGTACTGGAATGGGCTGCCGAACGACGAGGTGGCTGAACATATTGATCCGGACGCTTATCGTCGCTGGCAGGAAAATCCTTTGGAATGTTCACCGCCGGCTGGTGAAACTCTTCGCGAGGTTGAAGCACGCGTTACTGAGGCGATAGATTTTTTAAAAGAAAATAGCACTAACCCCGTGGTGCTGGTCGCTCACAAGGTAGTTAATAGCGTCGTTGCCTCTCTGGCCGGCGAGTGGCCACTGGAGGAGGTCCTTAACTCTCTGCCCGCTAATGCCGCTGTATTTGAAGTACGTCTCTAAACAGATAAACACTTTAGAACAGATAAAGGAGAGGTATATATGTTTTCGAATCCACTGGAAGGACTTAAGATAAAACTTCTACACTACAGTTGTCCGCCGGTTATTGGAGGAACTGAATTTATAATTGAGGCGCATGCGCGCTGGTTCAAGAAATATGGTGCTGACGTGGAGTTATTAGTGGGCGATGGCGAGCAGTTTGAGGACGGCATCCCGGTTCATAAAATACCGGAAATAGGTTCAAATTATGAGGGCAAGGAAGAGGTTGTTCAGTCGCTTGAGGAAGGGAACCTGTCTCCTTTTGAAAAAGAGAAGTGCAAGTGTAAGGAAAAACTGAGTCCTTATTTTGAAGACGCTGATCTCGTTATTCCCCACAACATTTTTACAATGCCCTTCAATCTTCCTCTGACTGCTGCTCTATTTGAATTATTTGAAGAAATTGATGCGAAGACCCTGGCCTGGACACACGACATCGCCTGGCTCGACGATAAATACGATACGCCCGACGAATACCCCTGGAATCTGCTGGCGGAGGCGGCGCCGGTCGATCGCTACGTGGCGATTTCGGGTCTGCGAGCGGATCAGCTTCGAAAGGTTTTTGAAAGGAAAACCAGGGTTGAGGTTGTTCACGATGGAATTGAATTTGATGAGTTTCATGAGCTTGACTCCGTAATTCAGGAAATATACCGTAAAAACAAGATGTACTATGATGATATTTTAGGCATCTACCCGGCTCGAATTGTCAGGCGCAAAAATTTTGAGCTGGCGCTTGAAATTCTCTATCATTTAAAAAAACTGGGGTATTCGATGCATTTTATCATTACTGGCCCTCCCGACCCTCATAATCCCGATTCGCTGGACTATTTTGAAGAATTAAAGCAGTTGCGGGTGGACCTGGACTTAGAGGAAGAAGTTATATTCTGCTACGAGTTGGAGAATCCGGAGACCGGTGAACCGTTGCGTGTTAGTTATAACAGGATGCGTCAATTTTACCGGCTGAGCGATTTGCTTCTCTTTACTAGTCGTCAGGAAGGGTTTGGACTGCCTCTGCTTGAAGCTGGTCTTAGCCGGACGTTGATCTGTTGTTCTAACATAGCACCTCTGCCCGAAGTTGGCGGTGAGGCGCCGCTTTATTTTGACCCCGATGAACACCCTTCGATTATTGCTTATGAGATACGTGAAGAGATAGAATCGCAGGCGGCGACTCTTCTCCAGCGGCGGGTGCGGAAAAATTTCACCTGGCCCGCTATTTTTGAACGCTATTTAATACCGCTAATAGAAAATGTTTGAAAAAAATTAATAGGGATTGTAAATTTAACTCCACCGGATTCCCGCTTTCGCGGGAATGACAACGCGCAAATAGCCCGTCATTGCCGGACTTGATCCGGCAATCCAGCGACTTTGAAGTTGATCTTTTAATGGTTCAATTTAACTCCACCGGATTCTCGCTTTTGCGGGAATGACGTGGAAAAATTTAGGAGGTAATTAAAATGAAGGTATTACTGCTTGCTGCCGGTTACGGCACACGCCTTTATCCGTTGACCAAGGACCGCCCCAAACCTTTACTTGAGGTTGGTGGTCGGACAATGCTGGATCATATCATGGACAAGGTGGAGGAAGTGCCCGTTGTGGACGAAGTCTTTATCGTAAGCAACGATAAGTTTTACGACAGCTTTTGTGAGTGGGCCAATGCACGCAAAATTGGACTACCCATAGATGTTATTAATGACGGGACCACCCAGGACGGAACGAAGTTGGGAGCGATCGGCGACATCAAATACAGCATCGATGAGGTTGGTGTAGATGAGGATTTAATGGTGCTGGCTGGAGACAATCTGTTTGATTTCTCTCTGACGGATATGGTTCAAACCTTTGAAGAAAAAGGTGAAAATGTTATTGGCGCCTTGAAGTTTGAAGACGAAAGTAAACTCTCCAAATATGGTATTGTTGACGCGGCGCCGGATGGTCGTGTAGTTGATTTTGTAGAAAAACCCGACGACCCACCTTCAAATCTTGTCGCCATGGGGATGTACCTTTTTCCCGGGGAAAAGCTAAATCTGCTGGATAAGTATTTAAAGTCGGGCGGTAACCCCGATGAGCCGGGCTGGTATGTCACCTGGCTGGTTGAAAACGACGCTGTTTACGCCCACCGTTTTGACGGCCTGTGGTTTGACATTGGTGACAAAGATTCACTAAAGAAAGCAGATGAATACGTGAGCAAGCGCGGTCTTTCCTGAAACTGCAGTTGCATCTGTTTAGCGTATCTTTATTTAATTCCACTTAGTTCGTCATTCCGGGCAAGCGACCGTAGGGAGCGCGACCCGGAATCCAGGTTGAATTTGACGTGGTTTTCATTCAAAACCATCCCCCCTTTCCTTTCCCCCCCTTGAAGGGAGAGAAGACAAAGGGGGGAGAAGATGGATTGCGGATCGTGGTCCGCAATGACGAACGTTGGGTCAAGTTTTGGGACGTTATTCGTTCCCGCAGTGACGGGAGCTCGGGAGATAGTGTTGCAATAGAGGGTAAAGGTTACTATCAGCACCGGTTGATGATAGAATATTTTCTCTGCGATTTGATTATAACCCAAGTTTACTTAGAGGAGTGAGTTGTTATGAGTAACATCAAGTGTGACATCGCGGATCCATCTCTTGCCGAGGCGGGCAAGGAAAACATACTGTTCGCGGACAGGGAGATGAAAGTTTTAGAACAGATCAGGAATCGATTCAGTGAGGAAAAACCACTGGAAGGAGTACGTCTTTCGGCCTGTTTGCACGTGACTACGGAGACGGCTAATCTAATGCGTACCCTGAAGGCGGGCGGAGCCGACGTTGTGCTCTGTGCTTCAAATCCGCTGTCAACGAAAGATGACGTTGCTGCGGCACTTGTTGAGGAGTATGACATACCGGTTTTTGCTATCCATGGTGAGGATCGGGAGACTTATTACTCGCACATAAACGCCGCCATTGAACATAAACCACAGATTACCATGGACGACGGAGCGGACCTTGTAAGTACTATTTTGAAAGAATATCCCGATCTTGCAGAAAACTTAATAGGCAGCACTGAGGAGACAACTACAGGTGTGATTCGTCTTCGTGCCATGGCTAACAACGATGTTCTGGAATTTCCGGTTATTGCCGTAAATGACGCCAAGACAAAGCATATGTTTGACAACCGTTATGGAACCGGGCAGAGTACAATTGACGGTATATTGCGGGCCACTAACATTCTGCTTGCCGGTCGCGAATTTGTTGTTGCTGGTTTTGGGTGGTGCAGTCAGGGCATAGCTATGCGTGCCGAGGGAATGGGGGCCAATGTCACCGTCTGTGAAGTTGATCCGTTGCGGGCCCTGGAGGCTCACATGAGCGGTTATGACGTCAAGCCCATGTCTGAAGCGGCTGAGGAAGGTGACGTTTTCGTTACTTCCACAGGTGATATATCAGTAATCCGACGCGAACATTTTGAAAAAATGAAAGACGGTGCAATTGTTGCTAACTCTGGCCACTTTAACGTTGAGCTTGATCTTGAAGACCTGGCTGACATGGCGGTCAACAAACGTCAGGTTAAGCCGAGTGTTGAAGAATATAAGCTGCAGGACGGTCGTTCGATATTTGTGCTTGGTGAAGGTCGCCTGGTTAATCTGGCGGCGGCCGAGGGCCATCCCGCCGAGGTCATGGACATGTCTTTCGCCAACCAGGCCCTGTCCGCCGAACATCTGGCAAAAGAGGCGGCTGAACTGGAGCACACGGTTCACTCGGTGCCGCAGCCAATCGACGAGCGAATAGCGGAGTTGCGGCTGGCTGCCAGCGGTATTGAGATTGATCAATTGACCACTAAACAGAAGGAATATCTTGAATCCTGGCAGATGGGGACCTGAGCGCCGCCCGACGTTTCCATTCTAACGTAGTGCTTATTTTTGGGAGAGGATCTTTGTATGAAACAATCAGCTCCCGCAGTTGATGAATCTAAAGTGGCGCTTGAATGGTGGCGACGTTTGCCTGAATGGCTGGAACTTACCGCTCCCGATGAATTTTTGCAGACTGTAAAGAATGAGCTGAAGGGTTTTGGTCTTTACTTGCGTCTGTCGGATTCTTCGGAGCCGGCGGATGTTACCGGCAAGGTATTAAAGTGTAAAGAAGATGGCTTTGAGCTGGAACTGGTCATTGCAGAGCGGGATGACTTAGAAATTACCGGACACTATCATGGTTTGCTGGCCTGGGTAGCGGCCCGTTATGCTCGGCTTTGCGAACAGAAACACCGTGATTTTAATCGTCGTGCCGATGGTTTTTTAAGCGATTTTCTGGATCGATATGACGCTTTTGGATCGGCAGTTACGCCCCACCTTCTTGCTTCTGTACTGGCGGAAGTATCAGTCAGACATTTTAATCAGGAGATTAGTAGCTTTGTCTTTTACAGTGAAGGCAAAGCACGCGAAGTTTTTGGGGACGGTGTTGTCGGGGGGATACCGGATGCTGATAAATTTGAACAGCAAGATTTTCCTTTGTTATTGAAAGAAAAATCTTATTGGTTCCCAATTTATACCGATAACCGGCTTGTGGCCGCTGTTGCTTATCAGGAGCGTTTCTGGCCGGCGGGGCAAGTCAAATACCTGGTCGATGTTTTTAATTGTATTGGCACCCGGTTGAGCGGTATTACTGATTCTGAAGCGCCCCGCCATCGGGTCTATGAGCTCGGACAGGTGATTGATTTGACTTCCGACCATCTGCGCACAAGCCGGGGGTTGGATTACATAATTCAGTCTTATGTGGACATAATTTTTGAAGTGTTTGACTGTGACGTCTGCCGTCTGTTCTGGCGCGAATCTGAACATGAACTAAAATTAAGAGCTTCAACCCCGCCGTCCGATGAAAAAGATTCGATTATTATTGAGGAAGATCCGCTGATTGAGTCTGTCATTAACGAAAGCAAAGGGGTGCTGATCAACAACGTCCCGACGGCTCAAAAAAATAGAGGTCGTGACGAGGGATTTCGAAGCTTTATTGCTGTTCCTTTGCGATTTAAAGACCGGGTTATTGGAACTGTAAATATTTCTTCTGAACGAGCCAATTCCTACACCGAAGAACAGCTGGCCCGGCTTTCCAGCTTCTGTGACAGGCTTGCCGGTATTTATTCTATCGCCCAGGATTTTGCCAACTTAACCGCCTACGTTGAAGAGTTGCTGCTTGAGCTGCCAGTTGGTGTGATTAATATTCGGTTTGGTCCCTCAGAAGTGATACTGAATCCTGTAGCGCGTCAGCTTCTCTCAATTACCACGGGCCGGCTGCCTCAAGATGAGTTTATAGAAAGAATCAAAGATCTCGGTTCCGAAGAACTGGCGAGCCTGGTTGAGGAAGCAAAAGAAGCAGAACTGGTCGGCCCGGAAGACATTGAGATTGCTGCCGATCAGACTCATCCGACAGTTATATCAGCGTTGCGATCGACTGTTCAAAATGTCTCGGGTGAAGTTATTGGAGCTATAATTGTTTTAGCTGATGTTACTGAGCAGCGGCTTTTAAACAGGCAGATGAGCAGGACGGAAAGATTAACTGCGCTCGGTGAACTTGCCTCCAGTCTTGCTCACGAAATAAAAACACCACTGACTTCTATTCACGGTTTTGCACAGATGATACCGAAAAAGATGGATCAACCGGATTTTCTGGAGCGAATGTCTAAGATCGTGCAAAAAGAAGCGGACCGGCTGAATTCGCTTGTTGAAAACTTACTTTCTTTTGGTAAACCCCAGGTTGAGGTGAAAAGCCGGGTAAATATTGAAGAAATAATTGATGATGTGCGGGTCCTGGTGGATAAGAAAATAGAAAAAAAACGTGCTCAATTAAAGGTAGAATTGCCGGCCCAACTAAGTGTGATGGGAGACGGCGACAAGTTGAAGCAGGTGTTTATTAATCTTCTGCTCAATGCACTTGACGCTGTTAATCCCGGTGGAGAAATTATCGTTCGTGGACAAGAAGCTGACAAACGGTTTGTGAAGGTTGAAGTTATTGACGACGGCGAGGGGATGGAGCCGGAGATGCTGAACAAAATTTTTAATCCATTCTTTACCACTAAGTCCGAAGGTTCCGGGCTTGGGTTGGCGATTACGCATAGAATCATAGAGGAACACGGAGGCGAGCTGGAAGTTAGCTCGTCGCCCGGCGAAGGGACAGAGGTGAGCATTTTGTTGCCTGTCTACGAGGCGGACGAGAGGTGAGAGTGAAAAGTGTCTGATTTGGTTAAGGTCTATGTGATTGATGACGATCCGAGCATATGTCAACTGTTTGAAGAAGCCTTAAAAGAGAGTTACGACGTGACTTCGTTTCAGGACGGCGAGTCCGGGATCAAAGCAATTGAAGAGTCGACTCCGGACGTGCTGCTACTTGATATAATGCTTCCCGGGAAAGGTGGTATGGAAATACTTGAAGAGGTTCGAGAAAAGTATCCACGAATTGTTGTAATAATGGTTACTGCTTATGACGACGTTGAAACGGCGGTACGAGCTGTCAAACTCGGAGCACACGATTACATAGCCAAACCGTTTGACCTTGAAGAGGTTGAGGTGACAATCGAGAAAGGGCTGGAAAATCGTGAACTGCGGGAAGAGGTTAAACAACTTCGGTCTTTTCTTGAAGGTGATTTTCAGCACTCACCTTTAATTGGTAACAGCAAGCAGATGGAGGAGGTCAAGCAACGAATTGAAAAGGTGGTTAACACGGATACAGCGGTATTAATTCAGGGGGAGAGCGGGACGGGAAAGGAAGTAGTAGCGAACAGTATTCATTACAACAGCAGCCGTAGTGACCAGCCATTTGTGGCCGTAAATTGTGCTGCTATTCCGTCTGATTTGCTGGAAAGCGAGTTATTTGGCCACAAGAAGGGGGCGTTTACCGGCGCCGAGGAGGACAAAAAGGGAAAAATTGAGCTGGCCGATGGAGGCACGCTGTTTCTTGATGAAATAGGTGCTATGCCTTTCCCGATGCAAGCAAAAATGCTTCGTGTGCTTCAGGACCAGCAGGTTATGCCAGTTGGTGGCGAGGAGGCCCGACAGCTTGATTTTCGTCTGATTAGTGCCACCAGTTCAAATATTGAAAAGATGGTCGAAGAGGATCGTTTTCGCCGGGATCTATACTATCGGATTAATGTATTTGAAATAAAATTACCGCCCCTGCGGGAGAGGAAAGAGGACATTGCTCTTTTTTGTGATTATTTTCTCCAGGAGATAAATAAAAAGGTGGAGAAAGAAATAAAAGACATAAGCCCTGAAGCCAGGGAACTACTGGAGGCTCACGATTGGCCGGGGAATGTTCGCGAGCTGCGAAATGCTCTGGAAAGTGCCGCCGTGGTTGCAGAAGACGCGGTGTTGAGGCCTGAAGATTTTGATCTGCTAAAAGGACCCGGCCGTCGCTCCGGAAATGAACAATTAGTTTTTGAGGCGGGGATGTCACTGGCGGAAGCTGAAGAACAGCTTGTCAAAGCTACTCTGCAAAAATATGATGGTAACATAACCCGGGCAGCAAAGGAACTGGGGGTTACCCGCAAAACTCTGCGTAAAAAAAGAGATGATTATGGAATTGAGGTGTAGTAATCGTGCAGTTTGAAATGGTTGTGAAGGGCGGCGAAATTTATACCGGGCAGGATTGTTTTCAGGGAGATATCGGGATCAAAGATGGCCGCATTGCAGCCATAGCACCGGAACTTCCCGAGGGAGAGAAAAGAACGATCGACGCCGGGGGTATGGAGGTGTTACCGGCAGCAGTAGACCCGCACGTCCATTTTAACCTTGAACTACCACTGCTGGGAATAAGATCACAGGACAGCTACTGGACCGGGGGAATAGCGGCGGCGCGGGGGGGCTTGACCACGGTACTTGATTTTAGTGAACAGCGCCAGGGCGAAGAATTAATAGCCGGCGTGGAGAGAAAAATTGAACAGGCTCGAGGGGAGACGCCGATCGATTATGGCATTCATCCGACGGTATACGACTGGAACCCCGGCCTCCTGAGTGAAATTGAAGAGCTGGTTGAAGCGGGTTTTCCGACTCTGAAAATGTTTATGATTTATTCGGAAGAGGGATGGCGTGCTCCTGAAGCAGCGTTGCTGGAGGCGATGCGCCGGGCCTCTGAAGTTGGAGCCACTATTTTAGTACACTGTGAGAACGATACCCTGCTCGGTTATTTTACCGAGCAGGTGGCAAACAGCGGAGATGATGTTGGAGCCTACGGACTTGCGCTCTCCCGTCCTAATGTTGTTGAAGCAAGTGCCGTTAGACGAGCGGTCGATCTCTGTGAACATGTCGATGGTCGACTTTACGTTGTTCATCTTTCAACTGCCGAGGGAGCCCGTTGCCTCGAGCGTGCTCAACAGCGAGGTGTTGACGTTACTGTGGAGACCTGTCCGCAGTTTTTGCTGCTAACCGAAGATAAATTACGCGGCGAGGAGGGTCACCTTTATGCCGCTTCCCCGCAGCTTAAGAAAGAGATCGATAACGAGGCCCTCTGGCAGGCCCTGGAGAATGATGTTATTGACGTGATTGGTACCGACAATTGTACTTTTACACGTCAGCAAAAAGATCTCTGGGAGGGAGATTTTCGTAAGATTCCCAGGGGATTACCCGGTTGTGAGACACTCTTTCCTCTGATTTACACCTATGCTTATCGTCATCGTGGTTGGTCTTTGAACGACGTCGTCCGCAAAACCAGCCTGCTGCCTTCCCGGGCTCACGGTTTATATCCGGACAAAGGGTCACTACAGCCGGGAACTGATGCCGATATTATAGTTGTTGATCCCGAGAAGAGTATGACCGTTCGGCCGCAGTCATTGCTTATTGACTCGGATTGGTCCCCTTACGAGGGGTTTGAACTCTACGGTTTTCCTGAGTATACAATTTGTCGGGGGAAAGTAGTGATTGACGGTGGCGAAATTAATGAGGTAGTGCGTGGTCACGGTCAACTTGTTCGTCGTTCCCCCCTGGGATAGGATTCAAGAATATATTTGACATCTTTTGAGCTTAGCTTTATAATATTTGCTCTAAAGATCCCCATCCCCTCTTAAAAGCCCTTCCCCACCAAAAGCCGGCTCCGGAAAACCGGGGCCGGCGCTTTTTCTTCTCATTGACATCAAGACCTATCTTTCGTAAAATTAACCACATGTATAGTACACGGCTAAGCAGCCAAATTTCTGGGTTTTCGTATCAACATGTGCCGGGTTTAAAAAGATGTATGACTCTATTCTGGAGGTAACATTAATTGCCCGTTCAGAAGAAAAAACTTGGTGAAATACTTGTCTCCGCCGGTTTAATTACCGAAGAGCAGCTCAATGAGGCCCTTGAAGAACAGGAAGAATCCGGTGAGCGCCTGGGTAAAATATTAAAAAGCCTGGGATATATCCAAGGTATTGAGCTTGCGGCTGCGCTTTCGACCCAGTTGAACATACCGTATGTAAGTCTCTCCGATTACAATCTCTCCGAGGAACTGGCTGAAATCATTCCTGAAGACGTGGCCCGTGAACGGCGTCTTATTCCGATTGAAGAGCTTGAAGACCAGGTTGTAATAGCTGTGGCTGATCCGCTGAACGTCGCCGCCATGGATGAAATTAAAATGATGGTTGGCAAGGCTGTTGAACCGGTTATTGCGGCCGAGGAAGAGATTAAAAATGCGATGGGCGACATTTATGGTTCCGCCGATCAAATTTCCGGCGTAATAGAGGATATGACCGAAGATGACGTGGATATTGTCTCCGACCAGGGACCTGCTATAGGGGAAGATATTGAGCAGCAGGTAAATGAAACGCCGGTCATCAAACTGGTCAATATGATCCTGCTGGAAGCGATTAAGAATCGGGCCAGCGACATTCACCTGGAGCCGTTTGAGCATCGGTTTGTCGTCCGCATCAGAATTGACGGGGTTCTGCAGGAGTTAAACCCACCGCCGAAAGAGCTGCAAGCAGCCGTTATTTCCCGGGTGAAGGTAATGGCTGATCTGGATATCGCTGAGACCAGGCTTCCTCAGGACGGTAGAATTCGATTGCAGTTGAGCGGCCAGGTGCTCGACTTTCGAGTGAGTACTATTCCGACCGTGTTTGGTGAGAGTGTTGTTCTACGTCTTTTGAGCCAGGATGATATTGATCTTGATACGGATGTGCTTGGTTTTATTCCCGAGGTAGAAGAACGTTTCCAGCAAATTATTGAGAGACCTAACGGTATTGTTCTTGTTACCGGGCCTACTGGTTGCGGAAAGACTACAACTCTCTACGCCGGTTTAAATCACATTAACAATCCGGAGGATAAAATAATTACAATGGAGGATCCGGTTGAATATGAATTGCCCGGACTAATCCAGTGTCAGGTGAACGAAGATGTCGGTTTTACCTTTGCCTCCGGTCTTCGTTCTATTTTGCGTCAGGATCCAGATATCTGTCTTGTCGGTGAAATTCGTGACGTCGAAACGGCGGAAATCGCCGTTCAGGCCTCTCTGACCGGACACCTTGTAATGTCGACCACTCACACTAACGAGGCGGCGGGTGCCATAACTCGCCTGGTTGACATGGGGGTTCAGCCTTTCCTGCTCACTTCCACTATCCAGGCTATTGTAGCCCAGCGGCTGGTTCGTTTAATTTGTGAGGAGTGCCGGGAGGAATATGAGCCTGACCCGGACAATCTGAGACAGTTAGGGAAGGACCCGGCCGAGTGGTCCGAACATACTTTTACCCGTGGGACTGGCTGTGAAAATTGTGGTGACACAGGTTTTCGCGGTCGAACCGGTATATTTGAACTGCTGGAAATGTCAAAAGATGTGAGTGCCCTGGTTAACGAGCGAGCCTCTGCCGATCAAATTTTCCAACAGGCGTTCGACGAGGGGATGATACCGATGCGTGAGGACGGCTGGCAAAAAGTGGTTGACGGGCAGACGACGGTTGAAGAAGTTTTACGTGTTGCCCCTGTGGAATCAGGAGTTTCACTGGATATGTCGGCCGAGGACTTTGACGAAGAGTTCGCCCAGTATTTATGAATACGACGGTTATTTTGAGAGCTGAGGAGGACCGTTTATGGAACCCGGCAGATTAATTGAGTCGCTGGTAGAAAAGAAAAAATTAACACCGGAGGAAGGGGATGAAGTGTTGACCAGGGGGGAGACAACCGGGGAAGAAATTCTTGCCATAATTACCCGGGAGTTTGATATCGATCGTAAGGAAGCGCTTGAAATTTACGCTCTCAGTTATGGTATGGAGTTTGTCGATCTCTCGGACGCGGAGCCGATTGAGGACGCTGACGATATTATTGACTCGGCGACTGCGCAACAGTATTTCGTCTTCCCTTATGAAAAGAGCTCAACCTCATTGAAACTGGCCGTCGCTGAGCCGCCCGACTTGCGTATGATGGATGACCTGGAAGCTATTCTTGAAATGCCGATCGAGTGTTCTCTGGCGGATCCGGAAGAATTAGAGGAGTTAATTACAACATACTACGGCGCCTCAATGGACGATATTGACAATGTGCTTGCTGAACTGGGGGAGGAGGACCTCGTTCACATTGAAGATGAGGATGATGAAGCAGATGTCGCTGAACTGGAAGAGCAGGCTGAGGAAGCGCCGGTAATTAAACTTGTAAATATGATTATTATGGAGGCTGTTCAGCGCGGAACCAGTGACATACACATTGAACCGCTTGAGGGGAGACTGCTTGTTCGCTATCGAATTGATGGTGTCCTGCACAAGGCTCACGAGCCTCCCAAGCGGCTGCAGGGAGCAATAATTTCCAGGATAAAGATTATGTCAGAAATGGATATTGCCGAGCGCCGGGTTCCCCAGGACGGTCGTATTAAGCTGAAAATGATGGGCAAGGAGCTTGATTTCCGGGTTAGCTGTCTGCCTGGTATTCACGGGGAGAGCGTTGTGCTTCGGATTCTTGACAAAGAGTCGGTGAACATTGGGCTGGGAACGTTGGGCTTTTTGCCAGATAACAAGGCAGTGTTTGACAAACTAATTCGAAAGCCCAACGGCATTATACTTGTTACCGGACCGACCGGGTCGGGGAAGACGACAACGCTCTACTCGGCTCTGCAGGAGCTGAACACGCCGGACCGCAAGCTAATTACAATTGAGAACCCGGTTGAATACCAACTGGAAGGGATAAACCAGATGCAGGTTAATGATGAGATCGGGTTGGACTTTTCGCGTGGGCTTAGTTCACTGCTTCGTCAGTCACCGGACGTCATTCTTGTCGGTGAGATACGTGACTACGAGACGGCCGAGACGGCAATTCGTGCGGCACTCACCGGTCATCTGGTGTTTTCAACTCTGCACACCAATGACGCCCCCAGCGCTGTGAATCGGCTTATTGATTTAGGTGTTAACGCCTATCTTATTAGTTCGGCCGTACAGGCTATTATGGCCCAGCGCCTGGTGCGAACAATTTGTGAAAATTGTAAAGTTGCTTACGAGCCTGAGATGGAGTATATACACCGGGTCGGATTTCCTGAAGAAGATGTGGCTGAAACGACTTTTTACCAGGGGGAGGGCTGTGAAAATTGCAATATGACCGGCTATACCGGGCGGTCCGCTCTCTTTGAAATGATGGTTATGAACGAGAAAATGAAAGACATGATACTTGAAGGATGCACAACCAACGAACTGCGTGACGTGGCCATAGATGCTGGAATGAGGACGCTGCGCCAGGATGGTTTTATAAAAGTGAAAATGGGAAGCACGACGTTGATGGAAGTTGCCCGGGTAACTCAGGCCCACGGCACAGCAGCAGCGGTATAAAGCGCTCCGCGCAGGGAGCAGATCTCGCTCCGTCATTCCGGGCGGAGCGAAGCGGAGACCCGGAATCCATGTTGAATTTCCGAAGGTGTCTAAAAATTACATATAATTCTATAGAGGAGGAAAGTTTGAATGGATATTTTTGACATCATGCAGATGTGTATCGATCAGGATGCTTCGGATATTCACATCGCAGTGGGAACTAAACCTGTATTTCGGGTTGACGGAGGAATTAAAAAGGTAGAAGGGTCGGAAAAATTATCTCCCCAGGAGACCGAGGAGATGGTTAAGGCTGTTGCGCCGGACGAACATCTAAAAAAACTTGCTAAGGCCGGCCAGAGTGACTTCGGTTACGAAATGGAGGACGGCAACCGTTTCCGGGTTGCTATTTTTAAACAGCAAAAATACGCCGGCATGGTTATGCGGCTTATCCCTAACAAAATATTTTCTTTTGAAGAGCTGGGTTTGCCTTCAAAAATGAAGGAAATTTGTACCTACCCCAGGGGAATTGTTCTTGTCACCGGGCCAACCGGTTCAGGTAAAACTACAACACTGGCCGCTTTTATCGATTATATAAACTCCAACTTTGGTAAACATATAATTACAATTGAGGACCCGATAGAATTTAAACATCCGCACAAGCAGTCGATTATAACCCAGCGTGAACTGGGTGTTGACGTGCTCTCGTTTAGCGACGGCATCCGTTCCGGTCTGCGTATGGACCCTGACGTTATGCTGGTCGGTGAGATGCGCGACCAGGAGACTATAGGTGCTGCAATAACTGCCGCTGAGACCGGCCACCTGGTTTTTGCAACATTGCATACCAATAGCGCCGCTCAGACGGTTAACCGGATTATTGACACATTCCCGCAGGAAGAGCAGGCCCAGGTCCGTTCGCAACTTTCAATTACTCTAACCTCGGTTATTTCTCAGACGTTGATGCCTTTAAAGAGCGGCACCGGTCGGACGGCGGCTTTTGAAATAATGATTGCCACGCCCGGAATTCAGAATTTGATTCGTGAAAAAAAAGAACAGAACATTCCCTCGGCGATTCAGACCGGCGGTAACCTGGGGATGCAGACGCTTGACCAGCACTTGCAGCAGCTTTACCAGCGCGGTAAAATTTCCTACGACGAGGCTGTGGCTAACGCCCAGAATGCCGAGGAACTGAAGAAAAAACTGTAACTCCACTTTAATAAAAAAGTTTTCAACTCCATGGAGGTTTAACGATGCCAACTTTTGAATACCAGGCGATGGATTCCAGTGGCCAGGAAGTCTCAGGTCGGATTGACGCGGCCAGCGAAAGCGCTGCCGTGTCTAACCTGAAAGACCAGGGCTATCGCCCCTTTGAAGTTAATGAGGTCGCCACCGGCGGCTTTGACATTATGGAATATATACCCTTGATTGGTGGTGCTCCGGTAAGTGGTGAGGAGGTTGCCCTCTTCACCAGGCAGATGGCGACACTGCTGGACGCCGGACTGCCGCTGCTGCGAGCGGTCAACGTTCTGCAGGAACAGACTGAAAACGAGGATTTTCAGCAAATACTGAGCCAGATCGGCCAGGATATCCAGGGGGGAGCCAGTTTCAGCGAGGCTCTGAAGGCCCATCCCGACGTTTTCGAGGAGCTTTACATCAACATGGTCAAGGCGGGGGAGGTTGGTGGGGTGATGGAACAGGTGCTGGACCGGCTGGCTGATTTTGCCGAGTCCGCCCAGGAACTGCGGATGAAGATAAAATCGGCGACTATGTATCCAGCAATTATGTTTGCCATAGCAATCCTGGTTGTCTCTTTTCTGCTGGTATTTGTTCTGCCTACCTTTATCGACCTTTTCTCTGAGATGGGGGTCGATTTGCCACTACCCACCCGAATTGTAATTGGTCTTAGCAACTTTCTCCAAAATCGCTGGTATGTAGTTATCATCGCCGCCATTGGTGGATACTATGGCTTACAGTGGTATTATGGAACTGACCAGGGAGAATACAATATCGATAAAATGAAAATAAACATGCCCATTTTCGGGACGCTATTTCGGAAGGTAGCCGTGGCTCGCTTTGCTCGCACCTTATCAACGCTGATTCAGAGTGGGGTTCCTATACTGCAGGCGATTGAGATTGTCCAGGACACTATCGGCAATCGAGTTGTTTCTGAAGTTATGGATGACGTCTACGACAGTATCAGCGAGGGTGATACTATCAGTGAGCCGCTGGCCGAATCGGGTGTTTTTCCCCCCATGGTCACCAACATGATATCGGTTGGGGAAGAGACCGGTAACCTGGACGGTATGCTGGCTCGTGTCGCCGATACCTATGAGATGCAGGTCGACGAGATGGTCGAGGGGCTAAGCTCAATGCTCGAACCGATTCTTATTCTTTTTATGGGGATTATGGTCGGGACAATCGTCATGGCCATGTTCTTCCCCATGTTCCAATTGATCCAGGTTGTTTAATGACGGGTTACGATATTCTTAGATTGAAGGTGTAATTATGAATTACAAAACAACGCTGTCTCTTTTGTTAACCGCAATCCTTGTTTTATTTCTCGCCGGTTGTCCGGCAGAGGAGGAACCCCCCGAAGTTTATGAAGAGCTGGGGATAGACGAAGAGGAGCGCGTGGTAATTGAATACGGTCATGTCCCCTCTATCGCCGCCTCCGAGAGGCGGGCTGAGCTGCGTCCGCTGGAGGAGTATCTGGAAGAGAAGTTACCGCTGGAGTTCAACATTAATTTTGATAGTGATTACGGTTCAGTTATCGAAAAAATTAAAGAGGGCGAATATAATTTCGCCACTTTTGGTCCCATGTCTTACGTCGAAGCGGCGCGCGAGAAGGCGGTAACTCCCGCGGTTAAGCCGCTTCGCTACGGTGAGGAAAGCTATAAATCTCTCCTTCTGGCACACGTAGACTCCGATATTCATGAACCCGAAGATTTTCGCGGCCGCAGTTTTGCGTTCGTCGACGAAAAATCAGCTTCCGGTTACCTGTTACCCTACGCTTTTTTCAAGGACCAGGGGATCGATCCTGACACGGATTTGGGGCCAACCAGTTTCCTTGGCGGTCATACCGATGTTGTTGCTGCCGTCTGGTTGGAAAACTATGCCGGCGGAGCCGTCTATGACGACGCCCGCCAGGACATGGACAATCCCGAGCGGGTTATCGAAAATACCCGTGTTGTTGCAAAAACACCGCCGATTCCTAACGAACCCTGGGCCTTCAGAACAGAATTTGTCGAGCAGTATCCGGAGCTGGTTGATGAAATAATCAGTCTGCTGGTCGGGCTGGATGATGAGGGACCACGTGGCAAGCGAATTCTTGACAGCCTCGGGATTGGTGGCTTTACGACTGCTGAAGACGCTGATTATGACGTCGTGCGTGAGCTGGAGGACTATCTGCCCGAATTCGGGGAAGAGCTCTAATCTCTTACTCCACCGCTCCATCGCCCCATCGCCCCATCGCCCCATCGCCCCATCCCTCCACGCTCCTCGCACCTTCGCTCATTCGCTTCTCGCCAAACCATGTTACCTGACAAACTGGCGGATAGCCGGGCAACTGGTCTGCTCTCCTTCTTCGGCTATTTTCTTGCCATCCTGGTTCTTTTTGTTTTGTTATCTAATTTTGTCCCGGTTGTTGATGAACTGGTAGGCTGGTTCTGGCTTGCCTTCTTCCTCTTTTTATTTTTTGTGCTTGAACCGCTTTACCGCCGCTTTACCGATCGCTTTGAGTATCACGTGCTGGTCCTTGAGTTTTACTTATTTAGCGTCTATCTCGTTCACCTGTTTTTTCCCGAGCTGGATTATGTTCATCTTTTTTACTTGATCCCCATTTTTTCTGCCGCTTTAAGTTTCGGTCTCCTCGGGACAATGCTCACCGCTTTTGCAGCTTTTCTTCTTGAAACTGTTCGTGTCTCTCCGCCCTGGGCTTTTGAGCTTGAGGCGCTGCAGCCAATTTTGCCCTCAATTCTACCGCTATTTATTCTTGCCCTGCTGCTCGGTTTTACGGTCGAACTAAAGAACTACACACAGCGTCAGCTTCTCAACCGGCTCTCGAAGATGGATACTTTTCAGGCTCTGCGGCGAGTTGTCGACACCTCCGGCGAATTGTTTCCATTTGCCAGGGAACTGCTGCAGACGGTAGTTAAAATTTCGGAAGTCAGCGGTGGAATGTTTATCGAGAACAAGGAGGAATCAATCGTTGCCGCAGTTGACCTGTCAGAAGAAGAAAAAGAACAACTCTTAAAAGCCCGGCGGGAAGAGCTTGATAGTTATCGCCGTCGGGAAATATATCGGATCAGATTACCCTGGGCCGAGAAGTCTTATGAAATGTTACTCTGGGGTTCGCGGCTGCAGGGCATTCTTAAGCGGGCCGAGCGGGAGATGATCCAGGCGCTGGCCATATACCTGGAGCATTTTGTTGACAACCTGCGAATACAGCACGAGAAAGAACGGGCCTACCGTCTACGTGAAGCTTTGATTGAAGCGGTTCCCCTGGGTATTGTTGTCACCGATAGTCGTGGTGTGGTTGTTGAGATGAATCGCCACGCTGGAGAGTTGCTTGGACTGACGGCGGCCGACCTGGTAGGCCGCCGCTTTGGAAAGGTTTTTAATTTTGTTGAGGAAGAGATTGATCTGGCTGAAGTTCGTTGTGAGACGGAACTGGTTGTTGAGCGTATAGATTGTGAGACAATTCCGATAGATTTATCAATTACCGAGGCCGAGTTTGGTCCCGGCCAGGCGGGCCAGTGGATAGTTGTCTTCTCCGACTTGCGCCCCCTGAAAAAACTACAGGAACAGGCCGAACGCCGCCGCCGCCTGCTTGCCCTGGGGGAGTTTGCAGCCGGCATGGCCCATGAGATCAGAAATCCGCTTGGCAGTCTCTCCGGTTTTATTTCTCTGCTCCAACAGAAGGTTGAAGCGCTGCCGGGGGGAACCGACGTGGAAGAATTGATCGAGAAAATAAGAAATAGCTACAATCGCGTTGACGAGCTGGTCGAAAATTTTCTGCTTTACGCGAGAAAACCTGAAATTGAAGTTGAAAAAATCGACCTGGAAAAATTCATTGAGTCCTGGGTTGCCGACATAAGTCCCCCCGAAGGCGTCAGACTGGAGACAGATTTCAGCGAGCTCGATGGATTTGTAACTGCCAACCGCTCCCGTTTTCGCACGGCTCTTGATAATCTACTCCGCAACGCCGTCGAAGCTGCGGGTAGCGAGGGCACGGTGCGGGTGGAAGCTCACTCCAGTGGTAAGGAAGCCCTGATTGTTGTCGAGGACGACGGTGAGGGATTTGATCAACAGCTCCTCGAGCGGGCTTTTGAACCGTTTGTCTCTGATAAAGAGGATGGCCTCGGTCTGGGGCTGGCAATAGTTCATCGAATAATTAGCGAAGAAATGGAGGGGGAGTTGGAACTATCGTCCCCGGCTGGAGAGGGGACGCGGGTCACGATTCGCTTACCCCTGCAACCACAAGATTGAAGGTACTTGTTTAGCCCGGCCCTGACAAAATATCCCGAGTTCCGCCATCCCGGGCAAGCGACATAGTGCTCAGTCACAGTCGAAAATGTGACTGCTTCTGGTTGTCATTTTCGCGGAAGCGGGAATCCAGCAGAAGTTCAGTGATCGGTAACTTCGGTAGTTCAACATCAAGATCAGGGTCAAAGTCACTGGATTGCCCAATCAAGTTGGACAATGACGCTCGTTAGGTCAGGTTCGTTCTTGAACTTGATTTTGTTTTTGATCTTGACCTTGATCTTGATTTTCGGTCTTGCGCCTCTTCGCCCGTTCGCAAGCTCGCATCTTCGGGCTCTCCCCCCCGAGGGAGAGGATCCGGCCCCCGAGCCGGAAAAAACCAGCTTAAAGCTTAAAGCCAAAAGCTGAAAGCTAATGCAAATTCAACAAGTTCTCAAAATCTTGTTCATGTTCTTGATTTTGACCTTGACCTAAAGCTCGTCATTCCGGCCCCCGAGCCGGAATCCATCTTGAACTTGGTGTTATTACGGCCTGTGAGCCGGAGCCAAAAAATTCAAAAACGGAGGAACAACAATGCCCAAACAGACGGTCCTTGTCGTTGAAGACGACGAGATGATGCGAGATTTTCTCTGCCAGGCGCTTGAAACTTACGATTACCGGCCACTGACCGCGTCCGATGCCGAGACGGGGCTGGAGCTCTTTCGCGGCGATGCCCCCGACCTGGTTGTCGCCGACATTCGTATGCCCGGCGTCTCCGGACTTGACTTTCTCGACGAGCTGCGAAAAGAAGACCAGCGTGTCCCCGTTGTCATGGTTACCGCCTACGGCGACACCGACACCGCCGTTACAGCCCTCCGCCGCCAGGCCGACGATTTTTTACAGAAACCGTTTGAAACGGAGGAATTTATCCAGGCAATTGAGCGTCAGTTTAAAAGACAGAAACGCACCGATCTTGCCGCCCGCGCCGACAGCTTCAGTCTTGTCTACGAGAGTGAGCAGATGCAGAAGCTGGTCGACTACGCCCGCCGTATTGTCCCGAAAACCGATCCCGTCCTGATTGAAGGCGAGAGCGGTACCGGCAAGGAGGTCTTTGCCCGTTTTATTCACTACCAGAGTCCCCGCGGCGAGACACCGCTGGTCACTGTTAACTGCGGCGCTATTCCCGGCGAGCTGCTGGAAAGTGAACTGTTTGGTCACACCGAGGGCGCTTTCACCGGCGCCAGCTCCGACCGGCGGGGACTCTTTCAGACCGCCGACGGAGGCACGATTTTGCTTGATGAAATTGGTGACCTGCCGCTTGAACTCCAGTCCAAGCTGCTGCGTGTCCTGGAAAACAAGCAGGTCCGCCCCGTAGGCAGTGACAGCTCAACTTCGGTCGACGTCCGGGTTCTGGCCGCCTCCAACCGCGACCTCGAGGCGATGGTCGAGCGCGGCGAATTTCGTAATGACCTCTTCTACCGTCTGAATGTTTTTGCACTGCACGTTCCTCCCCTGCGCGAACGACCGGCCGACATACCCGTCCTTGTCCGTTACTTTTTAGACCGGATGGGTCTCGAATTTGAAATATCTGAGGCGGCCCGAGAGCGGCTGACCGCTTACGACTGGCCCGGTAACGTCCGCGAATTGAAAAACGTGCTTCGGCGTCTCCAGGCCCTTGACGTGGGTTCAATCCTTGAACCGGAAAACCTGCAAGCCGCCGGGCTTACTGGCCTGAAAAATAATTTTGCTGAAACAGGTTTTGATTTTCCGCCGGAACCCGACCTGGATGCAGTGCTTCTCCAGCTCAAACGCCGTTATATCGAGCAGGCGTTGGAGCAGACCGGCGGCAATAAATCAGCCGCCGCCGACCTGCTCGGTATGAACCGCACCACCCTCGTTGAAACCATCAAACGCCTGAACCTTGAGTAATCAAACTCCAAAAAATCCTTCTAATCTCCTCCCCCCTGGCGGGGGAGGATTAAGGTGGGGGGGATGATTTTGATCCATAGTAGTAGCTCAGACAGAAAAAACTTGAAAAATGTAAATGTGAGGTTTACACTTTGAGTGAGAGGAATGCTATCAAAACTTTTGGAGATACTGGAACAAGAGATATTTTTGTGGGAAGGAATACTAAAAAATCTCGAAAAGTATTACCGAAAGAACTACACTCTAAGGCAAGAGAAATAATGGACGCTCTTGACCAGGGGATAAATCCGATGGATTTAAAAATTTATAATCCGGAGCCTTTAACGGGATATGATTTCTGGTAATTGTTTAGCGCCTTCACTGCCATTCCTGGAACAAATGATGTCCCGATAACGACGCCCAAGAGATCTTGAATATCATTCCCGCGGAAGCGGGAATCCAGCGGCGTTGATTTTCTAATGGTCTGAAGTCAACGTCAAAGCCACTGGATTGCCCGGTCAAGCCGGGCAATGACGGCCGTAAGTCACTGGTTCGCCGGATCAAGTCCGGCAATGACGTTCAATCCCACAACACCCCGGGGCCGCTAAACGGTTACGATTTCTGGTATTCGCTAAGAATTAACAAACAATATCGCATTTATGTGTATGGGATAAGGAAAACGGGAATATTTATGAGGTTGAAGCCACCGATTATCATTAAGGAGTGCATAATATGAATGAAAAGATTGAAAACGCTATCGAAAACGGTCCGGGGCAGCTAAATTCCGAAAGTATTTCTCGTACCGGTGAGGAATCCAGTCATCGTAAACCAACCCATCCGGGAGTATATTTGCGCCAGTTTTTGGAAGAAAAAGACATTACCCAGGATGAAGTTGCTCAATTACTTGAGGTTTCGCGCCAAACAATTAATAAAATCTGTAATGAGCACTGGGGGATTTCAACTCGATTAGCGCTAAAACTATCCGCTGTCTTTTCGCCGGGACCGGCTTTCTGGATTGGCCTGAGTAAAAATTGGGAGTTATTTGAGGAAAAAAGAAAAATGCGGGGAGAATTGCAAGAAATCAGAGAACGCTATCAGAACCAGAAACCAGTAGCTTATTAACGGTGTATTTGTTTAGTGTGACCCTGACAAAATATTCCAGGTTCCGTCCTCCTGCACAAGTGACCCAGAATTCACCTTGAACTTGACGTCATTCCGGCCTCCGAGCCGGAATCCATAGGGTAGAGCAGTAATCGGTAATCAGTAATCAGTAACGTCAAAACCGTTTACCGATCACCGAATACCGAACACCGAACACCGAACACCGAACACCGATTACTGAACTTCTTGCGGGTCAAGCCTTGGGACGTCATACGTTCCCGCAATGACGAACGTGGGATCAAAACCGCAATAACGCTGGGGGCGCTAAATAGTTACCTGGCGATTTATAATTGCTTGACGGCAGGCACCCCGCACTCCTTCGCATCTTAGAGAACTTAACTGGTGATACTCATGGTAAATTTAAACAATGACACGGAAAGAAAATTGTTAGAAAAGAAACTCCTCTGGGATTATGACATAAGTCTGGAACAATATTTAGAGTATCTATACGGCAGAGAGGAGGAAGGCTGGTTTGACCAGGACTGGGCGCTGGCCCGGGCAGTGAATAATTTGAACTATTACGAGCTGCGCGAACTGATTCCGCTGGAGCTTCTGGCGGAAAACTGGTCAAAAATCAAGGACAAAATCAGGGATCCGGCTGTTAAAAATGGACTCGAATTCGTATTACAAAGAGAAACTGTATCCTCTTCAGGATAGAGTTTTTTCCGTAACAGAGGCTGCTGAACCTCGCTACGCTGATTTATTTCGCACCGAAAAACCAGATCTCGTAGCTTCTCTTATTGAGGTTGAGTAAGAAAATCTTTCCCAAAAAAAACCTCTTCCTTCGGCTAATTTCCTCTCCCCCCGCGGGAGAAAACACAGCCCCCACACTTTCCTCTCCCCTCGAGGAAGAGGACACAGGTGAGGGGGGAACTTGATCTAACGTTCGTCATTGCGGACTACGATCCGCAATCCATGTTTTTTTGTTTTTCACGATTTTTCGCTCTTCGCACTTTCGCTTCTCGCCAACGCGCCCTATCGCCCCATCGCAAAACACCTCCGTCATAGCCTCAACACCTTAACGTCAAAAAAATGACAAATTCAGCTATCCAGACGTTTTGGAAACCCAAATTAAAAAAACGAATAATTGCTGATCATAGCCATGAGTTGCCAATACACCGGAAGTTGTGATAAAATTCACAATCACAGCAAAAACTGGCACACAAATTGCTTAATAAATAAGTGAGCTTTCATCCCGGCCATTAACCAATCCCCGGGATCCAAAGGATCTTTCACAATTTTTTAAAAGTGTCGTTAAAAAATCCCTCTCCCCTGGAGGGACCGTAAAACGGCCCAAGGAGAGGGTTCGGGTGAGCTTGCTAAAAATCCCTCTCCCCTGGAGGGAGAGGGCCTGGGTGAGGGGGAAAAGGTTTACGATTTATGGTTTTACGGTTTTACTTTTAAACTTTCTAACTTTTTAACTTTTCAACTCTAAGTTTGATTTTTCGGTTTTACGGTTTTACTTTTAAACTTTCTAACTT
>Ga0207421_10002203_pt1 | contig 24418 bp, 20 predicted proteins | sample SodLakKL_010_SED_4_FD_187542 | JGI IMG/M metagenome (GOLD analysis project Ga0207421, IMG submission 187542) | Alkaline sediment microbial communities from Lake Tanatar, Kulunda Steppe, Russia - 8KL_010_SED (SPAdes) (version 2) | ecosystem: Environmental > Aquatic > Non-marine Saline and... | reverse complement strand
GGCGGTTCCGCGGGGGAGGTCCGGCGGCTCCCTGAAGGCCGCGCGGCGCTGACGGCGTGCTCGACGCGCGCCCGCGACGGCCACCAATGTTGCCGCACCCGTGTGGAATGCGGGCAACGTGGAACACTGGGGCCGTCCCAACGACGGGGCTCCCTCACCGACGCTGCGATGGCGTGTGCCGTGGCATGGCCTGGCGTCGAGGCTCACTGTTCCGCTGCCGGCCGAAGGAACGACGTGATCACCTTCGAGTCCGTGACGAAGCGCTACCCCGACGGCACCGTCGCCCTCGACGCCCTCGACCTCGAGGTCGCCGACGGCGAGATCGTCGTCTTCGTCGGCCCGAGCGGCTGCGGCAAGACCACGACGATGCGCCTCGTCAACCGAATGGTCACCCCGACGAGCGGACGTGTGCTGCTCGACGGCACCGACGTGGCCGAGCGCGAGCCGGCGGCGCTGCGCCGCAGCATCGGCTACGTCATCCAGCACACCGGGCTCTTCCCGCACTACACCGTGCGCCGCAACATCGGCACGGTGCCCGAGCTGGAGGGATGGGCCCGCGCGCGCCGCGACGAGCGCGTCGACGAGCTGCTCGACGTCGTCGGGCTGCCCCCCGAGGTCGCCGAGCGCTACCCCCACCAGCTCTCCGGCGGGCAGCGCCAACGCGTCGGGGTCGCCCGGGCGCTCGCCGCCGACCCGTCCGTCATGCTCATGGACGAGCCCTTCGGCGCGGTCGACCCCCTCGTGCGCAGCAGACTGCAGGAGGAGTTCCTCAGGCTGCAGGCCGAGGTCCGCAAGACCATCGTGTTCGTCACCCACGACATCGACGAGGCCCTGACGATGGGTGACCGCATCGCCATCCTCGGCGAGGGCGGGCGGCTCCAGCAGTACGCCACCCCGCGCGAGCTCCTCAGCGACCCGGCCAACGACTTCGTCAAGGACTTCCTCGGCGAGGAGCGCGGGCTCAAGCGCCTCGCGCTGATCCCGGTGAGCGAGGTCAGCGCCGAGTACGGCCCGGTCGTCTACCCCGACGACGACCGCGCGGTGGCCGAGCGCAGCGCCGACGCCGCTGGCCTCGACTGGGTCATCGCCCTCACCGAGGCCCACGTCCTGCTCGGGTGGATCTCGACCCACGAGCTCGTCGACGGGCCGATGCGCGATCAGCAGGTCCGGCCCTTCGGCCTGCACGTGCAGGCCGGCGACAGCCTGCGCGCGGCGCTCAACGCGATGGTGACGAACCAGTCGGCGGTCGCGGTGCGCGTCAGCGAGGGCGATGTCTACGAGGGGCTGCTGTCCCAGCAGCTCATCGCCAAAGAGCTCGACTGAGGCGCGCGGCGTGACGACGGCGAGTGCGACGGTGCTCATCAACTGGGGCTGGATCGGCCGCAACCTGGGGCCGATCGGCGATTCCGTGGTCGAGCACCTCGTGCTCACCGCACCGCCGGTGGCCTTCGGCTTCGTCCTCTCCTTCGGTCTCGCGCTGCTCGCACGGCGCTACCGGAGCCTCTACCAGCCGCTCGTGCGCACGACCGGCGTGCTGTTCGCCGTGCCCTCGCTCGCGTTCTTCGCGCTGCTCATCCCCTTCCTCGGGCTCTCGCGCGCCAACGCCTACGTCGCGCTGACGATGTACACGCTCGTCGTCCTGCTCCCCAACATCGTCGAGGGGCTCGACGGCGTGCCGGCCGACGTCACCGAGGCGGCTGACGCGATGGGCTACTCGCCGTCCAAGCGCCTGCTCAAGGTCGAGCTGCCGCTGGCCACGCCGGTGATCATCGCGGGCCTGCGCATCGCGACGGTAACGATCATCGGGCTCGTGACCGTCACCGCCTTCATCGGCTTCGGCGGACTCGGCGACGACATCCTCACCGGCTACAACCGGGCCTTCCCCACGCAGATCGTCGTCGGGGTCACGCTCACCGCAGCGCTCGCGATCCTCGCCGACGTCGCACTGCTCTGGCTGCAGCGCGCGGTCGCCCCGTGGCGGCAGGGGGTGTAGCGCGGTGGAGGTCTTCCTCGAGGGCGTGCTGTGGCTCTTCGACCCGGAGAACTGGTCGGGCATCAACGCCATCCCCGACCGGGTCCGTGAGCACGTCGTCTACGCGACCGTCGCGCTCGTCATCGGCGCGGCCATCGCCGTGCCGGTCGGGCTGTGGACCGGCCACACCGGCCGCCTCGGCAACCTCGCGATCAACGTCGGCAACCTCGGGCGCGCCATCCCCGATCTCGGCATCGTCGCGATCGCCGCGGTGCTCATCGGCTTCGGCATCCTGCCGGTCATCCTCGCGCTCATCGCCCTCGCGATCCCGCCACTGCTCACCAACACCTATACCGCGGTGCGCGGCGTCGACCCCGAGGTGCGCGACGCGGCCGAGGGCATGGGCTTCACCGGGTGGCGGCTGCTGCGGCAGGTCGAGATCCCGTTGGCGCTGCCGCTGATCTTCGCGGGGCTGCGCGTCTCGACCGTCCAGGTCATCGCGACCGCGACGATCTCCGGCTTCATCGGCCGCGCTGGAGGCCTCGGGCGCTACATCTTCGACGGCCTCTCGATGTTCGACACCCCGAGGGTCGTGGCCGGCGCCATCCTCGTCGCGCTGCTGGGCGTTCTCGCCGACGTCGGTCTCTCCCGCCTGCAGCGGGCCGTCACCCCGAAGGGCTTCGCCGCCGCCCTCGCCGAGCGCGAGCCGTCCCCGGCCGCGAAGGCCTGATCGACCGCTATTGCTGCTCTGTCCGCGCCAGCACCGTGAAAGGACCACCGCCATGCGCTTGCGAAGAGGGCTCCTGCCCACCCTGCTCCTGCTCGCCCTCGCCCTCGGCCTCGCCGCGTGCGAGGCCGACGGTGAGGATCCCGTCGACGACGCCGACGCCGACGCTGAGGCCGATGCCGACGCCGAGGAGGCCACCGACTCCGGCAGCGTGACCGTCGGGGCGTTCGACTTCCCCGAGAGCCTCGTGCTCGCGACGCTCTACGCCGAGGCGCTCGAGGGCGCCGGCTACGACACCGAGGTCCAGCAGGCGGGCCAGCGCGAGGCGCTCTTCCCCGCGCTCGAGAACGGCGACGTCGACGTCCTGCCGGAGTACAACGGCAACGCCCTCGACTTCGTCCTCGGCGGCGAGGCGGAGGTCATGGACAGCGACGCGACCACGGAGATGCTCCGCGAGGAAGTCGCCGAGGACGGCCTCGTCGTCCTCGATGCCGCCGAGGCCGAGAACGGCGACGAGCTCGCCATGACCGCCGAGCGCGCCGACGAGCTCGGCGTGAGCGCCGTCGGCGACCTCGTCGGTCAGGAGGGCGACCTCACCATCGCCGGCTCACCAGAGTTCGCCGAGCGCTCGACGGGGCTCGTCGGCCTCGAGGAGGTCTACGGCCTCGAGTTCGGCGATTTCCTGCAGACCGACGCCTGCGGCCCGGAGACCTTCGACGCGCTGTCCTCCGGCGCGGCCGACATCGCGCGGCTGTGCTCGACCGACCCGCCGATCCTCGAGCAGGGCTGGGTCGTCCTCGAGGAGGACGAGCCGTTCACGCTGCCGAACAACATCGTGCCGGTCGGTCGCGACGGCGCGCTCGACGACGGCGCGCGCGAGGTGCTCAACGAGATCTCGGCGCTGCTGACCACCGAGGACCTCCAGGACTTCAACTCCCGCTTCGGCGGGGACGACCCCGAGGACGCCGAAGCGATCGTCACCGAGTGGCTCGAGGGGGCCGGTCTCCTCGACTGAGCGACGGGGGCCCGGCCGGGCGCGGGCTTGGCTGACGGTGCGCCCGGCCGGGCGCGGGTTGGCTGAGAGTGCGTCCGGCCGGGCGCGGGACCGGCTGACGGTCCCGTCCGACCGGGCCCGCTCTCACACCCCGGCCGGCCGCACCGCCGTGAGGGCGGTCGCGAGCCCGGCGTCGGCGACCGCCGCGGCCTGCTCCCAGCCGAACCACGCCACCTCCGGGCTCTCGCCGGGGGGTGGTGCCGGCTCGGCGTCATCGGCCGTGAAGCGGTAGCGGACGTCGAGGTGGGTGTGCCCGCGCCCGCCAGGGTGGACGTCGACGTGGACGACCCGCGCCCCGTCGACGGGCTCGCCGATCGCAAGGCCGGTCTCCTCGGCTGCCTCGCGGCGCGCCGCAGCCGCCGGCTCCTCGCCGGCGTCGACGTGCCCGCCCGGCTGCAGCCAGAGCCCGAGGCGCTTGTGGCGGTGCAGCAGCACCCCGCGGGGGCCGAGCACGAGCGCCGAAGCGGTCACGTGCACCGGTCCCGCGGTCTCGTCGAAGGGCCGGGCGAGCCGCGACAGCGCCTCGAGGATCCGCGCGAGCGAGCGTGCCTCGCGGTCGTCACGCGGGCTGTGGGCGGCGAGCGCGTCGGCGAGCCGCGCCGCGCGGGGATCGCCGACCGTCGTGTCCGGGTGCTCGCGCCCCTGCGACGGGGTGTAGGCGTGCACGCCGGCCCGCTCAGCCCTCATGCGGCACGACGTAGACGAGGTCGGCGGCCTTGGCCGGCAGCTCGACGACGCCGTCGTCGGTCTCGGCGAGGACCGCTCCGCCCTCGGTGCGCAGCGACACGACCGCGCCGGGCACGATCCCGCCCTCGCGCAGGGTGCCCATGAGGTCGGTGTCGGCCTGGACGAGCTCGCTGAGGCGGGCGACGGCGACCCGCAGCTCCTCCTTGGCGGCCTCGGCGGCGGTGTGGAGGCGCTCGCGCTCGGCCACGTCGCCCCGGGCGGGGATGGGGTTGCCGTGGGGGCAGGTCGCGGGGTGGCCGAGGAGGTTCTCGATGTAGCCCTCGACGTCGTCGCTGATGACGTGCTCCCAGCGGCACGCCTCGTTGTGGGAGGCCTCCCACGGCACGCCGATGACGTCGGTGAGCAGGCGCTCGGCGAGGCGGTGCTTGCGCATGACGCTGAGGGCGATGCGGTTGCCCTCGTCGGTGAGCGAGAGCGTGCGGTCGGCGCCGATGCGCAGCAGGCCCTCGTCGACGAGCTTGGCGACGGTCTCGCTGACCGCCGGGGCGGAGACGCCGAGGCGCTCGACGAGGCGCGCGCGGATCGGCGTGATGCCCTCCTCCTCGAGCTCCCAGACCGTGCGCAGGTACATCTCGGTGGCGTCGATGAGTGGTGTCACGGGCATCCCCCTGGGCTGGGTGCATCGTACCGGAGCAGGCCGTGGCGGTGGGGCGTGGCCCCGCCGGGCCGCGGCGCGCCACCACAGGCTCTAGGATCGCCCTCGTACGGCCCCGCGTCACCCCCGCTGCAAGGAGCCCTGCCGTGGCCACCGACCACCGAGCTACGATCGCGGCCTACGAGGCCAAGCTCGCCGAGATCAAGGAGTATCTTTGACCTCGACACGAAGCGCCGCCGCCTGACCGAGCTCCAGGGCGAGGCGTCGCGCCCCGACCTCTGGGACGACCAGGCCGGCGCGCAGCGGGTCATGGCCGAGCTCAGCCACGTCGAGGAGGAGCTGCGGGTCTTCGACGACTTCGCCGCGAAGCTCTCCGACCTCGCGGTGCTCGCCGACCTCGCCCGCGAGGAGGACGACGAGGGCACCGCCGAGGAGGTCGCCGAGGGCCTGGCCGCGCTCGAGGCCGACCTCGCCGAGCTCGAGACCCGCGTCCTGCTGTCGGGCCCCTACGACGGGCGCGACGCCGTCGTCACCGTCCACGCCGGCGCGGGTGGCACCGACAGCCAGGACTGGGCGGAGATGCTCGAGCGCATGCTCGTGCGCTGGGCCGACCGCCGTGGCTTCGGCGTCGACGTCCACGACGAGCAGGAGGGCGAGGAGGCCGGGATCCGCTCGGCGACGTTCACCGTCCGCGGCGCGCGCGCCTACGGGCTGCTCGAGGGGGAGCGTGGGGTGCACCGCCTCGTGCGCATCAGCCCGTTCGACTCCCAGGCGCGCCGGCACACCGCCTTCGCCTCGGTCGACGTCGTCCCGGTCATGGAGGACGTCGACGACGAGGTCACCGTGGCCGACGACGATCTGCGCGTCGACGTCTTCCGCGCCTCCGGCCCCGGCGGGCAGGGGGTCAACACCACCGACAGCGCGGTGCGGCTGACCCACCTGCCGACCGGGATCGTCGTGGCCTGCCAGAACGAGCGCAGCCAGCTGCAGAACAAGGCCACGGCGATGGCGCTGCTGAAGTCCAAGCTCGCCGAGCTCGCCCGCGCCGAGCGCGAGGCCGAGCTCGACGCGGTGCGCGGTGAGCAGTCAGACGTCGCCTGGGGCAGCCAGATCCGCTCCTACGTCCTGCACCCCTACCAGATGGTCAAGGACCTGCGGACCGGTCACGAGACGGGCGCGACCGACGCCGTCCTCGACGGCGACCTCGATGGGCTCATCACCGCCTACCTGCAGTGGAAGGCCCGCGACGAGCAGGCGGCGGGCGGGGGCTAGCGTGCCGACCTCCCTGCTCGACGCCGTCGACCTGGCTGCGGTGCGCGCGGCGGCGGGGCGGCGGACGGGCGCGGCGGCGACGCTGCTCGCCGGCCTCCTCGAGGGGCAGGCCCTCGCCTTCGACCCCGACGATCCGGGGTGGCTCGGCGCTGACGACCTCGTCGTCGGCGGTGCCGCGCTCGGCGAGGAGCTCCGCCGCGCCCTCGACGAGGCCGGCGGGCATCCCGACGCCGTCGCGGTCACCGAGCCGGGCCGCGCGCTCGCGCTCGCCGCCGGGGGCGCCGCCGTCGGTGCGCGCCGGGTCGGCGCCGGGCGCACGCTCTGCCTGCTCGACGCCGCCGCCCTCGCCGACGGGCGCACCTGGGAGGGTGCGCTCGCCGGGGCGGGCCTGCCCGGGCTCGTCGTGCTCTGGACCTTGCCGGCCGCCGAGGCGAGGGCGGCCGAGCGGCTGCTCGACGCCGCCGGCTGGCCCTGCGAGCGCGTCGCGGCGGATGCGCCGGTCGAGCTGCTCGCGGGGCTCGACCATGTCCTCGCGCACGCGACCGCCGGCGCGCTGCTGCTCGCCGCATGAGCGCCGTGGGGGACCGGCGGTGAGCCCGTCGACGCGCTGGGCGGCCGTCGACGCCCTCGAGCGCCTGCCCGAGGAGCTGCCCGAGGCGCTCGTCGTCGTCGGCGCCGAGCCGGGGCTCGCCGTCGAGCTCGCCGAGCTCGCACCCCAGGCGTGCGTGCGCGCCCCCGGGGCGACGAGCCGGCTCGCCGTCGCCGCCGGCGTGACGCGCCGAGGGCGCCCGGCGATCGCGCTCGCCGATCGGGGCGACGCCGACCTCGCGAGTCTCGAGGACCCCGTGGTCGTGCTCACCGAGGACGTCGCCCTCGCCAAGGCCTGGCACCGGCTGCGCCGCGGTGTCCTGCACCCCGTCTGGCCCGAGGACGTCGCCGCGCTGCTGCACACCGCGTTGTCGCGCGCGCGCCCGCAGCTCCTGCTCGTCGGCGACGTCGACGTCGCGCCGCGTCCCGCGCAGGTCCCCACCCCGGCGATCGGGCAGACGCGGGTGCACGCCGAGGGCGGGCAGGGTGCGGTCGTGGCCTCCGGGCCGCTCGTGCCGGCCCTGCGCAACGCGGTCGCGGTGCTGGCTCGGCGGGGGCTGGCGCTGTCGCTGCTCGAGCCGGTCGGCACCGTCCCGCGCCGGCTCGACCCGGCCGCGGCGCGCCGCGGCGTGCTCGTGGGGCCAGCCCTGCCCGGCGAGGGCGACCTCGCGGCGGCGGACCTGCGCTACCTCGAGCTGCGTGGGGCGAGCCTGCGGGACCTGCCCGACCGGCTCGGGGAGGCCTTCGACCAGCGCTGAGCGGCTCGGCGCCAGCCGCGCCTGACCCGGCCGGGCGGATGCCCGCCGGGCGCGGGGCTCCGGGCCACTCGACCGGCCGTTCGGACGGGTCGTGGCGGGGAAGCCTCCGAGGCTCTGCGCAGGGCCGATGCTAGGCTCCCTCGAGACCGGCGCGCCGGTGAGGCGCGCAACCTTCCCCACCTGGTGTCGTGCTGCTGTGATACGCCTCGACAACGTCTCGAAGACCTACAAGAACGGCGGCGTCGTCGCGCTGTCGAACATCGACCTCGACATCGCCAAGGGCGAGTTCGTCTTCCTCGTCGGGGCCTCCGGCTCCGGCAAGAGCACGTTCATCAAGCTCCTCATCAAGGACGAGGACCCCGACGCCGGTGAGATCTGGGTCGGCGGCAAGCGGCTGTCGCGGCTGAAGAGCTGGCGGGTGCCGACGCTGCGCCGCGACCTCGGTTGCGTCTTCCAGGACTTCAAGCTCCTGCCGAACAAGACGGTCTTCGAGAACGTCGCCTTCGCCCTCGAGGTCATCGGCCGGCCGCGCTCGTCGATCGAGCGCACCGTGCCCGAGGTGCTCGAGCTCGTCGGCCTCGGCCACAAGCACGAGGCCTACCCCCACGAGCTCTCCGGCGGCGAGCAGCAGCGCGTCTCGATCGCGCGCGCGTTCGTCAACCGTCCGCGGATCCTCCTCTGCGACGAGCCCACCGGCAACCTCGACCCGACGACGTCGGTCGGGATCATGAAGCTCCTCGACCGCATCAACCGCACCGGCACGACGGTGGTCATGGCCACCCATGACCAGCACATCGTCGACTCGATGCGCCGACGCGTCGTCGAGCTCGAGGCCGGCACGCTCGTGCGCGATCAGACACGTGGGGTCTACGGCTATGGGAGCTAGGCTCCGCTACCTCCTCTCCGAGGTCTTCGTCGGGCTCCGGCGCAACCTCCTCATGACCGTGGCGACGATCGTCACCGTCACCGTGAGCCTCGCGCTGCTCGGCGCCGGCCTGCTCGTCCAGCAGCAGGTCAACCTCGCCCGCGACCTCTTCTACGCCGAGGTCGAGGTCTCGATCTGGCTCGACGACGGCATCAGCGAGGCGCAGCGCGTCTCGCTCGAGGACGACCTGCGCGACAACCCCGAGGTCAGCGACCTCATCTTCGTCTCGAAGGACGACGCCTACGAGGAGGCCCAGGAGCTCTTCGAGGGTCAGGACGAGGTGCTCGCGTCGATCGAGCCGGACTTCCTGCCGGCCTCCTTCCGGGTGAGCCTGCACGACCCCGAGCGCTACCTCGTCGTCGAGTCGCAGTACGCCGGCTTCCCCGGCGTCGCCGACATCTCCGACCAGCGTGAGGTCCTCGACCGCTTCTTCACCGTCATGGACGCCTTCCGCAACGGCGCGGTCGCCGTGGCGGTCCTCCAGCTCGTCGCCGCGGCGGCGCTCATCAGCAACACCATCCGCATGACGGCCTTCGCCCGCCGCGAGCAGATCGGGATCATGAAGCTCGTCGGCGCGACGAACTGGTACGTCCGGCTGCCGTTCGTCCTCGAGGGGATGCTCGCCGGGGTCATCGGCGCGCTGCTCGCCAGCGGTCTGCTGTTCGTCGGCATGCAGACGCTCATCGGCCGGCTGCGCGAGCAGATCGTCTTCATCCCCTTCATCGGGACCGCCGAGGTCCTCACCGTCACGCCGATCCTCATCGCGATCGGCGCCGGTCTCGCGGCGATCGCCTCGTTCGTGTCCCTGCGACGGTTCCTCTCGGTCTGATGACGCCCCGACGCCCCGCCACCGCGCCGCCCCCCGCCCGGGGGGTGCGGACCGGCGGCCGGGCGCTCGCGCTGCTGCTTGCTGCGCTGCTCGCCCTCACGCTCCTGCCGCCGCCGTCGGCCGCTGACGACCTCGAGCGCCAGCAGCGCGAGGCCGAGCAGGAGCTCGACGACGTCGAGGAGGGCCTCGGCGAGGGCCAGGACGCCCTCGAGGACCTCGAGCGTCGGCACGCTTCGACCGCCGACGAGCTCGCCGAGGTCGAGGAGCGCCTCGAAGGGGTCCGCGCGGAGCTCGCCGAGCTCACCGACGAGCTCGAGGAGGCCGAGGGCGAGCTCGCCGAGGCCGAGGCGATCCTCGAGGCGACCCAGGAGGACATCGTCGCCACCGAGGGCGACATCGACGCGACGCGCGCCGAGCTCGACGAGCAGCGCGACCTCTTCAGCGACCGTGTGCGGCAGTCCTACATGCACGGCTCGGTCGACGTGACGACGGTCCTCTTCGACGCCACCGACCTCCACGACCTCACCCGGCAGAGCCATCTCATCTCGGCGGTGATGAGCAAGGACGTCGCCCAGATCGAGGGCATCGCCGCGCTCGAGGCCGAGCTCGAGGGGGTGCTCGCGCGCCTCGCCGAGCTCGAGGCCCGCCGCGAGGAGCAGCGCGCCATCGCCGAGCGGGAGACCGACCGCGTCGCCGGTCTCGTCGAGGAGACCGACGCCCTGCGCGTGGCCGCCGAGGAGGAGGCCGCCGAGCAGGAGCGGCTCCTCGCCTCCATCGAGGACGAGCAGGAGGAGTACCGCGCCCTCGTCGCCGACCTCGAGTCCCAGAGCAGCGCGATCGAGGCCGAGCTACGCGAGCTCGCCGCCGAGCAGGAGCGCCGCGAGGCCGAGGCGCGTCGCGAGGCCGAGGAGCGCCGTCTCGCCGAGCAGCGCGACGCGGAGCGGGAGGCGGCCTCGCGCTCGGGCGGCTCGAGCTCGTCGTCGGGGTCGTCCTCCTCGTCGGGGTCGTCCTCGTCGTCGGGGTCCTCCTCGGGGTCGAGCGGTGGATCGAGCGGGAGCTCGGGCGGCTCCTCGAGCAGCGCGTCGAGCGGCGGGGGGCAGCTCGCCACCCCGGTGTCCGCGCCGATCACGAGCCCCTACGGCTACCGCACCCACCCCGTGCTCGGCACGCGTCGGCTCCACGCCGGCATCGACTACGGCGCGCCGACCGGCACGCCGATCCGGGCCGCGGAGTCGGGGACCGTCGTCACCGCCGGGGGCATGGGCGGCTACGGCATCACCATCGTCATCAACCACGGCGGCGGGATGAGCACGCTCTACGCCCACCAGTCCCGCCTCGCGGTCAGCGCCGGCCAGCAGGTCAGCCGTGGACAGACGATCGGCTACGTCGGCTCGACGGGGATGTCGACCGGTCCGCACCTGCACTTCGAGGTGCGGATCAACGGCACGCCGACCAACCCGATGCCCTACCTCTAGGGGGGACGGCCCACCAGGGGCGGGCCCGCCGGGTGTCGTCCCCGCGTGGCACGCTGGGGTCATGGACCTCTCACCGCCCGGGCCTCCCGTGGGCGAGCCGAAGCGGCCGGTGTGGCGCTGGCGCGTTCTCGGTGGCCTCACCGCGCTCGTCGTCGTCGCCGCGCTCGTCTTCAGCGCCTACCGCGTGGGCAGCGAGGGCGCGGGCGGCTTCGTCGAGGTGCCCGTCGGCGGCAGCGCCGACCGCGTGCCCGCCGAGCTCGAGCCGCTCGTCGAGCTCTACGAGGACCTCCAGACCGACGCCGTCGATCCGCCCGACAGCGAGGTCCTCGTCGAGGGCGCGATCGAGGGCATGCTCGAGGCGCTCGACGACCCCTACGCGCGGTACTACGACCCCGCGGCCTACGAGGACTTCTCCGACCAGCTCGACGGCACCTACGCCGGGGTCGGCATGGAGCTCCAGGAGACCCCCGAGGGCCTCTACGTCGTCCGCGTCTTCGAGGGCACCCCCGCTGACGAGGGCGGCGTCCGCAGTGGCGACCGCATCCTCGGCGTCGACGGCGAGGACGTCACCGAGCAGCCCATCGAGGCCGTCGTCAACCAGGTGCGCGGCGAGCCCGGCACCGACGTCGAGCTCGAGCTCGAGCGGGAGGACGACGAGGTCGAGACCGTCACGACGACGCTCACCCGGGCCGAGATCGCCATTCCCCGCCTCGAGGCGAGCGTCCTCGACGACGGTGCGGCGCACATCGAGCTCCTGCAGTTCACCACCGGCGTGGCCGACGAGGTGCGCGAGGTGATCGGGGCCGCGGTCGAGGACGGCGCCGACGGGGTCGTCCTCGACCTGCGCGGCAACCCCGGCGGGCTGCTCCGCGAGTCGGTCAACGTCGCGAGCGTCTTCCTCGACGACGAGGTCGTCGTGCGCGTGCAGGAGCGCTCCGGCGAGGAGGAGACGCTGTCGGCGGCCGGGGACCCCGCCGGGGACTTCCCGCTCGTCGTCCTCGTCGACGGTGGCACGGCGAGCGCCTCGGAGATCGTCGCCGCGGCGGTCCAGGACGCCGACCGCGGGATCGTCATCGGCGAGCCGACGTTCGGCAAGGGCACGGTGCAGACGATCCGCACCCTGCCGGGCGGCTCGGGCGCGAAGTTCACGACCGCGGCGTACTTCACGCCCTCGGGGGAGTCGATCGAGGAGGTCGGCGTCGAGCCGGACCGGGAGGTCGCCGCCGGTGAGGACGCCGAGGAGGACCCGCAGCTCTCCGCGGCGCAGGACGCCCTGCAGTCGCTGCTCGCCGGCTCGCAGTAGCCTTCTCGGGCCATGGCCAAGCCACGCAAGCGCGACGACGCGATCGCGGTGAACCGCCGGGCGCGCCACGACTACCGCATCGACGACACCCTCGAGGCCGGGCTCGTGCTCACCGGCACCGAGGTGAAGTCGCTGCGCGACGGCAAGGCGTCGCTGCAGCACGCCTACGCGGTCGTGCGGCAGGGCGAGGTGTGGCTCTACGGCTGCCACATCCCCGAGTACGCCTTCGGCAACCGCGCGAACCACGAGCCGACCCGGCCCCGCAAGCTCCTGCTGCACCGCGAGGAGATCGCCGAGCTCGAGGCCTTCACCCAGGAGGCCGGTCGCACGCTCGTGCCGCTCAAGCTCTACTGGAAGGACGGCCGCGCCAAGCTCCAGCTCGGCCTCGCCGGCGGCAAGACCCAGCACGACAAGCGCAAGGACATCGCCGAGCGCGACGCCAAGCGCACGATGGAGCGTGAGCTCGCCGAGCGGCGCAAGGGCCGTTGAGCGCGCAGGTCGCGCGGAGGCCGCGGCGGACGCCGGCGGCGCGGCGCTCGGCACCCCGGTCACGGGCGCAGACCGGACGGGCGTGAGCCGACCCTGACCGACGGGTACGATGGTGCGTCCAGTACCGTGACAACTGCATCCAGCGTCGCCACCCTCTTCCTGGGGGTGATGAGGTCTCGACAGGTGTCGGTCGACCTCGGGAGCGCGAGCCGAGCATGCCTGGTCAACTCGTGAATCTGTCCAGGTAACCAATAGGTGCCAACGAAGACATGGCCCTGGCTGCGTAACAACCGCAGCCTGTCCGCCCTCGGCCGCCTGGGCTGAGGGGTCGGGCATCGTATCCAGGCTCCACTCACCGGTCATCGCCACGGGCCGGTGGGGACACTTCAGTGGCGTACGGTCGTCGAGCCGCTTGGTTCCGGAGCGCGGCGACCCGACAATGAGCCGGAACCTACGCTCGTAGGGGTCCCGGGGACGAGACATCTGGACGCGGGTTCGACTCCCGCCACCTCCACGCGGGCCTGTTCTCAGAATGGCAGGCCGGTTGGTCTCAGAATTCGGCGTTGTTGGATGCAGAAGTGGAAACGCGAGGAAGGCGCCGCCTGTGGAGGCGGCGCCTTCGTCGTCTCGGGGTTGATTCGGGCTTGGCGTCGGCTACTCGGGGGCTTGTCCGGCGGAGTCGGGGCAGGTTGAGGTTGGCGCTCGGCTAACCGGTGGTCGGCCCCTCGCGGGCTGCTCCAGAATCGCGCAGCGGCAGACGGTCTCGGATTCCGTCGACACCCCACGCACGGGGTCCACACAGAGCGCTGCCGCGCTGGTGACCGTGTTCGTGTGGACCGCCCCGTCTGGTGGCCGACGGTGGCTGCAGGGTGTGGCCTCGCCGCCTGCTGCGGCAGGTCATCGACGGCCAAGCCATCACGGTCCTCCTGAGCCGCCCCGCTGCGCGTACCTCGCCGTGTCTGCCTCGTCGACGAGCTCGCCCAACGAACGCCAAGAGCCCGGCGCGCGGATCGCCCAGCCGACGCCGAGGCTCCGCTCGGCAACGTGGCGTCGCCGGGACCGAGCCGGGGCTGCAGGCTCGTCGCGACCGCCTGCGCCTCGGCTGCCCCGGTGCCGTCGAGGAGCGCACAGGACTCGTCGCCTGCCAGCTATCCCCCTGTGCGAGTCCGTGCCGCCGCTGCCAGGCCGGCCGGTGTCGCTGGCCTGGCTTGACCTTGCCCCGCCTGCCGCCGAGGATCGGCGCTGCAGGGCGGTGAGGCGCGGCGTCAGGGGAGCGATGCTGAGGGGTGCGAGGCGACGACCCGCACCGCCGTCGTCGCGCCGCCGGATGGCGGTGGCCGACGCCGCGCAGCGCACCGCGGGCCTGTCGTCGGGCGTGCCGACCCGCTCGGCGGTGGCCTTCGTCGTCGTCCTCCTCGGCGCCTCATGGGCGGCGAGCTGGCTGCTGGGCGGGGCCGGACGCGTCGTCCCGCACTGGTACTACTTCCCGATCCTCTTCACCGCGCTGCGCTTCGGCCACGCCGGGGCGCTCGTCGTCGCGCTCGCCTCCGGCCTGCTCGCCGGGCCGCTGACCCCACAGCTCGTGAGCGAGGGGCTGGCCCAGACCTCCTCCGAGTGGCTCACGCGCACGGGCTTCTTCGTCGCGGTCGGGCAGATCGCCGCCGTGCTCATGAGGCCGGCCCTGCCGTGGCTCGCGGCCGAGGCGCGGCGGCGACGCCTCGAACGGGCGGCTCGCGGGGCGCTCGCCGCCGACGAGCTCGAGCTGTGGTTCCAGCCGGTGCTGCGCGCCGGAGGCGGGCCCATCGTCGGGGCAGAGGCGCTGCTGCGCTGGCAGCACCCCGATCGTGGCACGCTGACCGCGGGGGAGTTCATCGCCGAGCTCGAGCGCACCGCGGCGATCCATGACGTCGGTGACTGGGTCCTGCGGCGAGCCTGCGAGCACGCGGCCTCCTGGCCCGACGAGGACCTGTGGGTCGCGGTTAACGTCTCCGCGGTCGAGCTCGACAGTGCGGCGCTGCCCGGTCGGATCGCGCGGGCGCTCGCGACATCGGGCCTGCCCGCCTCACGGCTGTGCCTCGAGGTGACCGAGACGACGCTCGTCGAGCAGCTCGACGGCTCGATCGCCCGGCTCGGGGAGCTCCAGCGCATGGGCGTGCGCATCGCGATCGACGACTTCGGCACCGGCTACTCCTCCCTCGCCTACGTCCACCGCCTGCCCGCCGACATCCTGAAGATCGACCGCAGCTTCACCGCCAGGCTCGGCGAGCAGGAGCAGAGCGAGGCGATCATCGGCGGGGTCGTCATCCTCGCGCGCACCCTCGGCCTCGAGACCGTCGCCGAGGGGGTGGAGCGGGCCGAGCAGGTGCCGTGGCTGCATGAGCTCGGCTGCGACATGACCCAGGGCTACCACCACCACCATCCGATGCCGGCCGGGGCGTTCGCGGCCCTGCTCGCCAGCGGCGAGGTCGCCGGACGGCTCGACGACGACCGAGAGCGCCGGCGCGAGCGCCGCCGAGAGCGCTGAGGCCGCCCCGCGCCCTCGACCCTGTGGCCATCCACGCCGGGGCCGGGTGGCGCTCGAGCGCCGGCGACCGCGCTCGGCGGCGCTCAGCCCTCGGCGACCTCACTCGGCAGCGGGCAGGAGCAGACGAGATTGCGGTCGCCGTAGGCGTTGTCGATGCGGGAGACCGGAGGCCAGTACTTGTCGGCGGGGTCGACGCCGGCGGGGTGGGCCGCCGTGGCGCGCGCGTAGGGGCGGTCCCACGGCTCGGTGAGGAGGTCGGCGGCGGGGTGCGGCGCGTGCCGCAGCGGGCTGTCGGCGAGCCCGATCCTCCCGTCAGCGACGTCGCGGATCTCCTCGCGGATCGCGAGCAGCGCGTCGCAGAAGCGGTCGAGCTCGGCCTTCGACTCCGACTCGGTCGGCTCGACCATGAGCGTGCCGGGCACGGGGAAGGCCATCGTCGGCGCGTGGAAGCCGTGGTCGACGAGGCGCTTGGCGACGTCCTCGGCGGTGACCCCGCAGGCCTCGGTGATCGGGCGCAGGTCGAGGATGCACTCGTGGGCGACGAAGCCGCCCCGCCCCCGGTAGAGCACGGGGTAGGCGGGCTCGAGGCGCGCGGCGACGTAGTTCGCGGCGAGGATCGCCGTCTGCGTCGCCGTGCGTAGCCCGTCGGGGCCGGTCATCGCGAGGTAGGCCCAGGAGACCGGCAGGATCCCCGCCGAGCCCCACGGTGCGGCGGCCACGGGCCCGAGGCCCCGGGCGTGCTCGCCGGCGTCGGCGGTCGTCGCCGGCAGGAACGGGGCGAGGTGGCCGCGCACGCCGATCGGTCCGACGCCGGGGCCGCCGCCGCCGTGGGGGATCGCGAAGGTCTTGTGGAGGTTGAGGTGGCTGACGTCGGCGCCGAGGCGGCCGGGCCGGGCGATGCCGACGAGGGCGTTGAGGTTGGCGCCATCGAGGTAGACCTGCCCGCCGGCGGCGTGGACGAGGTCGCAGACCTCGACGACGCCGGGCTCGAACACGCCGTGGGTCGAGGGGTAGGTGAGCATGATCGCCGCGAGGCGATCGCCGTGCTCGGCGAGGCGCTCGCGCAGGTGCGCGAGGCTCACGTCGCCCCGCTCGTCGCAGTCCACGAGCACGACGCGCAGTCCCGCCAGCGCCGCCGAGGCCGCGTTCGTGCCGTGCGCCGAGGCCGGCACGAGGCAGACGTCGCGGTGGCCCTCACCGGAGGCCTCGAGGTAGCGCCGGATCGCCAGCAGCCCTGAGAGCTCGCCCTGGCTGCCGGCGTTGGGCTGCAGCGAGACCGCGTCGTAGCCGGTGATCTCGGCCAGCCACGCCTCGAGGTCGCCGATGAGGCGCTCGTAGCCGGCGGCATCGCCGCGGGGGGCGTAGGGGTGGAGGTCGGCGAAGCCCCGCCAGGAGATCGGCTCGAGCGCCGTGGTGGGGTTGAGCTTCATCGTGCAGGAGCCCAGGGGGATCATCGCGCGGTCGAGGGCGAGGTCGGCGTCGCGCAACCGCCGGAGGTAGCGGCGCAGCGCCGTCTCCGAGCGGTGCTCGTGGAACGTCGGATGGGTGAGGTAGGCGCTCGTGCGGGTGAGCGCGGCCGGCAGTCCCGCGCCCGGAGGCGGCGTCGGGGGCGTGGCCGCGGTCCCGGTGACCTCTGAGAGCGCCGCGAGGGCGCTGGCGACGACCTCGGGCGTCGTCGTCTCGTCGAAGGCGACGGTGACGCGGTCGGCGTCGGGGGTCCGCACGAGCAGGCCCCGGGCGACGGCGGCCTCGCGGACGGCCTCGGCCCGGCCGGGCAGGCGCACGGTGACGGTGTCAAACCAGACGGTCGTCGCGACCTCGACGCCGGCGGCGGCCGCCGCCGAGGCGAAGGCGCTGGCGTGGTCGTGGACGCCCTCGGCGATGGCCCGCAGGCCCTCCGGGCCGTGGTAGACGGCGTACATCGCCGCGACGACGGCGAGCAGGACCTGCGCGGTGCAGATGTTGCTCGTCGCCCGGTCGCGGCGGATGTGCTGCTCGCGGGCCTGCAGCGCGAGGCGGTAGGCGCGCCGCCCGGCGGCGTCGACCGAGACGCCGACCATGCGCCCGGGCAGGGCCCGCTCGAGGCCCTCGGCCACGGCGAGGTAGGCGGCGTGGGGGCCGCCGTACCACAGCGGCACGCCGAAGCGCTGCGTCGAGCCGATCGCGAGGTCGGCGCCGAGCTCACCCGGCGGGGTCAGCAGCGTGAGCGCCAGCGGGTCGGCGGCGACGCCGACGACGGCGCCGTGGCCGCGCAGGGTGGCGATCGTCGCCCGCCAGTCGCGCACCTGCCCGCTCGAGCCGGGGTAGGACAGCAGCGCGCCGAAGGCCTGCCCGGCGGCCTCGGCGGGCTCGCCGACGCGGATCTCGACGCCGATCGGCTCCGCGCGGGTGCGCAGCACCGCGAGGGTCTGCGGGTGGCAGTCGGCGTCGACGGCGAAGACGTCGCCGTCGACCCGGCTGCGGCGCCGGGCGAGGGTCATCGCCTCGGCGGCCGCGGAGGCCTCGTCGAGCAGCGAGGCGTTGGCGATCGGCAGGCCGGTGAGGTCGGCGACCATCGTCTGGAAGAGCAGGAGCGCCTCGAGGCGGCCCTGGCTGATCTCGGGCTGGTAAGGGGTATAGGCGGTGTACCAGCCGGGGTCCTCGAGCACGCCGCGGCGGATGACCGACGGGGTGATCGTGCCGTGGAAGCCCTGCCCGAGCAGGGGCGTGCGCACGGTGTTCGCCTCGGCGAGCTCGGCGAGGCGCGCGAGGGCCTCGTGCTCGGAGCACGCCGCGGGCAGGTCGAGCGGGTCGGCGTCGCGCAGGTGCTCGGGCACCGCGCGGGCGACGAGGTCCTCGAGGGAGTCGCACCCCAGCGTGGCGAGCATCGCGTCGCGCTCGGCGGGGCGCGGGCCGAGGTGGCGTCCGAGGAAGCCGCTGTCGGAGGCGGTCGTCGCGGGCCTGCTCGTCTCGGCGCCGTTCGCGCTGGGGTCGGTGCCGTCGCCGCCGTTCGCGTTGGGGTCGTTGAGGTCGGGCCCGTTGGCATTCGGGCCGGGCGGCGCGTCGGCGGCGGGCTGGTGGCGCGGGGCGAGGTCGGCCATGGCGGGGCTCCTCACGAGCGGCGGTAGCGGTGGGTGACGAACGGCAGGTCGACGACGTCGACGGCGACCTCGCGGCCGCGGACCTCGGCGGCGAGCGTCGGGCGCGAGGCCGCGAGCGCCGGCGGGACGTAGCCCATCGCGACGGGTCCGCCGACGGAGGGCCCCCACCCGCCGCTCGTGACGACCCCGACCGTCACGCCGTCGGTGTCGCGCAGCGGCGCGCCGGCGCGCACCGGCCGGCGGCCGACCGGGCGCAGCCCGACGCGCAGGCGCGCCGGGCCGGCGTCGAGCTCGGCGGCGATGCGCGCCGCACCGGGGAAGCCGCCCTCGGCGCGGCGGCGCTTCGGGATGCTCCAGGCCAGGGCGGCCTCGACCGGGGAGGTCGTCTCGTCGAGGTCGGCGCCGTGCAGGCACAGCCCCGCCTCGAGGCGGAGGGTGTCGCGGGCGCCGAGCCCGGCGAGGCCGACCCGCTCGTCGGCGAGGAGGCGCTCGGCGACGCCCTCGAGGCGGTCGGTGGGCACGAGGAGCTCGAAGCCGTCCTCGCCGGTGTAGCCCGAGCGGCTCGCCCACGCCTCGGTGCCGTCGAGGCGCAGTGTCGCGGCGTCCATGAACCGCAGGGTCGCGGCCCTCGGGTCGACCGCGGCGAGGACCGCCTCGGCCGCGGGGCCCTGCAGCGCGAGCAGGCCGAGGTCGTCGCGCGTGACGACCTCGACGTCGGGCAGGCCCTCGCGCAGGCGGGCGAGGTCGGCCTCCCGCCGCGCGGCGTTGACGACGACGAGCAGCGCCTCGCCGGTGTTGGCGACCATGACGTCGTCGAGGATCCCGCCGTCGTCGGTGGTGAGCAGGGCGTAGCGCTGCCGCTCCGGCGCGAGGGTCGTGATCCCGGCGGGGGTGAGCCGCTCGAGCTCGGCGGCGGCACCCTCGCCGGCCAGGGTGACCGCGCCCATGTGGGCGACGTCGAAGAGGCTCGCCGCCGCCCGGGTGCGCTCATGCTCGGCGACGGTGCCCTCGGGGTAGGACAGCGGCATCCGCCAGCCGGCGAAGTCGACGAGCCTCGCGCCGCGGCGGCGGTGGAGGTCGGCGAGCGGCGTCTCGCGCAGCGCGGCGGGCTCGGTGCTGGCCATGCGGACCTCCCGGCGTCGGCGGCGGGCGCGCGCGGCGCCCCACCCCCTCTGTCCTGGGAGCCTGAGAGGTTCCCCGGGCGGTCCGGGTTGCTCCTTCGGCAACGGCGCGGGGCCGTCTCTCCAGAGGCGCCTCGCCCCCGCGGTCCGGGTGCCTGAGAGATTCCGGGGCGGTTGCTCCTTCGGCGCCGCGCCCGGGACGGCGCGGGCTCTCCCACGGGAGGTCTGCGGCTGGGCCAAGGGTAGTCGACGTCGCGGTCGTCGGGCCAGACCCGGCGGCGGCGTCGCGCTGCCCGGCAGCAGCGCGGCGATCGCGAGTCGCTCGACGTCGACGCAGCAGACGAGGCTGTCGTCGTAGCCGTCAATCGGCGATCAGACGTCGCCGCCACCACGCCCCGGAGCCCAGGCGGTGCATGCGCCAGCCCGCCGCGTAGCCCCGCTGCGGAGGCAACGCGCCGCCCGCCGCGAGTGCGGACAGCGCGCGGCGGTCTCAGCCGCTCGCGCCTCCGGTGAAGGTGAAGCGGGCCAGGCGCAGCGATGGGCAGGTGACCATCCCCGGGCCGAACTCGCCGTCGGCGAGGCGGTCGTCGTCGCCGACGCCGAGGATGCGGCCGGGGCCGAGCGCGTCGAGGAAGCTCTCGGTGAAGCGCAGGTTGCCCACCGCCTGGGAGACCTCGCCGTCCTCGATGAGGAAGGTGCCGTTGCGCGTGAGCCCCGTGGCCAGTTGGCTCTTGGGCTCGAGGACGCGGACGTAGTTGAAGGTCGTGATGAGCAGGCCGCGCTCGACGCCGGCGACGAGGTCGGCGGGTGAGGTCGACCCGCCGGGCATGCGCAGGCTCAGCGGCACCGCGCCGATCGCCTCGCCGCCGGGGATCGCCCCACCGGTCGTCGCCGCGCCCGTCCGCCCGGCGGTGCGGCGGTCGTGGGCCAGCGCGCGGGTCACGCCGCCCTCGACGAGGGTGACCCCGCCGCGGGGGCTGCCCTCGGCGTCGAAGCCGAGCCCGACCGCCCGTGGGTCGGTGGGGTCATCGAGCAGGGTCACCGCCGGGTCGAACTGCGCCTGACCCGGCTCGGCGAAGGAGGCCCCGTCGAGGTGGGCCTTGGCGTTGAGGCCGTAGACGGCGAGGAACGTCAGCATCGTCGAGACCGCCTCGGGGGCGAGGACGACCTCGAAGGCGCCCGGCTCGACGTCGACGAAGTCCTCCGAGCGCCGCGCGAGGTCGGCGGCCCGCGCGCCGGACCTTGCCGCGTCGAGGTCGGCCAGCCGCGAGGAGGTCTCGTGCGCCGAGCCCGCCGAGCGCGCGGTCTGGTGGATGCCGTCGACGGTCGCGCGCGTCGAGGCGTCGGCGGCGCGGTGCCCCGCGGTGGAGGCGAAGGCCTCCCAGGAGGCCTCGGTGTCGAGGTAGCCGGCGGCGGCGAGGTCCCCCGCGGCGTCGACGAAGGCGCGCACGCCCTCGGCGCGGCGGGCGGGATCGCCCTCGGCGGTGGCAGGGTCGAAGGCGCGGCGCGGGGTCACCTCGACGGGGGGCGTGGCCCCCGGCCAGTGCGGGTCGACGGGCTGCTCGGCGGCCGAGGCGATCGCCGTGTCGACGGCCTCGCGCAGGCTCGCCGGGTCGACGCGGGTCGTCGAGGTCGACGCGGTCCGCCCGTCGACGGCGACGGTGAAGGCCACGGTGCGGGTGTCCTCGCCGACGTGCTGGTGGATGAAGGAGTTCGCGAAGCGCGTGAGCCCGTGGCGGCTGCGGGAGGCCCGGACGTTGGCCTCGACGGTGGCCCCCGGCGCGGTCGCCGGCCCGCGCTCGGCGATGAGGGCGACGACGTCGTCGGCGAGCTGGGCGAGGGCGGTGGTGTCGTGGTCCATCGGTGCTCCTGGCTGGGGCGTGCTGGTCCGGGTCGTCGCGGTCGTGGGCGGCCTCCGGCGTCGCCGGCCGTCTGGCGTCGCCGGCCGTCTGGCGTGGCCGGCCACGGCCGGGCGGGGCTCAGCCGGTCACGCCGATGCGCACGCCGCGGAAGCGCGCGGGGGAGGCGGGATGGCCCGTGTGACCGACCTGCATCGGCTGGCCCTTGCCGCAGTTGGGCACACCCCAGGGGTGCCACTCCTCGCGCCCAGCGAGCATGTCGAGGCGGGACCAGAACTGCGGTGTGATGCCGGTGTACGTCGGGTTGCGCACCATCCGGACGCGCTTGCCGTCGCGCACCTCCCAGCCGATCTCGCAGCCGAACTGGAAGTTCAGCCGCTTGTCATCGATCGACCAGGACCGGTTCGTGGCCATGAGCACGCCGTGCTTCGTCTCGGCGACGATCTCCTCGAGGCTGGAATCGCCCGGCTCGAGGCCGACGTTGGTCATGCGCACCATCGGCATGCGGTTGAAGCCGTCGGCGCGGACCATCCCGCCGGGGGCGAGGCCGGCGAGGTGGGCGGAGTCGCGTCCCGACAGCACCCCCACCCAGGTGCCGTCGCGGACGATGTCGACGCGCTGGGCGGGCGTGCCCTCGTCGTCGTAGCCGAAGGTCGCGAGCGCGCCTGGGATCGTCGCGTCGGCGGTGATGTTCATGAGCTCGGAGCCGTAGCGCAGCGAGCCGAGCTCGGGGAGGGAGAGGAAGGACGTGCCCGCGAAGGCGGCCTCCCAGCCGAGGATGCGGTCGAGCTCGATGGCGTGGCCGACCGACTCGTGGATCTGCAAGGCGAGCTGGGAGGACTCGAGGATGAGGTCGAGCTCGCCGCTGGGGCAGGGCGCGGCGTCGAGGAGCTGCACGGCCTCCTCGGCCACCCGCGGGGCGTGGCTCGGCAGGTCGAAGCGGCGGATGACCTCGTAGCCGCCGGTCTCGACGTGGCCGAAGGACTGCGGGTAGCTGCGCCGCTGGGTCTCGTGCTCGCCGACGGCGGTGGCGTCCATGCCGCAGCCCGACTCGACGAGGTGCTGGTGGATGCGGTGGCCCTGGCTCGAGACGAACCACTTCTCGGTGTCCCAGAACATGAGTTGGGCGGTGGCCACCGCGACGCCGTCGACGCCGGCCATCGTCGCGGTCGCGTCGACGACGACGGCGACCTTCTCCTCGAGGGCGACGTCGAAGGGGTTCTCGCGGTGCGGGGTCTCGTAGGCGTCCTCGACGACCGCCACGTCGGCGAGCTCGAGGCCGCGGCCGGGCACGAGGGCCGAGGCCTTCGCCGTCGAGGTGGCCTCGGCGCCCGCGCGGGCTGCGGCCGCGTCGTCGCCGAGGTCGCTCGAGGCGGCGAAGCCCCAGGAGGAGCCGACGAGCGCGCGCACCCCGACGCCGGCGTCGAGGTCGTTGCCGACGGCCTCGAGCTCGCCGTTCTGGGCGCTCAGGCGCTCGCCGCGACGGATGACCACCCGCGCGTCGGCATAGGTCGCGCCCGCGGCGAGGGCGGCTTCGACGGCCTTGCTGGCGTGCTCGAACATCGTCCCGGCGGCTCCTTGCTCGCGGCGGTCGGCCCGCGCAGAGCCTGCCGCGCGCGCCGTCGGCTCGCACGTCGCCGCAGCCGAGGCGGTCCGCGCCCCGCTCCCCACAGCGGCTCGCCCGCGCTCGCCGTGGCGCCTCGCCTCCGCCGGGCCGGCCTGCGCCCACGCTGTCGCAGCGGCGTCCCCGCCCAGGCCTATCCTTGCCGGCGATGGACGCCCGGGACTACCTCAAGCTCGTGCTCGACCCGCGGCGCCTCGCGGTCCTCGGGGCGGTCGCCGCCGAGCCCTGCAGCGCCGGGCAGGTCGCGCAGCGCGCTGGCGTCGCCGAGCGCGAGGTGGTGCGCGCGCTCGCCCCGCTCGTCCAGGGCGGGGTCGTGGCCCGCGAGGGGGAGACCTACCGGCTCGTGCCCGAGGCCCTGCGCGCCCTCGCGTCGGAGCTGCCCCAGCCGGCCCCGCCCGACCCGCGGGTGCTCATGGGCATGACCGAGGGGGAGCAGACGATCCTCCGCCGCTTCTTCTCCGGTGAGCGCCTCGTCGAGGTGCCCGCCTCACGAGCCAAGCGCCTCATCGTCCTCGAGCGACTCGCCCTCGAGGTCGAGCCAGGGCGGCACTACGCCGAGGCCGAGATCAACGCGATCCTCGCGCGCTACCAGGACGACTACACGACGCTGCGCCGCCTCCTCGTCGACGAGGGCTTCCTCGACCGTGACGGCCGCCACTACTGGCGCAGCGGCGGCCGCATCGACCCGACGCTCGCCTGAGCGGCGAGCCAGCTGCCGGCATCGAGCTCGATGGAGCGAAGGGCCGTGGTGGCGGCCGATCGCTCCATCGAGCGTCGAGCCCCCTAGCCCGCGCCTCCAGCGGTCTTGGCGGGCAGGCGATCGGCTTCCACGTTCTCGTCGACGTGGCGCATGATGAACAGCGCCATCTGGGACCGCAGGACCGGTCGGAACGGGCCGTAGCGGCCTTCCGCCACGCCCTGCACGATGCCCTGGGCAGCGAGCGCGTTGATGTCGTCCGCGCGCGGCAGTCCCTCGGCGACGTCGGTGAAGAAGCGCTCGTCGGTCTCGTAGCTGTCCTCCTCGAGGACGTTCTGCACGCGCACGAGGAACGACGCCATGTCGCGTCGGGTCACCGATGCGAACGGTGAGAACGTCGTGCCGTCGCCGGTGCCGCCGGTCACCTCCAAGGTTCCGAGCAGGTTCACCGCGTTGCGGCGCTCAGTGCTCAGGTCGGCGATGTCGGTGAAGCCCTGGTCCTCGACCGGCGGCACGACGAGGTCGGTGTTCGCCTCGGCGTAGTCGATGAGGCGCGCGAGGAAGACCGCCATGTCAACCCGTTGGACCTCCGCTCCCGGCGCGTAGGTCGTCGGCGTCGTTCCCTGGCTGATCTCGTAGAAGGCAAGGCAGTTGATCGCCTGCTGGATGGGCCCGGAGACCCCGCTGATGTCGGCGAAGCCGGCGTCGGCCCGTGCCGTCGGGTCGCAGGCCTGGGTGATGCCGCGGTCGAACGTCGGTGAGAGGTCCTCCTCGATCTC
>Ga0207421_10002202_pt1 | contig 24422 bp, 18 predicted proteins | sample SodLakKL_010_SED_4_FD_187542 | JGI IMG/M metagenome (GOLD analysis project Ga0207421, IMG submission 187542) | Alkaline sediment microbial communities from Lake Tanatar, Kulunda Steppe, Russia - 8KL_010_SED (SPAdes) (version 2) | ecosystem: Environmental > Aquatic > Non-marine Saline and... | reverse complement strand
CGGCCCGCCGCTCACGCGGCGGCGCTACGTCCTGCTCTGCCTCGCCCTCGCGGCCCTCGAGCGCGCCGACCCGCAGGTGACCCTCGGCCTGCTCGCCGAGCAGGTCCTCGCCGCGGCCGCCGACGAGACCCTCGTCGCCGCGGGCGTGCGCTTCACCCTCGAGCACCGCGACGAGCGCGCCGACCTCGTCGCGGCGATCCGCGTCCTCCTCGAGCTCGGGGTGCTCGCCCGGGTCGCCGGCGACGAGCAGGCCTACGTCGACGAGCGGGGCGACGCGCTCTACGACCTCGACCGGCGCGTGCTCGCCGGGCTGCTCGCGAGCGCCCGGGGGCCCTCGATGGTCTCCGCGTCCTCGACCCCGCAGCGGCTCGCCGCCCTCGTCGAGGACCCGGGACTCGACGCGGGGCTCGGCGGCCCTGCGGCGGTGCGCCGTCGCCTCGCCCGGCGCCTCCTCGACGACCCCGTCGTCTACCTCGACGACCTCGACGACGCCGAACGGGAGTACCTGCGCACGCAGCGCACCCACCTCCTCGCCCGCCTCGCCGACGGCACCGGTCTCGAGCCCGAGGCGCGCGCGGAGGGCCTCGCGCTCCTCGACCCGACCGGCGAGACCACCGACCTGTCGATGCCCGAGGAGGGCACCGACGGCCACGCGACGCTCCTGCTCGCGACCTACCTCGCCGACCCTCACCGCCACCGGCAGTGGGTCTCGCTCGACGAGCTCGAGGCCCACGCCGCGACGCTCGTCGAGGAGCACGGCCCGCACTGGCGCAAGGCCGTCCGCGAGCCCGGTGGCGCGCGTGACCTCGCCGCGACCGCCGTTGGCCGGCTCCTCGCGCTCGACCTCGCGGAGCGCCAGGGCGCGGCGGTGCGCAGCCGGCCGGCGCTCGCGCGCTACGCCGCCGACCCCGCGACCGTCGCCGGCGCCGTGCAGGGGACGCTCGCATGAGCGACCGGGGCCAGGCCCGGGGGCCTGAGGGCAACGGCCTCGCCGACGGCGGTGGCCCGTCGATGCTGCCCGAGCCGACCCGTGAGCGCTGGCAGCCGCTGCGCTGCGGCCTCGTCGACGTCTTCCACTACGACCACGAGGAGCTGTGGTTCCACGACGGCCGGCTGCTGCTGAGGGGCAACAACGGCACCGGCAAGTCGAAGGTGCTCGCCCTCGTCCTGCCGTTCCTCCTCGACGGCGAGGTCAGCCCCCACCGCGTCGAGCCCGACGGCGACCCCGGCAAGCGCATGGAGTGGAACCTCCTGCTCGGCGGCCGCTACGAGGAGCGCATCGGCTACGTCTGGCTCGAGCTCGGCCGGCTCGAGGGCGGGCGGGTCCGCACGCGCACCCTCGGCTGCGGGATGAAGGCCGTCGAGGGCCGCGGCGCCCCCGACCGCTGGTTCTTCTCGACCGACCTGCGGATCGGCTGCGACCTCTGGCTGGCGAGCGCGACCCGCACGCCCCTGACCCGTCCCCGCCTCGCCGAGGCGCTCGGCGAGCGCGGGCGGGTCGTCGAGCAGGCCGGGGCGTGGCGACGCCACGTCGACGAGGCGCTCTTCGACCTCGGCGCGGAGCGCTACGAGGCGCTGCTGCGGCTGCTCATCGGCCTGCGCCAGCCCCAGCTCGCGAAGCGCCCGAACGCCGAGGCGCTCTCGGCAGCGCTCAGCGAGGCCCTCGCGCCGGTCGACCAGGCGCTGCTGGCCGACGTCGCCGAGGCCTTCCGCACCCTCGAGGCCGAGCGCGCCGAGCTCGCCGGGCTCGTCGAGGCGCGCGAGGCCGTCGCGGCCTTCACCGAGCGCTACCGCCACGCTGCGGCGGTCGCGACACGACGCCGCGCCACGGAGGTCCGCCGCGCGCAGTCGACCTACGAGGACGTCGCCCGTCGGCGCAGCACGGCACGGGACGACCTCACGAGCGCCGAGCGCGAGCGTACCGAGGCCCTCGGGCGCCTCGACGAGGTCGACGCCGAGCTCGAGCGCGCCCGCGCCCGCCAGCGCGCCCTCGCAGACAGCCCGGCGATGCAGGACGCGAGGGCCCTCGAGCGGGAGGAGGAGGTCGCTCGGCAGGGCCGCGCGGAGGCCGAGGCCGCGCAGCGCCGCGCCGCGGAGGCCGGCGAGCGGGCCGAGGAGGGGCGCGCGGCGCAGGAGCGCGCCGAGGCCGCGCTCGCGGCGGCCCACGCCGACCTCGAGCAGGCCGAGGCGCTGGCCGCCGACGCCGCCCTGGACTGCGGGCTCGCCGACGAGCACACCGGCGCGGTCGCCGACCTCGGATGGGCGCCGTCCGACGAGGCGCTCGCTGAGGCCCGCCGCACCGTCGAGCGGGCGGCGAGCCGACGGGCCGACGCCCTGCGCCGCCTCGAGGCCCTCGACGACGCCCGGGAGGAGGCCCGCACGGCCGAGCGTGAGGCGAGCTGGCGCCACGACGACGCCGCCGGACGCGCCGCCCGCGCCGGGGAGCGCGAGGAGGCCGCGCTCACGACGCTCGCCGAGGCGAGCGAGGCGCTGCGCGCCGCGGTGCGCCGCTGGGCCAGCGAGCTCGTCGAGCTCGCCGTCGGCGACGTCGACGGCCTCGACGCCGCGCTCGCCGACTGGACGACGACGCTCGGCGACCCCGACCCCCTGTCGACGGCACGGCAGTCGGGCTACCGCGACGGCGCCGCCACGCTCGCCACGGCCACCGCCGCCCTCGAGGCCGAGCGCGCCGGGGTGAGCGAGGCCCGCGACGCGCTCGAGGAGGAGCGGGCGAGCCTCACCGCCGGCGAGGACCCGGGGCCGCCGCCTCCGCCGGCGCGTGAGCGAGACGGCCGGGCCGACCGCCTCGGTGCACCGCTGTGGCGCGTCGTCGACTTCGAGGGCCACCTCGACGCCGCCGCGCGGGCCGGGCTCGAGGCCGCCCTCGAGGGCGCCGGCCTGCTCGACGCGTGGGTCACCCCCGACGGGGCGCTCCTCGACCCCGAGAGCCTCGACGCCGTCGTGACCCCGGGCGCGCCCGTCGCCTCGCCCCTGCGCGGCGCTCTCGCGCCGACGATCGACCGGCCAGACGAGGCGACCACGCCGCTCAGCGACGAGGCCGTCGCTGCGGTGCTCGACGGCATCGGACTGGGCCCCGCGACCGGGCAGACGTGGGTGAGCCCCGACGGCCGCTACCGCGTCGGCGCGCTCGAGGGCAGCTGGCGCAAGCGGACGGCGGAGCACATCGGCCACGCCGCCAGGGAGCGCGCACGGCGCGACCGCGTCGCGACGATCGACGCCGAGCTCACCGCCCTCGCCGGACGCGAGACCGAGCTCGCGAACCGCGCCGCCGCGCTCGCCGAGCGCCGGCAGCGCCTCGAGGCGGAGAGCGCCGCCGCACCGTCGCTGCGAGGGGTCCTCGACGCCCACGGGAGCCTCGCCGCCACCGCCGCCGAGCGTCGCGAGGCCGAGGCGCGCCTCGCCGAGGCCGACGCTGCGCTGGCCACCGCCCGCGCGGCGACCGGGCGCGCCACCGCGGCGCTCGAGGAGGCCGCCCGCGACCTCGCGCTGCCGGCTGCGCGCGACGAGCGCGCGACGCTGGCCGAGGGGCTCGCGGCGTACCGGGAGGCGTGTGGCGGCCTCTGGCCCCGGGCGCGGAGTCACCGCAGCGCGCTCGCGGGGCGCGAGGAGGCGCGGGAACGGCGTGAGCGGGTCGAGGCCGACGCCGCGCAGCGCGACGCCGAGGCGTCGGCAAGCGCGCAGCGGGCCGGGGCCGCCGAGGAGCGTCTCGCGACCCTACGCGAGCGCATCGGCGGCGACGTCGCCGCGCTCCACGAGTCGCTCGACGCCGTCGCGCGCAGCCTCGAGGCGCTCGCAGAGGACCGCAAGCGGGCCGAGGAGCGGCGCATCGCCGCCGAGCGCGACACGGCGAGGTACGCCGAGCAGGTCCGCGACCTCGAGGAGCGCGCCGCCGAGGCCTCGCAGGCCCGGGTGGAGGCCACCGCCACGTTCCAGCGCTTCGCCGCGACCGGGCTCGTGGCCACCGCCCTGCCCGAGGCCGACCTGCCCGACCCCGACGGTGAGCCGTGGGCGCCGGACCCGACGGTGCGCCTCGCCCGCGAGCTCGACCGCCGACTCGACGGCGTCGGCGCCGAGCAGGAGGTCTGGGAGCGTGCGCAACGCGACGTCAGCGAGCGCTTCCGCGCCCTCGCCGACACGCTCTCGCGTCACGGCCACCACGCCGAGCTCGAGGTCCGGGCCGACGCCCCGGTCGTCGCCATCGCCTTCCGACGTCGCAAGGCGCGCCCCGACGAGCTCGTCGGCGAGCTCACCGAGGAGATCCGCGACCGCGAGGAGCTGCTCACCGCGCGCGAGCGCGAGCTCCTCGAGGAGCACCTCGTCGCCGAGGTCGCCGCACACCTCGCCGAGCGGATCCGCGCCGCCGACGCCCAGGTCGACGGGATCAACGACGCGCTGCGGCGCCGGCCGACGAGCACGGGGATGACGCTGCGCCTGCGCTGGCAGCCGCGCCGGGACGCCCCCGCGGGGCTGCCCGAGGCGCGCCGGCGGCTCCTGCGCCAGACCGCCGAGGCGTGGTCGGCGGAGGACCGCCGGGCGGTCGGGGCCTTCCTGCAGGAGCAGATCGCCGAGGTGCGGGCGGCGAGCGAGGGCGGCACGTGGCTCGAGCACCTCTCGACCGCGCTCGACTACCGCGCCTGGCACGAGGTCGTCGTCGAGCGCCGCCGTGACGGCGACTGGCAGCCGGCGACGGGACCTGCCTCCGGCGGCGAGCGCGCGCTCGCGGTGACGATCCCGATGCTCGCCGCCGCCGCGAGCTTCTACGACACCGCCGGCGCGAGCGAGGCGCCGCGACCGATCATGCTCGACGAGGCCTTCGCCGGGATCGACGACGACGCCCGGGCGAAGGGCTTCGGGCTGCTCGCGGAGTTCGACCTCGACCTCATGGCCACCTCGGAGCGCGAGTGGGGCTGCTACCCGACCGTCCCCGGGCTCGCGATCGCCCAGCTCGCCCGGCGCGAGGGCATCGACGCCGTGCACGTCGCGCAGTGGCGCTGGGACGGCCGCGAGCGCGCCCGCCTCGACGTCGACCGCGCACCGCTCACCCCGCCGGGCTCCTGACGTGGTCGAGGGCGTCAGCCGCGCCACGGAGGGGTCGACGGCCGACCCCCACCGCCTCGAGCGCCTGCTCGGTGGCGCCGAGCTCAGCCGGCTGCTCGACCGCCTCGTCGATCGGCTGCGGCGCGGGCGACCGCTGACGGGCACGGTGCGCATCGCCGAGGCCACGCCCTCCGAGCGCGCGGCGCTCGCCGCGCTGCTCGGGCGACCACCGGGGCAGGGCCACACGCTCTCGGTGCCCCTCGCAGACCTCGACGTGGTGCTGCGGCGCGCCGGGGCCGCCCCCGACCTCGCCACCGCCGTCGAGGTCCTCCGGGGCCCCGTCGGCGAGGGCGCCGCCGACCGGGCGCGCGTCGAGCGTGCGTGGGAGGCCCTCTTCGGGGAGGCCTTCCACTGGGCGCAGCCTCCGCTCGACACCTGGCTCGCCCAGCTCCGCGGAGACGGACTCCTGCGCCGCCTCGCTGGTGGCGACCCCGGAGTCGCCGCCGACCTGCTCGAGCAGGCCCGCGCGGTCCTCCTGCGCCTGCCGGCCGACGGTCTGCCGCGCAGCGTGCTCGCCGGGCAGGCCGTCGGCGACAGCCACGCCCTCGACGACGGCCGCCCCCTCGCCACGCTCGTGCTCCGTGCGATCCCGCTGCTCGCCGTGGACGGGACCGAGGACGCGGGGCCGGCGTCCGATGGCACCCCCGCTGACGGCGACGGGACCACCCACCCCGCGAGCGACGCCGCCACCCGCGGTGCCCGCTGGTCGGCGGTGGGGGTGCGCACGAGCGCGCTGGCCGGCCTCGTCCTCACCCTCGGGCTGCGCGCGGCTGACACGAGCGCGACGAGCCAGGCGTTGGCCGCGCTCGCCGAGCAGGGAGAGCCCGCCGCGCTCACGCTGCGTCAACTGGTCGGCGACGCGCCGCGCTGGCGGCCCGGCGAGGTGTTCGTCTGTGAGAACCTCGCGGTGCTCGAGACCGCGGCCGACCGCCTCGGGGTGGCCTGCGCGCCGCTCGTCTGCGTCGACGGCTGGCCTTCACGCGCTGCGTCGACCCTCCTGCGCGACCTCGCCGCAGCGGGCGCGACGCTGCGCTACCACGGCGACTTCGACTGGCCCGGTCTGCGCATCGCCAACGACCTCCATGAGCGCGTCGACGCCGCGAGCTGGCGCATGCGCGCGCGGGACTACCGGGGCGCGGTCGCGCGCTCGAACCGGCCGCTGCGCGGCCAGCCCGTCGGCGCCGTCTGGGACCCCGAGCTCGGCGAGGCGATGCTCGCCAGCGGGGTGCGAGTCGAGGAGGAGCTCGTCGTCGACGAGCTCCTCGCCGACCTCGCCGGCTGAGCACCGCGACGCCTGACCCTCGGTGTCGCACCCCTGCGGTACACCATCGCGGCAGGAGGTGAGGCCATGCGCTTCGTCGTCGTCGGCGACGTCCATCTCGACGCGCCGTTCGCGTGGGCGCCGCCGGAGGCGGCCCGGCGCCGGCGCCTCGCGCTGCGCGCCACCCTCGAGCGCGCCCTCGGCCTCGCCGACGAGGTCGACGCCGACGCCGTGCTCAGCGCCGGGGACCTCTTCGAGCACGAGCGGGCCAGCGCCGACACCGCCGCGTTCCTCGTCGAGGCGTTCGGGGCGACCTCCCGACCCGTGCTCCTCGCCCCCGGCAACCACGACTGGCACGGCCCCGCGAGCCTCTACGCGTGGGCACGCTGGCCCGGCAACGTCACGGTCTTCACCGAGGACCGGCTGCGCCCGCTGCCCCTCGCCGAGGGGCTCACCCTCTGGGGCGCGGCGCATCGCGCGCCGGCGAACACCGGCGGCTTCCTCGACGACGGCTTCACCGTCGACCGCGGTGGGGTCCACCTCGCGCTCTTCCACGGCTCGGAGCGCTCGGGGCTGCGCCTCGAGGCCTCCGGCAAGCTGCCCCACGCCCCCTTCGACGCCGCGCAGATCCCCGCGGCGGGCCTCCACCACGCCTTCGTCGGCCACCACCACCGGCCGGCCGCGGAGCGCTGGCACACCTACCCCGGCAACCCCGACCCGCTGGCCTTCGGCGAGGACGGGCTGCGCGGCGCGGTCGTGGCGACGGTGGACGCCGACGGGACGGTGCGCCGAGCCTGGCACCGGGTCGCGGTGACCGAGGCCCACGACGTCACCGTCGACGTCACCGGCTGCGCGAGCGCGAGCGCGGTGCAGGCCCGGGTCCGCGAGTCGCTCACCGGCCGCGAGGGCGTCGCGCGGGTGACGCTGCACGGCGAGCTCGACCCCGATCTCGACCTGCGTCCGGGCGAGGACCTCACCGCCGGCGCGCTCGGCCTCGCCACGCTCGACGCCGTCGTCGTGCGGCAGGGCGACCTCGCCGTGGCCTACGACGTCACCGCGCTCTCGGAGGAGGCGACCGTGCGCGGGCGCTTCGTGCGGGAGGTCCTCGCCGCAGGCCTCGACGAGGCCGAGCGACGGCGGGTGCTCGTCACCGGACTGCGCGCCCTCGACGGCCGCGACGACCTCGAGGCTCCCTGATGCGGCTGCTCCACGTCGATGCCCACGCCTTCGGGCCGCTCGCGGGGCAGCGTCTCGCGCTCGCCCCGGGCCTCACCGTCGTCTGGGGTCCCAACGAGGCGGGCAAGTCGAGCTGGCACGCCGCGGCCTTCGCCGCGGTGTGCGGCCGCCGGCGCGGACGCGGCGCGCCCCGCCGTCGCGAGCAGCGATTCGTCGAGGCCCACCACCCGTGGGACGGTGCCTCCTGGCGCGTCGGCGCCCTCGCCGAGCTCGCCGACGGCCGCACGATCGCCTTCGACCAGGACCTCGCCGGGCAGGTCGCCTGCGAGATCCGCGACGCCGTGCTCGGCACCGACCTCTCCGGGGCGCTGCTCCACGACGGCAGCCCCGACGGCGCGCGCCTGCTCGGCCTGACCCGCGAGGCCTTCGTCGCCACGGCGTGGATGCGCCAGGCCGACCTCCTCGGCGTCCTCGACGACCCCGCGCTCGTCCAGGAGCACCTCCAGCGGGCCGCCGCCAGCGGCGGGGCCGACGCGACGGCCACCGCCGCGCTCGAGGCCGTCGCGGCCTTCCGCCGCGAGCGCGTCGGCGCCGACCGTCGCGGGTCCGGCCGGCCGCTGCGCCGCGCCCGCGAGGCCCAGGAACGGGCCGAGGTCGCCCTCGCCGAGGCGCGCCAGGCGCACGAGGCCCGCCTCGAGCTGCTCGAGGAGCGCGCGGCCGCCGAGCGGGCCGTCAGCGACGCCGAGGCGGCGGTCGGTGCCGAGGAGGCCGGCGGCGCCGAGCCGGCGGACCGGTCCGCGGCCACACCGCCGGAGGAGGACGCCCTCGAGCAGACCGTGGCCGACGCGCTCGCGACGTGGCGGGCGCGCCCTCCCGAGCCCGCACCGCTCGAGGGGCCGAGCGCGGGGGCGCTCGACGACGAGCTCGCGCGGCTCGACGCTCGCGACGGACCGGCCGACCCCGGCGCCAGCGCCGCGTCGCGCACCACCGTGCTGCTCACCGCGGCGGTCGTCGGCGGGCTCGCCGCCACCGGCCTGCTCGTGGCCGGCGAGACGCTCGCGGGCCTCGCGGTCCTCGCGCTCTCCGCGGCGGCCGCCGTCGACGGGCAGCGCAGGCGCCGCCGCCAGCGTGAGGCCGCCGAGACCCGGGCCCGCGCGCAGGCGCTGCGCGCACGCCGCGACGCCCGAGCGGCGCTCGAGGCGCAGGCGGCGGCGCAGCGGCGCCAGCGGGCCGAGGCCGAGGAGGCGGTCCGCGACGCCGCCGGGGCCGTCGGCGTCGGCGTCGGGCGCGCCCCGGCGGCCCAGGCCGAGGCGCTCGTGGGCTGGCGGCGCGAGCGGGCCGCGCGCCGCGCCGGCGAGCAGGCGGCGCGCACGGCGCGGGAGCGCCAGCGGCGCACAGCCGACCGCGACCTCGCCGAGGCCCGTGCACGCCTCGCCCGGGTCGAGGGCGCGCTCGCCGCTGGCGGCGACCCCGATGTCGCCGGAGCGGAGGAGGCCCTCGCCGCCGCACGCGGCGAGCGGGCGCGGGTCGAGGGGCTCGCCGCGACGCTCGACCGCACCGCGGCCTTCCTCGAGACCGCCCGGGAGGAGGTGCACCGGGACATCGCGCCGCGCCTGTCGGCCTCGGTCGCCCCCCGTCTCGCGGCGGTGACCGGCGGGCGCTACGACGAGGTCGCCGTCGACCCGTCGAGCCTCGCGGTGCGCGTGCGCGGACCTGGGGGCCGCTGGCGTGAGGCCGCCGCGCTCTCACACGGCACCGCCGAGCAGGTTCACCTCCTGTTGCGCGTGGCGATCGCCGAGCACCTCTCGACGACCGGGGAGCCGATCCCGCTGCTGCTCGACGAGCCCACCGCCCACGCCGACGCCGCGCGCACCGTCGAGCTGCTCGCGCTGCTCCACGGTCTGGCCGAGGAGCGTCAGGTCGTCGTCTTCACCCAGGAGGAGGACGTCCGCGACTGGGCCCGGCGTCACATGACCACGCCGCGCGACGCCCTCGTCGAGCTCGGCGCCGCCACGCCGACTCAGCCGCGGTCGACTCCCCCACCGGCCGACGCGCATGCCGAGCCGGGCGGCAACGCGCGACCTCAGTGACCCGCCGCGGGCAGGCGCGCAGCGAGCAGCGCCGCGGCGGCGTCGGCGCTCCCACCGGTCGCGGCGAGCACGGCGAGCAGGAGCATGCGGGCCCGGATGCCGTCGAGGTCACCGGCCAGCCGGGCTCCAGCCGCGGCGAGGTCCGCCCCGGCGCCCCGCCCTGGCTGGGGCCAGACGCCACCGTGCTCGCAGCGGGAGGTCACGACGACGAGCACGCCACGGGCGGTCGCCTCGGCGACCGCGTCGACGACCTCGCCGGGGGCGGTGCCCGCGCCGAAGGCGTCGAGCACGAGGCCCTGAGCCCCGGCGTCGAGGGCCGCGTCGACGAGCGCGCGACCGCCACCGGCGGTGAGCGCGATGAGCTCGACGGGCCAGGACAGCGGGGCCGGCGGCAGCGGCGCCGGGCGTGACCGCTCGGCGTCGAGCCGGAGGAGCGTGCTCGTGAGCGCGCCGAGGCGGCCGCGTGGCGCGGCGAAGGCCGTCGGTGCGACGGTGTGGACCTTGCGCACCGCGTCGGCGGGCAGGACGACCGACGCGAAGGTGACGAGGACCCCGAGGCCGCGTGCCCGGGGGTCCGCGGCGACCCGGACGGCGTCGCGCACGTTGCCGGGTCCGTCCCCCGCCGGGTCGGCGGCGTCGCGCTGGGCGCCGGTGAACACGATCGGCGCCTCGCCGTCGTGCCAGAGGTCGGTGAGGTAGGCGACCTCCTCGAGGACGTCGGTGCCGTGGGTGACGACGACACCGTCGACGCTGGGCTCGGCGGCGGCCTCGCACGCCGCCCTCGCGACCGTGGCGAGGTCGTCGAGGCCCATGAGGTGGCTGGGCAGGCGCAGGACGTCCCGGGGGCTGACGCGAGCGAGGTCGTCGAGGGCGGGCACGCCAGCGAGGAGCTCCTCGGCGCCCTTGAGGATCGCCTCGCCGTCGACGGGCACGGTCGCGATCGTGCCGCCGCAGGCGAGCACGACGACGTTGGCGGGACGGGCCCGCGACGCCGTCGCACCCGCCTCCACGGTCATCCTCGCGGGAAGCGGCGCGCGAAGTCGGCGGCGATGTCCTCGAACGTCGCCCAGACGACGCCGTCGTGGCCGTTGATGTGCTCGATGAGCCGCTCGAGCATGAGGAGGTTCTGCGGCCGGCCGCTGACGTCGGGGTGGATCGTGAGCGGGTAGACGGCGTAGTCCATCTCGCGGTGCACCCAGTCGAACTGGTCCTGCCACAGCTGACCGAGGTCCCGCGGGCTCACGAAGCCGTGGCTGTTGGGGTTGGCCTTGATGAACATCATCGGCGGCAGGTCGTCGAGGTACCAGCTCGCGGGGATCTCGACGAGGTCGGTGACCGTCGTCCCGCGCTCGAGGGGGCGCATCCACGTCTCGGCCGGCTGGGCGTAGTCGATCTTCGTCCAGCGGTCGCCGACGCGCACGTAGTAGGGGGTGTGGTCGTCGTGCATGAGGCTGTTGTCGTAGCGGATGCCCGCGTCGAGGAGCAGCTCCACCGAGGTCTCCGAGACCTCCCACCACGGCGCGACGTAGCCGGTGGGACGGCGCCCCGCGTACTGCTCGATGAGCTCGATGCAGCGGTGGAGGATCGCCTGCTCCTGATCGCGGGAGAGGTTGAGGGGGTTCTCGTGGGTGTAGCCGTGGAGGCCCACCTCGTGGCCCGCGGCGACGACCTGCTCGGTCTGGGCCGGGAAGGTCTCGATGGAGTGGCCGGGCATGAACCAGGTGCTCGGCAGCTCGTAGCGGCGGAAGAGCTCGAGCAGGCGGGGGATGCCGACCTCGCCGGCGAACATCCCACGCGAGATGTCCATCGGCGAGTCCTCACCGCCGTAGGAGCCCAGCCATCCGGCCACGGCGTCGACGTGGACGCCGAGGGCGCAGTAGATCCTCTTCTCGGTCATCCCTCTCCCTCCTGTCGTGCGCAGACCGCGTCTGCGCCGGTGGACAGCACGTTCACATGCCGAGGTAGGCCCGGCGGACCTCGTCGGAGGCGGCGAGCTCCTCGGCGGTGCCCGACAGCGCGAGCCGGCCGTTCTCGAGCACGTAGCCACGGTCGGCGAGCCGCAGGGTCTGCGCGACGTTCTGCTCGACGATGAGCACGGTGACCCGGTCGGCGCGGATCGCCGCGACGCGCTCCATGACCTCGCTGACGAGCCTCGGCGCGAGCCCGAGGGAGGGCTCGTCGAGCATGAGCAGTCTCGGGCGGGCCATGAGGCCACGACCGAGCGCGAGCATCTGCTGCTCCCCGCCCGACAGCGAGCCCGCGAGCTGCGCTCGCCGCTCCGCCAGCCGGGGGAAGAGCGTGAGGACCCGGTCGAAGGTCGCCTCGAGCTCCTCTCGCGCGCGCTTGCCGTAGGCGCCGAGGCGCAGGTTGTCCTCGACGTTGAGGAACGGGAAGACCATCCGGCCCTCGGGCACCTGGACGAGACCACGCTCGACGCGGTCGTGGGGCGGGAGGCCGTCGATCGCCTCACCGTCGAAGACGATGCTGCCCTCCTGAGTGGGCACGAGCCCGGAGAGCGCCCGCAGCAGGGTCGTCTTGCCGGCGGCGTTGGCCCCGAGGACCGTCACGGTCTCCTCGGCGCCGACCTCGAGGGCGACGTCGTCGAGCGCGAGCATGTCCCCGTAGGACACGCGCAGCCCCTCGATCTCAAGCAGACTCATGCGGCTCCCCCAGGTAGGCGGCGACGACCTCGGGGTGCTGGGTGACCTCCTCGGGCGTGCCCTCGGCGATGCGCACCCCCTGGTTGATGACGACGACGTGCTCGGCGACGCGCATGATCGCGTGCATGTTGTGCTCGATGACGAGGAAGGTCAGGCCCTCCGCGCGCAGGCTCTCGAGCAGGTCGAGGGTCTCGTTGACCTCCGTCGGGTTGAGGCCACCCATGATCTCGTCGAGCAGGAGGAGCCGTGCGCCGGTCGACAGCGCCCGCGCGACCTCGAGCCGCTTGCGCAGCGCGAGCGGCAGGCTCCGCGCCGTCGTCGTGGCGAAGCGCTCGAGCCCGAGGCGCGTGAGGATGCCCGCGGCGGTCTCGCGTGCCTCACCGACGCGCTGGCCCCTCGTGAGCGCCCCGACGACGACGTTGTCGAGCACCGAGAGGCCGCCGAAGGGCTTGACGACCTGGAAGGTGCGGCCGAGACCGCGTCGGCTGCGCTCGGCGGGCCCGAGGCGCGCGACGTCCTCGCCGGCGAGGCGCACCCGGCCGCGCGTGGGGATGACGAGGCCGGAGACGACGTTGAAGAGCGTCGTCTTGCCCGCGCCATTCGGCCCGATGAGACCGACGACCTGTCCCTCGGCGACCTCGAAGGAGACGTCGTCGACGGCGCGCAGCCCGTCGAAGTCGACGGTGACGTGCTCGATCCCGAGCATCAGCGCACCACCCCCGTGGCCACGCCGACCCGGCGACCGACGCGGCGCAATCCCGCGATGAGGCCGTTGGGTGCGGTCAGGACGATGACGACGAGCAGCAGACCGTAGACGGCGAGCGCGGGCCCGCCCCCGAGCGAGGCCCGCAGCACCTCACCGAGCGGGATGACGATGACGGCCCCGAGCAGCGGACCGAGGGCGGTGCCCATCCCACCGACGATCGCGACGAGCGCGATCTGCACCGACAGCTCGAACTGCGTCGTGCTCGCCGGGTCGATGTACTGGATGAACGTCGCGTAGAACGTCCCGGCCACCGCGGTCAGCGCTGCGGAGATCGCCGCGGCGATGACCTTGCAGCCGACGACGCGCACCCCGAGGGAGCGCGCGGCGTCCTCGTCCTCGCGCAGCGCGACGAGGTAGTAGCCGAGGCGCGAGCGCTCGATCCACAGCGAGACGCCGAGCACGAGGGCCACGAGCCCGAGGCCGACGTACCAGTACGTCGAGAGGTCGGCGAAGAGCATGTTCTGAGGGCCACCGTCGAACGGCAGCGTCAGGCCGGCCGCGCCGCGCGTGAGCCCGCGCCAGTTCACCGCGAGGATGTGGACGACGAAGCCGAAGGCCAGCGTCGCCAGGACGAAGAACGGGCCCTTGAGACGGAACGTGATGACGCCGAGCAGGGCGCCGAGGAGCCCGGCGAGCACCGCCCCGACGAGCATCCCGAGCCATGGGCTCACGCCGAGCTCGTTGAAGAGCAGCACCGCGGTGTAGGCACCGACGCCGAAGAAGGCCGCATGACCGAGCGAGAGACCCCCGGCGTAGCCGGCGGAGATGTTCCAGGCGCTCGCGAGCGCCGCCCAGACGAGGACCATCACCGCGAGGTCGAGCCAGTAGGCGCTGTCGAGGAGCGCCGGCACCGCGAGCAGGAGCGCGAGCAGCAGGACGAGCCCGACGGCCCGCACGGCCCGCCTCGCCGTCGACGGCGTCGCGCCGCTCATTGGTAGACCTCCGCCCCACGTCGACCCAGCAGCCCCTGGGGGCGCACGACGAGCACGGCGAGGAAGACGAGGAAGTAGGCGAGCTCAGCCCATGCGGTGCCGAGCAGGAAGCCGACGACCGATTCGATGACGCCCACGAGCAGGGCGGCGATGACCGCACCGACCACCGAGCCGAGACCGCCGAGGACGACGATGACGAACACCGTGACGATGTAGGACAGGCCCACCCGCGGGTAGACGGAGAACAGCGGGGCGATGAGCACGCCCATCGCGCCGGCCGCAGCGACCGCCACCGAGTAGGTCACGAGGTAGACGCGCCCCACGTCGATGCCCATGAGTGCCGCGGCATCGCGGTTCTGCGCGACCGCCTGGATCGCCTTGCCGAACATCGTCCGGTTGAGGAAGAGCCAGAGCCCCGTTGCGAAGGCGAGGGCGACGACGAAGGAGACGAGCATCGGCACGCTGATCCGCACACTGCCGAGCTCGACCACCGCCGACCCGTAGGGCGTCGTCACCGAGCGGATGTCGGCCGACCACGCGGTGAGCGCGGCGTTCTGCAGGAAGATCGACACGCCGAGCGTGGCGAAGACCACGGTGACCTCGGGCGCGCCGATGCTGCGCTGGATGACGAGGCGGTCGGTGAGGACCCCGAGGAGGAAGACGCCGGGGACGACGATGAAGATCGAGAGGTAGGGGTCGATGCCCCAGAGCGCCCACAGCCAGTAGGCGCCGAACATCCCGAGCATCATGAACTCCGCGTGCGCGAAGTTCACGACGCGCAGCACCCCGAAGATGAGCGTGAGCCCGACGGCGAGCAGCGCGTAGAGGCCGCCGAGCAGCAGGCCCGACGTGAGGATCTGCAGCGTGAGGTCCAAGGGCACGCCCTCTCGACGCTTGGGATGGGCGGACGGTTCGGTGGGGCCGACAGGTCACGGCGCGCTCGGCGCCGACAGCCCTGCGCGGACTGCGCGACTCACGCGACGGCGCCGGCGCGCGCAGGGTCGGGTCGCCGCCTCGGGCGGGGGGTCCGAGACGACGACCCGGGCTGGCAGGGCCTACTCGTCCTCCTCCTCGTCCTCGAGCTCCTGGATCTCCTCGTCACGCTCGTCCCAGTCCGGCAGGGGAACGTTGACGAACTCGCTCACCGCGAGCTCCTCGGGGTAGGTGACGACGAGCTCCCCGCCCTGCCACTGCTGGACGACGGGGTTGGCGAGGATGTTCTGCCCGGCGTTGTCGGCGTCGGGGCCGGCGAACTCGAAGCCGAACCCGGTGATGGAGTCGAGCGGGTCGACCGCGACGCCCTGCGCCGCGTCGATGAAGCCGTCGACGTCGGCGGACGCGGCGTTGGGCACGACCTCGTTGAGGAACACCCACGTGCCCATGAAGGCCCAGTCGGTGTAGTTGCCCTGCTCATAGCCCTTCTCGTCGAGCTTCTCCTGCATGTCGGCGAGCAGGCCCTGCGCCTCGTCGCTCAGCGAGTCGACGTTGATCGAGCCCGACGTCGGCGGGACGATGTTGAAGATGCCGTCGGCGTTCTCGCCGAGCGGCTCGGCGAACTCGACCTGCCCGTAGCCCCCACCGGCGCCGACGACGGCTGGCATGTTCACGTCGAGCTGCTGCGCCTGGCGCCAGAAGAGCACGCCGTCGGGCACCTGGGCGACGTGGACGACCGCGTGCGGCTCGGTCTGCTGGATCTGCAGCAGGACCGAGGAGAGGTCGCTCGTCGTGGCGGCCGGGTAGCTCTCCTCGACGACGAGCTCGGCGCCCGAGTCGGCGAAGCGGTCGAGGGCAGCGTCGGCGATCGACGTGCCGAACTCGTCGTCGGTGTAGACGACGGCGACGCGCATGTCGTCCTCAGCGACGTCGAGCTCGTCGGCGAGGCCGGTGAGGATGAAGTCGGAGGCGTAGGCGCCGAGATCGCCCGAGGAGATCGTCGTGCGCAGGACGTTCTGCGGCCCGTCAGTGATCGCCTCGGCGAAGGCCGTCGTCTCCACGTAGAGCGTGTCGAGCCGCTCCGCGGCCGGCACCGCGGCGGAGGCGATGGCCGAGGCGTACGTGCCGATGACCGCGTCGACGCCGTCCTGGGTGATGAGCTGGCGCACCCCGGCGGTGCCACCCGAGGGGTCGGGGGCGTCGGCGGTCACGAGCTCGACCTCGACACCGTGCTCGCCGCGCTCGTTGAACATCTCCACGGCCACCTCGACGCCCTCGAGCGCGTCGGCGGCGCCGAAGGCCAGGTCACCGGACTGCGGGAAGAGGGCGCCGACGGTGATCGCGTCGACGTCCCCCGTCGCCGCCTCGTCATCGTCGTCGTCGGCCTCGTCCTCGTCGTCGATGACCTCGTCGTCGGTGTCCTCGTCGGGCTCCTCAGCGGCCTCGTCCTCCGCGCAGGCCGCGACGACGAGCGCGAGCGCGGCGAGCAGCGCGAGCAGCAGGAGCAAGCGGGATCTCTTGAGCATGGCCAAGTCCTTTCATTCACCTGAGACGGGTCAGCCTCGCCCGTCCTCCATTCGGTCGGTGACGACCTTCATGAGCACCTGTCGACTCTGGTCGAGATGTGCGTGGACCGCGGCCTCCGCGCCATCGGGATCACCCTCGGCGACGGCGGCGACGATCCCGCGATGCGGGAACATCGTCTGCGCGTCAGGCCCGAGACGGGAGTACACCCAGTGCCACATCCGCGCGCTCGACGGCAGGATGCGCACGAGGGCGTGCTCGAGATAGCGGTTGTGCGCGGCCGCGGCGAGGGCGAGGTGCACCGCCTGGTCGTGCGCGAGGAAGGACGCCGCGACATCCGCCGGGTCGCCATGGTCGAGGTGGGCCTCGTCGTGGGCCTGCAGCACCTCGATCTCCTCTGCGCTGGCCTTCGTCGCCGCGAGCCGCGCGACCTTCGCCTCGATCGCCGCTCGGGCGTCGTAGATCGGCCCGACCTCGAAGGCGTCGATCGGTGCGACGAGCAGGCCCTTGCGCGGCAGCGGCTGGATGAGGCCGAGGTCGGAGAGGTGGGCGACGGCGAGCCGCAGCGGCGCCCTCGTCACGTCGAGGTCGCCCATGATCTCGCGCTCGGTGAGCAGCCGTCCCGGCTCGTAGGCGAGGGTCACGATGCGCTGGAGCAGTCCACGGAACGCCTCGTTCGTGTGGGCCTCGTGGAGGCCCTCCCCCCGGCGGCCCGACAGCTCCTCACGGAGCGCGAGCAGTGCGGCTGATGCGCTCATGCCGGTGGTGTAGCGCGGGACCCACTGGGCTGTCAATTGGGTGCCTCAGTGAGACCCTTGGCGCGACCCCACCGGCTGCGTACGTCGTCGACTCAGCCCCCGTCGTCGGTCCCGGACCACCACCGCTCGGCGATGCGCCGGCCCGCATCGGCGTCCAGCGGGTAGCGCTCGCGGCCGGGGTGACCCCGCAGGGCCCGGCCGAGCGGGCCGGCCTCGGAGGGGGCGAGCGCGCCGCTGGCCGTCGCCGGCTCCTCCCCGGCGAGGTCAATGACCCCCGCGAGCGCGAGCGAGGCGCCCGGGCAGCGCAGCTCGGCGTACCAGTGGGCCCTCCCGACCTCGGCGCCGGGCGGGAGGTTGAGGACGTTGTACTCACCCAGCGCCACGCCGGCAGGACGGGCGTCGGGCACTGCGAGCAGGACCGAGGGCTCGGGCAAGCCCTCGGCCTGCGCGGCGATCCGGTCGATGAACCACGCCGACGGCTCGCAGAGGTCCTGCTCGAGAATCAGGCCGCCGAGGGGCCCGCTGGCGCCCTGCGCGGTCGGGCCGGCCTGCAGCAGCGCGACGGCGACCGGCGGCTGCTCGTCAGCGCGCAGCTGCTCGGCGAGGGCCTCGACTCCCTCGCGCGCCCAGCGCGCGGGATCGTGCTCGCGAAGGGTCACGAGCCGCTCGACGCGCTCGATGAGCCGGGCGCGCTCCAGGATGAAGGCCTTCACGTCGCGCAGCGTGTGGGTGAGGGCGCGGTCGTCGATGCCGTCCATGGGGTCCTCCTCGGTCAGCCGAGCCCGGCGGGATCGGTCGGGTCGAGCCTCCGCCAGGGGTGCGACACGACCGGCCCGCACGGCGCGCCCGCGGGCCGTGGCCTGTGGACAGCACGAGGCCCGCCGGCCGCGGCCGGTCACGACCCAGCCGCGCGCTCAGCCCAGCCGCGCGCTCAGCCCAGCCGCGCGCTCAGCCGAGGCCCTCGGCCACCGCCCAGTCGCCGAGGCAGATCGCCTCGGCCGCGTCGTGGCGCAGGCTGTGCGGGCGCGGCAGCCCAGCTGCGGCGATGACCTCCCGGGCGTGGCGCTCCGCGGCGGCCTTCGCCCGCACGGCGTCGCGCCGCTGGGCGGGGGTGAGCAGGCGCTCACGCCACACCTCCGCGGTCGTCGTGCGCACCGCGACGTCGACGCGGCCCGCGGCGCGCTGCCACGCCTCGGCGTAGCTGCCGCCCTCGAGGACGAGCACGGTCGGCAGGCCCCACTCGCGCAGCACCCGCAGGGCGCCGCGGCGCAGCGCCGCGCGGGAGCCGAAGTGCTGGGAGCGGTAGGCGACGAGGCGCCCGTCGGCGCCGAAGCGCGCGATGCCGGTCCGCAGGCCGAGGTCGATCGCGAGCAGGCCCGAGCCCTCGAGGTCCCCGGCGGTGGCCATGGCCTCCTCCGTCAACGGCGCATCGGCTCGGCGGTCCGACCCGCCGTCGGCGCAGGGTACCCAGGCTGCCTGCCGACGGTCCCGGGCCGCCCCGGCCGCACGGAGGCTCGCGTTCGTCGCCGAGACTGCGACCATGGGAGGCGATGAGCCCTCCCACCGACCTCGCGCCGTCCCCCCTCGTCGACCTCCTGCCCGAGGGGGACGAACCCGACCTCCTCCTCGACGCCTTCGTCTCGTGGGCCGAGGGCCAGGGCCTCACGCTCTACCCCACCCAGGAGGAGGCGCTCATCGAGCTCGTCTCGGGCGCGAACGTCATCCTCTCGACGCCGACGGGCTCGGGCAAGAGCCTCGTCGCGACCGGGGCGCACTTCGCCGCGCTGGCCCGCGGGGAGCGGACGTTCTACACCGCGCCGATCAAGGCGCTCGTCTCCGAGAAGTTCTTCGCCCTCACCGAGGTCTTCGGCGCGAGCAACGTCGGGCTCATGACCGGCGACGCCGCCGTGAACGCCTCCGCACCGATCGTCTGCTGCACCGCGGAGATCCTCGCGAACATCGCGCTGCGCGAGGGGCCCGACGCCGACGTCGGGCAGGTCGTCATGGACGAGTTCCACTTCTACGCCGAGCCGGACCGCGGCTGGGCCTGGCAGGTGCCGCTCCTCGAGCTCGAGGACGCGCAGTTCCTCCTCATGTCGGCCACGCTCGGCGACGTCGACCGCTTCGTCGACGACCTCGAGCGGCGCACCGGCCGCGACACCGCGGTCGTGGCCTCCGCCGAGCGCCCCGTCCCGCTCGAGCACCGCTACGTCACGACGCCGGTCCACGAGACGATCGAGGGGCTGCTCGCCGAGGGCAAGGCACCGATCTACGTCGTGCACTTCACCCAGGCCTCCGCGCTCGAGCGCGCCCAGGCCCTCATGAGCGTCAACGTCTGCACCCGCGAGGAGAAGGACGAGATCGCCGAGCTCATCGGCGGGTTCCGCTTCACCGCCGGCTTCGGCAAGACGCTCTCGCGCCTCGTGCGCCACGGCATCGGCGTCCACCACGCCGGCCTGCTGCCGAAGTACCGCCGCCTCGTCGAGCGCCTGAGCCAGGCGGGCCTGCTCAAGGTCATCTGCGGCACCGACACCCTCGGGGTCGGCATCAACGTGCCGATCCGCACCGTGCTCTTCACCGGCCTCGCGAAGTTCGACGGCTCGCGCACCCGCCTGCTCAAGGCCCGGGAGTTCCACCAGATCGCCGGACGGGCGGGCCGCGCGGGCTACGACCGCGCCGGCACCGTCGTCGCGCAGGCGCCCGAGCACGTCGTCGAGAACGAGAAGAAGCTCGCCAAGGCCGGCGCGGACCCGAAGAAGCGCCGCAAGGTGCAGCGCAAGAAGCCGCCCGAGGGGGCGGTGAGCTGGGGCCAGGCGACCTTCGACAAGCTCGTCGCCGCCGAGCCCGAGACGCTGACGTCGAGCTTCTCGGTCACCCACGCGATGCTCCTGCAGGTCATCGAGCGCCCCGGCGACGCCTTCGAGGCGATGCGCTACCTCCTCACCGACAACCACGAGGACCGTCCGGCCCAGCGCCGGCACATCCGCAAGGCGATCTCGCTCTACCGCGAGCTGCTCACCGCCGGGGTCGTCGAGCGCCTCGACGAGCCCGACGAGGACGGGCGCACCGTGCGGCTGACCTTCGACCTCGACGAGCGCTTCGCGCTCAACCAGCCGCTGTCGACGTTCGCGCTGTCGGTCCTCGACCTGCTCGACCCCGCCGAGGCCTCCTACCACCTCGACGTCGTCTCGGTCATCGAGGCGACGCTCGACGACCCCCGTCAGATCCTCATGGCCCAGCAGTACCGCGCCCGCGGCGAGGCGGTCGCGCGGATGAAGGCCGACGGCATCGACTACGAGGAGCGCATGGAGCTCCTCGAGGACGTCACCTATCCCAAGCCGCTCGAGGACCTCCTCTGGGGCGCCTTCGAGCTCTACCGCCAAGGCCACCCCTGGGTCTCGCCCGCAGCGCTGTCACCGAAGTCGGTCGCGCGCGACATGGCCGAGCGCGCGATGACCTTCCCGGAGTACGTCGGCGCCTACGACCTCGCCCGCTCCGAGGGCCTCGTCCTGCGCTACCTCGCCGACGCCTACAAGGCCCTGCGCCAGACCGTGCCCGAGGAGGCCAAGACCGAGGAGCTCGCCGATCTCGAGGCCTGGCTCGGCGAGACGGTGCGCCAGACCGACCAGAGCCTGCTCGAGGAGTGGGAGGCCCTGCTCGACGCCGACGAGCGCCCGCCGGAGGCGCCCGAGGAGGTCGACGAGGGCCCGCCGCCGGTGACGGCGAACCGCCGCGCGTTCCGTGTCCTCGTGCGCAACGCGCTGTTCCGACGCGTCGAGCTCGCCGCACGTCGGCGCTGGGCCGAGCTCGGCGAGCTCGACGGCGACGACGGCTGGACCGCGGAGGCGTGGGAGGCCGCCCTCGCCCCGTACTTCGCCCTGCACGACGAGATCGGCACCGGCGCCGACGCCCGCGGCCCGCAGCGGCTCGTCATCGACGAGGGCGCCGAGCGCTGGCAGGTGCGCCAGATCCTCGACGACCCCGCCGGCGACCACGACTGGGCGATCACCGCCGAGGTCGACCTCGCCGCCTCCGACGCGGCCGGCGCCGCGGCCCTGCGCATCGTCGAGGTCGGCGATGGCTGAGGCGCGCTTCGCGGTGGCCTCCTCGCGGGCCGCCGACCCGCGGTCCGCCGTCGAGGAGGTCGCCGGCACGCTGCGCGCGGGGCTCGGCGAGGCCACACCGACGCTGCTGCTGGCCTTCCTCAGCCCCAGCCACGCCGAGGCGGCGGAGGTCGTGAGCGAGCGGCTGCGGGCGAGCCTCGGGCCGGCCCACCTCCTCGGCACCACCGCGGGCGGCGTCGTCGCCGGCGGCCGGGAGATCGAGGACGACCCGGCGCTGTCGGTGTGGGCAGCGAGCCTGCCCGGCACCGAGGTCCGGACGCTGCGCTACCACCCACCGAGCGAGTCGGGCCTCGCCGACCCCTCGACGCTGGCCGCCGCGGGGCTGTGGCCGGCGCCGCCGGCCTCGGCCGACGCGATGGTCGTCCTCGCCGACCCGTTCACGACCCCGGCCGCGCCGCTGCTCGAGTGGCTCGACGAGCGCCGTCCCGCCATGGTCGTGACCGGCGCGCTCGCCAGCGGCGCGGGCGAGCCGGGCGGCAACCGGCTGCTCATCGACGACGCCGTCGAGGACAGCGGCGCCGTCGCGGTCGCCATCGGTGGAGTGCGGGTGCGGACCCTCGTCAGCCAGGGCTGCCGCCCGGTGGGGCAGGGCTTCACCGTGACCCGGGCACGGATGACCCTGCTCGAGGAGCTCGGCGGGTCCCCGGCGCTGACCCGGCTGCGCGAGGTCTACGCCGACGCCTCGCCCGAGGACCGCGAGCGGCTCGGTGCCGGCGTGCACCTCGGTGTCGTCATCGACGAGTACCGCGAGGACTTCGGCCACGGTGACTTCCTCATCCGCTCGGTGCTCGGCTCGCCGGAGGGCAGCACGGCGATCCTCGTCGACGAGCAGGTCGAGGTCGGCCAGACGGTGCAGTTCCACGTGCGCGATGCCGACAGCGCCGACGAGGACCTGAGGTCGCTGCTCGCTGATGCCGCGAGCGCGGGCCGGCCGCGCGCCGCGCTGCTCTTCACGTGCAACGGGCGCGGCACCGGCCTCTTCGACCTGCCCGACCACGACGCGGGCCTCGTGCACGAGACCCTCGGTGGACCGGCGCTCGCCGGCATGCTCGCCGCCGGCGAGATCGGCCCGGTCGGGTCGCAGACGTTCCTCCACGGCTTCACCGCCAGCATGCTGCTCATCGACGGGCTGCGCGAGGGCGACGGCAGCGGGCCCGGCCGGTCGGGGTGACCCCGGAGGCGTCACCCGTGGCCAGCCGCCGGCACGGCGGCCTCGGCCCCGCCGAACGGCCCGGGCCAGCCCTCGCCGGGCGACCGCGGGCCAGGGGGTCGTTCGTCCTTCCCGGCGCTCCGGGAGCGCGGCAGAGTTGGCGCCCCGGGGCCCGAGGAGGTGCGGCCCTCGAGGAGGAGACCAGCATGAGCGAGGAGACGGCACCACCGGCCACCCGCGTGCTCGTGGAGAACAGCGACCGACGCGCCGGTGAGGCGCAGGTCGCCGCGCTGTCCCAGGCCGGGTTCGACGTGACCTACTGCGCCGGCCCCGCCTCGCTGCCAGGGGGCATGTGCCCGGCGGTCGACGGCACCGGCTGCTCGCTGCTCGACGACGCCGACATCGTCGTCCACGACCTCGAGCTCAGCGACCCCTCCAGCCGTGAGGTCCTCCACCAGCTGCGGCGCTCCTACCCCGAGGTCGACGTCGTCGTGGAGGCGCCGAGGGACGTCGCCGCGACCTACGCCCGTGAGCTCTCCGGCTGCCGTGTCTTCGCACCGCACGACATGGACCGCCTCGTCGAGGTCGTCCGCGAGGTCGCCGGGCACGACGCGGCCTGACCGCCCCGGCGCGGCTCGGCGCCGGCCGGGCCACCCGCCGTCACGCCATCGGGTCGCCGAGCTCTTCGCGACGACGCGCGAGAAGCTCCTCGAGGAAGCCCGCGACGGCATCGTCGGCATGGTGACCGATGACGCGCTCGGACACCGCGTGCACCGAGGGTCTGGCGTTCTCCACCGCGACCGGCAAGCCGACCATCTCGAGCCATTCGGCGTCGGTGTCCGCGTCGCCGGCGCCGGCGCAAGCCTCGGGCGGGATGCCGAGCCGGTCGAGGACGAGGCGCAACGCCCCCGCCTTGCCATCGCCCTCGATCGCGGTCTCGAGGAACGTGTCGAGCGAGCGAACGAGCTCGGGGAGCTCTTCGCGCAGCTCGTCGGCCGCGGCGTCGAGCCGCTCCGGCTCGGCCGCGACGATGATCTTCACCACGGGCCACTCGAGCACCGGCGCAAGCGGTCCGAGTCGCACCCGCTCGTCGTTGAGCGCCTCGAGTAGCTCGATGTTGGCATCCCGCTCCTCGGCGTACATCGCCTCGGGGGTCCACAGCGTTGCGACGAGGTCCCGGGCTTGCGCCACCTCGAGGATGCGCTGAACGAGGTCAGGGTCGAGCGCCTGCTCACGGAGCCGCTCACCGGTAGCGGGGTCCTCGATGACCGCGCCCGTGCACGCGATGAAGGGCGTCCTCAAGCCCGCCTCCGCGACGATGCGCCTCGTCGCACCCACCGTGCGACCCGTCACGATGATGACGGCGACGCCCGCCCGCTCGAGCGCAGAGAGGGCGGCGATGGCCCGCGGGCTCACCTTGTGGTCGGTGCCGGCGAGCGTGCCGTCGACGTCGAGCGCGACAGCACGGATGGGGTGTGACTGCTCCTCCGTCATAGCGGTCCGTCTCCGAGATGGGGCCCCGATCCTCGCATGCGCGCGCGAGCGGCGCCTGCCACGCGAGCACCCGGATGGCCTCGACCAGCGGCGAGCTCCAGCATGCCGATCGCCAAGGGTCGGGGCGACCGCGCGACGATCGGGGCAGGGACCCTCGCTGCGACTACGAGCCCGAGGGGGCCTCCGGTGCGGCCCCCGAGGTGAGCCCGGCGAGTCGCTGCGGCGGAGGCACCGCCGAGGCCTCGAAGTGGCGGCATCGCGGCGGGGGCATTGGGGCGGGCGCCGGCGCGGTGTACGCCGCCGGATCGGCAGCGCGCAAGCGGCCATCGAAGAAATTCACACGATCCACGAAAAACCCTTGACAACACCCCCACACCCACCGCATACTTCGAACATGTATTCGACAACGCAGCGGCGACAGCACCACCCCCACCCC
>Ga0207421_10002199_pt1 | contig 24429 bp, 10 predicted proteins | sample SodLakKL_010_SED_4_FD_187542 | JGI IMG/M metagenome (GOLD analysis project Ga0207421, IMG submission 187542) | Alkaline sediment microbial communities from Lake Tanatar, Kulunda Steppe, Russia - 8KL_010_SED (SPAdes) (version 2) | ecosystem: Environmental > Aquatic > Non-marine Saline and... | reverse complement strand
TACCGGGTTGAACGGGTTCGGATAGTTCTGGTCGAGCCCGAACTCGGTCGGAACGTCGCTCAGCTGCTCGCCGCTGGTCGGCTCCATGGCATCCAGCAGCAGGGTCGTGCCATCCGGCAATGCCACCAGCAATCCGATTTCCTCACCGTCCTGGTTGTCTTCCGGTGCAAGGAAGCCTGACGCCAGGATAGCTGCGCCCAGTCCGCCGGCATCCGCAAGATCAGCCTCGAACTTGAACAGGGCATCACCGGTCGCTGCCGCGCCTTCCAGGCCAAGGTAAAGCTTGTACATCATGGCATCGACAGTGAGCATGTCGGTGGCATCGGTGTAGGCGGCGCCTTCAGCCAGTGCCGGTCCGTCAGCAACCCAGACATCAACTGCGGGAGCATCGGTTACCCCGTGCCAGATGAAGAAGCTGACTTCTTCGGCATCGGCCTCTGTGGCCGGATCTTCAACAACAAACAGGTTGAAGTCGGTTTCCACACCTTCCGGATTGCCCGCAAAGTCCTCGCCGAGTACGCCATTGGCAATCACGCTGTAGGTCTCGCCCAGGGCAAATTCGGCGCCTTCCAGAAGGAATGCCGGATCGGTATCACCGGCATCGGCTCCGGCCGGATAAATGGCAATGTCCAGGGCCGTGTTGGCCGGAACATCGACATACGGGGTCGCCTCGCGAAAGCCGAGACTGTCGACAAACAACTCATCGTTGAGATAGATGTCCACCATCGCAGCTGCCGGATCGGCGGCATTGTGGATGATCTGCGCCCGGGCAACCATCTCATCTGGCTGTACTCCGAAGATATCGTTGACTTTCATGTCTGCGGTTACCGAAACCGATCGGTTCGGATCGCCGGGCCACTCGCCCATATCCCAGTCGGGCTCATCATCGATCAGGAAGTACTTGTATTCATAGTCTCCCTCTTCGAGATGCAGGGTGATGGTGTAGATGTCCGAGCCTTCTTCAACCGGCTCCATACGGAACTCCGGATCCGAGCCGGGCTCTGCCCAGTCACCGGCAAGACTTCCGCCGATGTAGACATCGTAGGTATCCGGATCGAAGTCATCAGCCTGGCTCATGTCCACGTTGAAGACAACATCGTACTCGATAATCTCTTCAAGCAGATCATAGTGGGCAGCATAGATTTGCGGGTTGCCACCGAACTCGGCAACAATACCGGTCACATGGCGGGTGTCCTCGGGTATCGGCTGGCCGATCACATCGGAATCGCCCAAGTGGGTCCGGAAGACTACCGTATCCTCTATGCTTGGGTCGACAATATTGTAGTTCGTGGAAGCTTCGAAGGTACCTTCGTCCAGGAAGTCTACGTATTCAACCCGCACCAGGCGAGGCTCGCCCTCGTACTCCAGATCGGCAAGGGTGGTCTCCCAGTAAGGAAGCTCGTTGTCCGAGGAAGTGGGGTCGATGTCTTCTACCGGATTCAGCTGTGCCGAGTCATCGAACTCACCGTAGATAAACTGGAATCCGGTGATTCCGTCACCGCGCGACAGTCCGGAAAGCACCTCGCCGGTATCATCGACCAGAACAGCTCCGGTCTCATCCGACAGATAATGCTGGTTGCGGAAGTTGGGCGCCACAAAGGTGACAATCACTTCGTTGCTCAGATAGGCAATCTCGCCCACTTCGGCATTTTCAAGCATCTCACTGATGCTTTCGTAAGCGATTAGCGGCTCCTCAAACAGACCGGTATCGTAATCCAGGGCGTAGCTGGCCACACCGTTGTTGGTCACCAGTACATGGGCAGTGATCCCTTCTTCTGTAATCTGGAAATCCACATCACCAGTGCCATTTGCGTTTTCGGCATCACCCAGTGAGGGGGTTGTGCCAATAACCCGGGCCTGATCAAGATCGCCGTCGGGTACCATGACCAGATGGCCTACCGCATCCACGTAATTGAGAACCGACAGATAGTCATCGCCCTGGTCATTGGTGCCAAGGAAATACACGCGGGTGGTTCCGGTGCCCACGATCTCCGTAGGAATCGCGCCCAGCAGCTCCCCGTCGGCATCGTACTTGCGTATCGGCTCACCGGCTCCTGTGGAGTAGAACGGGGCGTGGCCGGGTTCGGCGGCTGAAGCCATCGGGCTTGAACCTACGTCTTCGACTTCGAAAATCTCCGGTTCGGGATCGAAGTCCTGGCCGGGTCCGGTCTGGGTGTAGCGTGCCACGGCGTTGCTGCCGTTGTCACTGACACCGTAAACGGTGGCCGTGCCAAGGCTGAAGTTGCCCACCAGGCTTACCGCGCGGGACAGTCCCCACTCGTCATCATCGACGGTGTCAAAGTCCGACAGTACCAGCGTCGGGGTGTCGTCAATGTCATCATACATGTGGACCTGGAAACCGTTCCAGACATTCTCGCCATAGTTGGGCAGGAAGATTTTGCCGTCTTCGCTGACCATGACATCACTGAGCTGGAAGGTGCCCACCTCGGGATACCCCGTCAGATCAAGCTCGCCGGCATCCTCACCGGTCTCGGCATCGATAATGTATACGGTCACATCATCGGAAAACGCCGGGGCCGAAGCGATCAGCAGATAGCTGTCCTCGCCCTGTTGGATGTGGGCGATGCCACGCTCGGTGTTGGCTCCGAACCACTCAGGCAGGTTTTCCCGGGCTGCGGTGCGTTCAAAGATGGTTTCGGCATCAACCAGCATCTGAACCTCACCGCGCACCAGATCAATGGCAAAAGGCTCTTCTGCAAATTCGATGACATCGCCGGCCTCGGCGGTTACCGTCCAGTCGGCCTCCAGGGTATCGCCGACAGCCACGCCGTTGTCATCGAGAAGCTGGTCGATGTCCCCCATGGTAAGGGTGATGCGGGTGTCCTGGCCGTCATTGTCGGCCGGAAGGCTGGCGACGGGATCGTCGAAGTCGCCCCCGCCCACGTCGAGATGCCAGGTATAGGTCACCGCATCGTCGGATTCAGCGGTTTGCCAGTTGATTTCCACTTCATCGGAAGGCTCGCCGGCTACCAGCAGTTCGGCTCCGTCTTCGGGACTGAGCAGGGCAAACGGTGCGATTTCGGGATCGGGGTCGTCAGTGAGCGGGGCCCCCTCATAAGCACCTTTGTACGGCATTTCAGCGTCACGTTCGGTGCCGTCGATGTCATTGGGGACAATGACATTGTCCTGATCGTCCAGGAGGGGACTGGCCGCCAGGTCGGTATCGCCGTCCGACGGGGCTTCCAGGCGGAGGTTTCCGGCGCCGGCATCGGCGAAGGTCACCTCTTTGGAAACCGAGGCGGCATCAAACCCGCTGGTCTCCTGGTGGTCGGACAGCGTCAGCGCCCGGTCTTCCTCCTCGCCATGTCGCGACAAAAAGGTGTTGTCATCCGCACTTGGGCTGGCCACATACCACAGGTTGTTGTCGGAGGCCATATCCGCCAGCGTGCTGCCCACCTGGCGGTAAAGCTTGGATAGCACGCCGGGGTTTTCGTCCAGGTTGATCAGAATGTTGTTTTTCAGATCCAGCACCAGCCGCGAGCTGCTGAAAACAGACAGCCCGTAGTAATCCCAGCCCGATCCGGCCACGTCCAGATTATTCATGACCAGGGTGTTGTGATAGGCGCGCACATCGCCGATGGCACCACTGTCGAAGTCGGGTGATGCGATGTAGATGCCGTCCAGCCGTTCGCCGTCTCCGCCCGAGGAGGCAAAGCCGGTCAGGAAGTTGTTGGTGATGGTCACCGTATGGTCTTCTTCCAGATTGTTGGCCACCTCGATCATGCGCACACCGCCGGCTCCGTCAATGTCGAAAAAGGTGTTGGCGTCGATCTCATATGTTCCGCCGGACCGGACGCGCACCCCGCGGGAAATGCCGTCGTCAGAGGTCAGCGACCCGAAGTGGTTTCCGTGGATGTGGTAGTTGGCGGTGGCATCGCCGCTGATGCCCAGGGAGGTGTTGTCGCTCGTGCCCAGAAACGTGTTGCCGGAGATGTCAATGGTCTGTTCGTCATCGAAGAGTTCCTCGACCAGGATGCCGTAGGCGAAAAATCCGGCGGTATGGTCGAGCTCGATGGTGTTGCCGGTAATTTCGATGCCGCCGGCCGATTCGCGCAGCCAGATCCCGTAGCGGCTTGCCAGCAGGTGGTTGTCGCGTACCACGGCCGAGGGCGGGGTTTCGACCGTACCGATGTCATCGAAAACGATGGTACGCGCCGAGGTGGCCGCCAGATTCTCGATGTAGTTGTTCTCGATGAGCAGGTTGTCATGAAACGCATCGTTGCGCGTGGTGACCTGCAGGGCATTCCAGGCGTTGCCGGTATCCTGCTTCATCAGCAGGTTGAGATTGCGGATCTGTATGTTATCGGTGGTGCCGATCAGCCGGAAGCTGTTGCTGGTGAGCGCCTCTTCGGCCATTTCGATGGTCAGGTTGCGGGTGGCTCCGCCGTCGGTGTTGGACCCGTCAAAATGGATGTTGCGCGTCAGGGTCAGCTCTCCGGATCCGCCCTCGGTTCCCTCGAGCCCCAGAATGAGTCCGCCGGAATAGATGCGGTTTTCGTCGGCAGAGGTGAAGGTCAGGGTTGGTTCGGTCTCCGGGGCCGGCTTGACGGTGATGGTGTGGTCTTCGCCGGGATCAAATCCCAGGGCGATGTTGTCGGACTCGGTTATGTCGGAGGTGATCAGAAACGTCACGTCACCGTCGTTGCCCTCATCCATCAGGGCATCGAAAGCAGCATGCAGGGTGGGGTAGTCCGGATCGGCACCTTCCGGGCCCGTCTCGTCATCGCCCACGTACAAGACTCCCGACAGCTGCGCCATGGAGGGCAGCGCGGAGAGAGTCCATACGATCATGATCAGTATGGTAAAGAGTCGTTTCATAGTTATCTCCTGCTTTTTGGGTTGGTTTGCCATCCCTTTCCGGGATGGCGTTTTTTACGTGTGCTTGTTTTGCTTTCGTAAAGGGTTTTTTGCAGTAAATTAGCGTGATATACAGACAAGAAGTTAATTTTATAAGCGGATATGTGAAAGTTATTGATTAAAAGTGGCCAATGTCCGCGCGGCTTTTTACGAAAACCAGGCCGGAACGGGGGCATCCAGCATGGTATTGAGCCCCGGGCGGCAGCGGGTTATGGAGCGTACGGCATTGACGGTGATGGCGCTGGTGGCAATATCGCCGTGCAGGCCTCCTTTGATCTCGGTCTGCACTTCGGGCTCACCCGATATATGGATGCGGTCGTAGCTCCGGGGTTCGCCGACAGCAGCCCGGAACACCAGACGAATCACCTCTTTGCCGTTAACAAAGCCTGATCCGACCTGTTCCACTCCGGCCGGCATATTGCTGCTGATCGATACGTATCCCGCATCGGTTCCTTCCGGACTAAGCACCGGCTCAAGTGTTTCGCGGTTCTCGTCCAGTTCCCATCCCATCGCAGCGGCAATCAGGTCCACCGACTCCGGAAGCCCTACATGACGCAGAATTCCGTCCGCCTTTTTCTGCTCAAATTCGTCCGGACTCAAACCGGCGCCTATTTTTTGCTGGAAGGGAATTCTTCGGGTGGATGCATCCTGAACCCGCTCCACGGTGATTTGGTCAACATTCCGGCTTGTGGAGGTGAACACGACCGGCAGAAAATCCATCAGAAATCCGGGGTTCACGCCGGTGCCGAGGCAGGCCACATTGTTTTCACGGCAGATCCGGTCGATCTCGCGGGCCTCATCGGGATGCTGATTCCAGGGGTAAAGCAGCTCCTCGCACGTCGATACAATATGCATGCCGGCTTCGGCGGACAGACGCACCTGATCCACCAGACCGGCTATGCTGCTTACCGTCGTCAGTACAGCCACGCGGGGAGGTTCGCCGGCTGTCTTCAGAATCTCATCCAGGGATTGTGAGACGCTTACTCCGTTGGCCGGGACGTCCGCCAGTTCCCCGGCATCGTGTCCTGCCAGTTCGGGATTCAGATCGACCACTCCGGCCACATGAATGCCTTTTCTGTCGTAAAGATAACGTAATACATTGCGGCCCAGTGGACCGGCGCCAAATTGAACAATAGAGATCATTTTTGCTTTTGTGTTTCGGTTGCTGTTGATTTTAGTGAGTAAAGTTGGTGCAGACGGTCGCTGCGATATATGTCAGTCTTACAGTTCATTCCGGGTTACTGTTCTACACAAAAATTATGACCATCACGGCGTAAGCGATTGCCGCCAGCAATCCGGCCGAAAGGGCCAGGGGAAACTGGGTTCGGACATGGTCCATCAAATCGCAGCCGGTAGCCAGTGAGCTCAGGATGGTCGTGTCGGATATGGGCGAACACTGATCGCCGAAAACGCTGCCGCCTACCACCGCGGCAAAACAGAGCTGCAGGAAAAACACATCCGGAACCACCGCCCAGGCCAGCGGCATAGCGATGGGAAAGACCACCGCATAGGTCCCCCAGGAGGTGCCCGTCGAAAAGGCAATCAGCATGCACAGCGCCATCAGCAGTCCGGGCAGCAGCGCCGGCAGGATCAGCTCACCCGTCAGGGCCACTACGTATTCGGCGGTTCCCACAGCTTCGGCCACCTCCTTGAGCGTGACGGCCAGCGCAAGGATGATGGCGCCGATGGTAACCCCTTTGCAGCCATCGATAAAGCCCCCGATCACATCCTTCAAAGTCATTCCTTTCATGATAGCGATGCCCATGCCGACAAGCACGGCCAGCACAAAAGCCTCGGCGATCAGCAGCGTGGGATCATCCGAGCCCAGTATGAAAAACGTGTAGATGTAGGGCAGGACGGCCACACCCAGCAACACGGCGATCGGACCGAAGAAATCGATCAGCCCGGAGCGGTAGCCTTCCGGCACTTTCGAATCAACGAGCTCGCCGGAGGCCATCGGCACGGCATCGCGCCGGTCGAGTTTGCCGGTGGACCGCGAACGTTGTATGGCCTCGCGCATGCTTTTCCCGGGAATCCAGGGAAGTTTCTCAACGGCAAACAGCAACGTGATCAGCAGGGCGAAAATGGCGTAGAAGTTGTACGGCAGCGTGCTGAAGAAAAAGGTGATGCCGTCCTGGGTGGTTTCGAAAATATGGACGGTTCCAAGTACCAGCCCGCTGACGTAAATCGGCCAGACATTGAAGGGGATGATGGTGGCGGCGGGCGAGGCGGTGCTGTCGACCATGTAGGAGAGCTCTTCGTGGGAAACCTTGTGGCGGTCGGCTACCGGACGCACCGTGGCTCCGGTGAGTACGGTGCTGATGGTCCCGCCCTGATGGAAGATCAGGCCCATGATCCAGGTGAAAAATTTGGCCGAGCGGGGCCCCCGGACCATCAGCCGGCTGGCAGTTTTTGCAAAGGCAACCGCGCCGCCGGTGCGGGTCCAGATGCCGATCAGTCCGCCCAGCGCCCAGAGATATACCAGCAGGATGAGGGCAAAACTTTCGGTTCCGATGGACGGGATCAGGAACTCCCGGACGATGTTGGGCTTGCCGGAAATGAATCCGCCCAGAAGGATTCCGGTAAACAGTGCGGTGACCACCTCGCGGGTCCAGAAGGCAAGCAGGATGGCAACCAGAGGCGGCAGCACCGACCAGAATCCGTAATGGCCGTCGCGTTCGGGCCAGGTTCCGCCGGACAGATAGTGGATTGCCGCACCGATCACCAGGACCAGAAAGAGGCTGTACAGTAACCGCCTGCGGGTTTTGGGATCACTCCATTTTTCAATTGTGGCTGTAAAGGCCTTGTTCATGAATCAGGATTCAGGTTGCGGTTTGCCTGTGATGGCATAATGGCATCAGTAACCGGCAGAAGCGCCGTCGCGGCGCGGGTCGCTGGCCGCTTCGATGGTACCGTCCGGGGCGACACGGATGATCTGCATGCCGCCGAAATACATCTCCATGGGAAGCCCGATCCGCATCGGATGGCCCATGCCGCGCAGCTGGCGCAGTACCCGTGAATCGATGCGTGATTCAAATTCGTGCTCATCGTGCCACCGCCGGGCCAGGAAACGGGGGGCGGCCACAGCATCGAAGGCGTCATAGTCATGGTCGACCATATTGTGAATCGCCAGCAGGATGGCGGTGGGGATGCGGCCGCCGCCTGCCGATCCCAGGATGGCAAACGGTTCGCCGTCCCGGGTTACGATGGTGGGAGCGGTGGTGCTTCGTCCGCGCTTGCCGGGCTCTGTCAGGTTTGCAGGGTTGGTTTCACTGAAGACCGACTGGGCACTGTTGAAGATGATGCCGTTAACCGTCACGCCGCTGCCGAAGAACAGGCCGATGGTCGATGTGAGCGAGACCATGTTGCCATCCTCATCGATGACGCTTATGTGCGTGGTAAAATCGGTTTCGTCGTCGATCCAGTGCTGCTCGAACAGCAGGGTGTCAGGCGGATCATCCGGATCATAGTCGGCGGTCTCGTCCGGGATTTCCCGCATGCGCTCTTCATCGGGAGATTTGTCGCGCGGTGCGCCCCAGGCATCAAACAGCTCATCGGCCCAGGGATCGTAATTGTAAAGCCCGTCATCCGCATCATCGCCCCAGGGCTCAAGGTCACGGCCGAAAACCCGGTCGTCCATCGCCGCGGTCCTGCCGTTCATGAATCCGAAGGGATTGCCCACTTCGGTATCTCTCGGGTTGCGCGGATGTGCCATTCCGTGATTGATCTGCTGATAGCGATGGCGCGCGTAATCTTTGGAGAGCATTCCCTCGAGCGGCATGGAAACAAATGCCGGATCGCTCAGATAGCGAAGGCGGTCGCCGTATGCGCGTTTGAAGATTTCGGTGAGGACGTGAAGGGGATAGACATCCTCCGTGTAGTGCCCGTGGGAGGAGAAGTCGAACTGTTCCATCATGTTAAGCGCCTGAATAATGAGTACGCCCGATTGCGGCGGGGAAGCCGAGATGATCTCATAGTCGCGGTAGGTGCCGGTCAGCGGCTCCGATGTGCGCACATCGTATTGCCCGAAATCCTCCCGGGTGAAGCGGCCTCCCTTGCTGTTGAGCCGCGAGACAAGCGTGTCGGTGAGCTCGCCGGCATAAAAACCGGGAGCGCCCTCTTCGGCTACCATCTCCATGACATCGGCCAGATCCGGATTTCGGATGATGAAATCACGGGGTATGGGCCGGCCGTCATCGGTGAACAGTGCGCGCGACTCCGGATAGGCCGACATTTTTTCCGTGGTTTGCGTGATCAGGTCGTACAGCACGGAGTCCGCCTCAAAACCCTCCCTGGCAGCATCGATGGAGGGCTGAAGATGTGTGCGGCGGTCCAGCTCGGCCCACTCCTCGCGCATGTATTCCAGTCCGGCTACCATTCCGGGAATGTTGATCGCCTTCACGCCGGGTATGTCACGCGAGCGGTTGAAATCGGTCCGCGGATCCAGAGGCGCACGGGGATAAAAATCCACATAGGTCCAGGTGTTGGTCTCTTTCTTGTATACAATGGCTGTTGCACCGCCCCCGATTCCCGATCCGGTAGGTTCGAATACGCCAATGGCGTAGGAGGCGGCGATGGCCGCGTCGACGGCATTTCCGCCATTGCGCAGCATCTCCAGAGCTATTTCGGATGCACGGGGATGGGCAGTAGCCACGGCGGCCTGTCCGGCAGTGACGGAATGACGGGCCCGCAGCTTCTCATAATGCTCTTCCCGGTCCTCCTTCCAGCCCTGCGCCCCGGATGTGCTGAGTGCCGGGGTGATGATCAGCGCCGCCAGAAGTACCAAAAGAGCACTGCGCATGGTATAACCGGCCGGATGAAGATCCGCACGATGTGTTTTCATAGCTGTATGTTGTTGTGTCATGGAAATCGATTCTTTCACTTGACCAGCAGCATCGGTTTGGACTGCTGCATGTCGCGGTGTGTGAGCCGGAAAAGGTAAACTCCGCTGGCATGGCCGGACATATCCACCGGCACATTGTGCATGCCGGCTTGCAGTTCCTGCCCGGAAAGCGGCCGTTTTACACGGCGGCCCAGGGTATTGTAAATTCCGAGGTGCACCCGGCCGGGCTCGCGCAGCTCAAAACGGATTACCGTCCGGTCGTTGAACGGGTTGGGATATCCGCTGTGCAGGACAAAGGACGCACCCGCGTCATCGGATCCATCATCACCGGAACCGGGCAGCGTGTCCTGAAAACCCCCGTTTCCCGCTGAGGTGATCCTGCGGTCCGTACCTGCCGGACGTCCGTCGCGGCGCGGATCGCTGGATGCCTCCAGAGGTTCGCCCGGATGTGCCAAAGCCAGCTGCATCCCGCCGAAATAGAACTCCATGGACTGGCGGACCCGCACCGGATGCCCCATTCGAATCAGATCCTGGATGACAAAGCTGGATATCCGAGATTCGAATTCATGGCGGTCATGGGCGCGCCGGGCCAGAAAACGCGGCGCCTCGACGGCTTCCCAGGCATCCATGCCGTGGTCAATCACATTATGGATGCCCAGCAGGATGGCCGGAATGATGCGCGCGGCACCGGCGGCACCGACTGCGGCAAAGGGCGCCCCGTCGCGCGCGATCAGGGTCGGAGCAATGGTGCTGCGGCCCCGTTTGCCCGGCTCGGCCTGGTTCGGAGAAGCACCGAAAAGGGTTCGCGAGCTGTTGAGCGGAATGCCGTGCACCGTCACGCCGCTTCCGAAAAACAGGCCGATGGTCGTCGTCAGTGAGACCATGTTGCCCTCACTGTCGATCACACTGATGTGCGAGGTGTTTTCGGCGCTTTCGGAATCTGCAAGGGCAAGGGCCGGGCCGGATGGGTTTGGCGCTTCTCCGAAAGGTGATGCAGGTGTCGGAGCTGCCCGGGCCAGGGTCGGAACGTTCGTCGGAGGCGGGCCGATCAGCCGGCGCGCATCAGCATAAGCCCACGGGTTGCCGTGGCCGGTTTCCCGCGGATCGGCGGGATCGGCCTCTTCCGGATTGATGTCGTCAAAGCGAGTTTGGGCAAAGTCTTTCGAAATCAGGCCGTTCACCGGCACGGAGGCAAACCCGGGATCAGCCAGATACGCAGTGCGGTCGGCAAATGCGCGTTTGAGTGTCTCGACAAGCAGATGCAGCGGAAGCACATCATCAGAATAGTGTCCGTGGCTGTCCATTTCAGCCGCTTCCATCATGTTCAGCGCCTGCAAAATGGTGATGCCCGACTGCGGCGGCGGAGCCGAATAGATATCGTATCCGTGATAGGTGGTGTGGATGGGCTCTGGGGTGAACACCTGGTAGTCGCAGAAATCCGCGGATTCAAATCGTCCGCCATAGCGGTTCAGCCGTGCAACCAGGGTATCGGCCAGCGCGCCGTCGTAAAACACATCCGCTCCCTGATCGGCTATCATATCCATGGCATCGGCAAGGCGCGGATTTCTGAGAACGTCGCCTTCTTCCAGGGGCTCTCCGTCGTTGGTGAACAGCTCACGGGATTCAGCGAAAACGCTCATTTTCGATGTCTGGCCCCGGATGATATTCAGCAGGACCGGTCCGGGCACAAATCCGTCCCGGGCCGCATCGATGGAGGGCTGCAGGTGTGCGCGGCGCTCCAGCTGCGCCCACTCCCCGCGCATGTGCTCGAGTCCGGCCACCAGGCCGGGAATGTGTACCGCTTTTGGTCCCGGCAGATCGCTGCTGCGGTCAAAATCGGTCACCGGATCCTGCGGGGCGCTCTGATAGAAGTCCACGTAGTGCCAGGAGCTGTCTTCGGCAATGTAGATCGTGGCCGAGCCGCCGCCGCCGATGCCGGATCCCGTGGGCTCGAATACCCCGATGGCATATGCCGCTGCGATGGCCGCATCAACGGCATTGCCTCCCTTGTTGAGCATATCCACGCCGATCTGTGAGGCTTCCGGATGGGCAGTTGCCACAACCGCACCATCAGCCTGTACCCAGTTGGTACTCCGGTCCGCTTCCGCCGTTGCCGGCACCGGCCGCAACAGGACGATGACGGCCGCCAGAAGAACCTGCATACAGAGTAGGAATGGGGACCAGCGTTGCTGCATGTATTTACTTGTTTTGATTGTTGAGGTCACATGATCTGCCGTTGCCGGATGCGGTCATGCGCCTTTGTATCCGGGCAAATGCCATCAGAAACGCACCCGCCAGCCCAGCATGAAGCGATTCCGAAGGAACCGGTCATTCAGCGAGGTCACCCGCTGCTCGCCAAAGTCCTCCTCGTTGGGGATGGTCCGCACGTATCGCAGCTGGAACCGGTTGCTCTGCGATAGCGTGTAAAACAGCCGGATCGAAAACTCATCGTCATAGGGATTATATTCGTCCGCATCGAAAAACTCACGGGCATGGATGTACTGAAACTGCAGCCGGAAACGCGGGGCGAAGTTGGGCACCACATACGCCCGGCCGTAGAAATTCTGCACACCGCCCTCGCGCAGTCGCCCGTCGCGCGGCCAGTTGCCGCCGATAACCGCGTTCACGTATCCGCTGCGGTCGCCCCAGAAGAAGCTGGGGAACTGCGGACTGAACCGCTCGACCCGGTCGGAGTCGGGATCGTTGCCCTGATAGGCCGAATAGCGCCCTTCGATCTTGAACCACCGGAACGGCCCCATCTGCCAGCGGTATCCGATGCCGCCCATCGCTCCGTATCCGCCCATTTCGGGCAGGCCGGGTGCGGTGTTGAAGGTCTGATGGGCCACCTCCCAGAAATAGTCCAGCTCGGAGGAGATGAACGAACCGCGTCCGCCCGCACCGATGATATAGCTGTCGTTGTACATTCCGTCGATGCGGTTGTAAATGAAATAGCTCATCAGATGCTGGTTGGCCAGATCGGTGGACAGCCGCGCCACATGAAGGTGATCGCCGCCCTCGAGGGGGAAGTACCCGCCGGGGGAGAGGTCCTTGTCGGTGATGGCGCTCATCATCGACAGCGTCAGGCCCAGGGCAGACAGATCTACGCGGACACCATCGAACAGGTTGACGAAGTAGGATGATGCCCCCTGGCTGAGTCCCGATCCGATCGGAAAGGGCTGGCGTCCCACCCGCAGCCGCGCAACGTCAAACAGCGGTACGCTGGTCGAGGCGCTCTGCACGAAGAGCTGGCTGATGCCGTAATGCATGTTGCCGGTACCGGCAATGCCGCGCACGGGTGAGAGCGGATTCGGTTCGGTGAACGTGGTGAATTCGCTCTGGAACGAAACCCTGTTGCTGACCGGGGCGGCCACGCGAATGCGCCCCAGATAGCGCAGGTAATTGAGTTCCCCGCGTTCGTCCAGGGCATCGACCGACCAGCTGTGGGTCCATCGCGCCTGAAAGTCGCCGGAGATATTGACCTGGGCATGACCCGGAGCGGCCGTGAGCAGCACAAGTGCCGGGATCAGTAACAAATATTTGGCAGGTTTGAGATAATTCATCTGATTGTTTGCTGATGTTTTGAAGAACAATGGTTGCATAAGTGGTGACCGTTACTGCTCATCTTCGGCCGGCAGGTATTCCAGGCCGTTGAGCAGATCCTCACCGGCGCGCGGAGAGATATAGGCCTCAAGAAGCTCACCTTCGGTCGATACCCGCATGGTGTAGTCCAGATCAGAGGCGCGGCTGAACGCATTGTTGATCCAGAACGCCTCTCCGTCCCATGCGATACCGGTGGGCCGGGTCTGATCTGTGCCGCCGCCCGGCGGAGGCGGCACCCGGAAGGCCTCTTCGGTGGTCCACGAATCGGTGACGATATTGTATTCGTGGCGGTATACCGAGCGGCTCTCGCGGTCGGTGGTGTACATCACATCATCAACAAACACCACACTGCGCGGATCGTCCGTCTCGGTGGGTACGGTCTGCTGGATGCTGCCGTTGGACGGATTGACCTGATATACAGCCTGGTCGGCGCTGTTGATCACCCAGAGATAACCGTCGTGCCAGGTCATGTCGCGTACCGTACCGCTGCCCTGCGGATAGGGAGCAGGTATGGAGCTGATTTCGGAAAGGACCGGCCCGTCCAGATCGATCTGGTAGATTCGGCGGTCATCAGAGGCCGCGCTAAGCCAGACATTCTCCCCGTCAAAGGCCACTCCCTGGGGACTTCCGGCGGTGGCGACCACATCCGTCGACCATTCCCTTGCACCCGTGCCGTCGTCAGTAAAGGTCTGGTACAGATAGTTGGTGGACCAGCCGATGCGCAGGAGTGTGGAAGGCAGGTTTTCCACCACCCGGAACATGTCCGTAAACGTGGCCTGTGTGCCGTCAGCGTTGGTTACGGTGATGTCGCGCGAACCCTGCGCAGCCGCTTCGTCGATCTGTATGCGTACTTCAAGCCGCTCGTCGGATTCCACAAATACCTGTTCTATGCTGATGCCGGCCCCCATGTCCACGCTGATCTGACCGTCACCCTCTTCACGGAAAAACTGTCCGTTCAGTGTCACCATCAGTTCATCACCAGGAAGGGCCCGGTTTGGCAACACGCTTTCGACTATTGGCTCGGGGGCATCGCGCACATCCATATCGATGAGCACAATCGCTCCGGGCGAGCTATAGGGCAGTTCGAACCGGTCCAGGACACGCCCCTCACGGTCCAGACGGAACAGGTAATCTGACTCAAGCGAGCTGTTGACCGTCCAGAAATAAATCCCGGCGTTTTCGTTCAGCTCATGGGTGATGCCCGTCGGAAAAATGCGGAAGGAGCTCTCGGGCGGCTCGGGCGCATCAAACACCACGTCAAACATTTTGCGGTCCCGACTCATGTAATGAAACAGATCGGTACCTCTGTCTCCGTAATAAAACCCCTCGGGCGCGCTCCGACCGTAGGGGTCGGTATTGGGAGGGATGTACGTAAACGCGCGTGGCTCGGCGGTGGGGACGTCGAACTCTTCAAGGATTTGACCGCTTTCGGGACTGAGCTGGTAGATCCTCGGGGGGATGCCCAGGCTGCGGGAACCGCTGTTGATGGCCCACAAATGCGTGCCGTCCCATGCCAGGTCGCGGATGACACCGGCGCCGTTGGGCGGACTCGGAAACTGGTTTACCACCTGAACCGAATCCCCGTACAGGCTGATCTGCGAAATGCTGTTGGAGCTTCCGGCCGATGAGACCCACAGCAACTCGCCGTCGAAAGTCAGTCCCTGCAGGCTGCTGTCACCAACGGCTTCATAGAGATTCCAGCGTTCCAGTTCGTTAAGCTGCGTGTCTAGCATGATCAGATCAGCAGGAACACGGTCGATCATGTAAAAATAGTCGCCTTCGCGGGTCAGCTTGCCGTCATAGCCGTCGTCCAGGGAGAAAATGTCACAGCTTGTGACGGTGACGGCCACAAGGAGCAAGCAAAGGCCGGATAGATATTTCATGTTTTTAAATATTTGGATTTATGTCGTCAAATGAACCGAAGGTCTCGAAGTCACATACCATGACCGTTTTTAATCTTGTGTCTGTGTCCGGGCATCGGTCCGGTCATGTTCGCAACCTGCCATGTTCTTCGTATGTCGGCTGATGCACTGCATGCTGCTTGGCAGTGCATCAGCGTGACCGATACATATTATTTGATCAGGGTCATGGTCCGGCTGAAGGTGTGTCCGCCCGCTTCCAGCCGGTAGATATACACGCCGCTGGCGAACCGGCTCATATCCACGGTCACGTCGTGTGTGCCTGCCGGACGAGATTCTCCCGACAGGGGACGGGACACGGTGCGGCCAAGCGCATCAATGATCACAAGGCTGACCTCGGCCGGTTCGGGAAGCGTGAATGAGACGGTGGTTTCGGGATTGAACGGGTTGGGATAGTTGGCATGCAGTTCGGCTGTTTCGGCAACCTCCGCCACACGGTCACCGGCACCGGTGGCAACCGGATCCGCCACCGAGGCAATGTATTTGCCCGACTGGCTGGCCGTGAATTGCAGTACGCCGTTTTCAACATCCGGCTCGGTCGGATAACCCTCCCAGACTTCGTTCTCTTCATCAAAACGGTATACCGTAAGCTCGTCAAGGTCCAGACCGGAGTGCTCGGTCGCCGTATTGAAGTAGAGATACGTATCCAGATGATGCCCGACCTCGTCGCCCAGGTCCAGATTCCATACCCGGAACAGACTCTGGCCGCGGGACTCATCGGTCAGGGAGGATGCGCGCGTACCCGGACGGTAAACGGCCGTCATATCTTCGGGCACTTCGGTTTCATCGGGAAGCGCCAGAACGACCGAGCTGCCGTCAGATCCGCGGAAACGCCGTCCGTCGGCTGCCGCTTCGCCTTCCGTCTGCGCCCATCCCTCAGCCTGATATTCATGGGCGCCCAGGGCCACCGGACCCTCTTCTATGGAAACCGAACGCTGATTGCCGAGGATATCTTCGCTGATACCTTCCACCGGAACGCCGCGTCCGAATGCCGCCCATACGGAGGAATCCACAAACAGCGAATCATCGGCAATCAGTCCGGGATCGGCACCCGTGGCATAGTCGTCGAAGCCGGTGTGGTTGCGGTGCTCATTCACATTCACGGCCTGCAAATCAGCGGTGTGGCGCGACAAAAAGGTCAGATTGTCGGAACTGGCATTCGGGACATGGTACAGGTTGAAGTCGGCGGTAAGATTGGCTGCCGCCGAACCCGCCTGACTGTATATATACGACTCCACGTCCGAATCGTTGTCGTCGGCGTTCACGAAGATGTTGTTCTGCATGTCGAGGTTGATGCTGTTGCTGCTGAAAACGGTCAGCCCGCGGTAGTCCCAGCCGGTGCCCGATGCAATTTCAAGGGGATTCATTACGATGGTATTGTGATGGATTTCCACATCGGCAATGGCCCCGGAAGGGGAGCGCAGGACGATCCCGTGCAGGAACCGCGAGGTTGTGCTTCCGGAACTGAACCCGGATATCATATTATTATGGATGCGCACGGTGTGATCCATTTCAAGATTGTTGGCAAGGCCGATCATGTCCACACCCTCATCGCCATGCAGACCCAGGATCGTGTTGCCGTCAATGGTGTAATCGCCGCCGCCGGTGCTCACCCGGATACCCCGAGCGCTCGAGCCGGCCTGGAGATTGTGAATCAGGTTGCCGGTAATCCGGTACACCGCCCGTGTGCTGCCCAGAATGCCGGTCAGGTTGGCGTCACTGACGCTGTCGACAATGCGGTTGTTTGAAATGAGGATGTTATTGTCATCGTCCACCGTATCCTGAATCCAGATTCCAAGCGAGCCGTTGCCGCTGGACTGCTGGATGCGGATGGTATTGCCGGTGATTTCGGTATCGCCGCCATCGTCCATGATGCGCACGCCGTAGCGATAGGCCAGAAGGTCGTTGTCGCGCACGGTCACTGTGACGCCGGTCTGCGGACTGTTAACGATGCTGGTCACGCGGACCGAGCGCGCCGAGCTGTGCGAGAGATTTTCAATGTAGTTGTTCTCGATGAGGATGTTCTGCGGCACCCGGTCGATGTCGTCCTCATCCCCGGCCCCGCGGCTGACAATTTCCAGGGCATCCCATGAATTTCCGGCAACCTCTTCGTCGATGATCATATTGGTGTTGCGGAACGTCACGTCCTGCACGTCACCCAGCACCCGGAACATATTGTTCTCCACCCCGGCATCGCCCGATACCCGCAGGGTGAGGTCGCGGGTGGATTCGCCCGGCGTATTGGAACCGTCAATGATGATATTCCGGGTTGGAAGCAATCCGTCGGACGGGGCGTCGCTGTCGTTCAGCCCGATGATGAGCGCCCCGCGGTTGAATTCGTTTTCGATATTGCTTGCAAAAAGGACTTCCGGAGTGGTTCCGGGAGCGGGCCGGATGGTGACGGTGTGTTCCGGTCCCGGATCGTAGGCCAGGGCGGCATTCTCCTGCTGGTCGATGTCGGATGTGATCAGGAAAGTCACGTCGCCGTCGCTGCCGCGGCTCATCAGATCATCAAACGCCTCGTCGAGGGTGGCAAAATCCGGATCGTCCCCGTCATCACTGCCCGGCTCGCCGATGGTGTAGGTGCCCGACATGGCATTGACCATCCCGGCCATGGCCATAACGGACTGTCCCATCATGGTATCACTTTCGCGGACCCAAAGGTCAAACTCCACGTGGATGAATTCACCGTCGCGGGATTGCGAGTGGATGCCCTGAACGTTGCGGGTGGCTCCCAGAAGCGAAAGGCTGTTGCTGGTATCTTCGCTGAATACTCCGGTGCTGATGCCGGCATTTTCCAGCCTGCCGGCCAGTTCCGTCAGGGCCGGACCCGGGGATTCGGTGCCGTTGCTGATCACCGCATCGGGGTATCCGTCATAATGATCGCGGCTCCCGTTGAAGCCGTGAATCTGGAAGTGGATATCGGCATCAGAGTAGGTGTGCACCAGATGGAACAGGCTGCCTTCGTTGTAGGACATGTCCGAGTCATTGTCGCGGTCGGGACATACCTCGGGGGTCGCATCCGCGCAGCGGTGGGCTCCGGCCATGACAAACCACCGGGCGCCGGATTCAAGCATCAGCCGGGCGCCCAGCTCGGGAGTGCGGTATTCAAACCAGGGGTGGGGCACCTGGACGGTGGCTTCGGCCGTGGCCTGCGGATTGTAGGCGACCGTACCCCATCCGCGGGATACCGGATCGTTTTCGCGCAGTACGATCAGCGTGACCTCCCTGCCGGAGCGAAGGGTGTGCGTGATTTCGGTGACATCGTAGTCCAGCGGATCCACCAGATCGCGGGCGGTCTGCAGATCCCCGCCGGCAATGGCATCAAGCGCATCGGTAAGCGCGGAGATGTCGCCGGATCCGGGCTGCACATATTCATCGGTATGGGCCTGCGGCAGGCGGTTGAGATCCTCATCGATCAGGGAAAGAAAATTGTCAGCCAGAACAGGCTGTGAGAAGATCAGTATGACAAGAGCCGTCAGTAAGGTATGTCTCATAAACATCAGGTTTGGTTCAGGTGGCATAGAAACAAAAGATTGCGAGCAAAGCCGGAGAATGGTATGATTACCTTTTTGTTAGATAATAATAATACAGTTAAACAAAAATAGTGCCACAAAGATAATTCCGGCACAGGGTGCGCAGGCGCCGCCCGACCGTAAAAGCGGGCTGAAATAACCCGGGCTGGTGGCGCCCGCAGTGGGCTGAAATAGCCCGCACGCCTTGCTTCTGATTTTGTTGAACATGCCGGAAGGTGTCACTATATTGAATTCATTAACCATAAGAACCGGAGGGCACGCCTTTTGCTGTTAAAAAAGCAGAACGGCTTTTGCCAGGACCATTACCGCCAGAACATGAATCCGGCCTGAGGCCGGCGGCAAGACCTGCCGCCGTGCACCCGGCGCATCCCTATGAAAAAGAACACGCACTCACCGAGGTTCCGAAGCCGCGCAATGCTGATGTCGGCTCTGTTCGCACTGCTGGTGGTCGCCTTTTCGGTCTTCCTCTCCTGGCATATCGACAACAAACGAGAGCGGATCATCAGCGAAAGCACGCGGATTAGCGAGCAGTCGGCGCAGGAGTTCTACCGCGACATCCGTCCCTATCTGGATACGGTCTGGAACGAACACCTCAGGGACCGTGACAACATTACCCACGAGCAGGAGCAGAAAACCGATTCGCTGCTGTCGGCGCTGACCGACCGCTACCTGGCCCGCTACGACGGGATCGAGGGCGGCATCTACTTTCGCGATCTGGACCGGTTTATCGGTTATGCCTATCCCTCCATACCCTCGCCCAAACCGGCCTACGGTCCGCCCCCGCGGTCCTACAACATCATCCGCGACCAGCTGCTGCAGACCATTGAGCAAGGCCGGCCGATAACCGAACTGCACGGATTTGATCCGGCCATTTTTCCCCTGGCCACGCATCCTGTCATCCTGGACGGCACGGCCGAGGCCGGCATCTGGACGCGCGTGCATATCAGCCGGGACCTTGCCGATGCCGGAAGCGTGACATCGGTGCTGGTGACGGTCACCCTCGGCGTGGCGCTGCTGGGGTTCCTCGTGGCCATTCTGTTTTCCTGGAAACTCAGGTCCAGCCTGCGGGAGCTGCGCGAGGGCCTGGATCGCATCAAAACCGATAACCAGTACCGGCTTCCGGCCCGGGGCGGACTGACCGGGTACATCAGCCATCACGTCAACGATCTGATGGATGACCTGCTCTCGGCCCAGAAGCGCAACGAGAAACTGCAGCGCGATCTGCATCAGAAAGAGAAAATGGCCAGCCTGGGGAGCACCATCGCCGGCGTGGCCCATGAAATCAACACGCCCGTCTCCATCATCAAGACGCGCATACAGATGTGGGAGCGCATGCAGGTGCGCAACGGCGGAAACGGATTTTCGATGAAGATGGTCCATCAGCAAATTGACCGCATCTCACTGCTGGTCAAGCGGCTGCTGTCATTCTCCCGGCCGGTTTCCGAACGGCGCTATCCGGTGCAGATCAGCGAGGTAGCTGCCAGCGCCATCCATCTGACCGAAGAAAAACATGCCGGCCGCGAGGTTCAGATCACGCTGGATTCCGACATGCAGCCCGTTCCGCGGGTCACCGGCGATTTTGTGACGCTCGAGCAGATGTTCTGCAACATTCTTGACAACGCGGTGCAGGCCGCCGAAACGGTGCCCGATATCAGGATCCGCGCGCATCATGAGGACGACCGGGTGCGGATCGTCGTTACCGACAACGGACCGGGGATTCCGGAGTCGCTTCGGGAGAAGGTGTTCGATCCGTTTTTCACCACGCGCGAGGAAGGCAGCGGACTGGGGCTGGCCATCACAAAGGAAATTGTACACGCGCACGGAGGGGAGATCTTCTTCGCATCCCGGACGGACGGGTCCGGCACCGTCTGCACCATCATCCTGCCGGCCATGGGACAGGTGCAGCCTGACGCGCCATCCGGTGCCGCGGCCCAACATCCACCCGAAACCCACCCGCAAACCGATCAGGAATCATGAACCGCACCATGCCGGCGCACATACTGATTGTCGATGACGAAGCGGCCATGCGCAGCAACCTTCGGGAGGTTCTTCAGAGCGAAGGATACCGGGTCAGCGAGGCCGCGGGCGGACGCGAAGCGCTTGACGGACTGGAAGAAGCGGCGCCCGACCTGGTCATGCTGGATTTGCGGATGCCGGATCTGGACGGCATGGAGGTGCTCAGCACGCTGAACGAGCAGCATCCCGATCTGCCGGTCATCATGCTCACCGCTCACGGAACCAGCGAGGCCTCCATCCGGGCGATGAAACTCGGGGCCTACGATTATGTGGAGAAGCCCTTTGAGCTGGAAGAGCTGCTGATCATCACCCAGCGGGCGCTGGACTACTCGCGGATGCTGCATCAGAACCGTGACCTGCGCTCGCGCATGAACCAGGAGGAGGAGCTCAGCGAAGAGCTGGTGGGCGGCAGCTCACGCATGCGGGACATCTTCAAGATGGTGGGCAAGGTAGCCGATACCGACACCAGCGTGCTGCTGGAAGGGGAGAGCGGCACCGGCAAGGAGATGATCGCCGACGCCCTGCAGAGCCATTCGCGGCGCGTGGACAAGCCCTACATTAAGGTCAATTGCGGGGCACTGCCTGAGTCGCTGCTGGAGAGCGAGCTGTTCGGACACGAGGCCGGATCGTTTACCGGGGCCGGCGGGCAGCGCAAGGGCCGGTTCGAGCTGGCTGATACCGGGACCCTCTTTCTCGATGAGATCGATGCCATGACCCCGGCCCTGCAGGTCAAGCTGCTGCGGGTGCTTCAGAAGCAGCAGTTCGAGCGGATTGGAGGGGAAAAAACGCTGGATGTGGATGTGCGGATTATCGCGGCCAGCAACCGGCACCTGGAAACCGAGGTGCGCGAGGGGAGGTTCCGCCAGGATCTGTATTACCGGCTGAACGTCATCTATCTGCACATTCCGCCACTGCGCGATCATCCCGAAGATATTCCCGATCTGGCTGCGCACTTCCTCAAGAAGTTTCACCCGGGAAAAAATGCCATGATCTCAGGGCGTGCGATGCAGCGGCTGATGGAATACCACTGGCCGGGCAACATCCGCGAGCTCGAAAATGTGATCCAGCGCGGACTGGTGCTCTCGTACAGCGAGGTGATCACCGTGGATCACCTGCCGTCGTACCTGCAGCCGCTGGAAGACGAGGAGGCGCAGGCCGATATTGCCGCGCCGGACGGGGAGGGCATCCCGCTGAAAAAACTGCTGGCCGATTACGAGAAAAAGCTGATCCGCCGGGCGCTGGATGAAACCGAATGGAACCGGACGCGCACTGCCCGACTGCTGGGCATCAACAGGAGGCAGCTGTTCAGCAAGATGAAACGGTACGGACTGGACAGAGGACGGAGTTAAATCGGCGTCATCCAGATGTTATTCCGGCGGTCTCCGGGCGGGCTCAACCCTGTGATCTCTTTCCTGCGGCCTCATCAAGGCAGCTTCCCTTCCGCAAGCGGGCCGATGAAGCGTGAGATCAGCATCCGGGCGGACGAACGCAGGCGCGACAGGCCGTCGGGCATTTCCACCTGGTAGACGGGAATGGATCCGGCCAGGCTGGAGAATACGGAAAGAAGTCCTGGGCCGGGCGGCTGGAGCCAGTCCGGTCCGTAAAGATGCTCCGCCAGGGCGATGCCGGCCCTCATGCCGGAAATGCGTGTGACCTTCGGGGCGGACAGCTTCGGGTCTCTTCCGGTGAGGATGAACAATCCGCCGACCGGGGCCGGATGCCCGTAAAAGCCGCCTGGAAGTTCCGATGCAGCGATCCAGCGCTCATGGATGCTGCTTTCGGATGCAGTGGCAGCGGTTTTTGTTCCAGAGCCGGTTTGTGCTTTGGGATCAGCAGTGTCTTCGCGGTCTTTAAGATTCTTTGCAGGATCAGCAGCGTGTGTTGCGGCGTTATCATATTTTAATTTGTGGTCTCCGGATTTATGACCTCCGGATGTGCGACCTGCAGAATCAGTATCTGCCGACGAAGCGCGAACCGGCAGCAGCGTAACATCGTCCAGCCCGATTCCTGCGGGCAGCTCCGGATCCACCTTGATCAGCGGATATCCGGGAGCCACGGTCTGCAGCTCCGGATCCATCGCGGCGATGTCATCGGAATGCAGCGCCATCCCTTCGGCGGCCAGCGCTGCAGAGAGGGTGGACTTGCCCGCGCCGCTCACCCCCGAGATCAGAAAGGCTGTGCCGCCGGTCACCAGGGAAGAGGCGTGAACCAGGGGGTGCCCCGCCAGAAAAAGGGCGGCGGCACACGCGGGATTGATCAGGGCGAAAAGCGTGTCGCGCCACTCCGGCCAGCTTTGGGAGACGCGAATCTGCGAGCCGTCCGGCGCGATGAGGAACTGGCTCATGTGTCCGGCAGAGCCGTAATAACGCAGCATCCAGTTGCCGTCATCCAGCTGTTTCCACACGCGCCAGAATGTATCGGGGGGATGATCTGACGGGCCGGCGCCCGGATCCGATCTGGAGACGATCCCATCAAAATAAATGCGGATGTCCGGAGAATCGCCATCGGGACCGGAATCCTGCTCTTCCTGTGAAGCGGCTGCACCGGAATCCGTGTAATCACCCGACTTTCCGCCGGACCGCGCACAAAGCATCTGCACCGGCAGCGGATACTGACTCAGTACGGATTTGCCGTAGAGCCGGTACCAACGGGGCGGGTCTGACCAGGGGAAACCGGAATCGTTCATAAAGCAGCATGCGCGCGGACCGCCACGGGAAGGCAGCCCGGGTGTGGTTAAAGGCAACGTTTGTCAGCGGAATGATACAAAAAAGCAGGCTCCGGAACCCAAAAAGGGTTTCGAAACCTGCCTGGAAGAATGCGGACTCGGGAAAATCAGAATCCGTCAGTATTATTCAGGGCAACCTGAAATTGATTGCGTCAGGATGCCTGATTGGGTGCTCCCGGAAGCATGGGAGGAGCCGGTTGGTTTTGTGTCTGATGGAGGTCCTCCTCGATAAGTTCGGGACGTTTCCATGTTTTCTTTGCATCAGCGGGCTGATCAATTTGCTTTTTCATGGCTATAACAATTTTGAATTAGAAAATCTGTGATTATCGTAAAACGGTAGAGTCTATTTGACCAGCGTCATTTTACGGGTCAATGTTTGTCCGCCGGCCTCGAGGCGATAGATGTACACACCGCTTGAGAGCTGCGAAGCATCCCAGGTTACATCATGGCTGCCCGGGGACTGGGTTTCGTCAACCAGCACCGATACCTGGCGGCCGAGCATGTCATAGACGGTCAGGCGCACATGCTGCTGTTCCGGCACGTCGTAGGAGATCATGGTGGTCGGGTTGAACGGGTTGGGATAGTTTTGCTTCAGAGCCAGTTCCGAGGGGAGATCGGCTCCGGCTTCCGAATTCACGGTTTCACCCGCCGCGATCACAAAACGCGGTTCGTTTTGATCAGCAACCGCTTTGGAAGGTCCGCGGTTGATCACTTCCAGCGGGTTAGCAACGGCCTTTTTCTGAGACGGGCTTTCAAGCTCAAACTCATAGGACAGATCGCCGTCCAGCGGCAGCGATTTGTTTTTCAGACGGTCCACCAGGAAGAGCGACTCGGAGCCGGTATACTCGAAATCGGTCACACTGAGTGTGTAGGTGCCGCCGATGGTGGCGTCGACGCTGAGCGGGAATTCGA